>Ga0137373_10008462_pt1 | contig 10845 bp, 10 predicted proteins | sample SagtaG_5_FD_104912 | JGI IMG/M metagenome (GOLD analysis project Ga0137373, IMG submission 104912) | Vadose zone soil microbial communities from Sagehorn Ranch, Mendocino, California, USA - Sage1_R_80_16 metaG | ecosystem: Environmental > Terrestrial > Soil > Vadose zone | place: USA...
ACGCGCGGCTCCGCCGCGCATCGCGGCACTAGACTGTTTTTCCTGGGCTTCGCCCAGACCCGAAATTCGCTCCGCGAATTTCCTAGTGCATCGTTTCGATCGAGACGATGCACTCGTGCTGTATCCTGCTGGATTCTAAAAAACCGATGAGCATCTTTTCCAAGCTCTTCAACAAAGATCCCGTTCTGGACGATCAGAGGTCGGGTCAGTCGGCAGCGCCGCCGGCGCAAGAAAAGGATGGCAAGGGCAAGCAGTCGATCCCGGCCAACGGTTCGCCCGCCGATGATCACGCAGCTCCGCCGAGTGCAGCTTCCACATTGTCGACTGCCGAGCCCGCGTCCGGTACACCCTTTGCGCCGCGAAGTTCGCGAGCAGGGCTGTCACCTCGGGCGGTGGCCGTGCCTCGCCCGGCGCCGCCCCCGATTCCAACGGCAGAACGACGCGCATCGGATGCGACCTCCGAACTCGGCAGCACGCCCGAGGCTTTGCCCGGCGCTTGGTTTTCGCCCGCAGCGGGCGCTCCATCCGGCGATGCACCTGCGAGCGCACGCGGAGAGCCGAAGAGAGTTGTTCCGCCCGAAGCACCTGCGCCGTACGTGCCGCGACGCGATCCGAGAGGCGTGCCGATCGCTGCTGCGCCGAAAGTGCCCGCACGACCGCGGCGCGCGGGCAGCGACCCACGGATGCCTACGCCGCCGCTACCGACGCCGAGGAAGGTGTTGGCAAGCGCCGATGCGCGCCCACCCCAGGCTCCGGCGCCGCCCGATCTCGATACGGAAGGCGCAGCCGTTGCCGTGCGCGACGGTCGATCGGCCGCCGCGCGGCCTGCCGATGGGAGGAACAAGACTTCGGTGCGGGAGAATACGGCGCTCTTGAACGAGGTCGAGCAGGCGTTCGACGCCATGGTGGCCCCCATCGTCGAGGTCACGGGGGCAAAAGCTCCGCCCCCCGTTGCTCCCGAGCCCGTTCCTCCTCCCGACGTGCGTGAGCTCTTCACGGAGCTCGCCAAAAATTACATGCGACCCGTGCGCGAGTTCGTGATCAGCCTTCAGTGGCGAGAGGCGACGCCTGCATTCGTCGCGGTTTGTGGGCCAGCCGTAACATCGCTGCTTCGAGCCGCCAAGGAGATGGGCCAGAACGATCTGTGCACCGCTCTGACGAGCTTTGCCGACACGCTGCGTGCCTGCGAGGGGCCCGCCGGCAGCGCTATCGAAGGAGACGCGCGCACCGCGCTTCTGTCGAGCTACGCGAATCTCGGTCGCCTCTACCCCGAAGTCTTTTCCCTCGAACAGGAGCGGGGCAAAAGAGAGACGATCATCGTTCACTCGCTTTTGCGGCAAGTGCCGCAAATCAGCAAGCTCGACATCGACCGCATCTACGCAGCGGGGCTGACTTCGCTCGACATGATGTTCGTTGCCAAAGCCGACGCGCTCTCGAGCACGACGGGTGTCGACGAAACGATAGCTTGGCGGATCGTGGAGCGGTTTCAGCGCTACCGCGTCGAGACGCGGGTTCTCGCCGGGGGAACCAAGACGAGCGAGCGCGACCGACTCGCCCGCTTGTGTGCGGAGCTGCGGCGTTGCCACGAACACTACGAGAAGATTGCCAACGACGGTTCCGACGCGGCGCAAGCAAAGCGCAGGGAACTTCGCCGGGCGAAAAACGAAAGCTTGCTTCAAATCAAAGTGGTGCTCGCTCGGCTCGGAGAAACGGATCGTATCGACCGACTGGAGCGCCTAGCTGTCGCACGGAAGATTGAGCACCTCGAGGATTTTCTTCGAGAGGCCGAGCCCGAGGCACCGCCTTTGGCCAGCATCGGCACGCAGCCGCACGGGGCGTAGTAACGTCAGATCACGGAGGATGGAATGGCGAATATCACCAGTAACGATTTGCCCGACGACAAGAAAACTTTGGTCGAGGAGGGCACCCACTTCAAGGGAGCGTTTTCCTCGAACCGTCCCGTGGTCATCAACGGGAAGATCGAAGGACAAATCACCGCTCCTTCGCTGCGTGTCAGCCGCACGGGCGCGGTCCACGGTACCGTCAAGGTCGGAGATATCCACTCCGAAGGCGAGCTTTCCGGTGAGTTCGACGCCGACGCGGCCCAGCTTTCCGGAACGGTCAAGGACAGGACCGTCGTGCGAGCGAACTCGCTCGAGGTGAAGCTGTCATCGGCGTCGGGCAACGGCAAAATGCAGGTTGTCTTCGGCGATTCCGAAGAGCCAACGAAGAAGCGGTCGTAGGGTCGGTCGTGCGCTTGGCCGGGTCGCGCGGGGGGCGTGTCCGCTGAGGCGCAAATCGTGAGTCGATAGCGGTCGAACTTTCTTACCAGGCAAACCGCCGGGCGCCGGTATGGCAGGTTGGGCTGCAGGATCGAGAGGCCCGCTCCGCCGGTGTGGGGAAAAGCTCGCGATGTGCGCCGCTGCGCTATACTTGCAGGGGCGGGCGTCGAGGAGCTGATTGTCGCCCCCCACCAGGCGGAGACCACGATCGCAAAGGAAAGATCGGGCCGAACGTAGCGGCGAGCCTGCTCGCTCATTCGTCCGAAGAACCGATGACCCAAATTCTGACGGAGCTCGCCGTCATCGTTCTACTGATATTCGCGAACGCGGTCTTTGCTGGGGCCGAACTCGCTGTCGTATCGGTCCGCAAGACACGCCTCGAGCAGCTGCTCAGCAACGGGCGGCGGAGCGCACAGGCGCTGCTGTCTCTCAAGAGCCATACCGAGCGGTTCCTCGCGACGGTTCAGATCGGCATCACCGTCGTGAGCGTCACGGCAGCTGCTTTCGGGGGGGCCGAGACGGCGGCGTTGATCGCTCCCATGATCGCAAAAGCGACGGGGTTCGAGCGCCACGCTCACGATATCGCTCTCGCTCTCGTCATCTGTGTGATCTCGTATCTGTCCATCGTCGTGGGCGAGCTTCTCCCCAAGTCCTTGGCCCTGCGCGGTGCGGAAAGGTATGCGCTGCTGGTGGCGAGGCCGCTGCTCGTCCTTTCATGGTTCGCGAGACCCCTGGTTTGGTTTCTGACCGCAAGCTCCAATTTGTTGCTTCTGCCCTTCCGCGCTCGCGGGGAAATCGCGGAAACCGAATACTCGGCAAACGAGCTGCAGCAACTCGTCAACGAGGCGGCCAGGGCCGGGACGGTGAATGCCGAGGTAGGGGCCATCGCCTCGCGGGCGCTGGAGTTTTCCGAGCTCAAAGCCAAAGACGTGATGATCCCTCGCCAGGACGTGGTGCTCTTGCCGAGACGCGCCAACGTGGCCGAGGTTCAGCACATCTTGCTCGAGCGCACGCACACCCGAATGCCGGTCTTCGAGGGGGACATCGACAACATCGTCGGGTACATCAACGTCAAAGACATCCTCGCGGTCGCGTGGGATCCCAACCTCTTCATCCTCGAAGACTTGCTCAGGCCGGCGTATTTCGTTCCGGAGTCGCTCGGTGCGCTCGATCTTTTGCACGAGATGAAGGAACGTCGCATGCCGTTTGCAATCGTCGTCGACGAGCAGGGCACGATGTCTGGCATCGTCACCATGGAAGATCTGCTCGAAGAGCTAGTGGGCGAGATCTTCAGCGAGCATGCGCATCGCACCCCCGAGCTCATCAAAAAAGAGCCGACCGGTTCGGCGCTGGTCAACGGGACCGTCCCGGTGCGCGAAGTCAATCGCGAGCTCGGCCTCGAGCTGCCGGAAAGCAACGATTACAGCACGGTCGCGGGACTGTGCATCGCGCTCGTGGGTCGCATCCCGAGCGCAGGTGAAAAGATCGTCGTGCCCGAGCAGACCACGATCGAAATCGTCGACGCGTCGCCGCGGCGTATCCGCACGTTGCGCATCCTTCGACGCGCCGATAGCGCCGACGTGAAGACATCGAACAACACGGCTCGCAGGGTCAGTTCCGGACCGCGCGGCTGACCGACGCCAAAGCAACGGGGTGTCGCTCGGCAGTTCGCCCGGGTTGCTTTTGGGGATGCGATCCCCATGAATCATCCGCAATTCCTCGCTGCCTTACGCGCAGCGCACGCAAAGCCATGCCCCGCCAATCTCTGGCCCTTGGGATGCCGATCTTGGTAGCGGCCATGCTTGCGTTAGCCGAACCTTGTTGGGCCGAGCCCTTGCCGACCGAGGCGCTGGCACCCCGCAACAGCAAGGGTTCGGCGATCGAGTGGCACTGGCGCCGTTTTCAACTGTGGGAATACCCGGCGACGGTGGCTGCGCTGGGGGGTGCGTTCTACCTCAGGTTCATCGCTCCCTCGCATGAGTCGAACTGGAGCGGCGGCATCCTTTTCGACGATTGGCTCCGCGATCGGGTGGCGATCCAAAACCGGTCGGCCCGCGGGCTGGCTGCCCGCTTCTCGGACGTCATGTTTTACGGAGCGATGGCCTACCGGCTCGTCGATTCCGTGGTCGTGCCCGGTCTCGGTTGGGGAGACTGGGATACGGTTCACGAAATGGCGATGATCGATCTCGAATCGTTCGGGTTCGTCGCGATCACGTTGTGGGGGCTGCAGAGCTTCGTCGCGCGGCAGCGCCCGTACGTCTATCGGTGCGGTGGGCCAAACAGCCTTCCCAACGAATGCGGCGAGGGCGATTCCGAGGCGAACCGCAGCTTCTTCGCCGGACATCCCTCGGTGGGCATGACCGCGGCCGGTCTGACGTGTGTTCACCATGCGCACTTGCCGCTTTACGGAGGATCGGGCGATATCATTGCTTGCGGAGTCATGGTAGGTGCTGGGCTCATGAACGGTTTCGGCCGCGTCGTTGCCGACAAGCATTACGCATCGGATCTGGCGTTCGGCTTCGGCGTTGGCGCGTTCGCGGGGTGGGCCTTGCCGGAACTGTTGCATTACGGCCACCCGCGGCCAGGTCCGCGCGGGTCGGGCGACCCCAGCGCTTCGCGTCAGCGGAGCCGGACTCGCGCCATTCTTTTGCCGAGCTGGTCCCAAGGACCGGGCGTTTCGGTTTTGGGGATCTTCTAAGACCGAGAAAATGGGCGTGATGCGATCGCTCTCTCAAAACCACAGCCTGTGTGTTGCCGCGCTGTTGGTCAGTGTGGCCATGGCGGCTCAGGCGCAAAATGCGAGAGGAGCTTCCGATGCGCCGCGCGCGTCGTCTTCGGCCACTGCCGCAACCCCCGTTGTCTCCCCGCCCGCGGGGAGCGCCCCACAGATCGCTCCGCCCGGCCCCGGCGCTCCCCCCGCCAAGGTCGAGCAAGCCAAAGAGCAGGCGAAACAAGCAGAAATGACGCCCATCGTGCCGAGCGCGAAGGAACCGACGCGCCCGGCAATTCAACTCTACGCCGAATCGGACCTGCCCATTTTGGGCGTCGGCATCGTCTTCGTCAGCGCGCGGCTCACCCGCGTGCAGCAAGCCTACTGCGCGCCGCTCTGTGACCCGAGCACCATCAATGCCCTCGACCGCACGACGGCGGGCTATTGGAGTCCGGCGTGGGGGACGGCGACGGACATCGGGCTCTATTCGATCATCGCTGGTTCCGTCGCGGTGCTCTGGGCAGACGAGGGCTTTTTGAACACGCTCAACGATGCGGTGGTGATCGCCGAGTCGGGCATCGCGGCCATGGCGGTTTCTTCGATCCTGACGCTCGCGACCAACCGGCCGCGTCCCTTCCTTTTCGGCGAAAAGGCGCCCCTCAGCGAGCGAACCGGTGCCGATGCGAGCCTTTCCTACTCGAGCAGTCATGCGACGGTCAGCTTCGCCATCGCGACGTCCACCTTCTGGGCGCTGAAGCGCTTGCACCCCCACTCGCCGGGACCGTTCGTGGCGCTCGGGATCGGCGGCGCCATGGCCGCCTTCGTCGCCACCGGCCGCGTGATGGCGGGAATGCACTTCATCACCGATGCGGTGGGCGGGTCGATCGTCGGTGCATCGATGGCGACCCTCGTGCCTGCGATGCACCCCTCGCCGGTGAAGATCGTGCCGGTGGTCGGCTCTACCGAACGCGGGCTGCAGGTGGTGGGCAGCTTCTAGCATTCGTCGCGATCCTCATCCGCTGTACACCTCGATGCTCACCGTAAAGCGATATTGCGGATAAACGAGCGGCACCCCCCGGATGTGGGGCACGGGCAATGCGATCTTGACGGGATCGATGACGAGATAGAACGTGCGAAACACCTTCGATTCGAGGCCGAGAAAGCTGAGCCCGCCATAAAGGCCCAGGCTGCCGGCGGGGGCGCCATAGAGATTCATCAGCAGGTACGACGTGCCGAGATTGGCGGTCGTCCTCAGATTGAAGTTCTCGTAGGCGAGCGGAAAGAGAAGGATCGCCGTTCCGTACCCATTGAGAACACCGGTCCGGAACGTCGCGCCGTAGTACGCAATCCAGGGGTTCCACTCGGCGTCGACACCGAACGTCCACCTCTTGTTCAGGCGCAAGCGCCCGCCGACTCCCGTGGCCAGCGCGGCCTCGTCGACAGCTCCCGCCAGGGACGCCGACGCTCCCCACGCGGTGGCGTTGGGATCCGGTGGGCCGGGCTCCTTCTTGGGTGCCGGGGGGTGCCCCTCCGATGTGTTGTCACCGGGGAGGGCCTGCGCCTGCGCCTGCGCGTCACTCGATGCGAGCACCGTCGCGGCTGCAAGCGACATGGCAACGGCGCCGGCGCGCGCCGATCTGCGCCGCGTGCGAATGGCGAAAGCCAGCAAGACGAGCGCCATGATCGAGCTCGTCGCTCGGCGATCGCCTGCCGATTGACCGACCGTGCAGTTACAGGCCCTCGCGTCTTTGAATTGGCTCTCGGGTGCGTCGCACCAATGATTGTCGAACGCGCAACCCGGCATGTAGCCGAGGTAGGTGTCCAGAACGCTGTCGACGGTCGCCATTTTTTGATCGGGCGTGTTTTGGGGATCGAGCGTCGCGCGAAGCAACGCCGCGGAAGCGTCGATGGCGAGCTCGCGATGTGTCGTTCGCAACGCGTCGGGCACGTCGCATGCGTCGAGCGCGGTGGCATGGGGGGGCCCATCACGAGATTCGACGAGCGACTCGTTCACCTGATCGAGCCAATTGAGAACAACGGTGATCTTCCTGGCGTCGTCGACCGAACGGTACGTGTGCGAAAAGCTGTCTTCCACCGCGTGGATCGCCTGCCCGATGCGCACATAGTAGGTAGGAAGCGGCACGTCGATCGAACCGCGCAGAGCCAAAGCAATCGTCAGCGTCGTGCGTTGCGCGAGATCCGGTGATCCCATCGCGTCGAGGCCGGCTAGGGCCTCCATCGCCCTTTGTCGAATGAACGCACGACAGGCGTTCACGGCCGCCTGGGAGCCTCCCGGTTCCTTGTCGTCTTCGGAGCGAAGGCAATGCTCGTTTTGATGGCTGGGATCGCCGTGCACTTCGGCGAGGGAACTCAGGTCGCCCGCCGCCCGGCCCTTGAGATCATTGTCGCGCACGCTCACGAGAAGGGTGGCGCCCCCGAGATCGCCCATGTCTGGCTCGTGGTCGAAGGGCAGGTCGTCGACGAACGCCTGCTCGTCCTCGGTGAGTGGGAGAGGAGCGGCCGTGGCGAGCTCCGCACGCACTTTGCGGAAAGCGCCGGTGGCGATTGCCTCGTGGCACCCATCGGAAAGTGGGCTGGATATCGTGTATGCGAACGCCGATTCGCCAAGGGCAATCAACGGGATCGTGAAAAGCGCCGGCCTCGTTGCGCGCATCACCCGCGCCATCGGAGATTTCGATCGCCCCGCGAGCGCCGGTCGGGCGCGTCTTTTTCTCATTTCGTTCCTCGGCAGCAGCCACTGCGGGTTCGCACTCATACGATTGTGGTGACGGAGAATGGACGAACCACTCGAACGATGGGCGCAGCACCTCGCATGCCTGCGTCGGATCCTCGCGATCGCTCATTGCGGAGGTCATGCATCATTCGCGGGCACCGACCAACGAAACCAGACGCGCGCGTTCATTGAGGACAGGCCCAAGGTCATTGGTCGGTCGAGTGACCGCCATTGACTCCTTTTGGTTGTCACTTGATTGTGCCGGATTGGCGGCGATCCCTCCGCCCAAAGACGCAGGCGCGCTTGCCGCCGTTGGATTTGCTTTGCCGCCACCATCGAGGAGCGCAAAGTGTAATTGCCATGAAAGCAATGTTCGTGGGGGACCCAGGGAGGGATACCCTGCTCGAGCAGGTGCTGCTCCAGCGCGGTCATGGAGTTACGCGAACCTCGATTCCGCGCGCTGCGGTGGAGAGGCAGCGTCAAGAGCGGTGTCCTCTGGTCTTCGTCGACGTTGCCTCGGTTGCCGATGCCGGCGAAGTGCTCTCCTCGCTCGCTCACCAATCCGAAGACTCGGTGGTCGTGGCTCTCCTCGAGAGTGATCGAGCCGAAAGCTTGAAAGAGGCCGTCTCCGCAGGCGCAACCGATTGGATGCCAAGGTCCGTTTCGCGGGAAGCACTGGAGGCGCGCATCGCGTTGCTCGAGCGTGCCGTGCACCGTCTTTCCGAGCAGCGTCTCCTTCGCGACCGGCTCCAGGCCAAGGAGCTGGAGCATGCGCTTCTCGAACAGTGTGAGGCGAGCTTCCACGCTTTGCTCGACGCATCGCCCGATCCCATCGCCGTCCATCGCGACGAGAAGATCCTCTACGTCAATCCGGCGTCGGTGAGCATATTCGGCTACGGTTCGCCGGAGACAGCGGTCGGCCGTCACATTCTCGATTTCGTGCATCCCGAAGATCGCGATGCCGCTCGTGAGCGCGTCCACATGGTCGCCACCACCAGCCGCCCGGCACCCCTGCGACAAATGCGTTTCCTTTCGGTCGACGGGCGGGTGTTGATTGGCGAAGCCTTCACTTTCCGTGTGCATTACGGGGGCAGGTTGGCGGTCATGACCGTGGGCCGCGACCTCACCGAACACATGCATCTGCAGAGCCAGCTTCTTCACAGCGAGCGGCTCGCGACGATTGGAAGCATGACGGCGGCGATCGCCCACGAGCTCCGCAACCCCCTCACTTACGTACTCGGCAATCTCGTGGATCTCACGCGCCGCGTTCCCGCGCTCGGCGATCAGGTGCCGCTCGACGTCGTGCGAGGTTTGGAGCTGAGGCTGCAAGCGGCCCTCGAGGGCGCCGAACAGCTCCGCAACATCGCGCAAGACTTGTCGCAGTTCGCGCGCCTGCGCGACGAAGAGGTGGCGCGCGTGGATCTCACGCGCGCTCTCGACGGAGCTTTGCGGATGTCCGCCGTCGAGCTGCACGACGTCGATGTGCAATTGGAGTGGAGCCCGGTACCGCCCGTCTCCGGCAGCGAGGTGCGGCTGAGCCAGGTTTTCTTGAATCTACTCATCAATGCGGCGCACGCCGTGCATGAAAGCGTGCGACAGCGTCGCCAGGTGCGCGTGCGTACCTTGACCGACGAAAAAGGATGGGCCGTCGTGGAAATCCAGGACTCGGGTGTGGGCATCGAACCGGGCGCCCTGGAAACGATCTTCGAGCCTTTCTACACGACGAAGCCGCTCGGCCAGGGGACGGGACTCGGCCTGGCAGTTGCGCGTACGATTGTCACGCGCGCCGGCGGTGAAATCATCGTCGAAAGCCAGCTCGGAGAGGGGACCACGTTCCGCGTGCGCTTGCCACCGGCGGGCGGGAAGACGTCCCAGAACGTCTAGCATTACTACTATTGACTTCTGTTCAATTCGATCGGAGGCTGCCCATCCGATCAACCGGGGAGAACCCAATGATGAAATCTGCGGCAGCGGTTTGTGCGTCACTTCTCTTGGCATCGATCGCGATCGTGCATTGCGGCGGCGATGACAGCAGCACTCCTTCGACGGGAAGTTCGGGTAGCGGCGGATCGGCAGGCACGAGCACCGGCAGCAGTGGATCGACGACGAGTAGCACCACGAGCGCGACGGGCGGGTCGGGAACGGCGGGATCGGGAGGCAGCGCGGGGACGACGACCGGAACCGGCGGCTTCGGAGGAACGTTCGACCTCGACGCGGCCCTGGCGGAGTGCCCCACGGCGCGACCGAAGGAAGGCACGGCCTGCCCGGGCCCCGTCGCCATCTGCCCGTACGGCGCGAGTGTGATCTGCGGCTGCACGTCGGATCAACCCTGGCTCTGCGTCGATCTCAACGCTCTCGCCGATGCGGGATTCACTTTCGACTCGGGGCTTCGTTTCGACGCGGGGCGCTGATCGCGCCGCGCCATCATGCGGTCAGCTTCGCACCCGGAATGCCTTGGTGGGAAAACTTTCGGCTGCCTTTGGATCGAGCTCGATGGCTTTGCGCAGTGCGGCGACGTAGCCGGCGATGAGCAGCTCGCGCAAGGCGGAGCGATCGAGCTGAGGGTGCTCGATCCAATCGAGGCTCGCTGCTTCTACCATGCCGAACCATGCCCTGAGCGCGCTGCGCAAGACCGGCCGCGGCCGCGAGATGCCGTAACTTCGCAGGATCCATCCCATAACGACGTCGCGATGCCCTTCGAGGATGGCGCTCACCTCGGGGTCGATGGTGACACCGCTGCGATAGATGGCCGTGTACACCGGCCCGTGTTCTTGGATGTAATTCAAATGAGCGTCGATGGCGGCGGGCAGGCGCGCGTACGGCGGCAGGGCGGGGTCCGGTTCGGTGAGGCGCTGGAGCTTCTGCGATGCGGCGCGGATCGCCTCGACGTAGAAGTCACGCTTGCTCTCAAAATAATGATAAAGAAGCCCTTTGGAGATGCCCGCGGCGGCGGCGACCTCGTCGACGGAGATGTCCTCGTAGCGGCGCGACGAGAAAAGCTCGATGCCGAGCTCGAGAAGCTGCGCGCGCCGCTCGTCCATTTGCAATCGACGTCTACGGCGGGCGACCATCCGGGGGCTCACCATCGCATCAGGCGGTGGTCCTGAAAAGCGAGTCGC
>Ga0137373_10008463_pt1 | contig 10845 bp, 9 predicted proteins | sample SagtaG_5_FD_104912 | JGI IMG/M metagenome (GOLD analysis project Ga0137373, IMG submission 104912) | Vadose zone soil microbial communities from Sagehorn Ranch, Mendocino, California, USA - Sage1_R_80_16 metaG | ecosystem: Environmental > Terrestrial > Soil > Vadose zone | place: USA: California...
AGGGCGACGGCGCGTTGAGGTAGCCTAGCATCCGGTTTTCTGAGCGGATGTGGAGGACGCCGTCGACGACTTTCGCCTCGACCCCTTCCCCGCCGATCTTCATCCAGAGACTGTCGCGGGCGCGCGACTTCACCTGAAAGACTCCGAGCTCGGAGAGTCCGTATGTTTGCCGGAAGTCGACGCGCGGGAGCTTTGCGCAGAGGCGATCGAGCGTTCCCTGATCCATGCGCTCGGTGCCGTAGGTGATCACGCGCAGCGCCGGATAAGAGTCCTGGTCGAACAGGCCGGCCAGCAGCATCATCCTCAGAAATGTCGGTGTTGCGGGGAGAAGCTCCACGGAATGGCGGACAATGTCCGCAGCGATTGCCTCCGGTGATCGCTCTCCCGGCACGATGACCACTCCACTGTTGAAGAGGGTGTGGAGTAGTGTGTTGATTCCGCCGGCGTGATCGAAGAGGAGGAAGTTCAGCGTGCGGAGTGCGGCCCTGGGAACAGCGTAACGAACGAGGAAATTCCTGAAGTCGTGAAGGATTGCCTTGGGACGTCCGGTGGTGCCAGAAGAGAAGAAGATTATTCCCGGGTGCTCGCGTCGCCGCACCTCGGATATCAATTGATTGGCCTCCGAAGCTGCCCGATCGAGGCGTGGCTCGACTCGGTGGCCGTGAATTACCCACTGCGCCAGCCCCGACTCGAAGTAGTACTCGTGGTCAGCAGCAGTGCCGGAGGTCAGCGGCATCAGAACCGCGCCCATGTCGAGCAGCCGGAATGCGAGCGCGATACTGTCAGCATCGAAGTCGCCGACGACTGCCACGACATCCCCGCGCTCGATCTCTCGCAAACGTGGATCTCCGCGCCGTGCTGCATCCTCCACCTGCGCAAAGCTGAGCGATTCGGCTGGTCCGATCAGGAATGGGCGATCACGATCGGTCTGCCGGCTGGCAAGCTCGTCCAGCAGCCCCACTACGCCCCGCCGACGTTGATCGTCTGTCCGGTGATCATCGCGCTCTGCGGCGACAGCAGCAGCGACACGATGTTCCAGACATCTTCCGGCTCTCCCTGCCGGGTTATCAGCTGGCGTCCGACTACCTCATCGATCTTCTCGCGGGGGACTTTCTCGAGCAGCCCCGTGTCGATCGGGCCCGGCGCGATGGTGTTGACGGTCACCCCGTGAGGCGCCATCTCACGTGCGAAAACGCGCGAAAAGGCTTCGACTCCGGCCTTCGACGCGATGTACACGGCTTCTCCCTTGATCGCCAGTGGGACACCGAGTGTCGAGAAGTTGATGATGCGACCGCTGCCGCGCTTCACCATCGCCGGCGCGATGGCCTGGCAGCAGTAGATCGTCCCGATGAGATTCGTCTCGATAATGCGCCGCACTGTCGCCGGTGGCGTAGTGATCACGAGATTCATGGAAGCGATGCCGGCAGCATTGACAAGCGCGTACACCGAGGCGTCCCGTTTGAGGTCGCCAAGCGCCGCGGCTACGGACGCGGGGTCGGCGACGTCGGCGCTCCGCATCACGAACGGTGAATCCTTTGACGGCTTTCTTCCGAGCCCGACCACGCGATACCCGGCTTCGTGCAGTCGCTGAGCGCAATGCGCACCGAGGCCGCGAGATGCGCCGGTTACGACAACGGTGTCCTGAGGGCTCGCCTTCAAGCTGGCTCCAGCTCCGAGAGGTGCCGAGCCAGCGCGCCGACGTTGCGGAGAACGCTCCTCGCCTCGGACATCGCGCTGTCGCTCGTCCAATCCCACTCGATCCCCATCCGTTCCCTGGCGAAGTCCTCGACGGCTAGAAGGAGCACGACGAGGTCGGCGGAATCGAGAACACGGTTCTGGCCGATGAGCACCGTCTCAGGGCCGACGGCGGATTCATCTGCGCCGGTGAGCGACGCCAGCTCGCCGCGAATGAAACCCTCGATCTCTTTGTACGATGCGCTCATTGAATTGCGTGACTGGGAGAACCACAACATAAAACCAACTGCGGCACAGGGGGAATCGCCGGAGTCAAGATTGCACTGCTCAGTTTGCGCGTTAGGAGTTCCCAGTGATACCGTCGACCGTTTTTCAGTGACTGATGGACTCGGACAGCTCCGGGCGGTCCTAAATCGGCGCTGTCATTGTCGATCTTCAACGGAAGAACGGATCAACTGAAAAACAGGAAACTCAAGACGCGCAAACTGGATGGGTTTTTTGTCGGATGCTCAGGCAAGCCCGACTCGGATTCCGTGACGACCCCTACTTAGATAGCACGAGTATTGTCCGCGTAGCGGGATGCGATGGACGAATCTCGACCGACGGAAAGTGCCCCCTGAGCGCAGCCACGAAATTCTCCAGCGTGTACCATCCAAAACTCTCAGGCGACGCATTGTATGGCGGGAAAAATGGTCGATCGCTCGTAATCATCGCGTCATTGAGTCCCACGAACTCAACGCAAAGATACTTTTTCGACAGGCCGGCGAATATTGCGGCAATCTCCTTGAACGACAGCCCCTGCCCGAGCGCCAGGTGATGCACGAGCGCGAGTGCCAGCACCATGTCGCACCGGAGGCGGCTGCCCGGCGCCGGGTAGAGGGGTGCGCTGCCTCCGATTCGGGACAGCGAAGGCTCGTCGGCGAACTCGCGCGCATGCCGATCCGCAACCGGCGCGGTGAGGTTCGTTAGGAGGGGAAGAATCGGTAGAGAGTCGCGCTTCGCCGTCGCGTAGAGCGAATCGACAGATGCTTCGTCCAGATCCACCGCGACGACGTTGCAGCCGAGTCTCGCGGCCAGAACCGAGAACCAGCCGGTGTTGCTGCCCAAATCGAGCACCGTTCGTGGGCGGCGCTCGAGAAGAGTGTTACGGACCGAATGCTGCTTGGCCGTCCATTCAGGCGACGGATCAGTGGGGAAGGCCTCTTGCTTCTCCTCGTAGTAGCTGCTGTATGCGCTTCCCTTGATCGAAACATCGGATGCGCGCAGCATCTTCTCCACCAGGGCGAAGAAGCGTCGCTTGACTGACCCTCGCTCGAGGAGCGCGAGTCGCATGCGCCTGTCGGCAAGCTCGTAGGCCACGCGTCCTGCGAGGTTCCCGGCAAAAGCTTCGCGTCGCGATATCACATTGTCGGCGGAATTGAGTGCGGTCTCGTAGAGCCGCCGGCGCGCGTCCGCGTGCCTTCCGTTCTTCATCATCGCCAGCGGCAGCCCGAAGTACGGCTCATACATCAGGCGATAGCTCTCGTAGACGGCCAATGAGTCGTCGTCCCAGAGGCGGGCGATGCCCTTTCGCTTTGGAGGATGAGAGAGATGCGGCTGGCGGCTGAGCTCCTCGATAGGGATAATCGAGGTGAAATCCACGAAACGCGGAATGGCACCGTCGAACAGCACGTTGTAGGGATGCCAGTCCTTGAGCGTCAGTCCCCGCTGCCCGAGCTCCTTGAAAAGATCGATGTGAAAGAGTGCCGCGTCGCGAAGCATTGATGCGGGCCACTCATGGGGATAGCTGACGAAGGGCACCCGCTCGTGCTCGAGAACGGTCTCGTACCCGAGCTCGGGATGCGGGTTCTCGGAGAGCTCGCGCGTCGAAACGATTCCCCGGCTGAACAGATCATCCTGCACACACCGGCGAAGAATGTCCCGCACCGCCTCTGCGTCGCCCGCATAGATGCCTCGCAGCACCCGGTCACCGCTCAGGAATGTCTCGCCGGCGGTGTCGAATCCAACAAGCCGGCTGACGCCGCCGTCGGTCAGTCGCGCCCCCAGGTATCGGAATCGGCCAGGACGACCAGGTCGCGGTCCATCACGAAATCCTCTCCGGCAACGAGGTGGTCGCAGATGAAATCCAGAAATGGATCAGCACCGGGCAGGAGCAGCTCGCGCCGCTCATGCTGAAGATTCCACCAGATTGACTCCGGATCGCGGACGATCGGCAACGGGACCTGGCGCTGAACGAAATACGAATAGGCGTACGTGCGGGCGAGGCCGGTTTCCTCTTCGCTCAGCAGTTCCAGCTTGTGGACACGGCGAAGCAACGAACGATAGGTCTCGATGTCGAGACCATCGTATGTGAATCCTTTGCCGCCGTAATGCGCCTCACCGGCGAGGACGACCGGCTTTCCCTGAAGCGCGAGCTCCAATCCCGAGGTTCCGTAGACCGTCACTCCGCCGTCAAGAAGCTGAAAGAATTCGAGGGGGCTGATCTCCTCTTCTGCCGGAATCATGCGGACATGCGACGGCAGATTCGGGAAATGTTCTTCGATCAAGCGCTGGACTCCGGCTGCCGGATTGTCGTACGCCTCAATGGGGTGAACCTTGATCAGCCACTGCACGTCGCTCAGCTCTGAGATGAGGTTGACAGTATCAACCATCCACTCATCGAAGGATGGGTAAGCCATTGGTGAGTAATCTGATACGCTGTCCCAGTTGATGTGGGCCATGATGCCCCAGACAGGCTTTCCTTCCTGCAGTCCGTACTTCGCCCTGAACCGGTCCACCTCGCCCGTATACTTCTGCAAGCGCTTCATGTCGAAGCTCACCCGCTGGTGGTAGCGGCGGTCGAGAAAGGTGCGGAGACTCGCCTCCTCTTCCGGGGTCAACGGCGCGCGGCTGCGCGCTTTCCAGGCACGATCGCTCAGTTTGTGAAAGTCGATTCGCGTCCCCTCCTCCACATGCCGAAAGAAAAACCGTGACGTCAGATACGACGCCTTCCAGCCGGTGACGGGAATTCCACGATCGAGAGCCGTGTGCAGCGCTGGTCCCCAGTCAACGTACGTTCCGTGTGACATGAAGACTCTCATCGGCCGGAATCTGTCGAAAACGTGGCGCGAAGCTTCAGCGGTGACGAGAGCGCTGTAGGCATACTCGTGGACGATTTCTTCGCCATCCACGAGCCGCGCGCCCTGAAGGTAGCGTGTAATGGTGGAAAGCACGTTCTGCCCGACGAGGAGCTCGTCGTGCATAAGCTCCGCTACGTTGTCACGGTTGCAGCGCGCCGCCTTTTCACGGAGCTCCTGTCGCTTCTCCGCCGGGACGTAGTCGCCGATTGACGAATACGGAATCCCGAGAATGTCGAGCACCCCCCGCGTCGACGCGATGCATTTGGCGCAAGTCTGGGCCCATTCCTCCAAGGGAACACCGCTGGTGATCTCCCGGTTGACGCACGCCTTGTACGGCGCGTCGCAGATGATTGCGTGGACGTTGTAGCCGCGAAGTGTGAGCGCTGCCGCGATCACCCCTTCGACGTGGAGCAGGAGGGGCATTCCACCCGGCACCCAGAAAAGAATGGTGGGCCCGGCGGAAGATGGCGGGGCGATGCGCGTGTAAAGCTGCTGCATCTTCCATCGCCGGTGCTCGGCTGTGTGCTTGAACAGGCGCTGAGCGCGTGCCGGCATGCGGTCGATGGCACGCCAGGCGGCAGCTCTGATCTTTGTCGGAACTCGATGAATGACTTTCGCCACGTTTTCTATGGTCGGTGCTTACCGGCTGTGCGGCCCGTGGGACCGCTGCTCGGGCGGCCGCCGGCGGTCACCCTCGACGCAGTGGCCTCCAAACGATCACCGACGCGGCGAGCAGTGGATTCGAACCGAAAACCGCGGGCCGTTCTTCGACGATGTCGATGACGCCATGCTCGCGCTGCTCGTGCAGGATGGTGACCAGATTGGTGTTGTAATCGTTGACCTCAATATAGCGCCGTCGCAGGAGACCCAGTAAGGTTTTTGGTTCGCAGTGCTCGTAGCATGGCTCGATGTGAATCACCGCCGAGGGAGCGAGGGCGACAAGCGATTCCACGAATGATGCCGAGAGCCGCGGGACGTATTGCGCGGCGTACGATGTATAGATCACCGACCCCGCTGGAAGATCGAGCGTTGTAATCGGTGAAGACGTCAGGTCGCACCAGCCGGTAGCGACGTTCACATCTTCCGCGGCGGCGAGCATGTCGATCACCCGGCCCCCGCTATTGGTCAGCTCGGCGGCGTATATGGACAATCCACGAAAGGCTGCGCGTCGGGCGAGGTCGATGACAATGCTGCCGTAGCCTGCTCCAAGCTCCGCGAGAGCGGCAGCAGGCAGATATCGAGCTAACGATTCGGCTACGATATCGCGGTACCGCTTATGCGCTTCCGATGCTCTCGATTCGCTGAGCTGATCGCCTTCCGAGATCAGAATTGGAACGTCCGTCCCCTGCACCCACGCATCTGCCGCCTCGAGCGTGAGCGGCGGACCTGGGCGCAGCGCGAACCTCAGCAGACTGCCCCATTTTTCGCGCTCGAATTCGCGGTCGATCTCCTCGCGGTTCCGTGAGCGACGCGTCCATTGCTCTAGGCCAAGCAGGCGCGCCGGCCAGGGAGAAAAGAGCGGAAGGTCGTTCAGGCTGCGGCGCGACAGGCGGACCTACCCCAGCTCACCGGCACTCCCAGCGACCTTCTCGAAGGCGAGCACAACATCCATGAGATCCTGCTGAGAGACGCCCGCACGGCAGACGTTGGTGACCATCAGCTCCTTTTCCCACATCCGCTCCGCCACCGGGCAGATCCCGCGATCGTAGCTGACAGTTCCCTTGTAACCCTCGTACGTGAACGGAAATCCGTTTCGGCCGAATGCAATTCGCTGCTGATAGAGCGGCGCATGATAAAGCGGCTCGGTGTAACCGGCGATCAGCGGAATGCCTTCCGCATTGAGCGCCTGGACGAACCGGTCGCGCGGAACCCCGATGCGTCGCTCGTCGTAACGGATGCCGTAGAGGTAGTAACCGTGACGAACACCGGAACGCACGACGGGCGGGGTGATTCCCGGAATATTCGACAGGTGAACAGTGAGATACTCGGCCGCTTCGATGCGCGGTGTGAGGAGCAATTCGAGCTTCTTCAGCTGCTCGCTGCCGATGGCGGCTTCGATCTCCGTCATGCGGTAATTGAAGCCGATCATGTTGGCGAGGTCCTGGACGCCTTTGTCGGCAACCACCATCTCGCCGTGATTCCGTATGAGCTGCACCCTCTCGGCCAAACGCTCGTCGTCGGTAACCACGACTCCGCCTTCGCCGGTTTGGATGGTCTTGTGATAGTTGAGACTGAACACTCCAATGTCGGCGAGCGTTCCCGCCATGCGACCGTTGTACGACGCGCCCGGCGCCTGCGCGGCATCCTCGATCACAGTGATGGAGTGCCGCCTGGCGAGCGCCATCACCGCGTCCATCTCAACGGGATGGCCGAGTATGTCCACAGCGACTATGGCGCGGGTTTGCGGCGTGATGCATTTCTCGATCGTCGCCGCGCCGATGCAGAACGTTTCCGGATCGATGTCGGCGAAGACGGGAATTGCCCCGTAGACGAGAGCAGCCGAGGCCGACGCGGTCATGGTGATGGGCGAAACGATGACTTCGTCTCCGGGTCCAACGCCAGCTGCTCCCACTGCGGCGTTAAGCCCGGAAGTCGCTGAGTTCACCGTCACCGCATGGCGAACGCCGAAATACTTTTCCCATTCGCGCTCGAGGCTCTGCACTCGTGGGCCGCCGTAGAACTGCGGTGACCATGTGCCAAGAAAATCGGAGAGGACTCCGGAGTCGAGCACTTCGCTCACGGCAGCCTTCTCCTCCTCGCCGATCGAGACGTGGCGAGGGAACGGCGCAGTGCGCACCGGACGGCCGCCAAGCAAGGCGAGTCGGCTCAAGTCGATAACCGTTGTTCGAGTTCGGGCATCGCTAGGTCTCCACCTTGACGACGCCGCCCATGTGCTCCCGTGCCGACCTGAGGGCGGCGTCAGCGATTCGCATCGCGGCAAGTCCGTCGGCCCCGCTGCACGCGGGCGCGCGCCCTAAGGTAACTGCGTCTACCGCGTCCTCGACAGCGCTGAGCATCAGGTCGCGACGATGCCCGAGGCCGTGCCCAAAGGGCTCGAGCTCGACATAGCCGGTGTAGCGCGGGCTCGGGGCGGAGCGCCAGAGCGCGATCTGGTGCCCTGAATCGGTGATCTGCACCCTGCCCTTCTCCATCACAATGTCCATCTCGAACAAGGTGTATCGTCGCGCATCACAGGCGCGCAGAGTGGCGAGAGCGCCGCTGGGCATCGCTATCGCAACGTCGAGTGTTGGGTCATCGCCGCCTTCGCGAAGAATGTCGAGCCCGGAGACTATCTCAGCCTCTCCCACGAGATAGCGGAGCATGTCGAACCAATGCGTGCCGTTGTGCAACGTCCCGCCGATGTACCAGCCGGAGACTGCCTGTATCCCGCCAAGTTCCCCGGAATCGATTACCGATTTCAAGGCCGCAAAGTTCTGCGCGAATCGTCGCATGTAGATAGTGGCAAGCACGACACCGCGCGCCGCGGCCAGTTCGACCATCTCCTTGGCTTCGGACACCGTGCGGGCAAGAGGCTTTTCGCACAGAATCGCGCGCGGCGGTTGCGCGGCCATCAGCAGGTCGCGTGCAACGGAAAGATGAAACGCCGTCGGCGTGCAGATGCTTACAATTTCGGGAGCCGCAGCCGCCATCATCTCCCGTGACTCAGTGAATAACGCTGATACGTTCCATCTCGCACCCGCGGCGGCAAGCTTCTCGGGGTCGACGTCGCACAGCGCGACGAGTGTCGTTCGCTCGCTTTTCGTGTATGCCTCGGCGTGCGTGAATACGTCACCCGCAAGGAGTGGGTCATCGGCAAGCGTGCTGCCTATTCTGCCGCATCCGACGACGGCGGCGCGCACCTTACCTCACCGCCTTCTGTTCAACTCCGGCGTTGATCTCGGCAAGCTCGGGTCGCTGCTCGATCAGGGCGATGACATCCGCCAGGGTGAATCGCGGGTCCCGCGGATGGAGCTCGCTGTAAATCGCCGTCACGAGCTCGAGATCCTGCTGCGCGTCCACGGTGAGCCTGAGGCCGGCCGCCGAAGATGGAAAATCGCTGACGACATTCCTGAGCCGATACTTCTCGGGGTGCTCCCAGAAGTGGAGGGAGACGTGCTCCCGGTCAGCCGGGTCGTGTGATGACCTCTCGATCTCGGCAAGGGCGTCGGTCGAGAACACGCGAACGTCGGTGCCCCGCGGTGTCGTGTAGGGATGAATGTTGCCGACGAAATCGGCGCCGCCCATCAGGTAGTCCGCCACGACCTTGTCCACGAGCGCTGGATCGTGCAGCGGGCAGTCGCCGGTCGTCTCGGCAATGACGTCGGCGTGGTGGGCACGCGCGGCGTCCACCACTCGGGCCAGCACGTCTTGCTCGCTCCCTCGAAACGAATCGGCTCCGGCGTGCCTCGCGGCGTCCGCAACGGCGTCGTCCGCACGCGAAGTCGATGTCGCGACGACCACGGAGTCGACAGTTCGAGCGCGGAGCAGCCGCTCGATCATCCTGCCGAGCATCGGCTCGCCCAGGATTGGCTTGAGGACCTTGCCCGGGAATCGGGTCGACGCGAACCGCGCTTCGACAATGCAGACCACTCGCGGCCCATCGGAGTACTTTCGCATCAGCCCTGGTCGATCTCCTTCTGCAGCACGTGAGAGTTGATCCACATGAGCGATGGCTCGTTCTCGAGAAGCGCGACGACATCCTGCCAGCCGAAGTCTCCACGCGAATCCAGGCGGCGGTAGATCTCGCGCACGAACTCTATGTCCTCGGGCGTGTCGATCGTCCACCTCCAATCGGAGCGGTCTACGTCGCTCGTCACGCTGAGGAGCGAGAAGATCTCGGGGTGACGATAAATGTACGGAGTGACGTGCACACGCTCGTATGGCTCGCGTGCTTCTCGCGCGGCCCGCTCGAGCGCGTCGCGCGTGAACACTTCGGTGTCGAGGCCCCGCGGAAAGGACTGTGGAATCTTGTTGCTGGCGTAGTCAGCGTCGTCGGCGAGCAGGAACAGGTAGATGATATTATCGCTCACACCCGGATCGAGCAGAGGGCAGTCTGCGGTGAGCCGCACGCAGACATCCGCATCGGTCTCGCGCACCGCGCCGACAAAACGGTCGAGCACGTCCGACTCGCTTCCACGAAAAGAAGCAACGCCAATGCGATCGCATTCGTCGATGATTGGATTGTCAGCCCGCTCACTCGATGTAGCGACGATGACATCGTCGATCATTGTGAACTGTCGCACCCGCTGTACGACTCGGTCCAGAACAGTCCTACCGACGAGATCCAGCAGGACCTTTCCCGGAAGCCGCGTCGAGCCGACTCGCGCCTGGACGATGGCGACCGTCTTCACTTTGCCGCCAGCGATTCTACTTTCTCGGCAAGAAGGGGAAAGTTCTTTTGCCAGTCGGCGCGCTCGTGAGCCAATTCAACGTTGGCCTCGCTCATTCGCGACGCTCGCGTCCGATCAGCGGCGACTGCAAGCATTGCCTCGGCAAGCGAGTCCGGGTCGCCGGGCCGCGCCATCTCTCCATTCACTCCTGGCTCTACCCATTCGAGATTTCCGAAGCTGTCGCTGACCACAGCTGGCAGACCCGTTGCCATCGCCTCAAGGAGCGAAACCGAAGTTCCGTCACTCAACGCGGAGCTGACGTAGATGTCGGCCTCGCGGAAATAATCGGGGAGCAACGTGTGGGCGACGCGTCCCGGCGCATGAACTGAGTCCTCGAGCCCCCGTTCCCGAATGAGCGAGCGAATCTCCTCATTCTTCGATCCGTCGCCGAGTAGAATCAGACGGGCCTCCGTCGTCTGCCCGCGCACGAGCGCGAACGCTTCCACGAGGACGTCGAGCGCGTAGACTGGATCCCACGTCCTGGTGGAAATGAACACTTTTGCGGTATTCCATTGGAGCGCGTCTCGAAGACCGAGCGAAGAATCGCCGGGCGAAAAACGATCGAGATCTATCCCCCAGGGAAAAGTGATGATGTCGTCATCACTCAACGCCGAGTGGCGCTTCACGGCCTCGCGGACGGC
>Ga0137373_10008465_pt1 | contig 10844 bp, 6 predicted proteins | sample SagtaG_5_FD_104912 | JGI IMG/M metagenome (GOLD analysis project Ga0137373, IMG submission 104912) | Vadose zone soil microbial communities from Sagehorn Ranch, Mendocino, California, USA - Sage1_R_80_16 metaG | ecosystem: Environmental > Terrestrial > Soil > Vadose zone | place: USA: California...
CAAGCCGCGTCTCTTCAGATTGGGTAAATCCAACCTTCCGCAGTGCCGCAATTATCTCCGACACCGACTCGAGCGCGCGGGGCACCCAGATGGCGTTGATGTCCATCGCAAAGCGTCCGTTCGCGTAACCCGCGCCGCTGTCCCTCCAGCTTACAGAGCGCCAGTGTGTGGAGTCGATGCGTGGCGAGCCAACGAGGTTCTGCACTGTCGGTTCACGTCCGTACGGTGCGGCGAGCTTCGACACGAGCGCGAGCTCCCGCAGTAACAATGCGACGCGCGGTCCTCTTCCGTCCGAGGAATCCATAAGGAACGCGAGCTTGCGGGCGGAGGGAACTGCTGGATTCGTGAGATAGCGCGCGGCGAGCAGCGGCAGCTGAAACTCGTCGTCGAGCATGTGATAGTTCTCGCGCACCTTCTGGAGATTCACCAGAAGTGCGCGCGCGTGTGCGAGCGCCGTGTCGGCAGCCGCGGGAGCCGGTCCGCGTAGCCGGAAATACTCTTTGAGATGCGTGTTGTATTCGGAAACGTTCTCGCGGATTGCCTGGCCGCCGAGCGCTTCTTCATGACTGACGTCGCCGGCTGGGCCGAGCTTTCTCAGAACGCTGGCGATTACGTGTTCCGACATTGCATCCGTCCAGATCGGCTCCATCATCAGGGCGGTCATCATCATGTCACGCCCGAAATACGTTCCGTAGTTCGGGAGGCCAGCCATCAACTTCTCTTTAGAGCTGAGTAGCTCGACGCTTCGCGCCTCACGCTCGAGCCGCCGGTATCTGGAGGCGTTAGATGTCGATGTACCCCTTGCTGTGCGTGCGTTGGCGAGAAAGCGGAGAAAAGCCGCGTTGAAGATTTCGTTGCGCGAAAGCGGCGTGAGCGACGGAGCATCGGTGGTCACCCGCACCGTGAATCGAATTGGTCCCCGGCTCAGAGACGAGATTGTGAAGACCCCGGTAGGCTTGAAGTCACTACGGTCCGAGGTGGCCGTGAGAGCCTCGTGAGGGTTGACCTGTATTTCGAGCTGCAGATGGGTCTTGTCGTCGAGGCTCGATTCCGCGATGCGCACGCCCGACCGAAAGGACAGAAGGCCGGGTTGGAGTCGCCGCCGCAATTCGGTTACGCTACTCGCGGAAAGCTGGCGCAGCTGCCTTGCGCGTTCCGCGGGCTCGAGCCGCTCGAGATTGGCGATCAGCTCCTCCTGCTCTGGCAGCCTGAACGTCGGCGAGCCGAATGGCTCGAGATGGCGCCCGGAATAGACGAGATCGCGCTCGACACGCATCGAGCCGAGGAGAATCCAGCCGATGTCGACGCGCGGCGCGTTGACGGAGAGCTGGTACTCGATTGTCCGCCGTCCGCCCGAGAGCGAGACCACGCCTGTATCCGATCCCCATTCAACCAGCAACGGCTTGCCTGACGGATCACGAACAGTGAAGCCAACACTTTCATTGAGTGCATCTGCGAGGAGATTGACCACTCGTCCGCTACGCGCGTCGAGGTATATCTGCACGACATTTCCTTTCGCGTCGCGGAAGAATCTGGTTTTGTAGCCCTGATACGCCGCAGGATCGTCGAGACCCGGCTCCGGAAACGCGAGCGTCGGTTGAATCGCGCGCCTTTGCGAGAATCCTGTATTCGGCGTCAGTGACAGGATCGTCAGCGCGGCAATGCAAAAACCTTGGGATATAGTCATCATCGCAGTCCCACCTGTTGTCTCCGGTCCATCACGTGTGTGCGTGCCTGTCAGCAGCGGCTGAACTTGTGCAACCAGCCACAATTCCGCCAATATCCGCCATGACGTCCCTCGATCTCGGCCTGATTGGAAACGGCGCGCTTGGCGCGCTCGTGAGCCGCGAGGCCGAGATCGTCTGGATGTGCGTGCCGAGATTCGACGGCGACCCGATCTTCTGCTCTCTGCTCCGTGGTGAAGTGCAGCCCAAAATAGACGGGACGTTCTCCGTCGAGATGGTCGACGCGGTGAGAACCGAGCAGGAGTACATGCCCGATACTCCCGTTCTGGTAACGCGGTTTGTCGATGCGACCGGAGGCGTGATCGAAGTCACCGATTTCGCGCCGCGCTTTCTGCGAGATGGCAAGCTATTCGTTCCGATGATGGTCGTACGAAGGATCGTGCGCCTCTCCGGAGAGCCGAAAATCCGCATTCGTGTCCGGCCGATGCAGGAGTACGGAGCGATGCGGATCACTCCGCTCGTCGGCTCTGATCATATGCGCTACGCGGGCGAACAAGTTTCGCTGCGACTCACGACCGATGCGCCGATCGACTCAATCGTCGCAGAAACTCCATTCGCCCTCGATGGTGCCATAACGCTCATCCTCGGACCTGACGAGGAAGTACAACGTGGTCCGTCCCAGGCTGGTGACGAGTTTCTCGAGCGGACACTGGCGTGGTGGCGCGACTGGGTGAATTCCCTGACGCTTCCCTCGGAGTGGAGGGATGCCGTCATCCGCGCTGCGGTCACACTCAAGCTCAACGTTTCCGAAGAAACCGGCGCAATAATCGCCGCGATGACGACATCCATCCCCGAGGCGCCTGACAGTGGCCGCAACTGGGACTATCGCTACTGCTGGATGCGCGACGCCTACTTCGTTGCAGCTGCTCTCGAACGACTCGGCGACCTGGCCACAACCGCGCGGTATGTGGAATTCCTGACGAAGTTCGTCGCTCAAACCGAACCTGCTCAACTCCGCCCCCTGTACAGTATTGGCGGCGGCGCCGTCCCGGTGGAGCGCGAGGCGCGGTACCTTCCGGGATACCGCGGCATGGGTCCGGTCCGCGTGGGAAACGAGGCCCGAGTTCAGCGCCAGCACGACGTTTTTGGCGAGATCATTCTCGCGACAAAACCGCTTTTCGTTGACGACACGCTCACGGACCGCTCAGGCGTCGACCTCTTTCGCACACTCGAGAGGCTAGGCGATCAAGCGGCGAATCTCTTCGACAAGCCCGATGCGGGCCTGTGGGAGCTGCGCGGAGTGGAACGGGTGCACACCTTCTCGAGCGTGATGTGCTGGGCTGGGTGCAATGCCCTTGCCGACATCGCGGAGCGCCTGCGCCTCAGCGATAAAGCATCGCATTGGCGTGACCGCGCCCAACATATTCACGAGACCGTTTCCCGTCGCGCCTGGAACGACCATCTCGGTGCATTTACGGCGGCCATGGAAGGCGATACTCTCGATGCAAGCCTGTTGTTGATGCTTCCTCTTGGATTCATTCGAGCGGATGATGCGCGCTTTCGCAGTACCGTGCGCGTCATCGGCCGCGACCTGCGGCGCGGGAATTTCATCTACCGCTACGCGGAGCAGGATGACTTCGGTCGTCCGGAAAATGCGTTTCTCGTCTGCACCTTCTGGTACATCGATGCGCTCGCGGCAATCGGCGATCACGACGACGCGCGCAAACTGTTCGAGCATGTTCTCTCATGCCGCAACCAACACGGTCTCCTGGCTGAGGACATCGATCCGAAAACAGGCGAGCAGTGGGGGAATTTCGTGCAGACCTACAGTATGGCCGGAATCATCGATTCCGCGGTGAGACTCACGAGCGACGCTTCGTGACGCCGTATCGGCATCCGGACAATCCGATCCTCACGCCGGCGATGGTCCAGCCCTCGCGGCCGGACCTCGAGGTAGTTGGTGTTTTCAATCCGGGTGTAGCGCGGCACGACGGAGATGTCGTACTGCTGTTGCGGGTGGCCGAGGCGCCGCGGGAAGGACCGGCGGATTCAGTTGCCTCTCCCGTTTACCACGCGGACTCCCGACACCTGGAGATCAAGCGGTGGTCTCTGGATGCGGAAGGTATCGACGTCAGCGATCCGCGCAGTATTACGGTCGACGACCACATCTGGCTTACATCGATCTCTCATCTGCGCGTCGCCCGTTCCACAGACGGCATTCATTTCGAGGTCGAGCCGGCGCCAGCGCTTTCGTCTGCTACTCGATACGAATCCTTCGGGCTCGAAGATCCCCGAATCACCCTCCTGGGCGACACCTACTGGATCAACTACTCGGCTGTCTCGCGACACGGAATTACAACAGCTCTTGCGTCGACGACCGATTTCAAGGAGTTCAAACGTCACGGAGTGATCTTTCCCCCTGACAACCGCGATGTGACGATCTTTCCGGACAAAATCGCGGGCAGCTACGCGGCGCTGCATCGTCCGATGCCCATGGGAATAGGACACCCCGCAATCTGGGCGACGTCGTCCCCAGATCTCTTTTCCTGGGGAAGCCACCGATACGTCGCGGGAGCGCGGCATGGAAAGTGGGACGATTCGAAGGTCGGTGGCGGAGCAGTCCCATTTCGCGTCCGATCGAAGACGTACGACGGCTGGCTCGCCGTCTACCACGGTGTGACCGAGTCGCCGCCCTCGTACGCACTGGGAGCTTTGTTGCTCGACCCAAACGATCCCGCCGTGGTGATTGCTCGCTCGCGTGAACCGATCCTGCGACCGGAAACACTATACGAGCGCGAGGGTTTCTTTGGCGGAGTCGTGTTCACGTGCGGGCTGCTAGCCGAGGCGGATGTGGTGCGCATCTACTATGGTGCCGCGGACGGCGTTACGGCGGTGGCTGATCTTTCACTAGAGGAGATACTGCAAGGGTTGGCCGAATCGTGACCTTCGAGCTAGGCGTCAACTACTGGCCGAAGCGAAGCGCGATGTACATGTGGCGTGAGTTCGACATTGCTGAGGTGCGCGACGATATGGCGCACATCGCCGCCATGGGATTTGACGTCGTGCGAATGTTCGCGCTGACGGAGGACTTCCTCCCAGGCCCGCAAGCGGTAGACACGAAAAACGTCGAACGACTAGTCGAGGTGGCTCGGGCGGCAAAGGATGCCGGACTAAAGATCGTGCCGACGCTGATCGTCATCAACATGAGCGGCCGCATGTGGTGGCCGGATTGGATGCTCGACGCTCAAGGCCGACCCGCTGATTTATTCTCGGATCCGGCTATGGTGCGCTCGCAAGTTTTTCTGGTGGAAACATGCGCGGCCGCGCTTTCGGGCGATGATACAATCCGCGCCTTCGATGTTTCCAACGAGATAGACGGGGCTCAGCGGCCGCAATCGAGGGACGCCGGTTGGCTGTGGGCATCGGTGATGGCGAATGCAATCAGACGAGCAGCGCGCGGCGTGCCGATCCAGATCGGAGCGCATCTGGAATCCTTGACGACATCGAACAACATGCGGATCGACGATCTCGCCGCAGCTGCGGACGAGGATGTGATGCACGCCTACCCGCTCTACTCCGATGTCGCCCGATCGTTTCTCGATCCGGAGCTCGTGCCGTTCTCATGCGTCCTTACCGCCGAACTTTCCGGAAGCGGCCGCGCCCCGCTGATGCAGGAGTTCGGGTTGTGCACCGCTGCGCAGGGAGCTGTGGGCCGCACGATCACCGATGACTTTCTCGGCGCTCCGCGCTCGCAGTATCTCGCGTCGGAGCACGAGGCGGCCACATACTATGAAGCTGTGCTCGATGGATTGGTCAAAACCGGCGCGGCGGGAGCGTATGCCTGGTGTTACGGGGACTACCATGCGCGACTGTTCGATAGACCGCCGATTGCCACCGCCGTGCGCGAGCGCACGTTCGGACTCGTACGTCCCGACGGGAGTGAGAAACCAGCGGTGGCTGTGTTCCGCCAGTTCAGAATGCGCCGGGATGCGGGAACGCTCGTTGGTCCGGGTGCACTTATCCCTCGCGTGCTGGACGTGAGCGCTGACGAGTACTACAAAGCCCCTGGAGCCCATTTCGGGCGACTTTATGGCAACTGGCTCTCGCAGGATCGTGCATGATCGCACCACTGGAACGTCTCGCCTCAAATCCAGTCGTGTCACCGCGTGATATTTCTTTCACTCGAGCCAGCGGAACGTTCAATCCCGGAGCGGCAATCGATCGCGCAAGCGGACGCATCGTTCTGCTCGTCCGTGTATTCGAGAACGACACTCGTCGATCGTGCCTTGTCCTGGCGCTTTCCTCCGACGGCGAGCACATCGACGAGATTCGTGACCGCCCTGCTGTTTCGCGCGAAGCGACATACGAAGAATGGGGCGTCGAGGATGCGCGCATCACCTGGCTCGATGACGAGGCGTGTTACGCCATCACTTATACCGGCTACTCTGCGGCTGGTCCGCGCGTTTGCCTGATCACCACCGAAGACCTTCTCACACCTGAGACGTACCGCCGACACGGCCCCCGCATCACCGGCGAAAACAAGAACTGCGTAATCCTCCCCGAGAAGATCGACGGCAGCTACGTGATTCTTCATCGGCCGATGCCCCGCATCGAATGCATCAGAGTGAAGTCGCTGGAAGCGGAGTGGCCGTCTCATGGTGTTCCGCTGCTCGGACCGCGGCCGGGCACCTGGCGCAGCTCGCGCGTGGGCGCAGGCGCGCCGCCCATCAAAACGAGGCTCGGCTGGCTGTTTCCGTTTCACGGCGCAACTTCCATCGAGGAAGGAAATGTCTATTCGATGGGGTGGTGCGTGCTCGACACGAACAATCCGGAAAAGGTTCTCTATGTTTCGGATTTACCCGCTCTCTTTCCCGAAGCCTCCTATGAGATCGAGCTCGCGGAGATTCCGCAGGTAGATCCGGCGAATTTTAGAACCGGTGTGCGTGTGGTATTCCCGCAGGGATTCGTAGAGATGGGAGAACATTTCTATGTCTATTACGGCGCGGCGGACGTCTCGGTCGCCGTTGCCCGCGTTCGCAAAACCGCGCTAATCGACTCACTCGAGGAAGCAATCACGCTGCGCCAGGGCGGGATTCCTCTATGATGACACGCACGGGAACGGTCGTCACTTTGTTGTTCGGCGTCGCCGCAATCTCAGCAGGCTGCGGTCGCCAGTCGGAATCCGTTGCCGCACCTGCGGGTCAACCGCCTTTGAGCGTCCGACTCGACTACTTGCATCATCTCGGCCTGGACGCAGCGGTTAACGCGCGACCGGTTCGCGTCGTGTCGCTTTACGCGGAAGCACCGGACTACCGTCCAACCGGATCGCCGGAGCGGGATGGATTCGAGGGGATCGCGAGCGTCGACGATGCAGCACGGGCGGCGGTGGCGTACCTGCGCTCGTACGAGACAACGGGCGACGCTCGCGCGCGCGATGAGGCCCTCAGTCTTCTCAGCTTCGTTTCGGCGATGGAAAAAGGCGATGGAGAATTCGTCAACTTCATCGATGCGAATGGCCGGCAGAACCTGACAGCGCCGAGCAGCCGGAAGAGCATGTCGTACTGGGGAGCGCGCAGCGTGTGGGCCCTCGCCGAAGCAGTGCGGGTGCTTGGTCCCCGTGATTCGACGCGATTCTCGAGCTTTCGACCGACACTGGACCGCGCAGTCGCTCGAGTGGCACAAGAGGTAGACGCTGGGCGATTGATTGGCGGATCTGCTACAGCGACGGCCGAGGCGTTGCTCGGCTTGGTGGCATTGCAACGAGCGGAGCCTTCGCCAGCGCGAGCGGCGCTGGCGACTCGGACAGCGATGTTGCTCGTTCCGCTATCGGCAGGTACGACTAACAGTCCACCGTGGGGCGCTCGCGTGGATCATCCGGGTGTGTCCTGGCACGCCTGGGGAGCACGGTCCACCGAGGCACTCGCTGAAGCTGCTGTAGTGCTGAACCGTCCCGACTTTGCGGCAGCGGCCGGGAAGGAAGCGGACGCATTGTGGGGAAGGTTTCTCCTCGCTGGACAGGTGCCGGCGGAGATCTCGCCCGATGGGACTGCGAAATGGTTTCCCCAGATCGCATACGGGGTCGGCCCAATCGTCGAGGGTTATCTGGCATTGGCAGACGCGACGGGCGACCGGCGTTACGCCGTCTTTGCGGGACTGGCCGCCGGTTGGTTTGTCGGCGCGAATGCCGCGCACGTCAGCATGTACGACGAGAAGACCGGACGGACGTTCGACGGGATCGACGGACCGTCGCCCGTTCATGTGAACAGGAACGCGGGAGCAGAGTCCACAATCGAGTCGTTGCTGGCACTGCAGCGCGTTACGAGCAATCCCGAAGCAGCGCAATACATGCGCTATCGGCCAATGGGAGATCCAGCAACTTCGCTTACCGCAATTCCGGATCGCCGCGAATACTCTGCGCCCGGCGGTGAGCGCATCGTGCTTCGCCGTGCAGATTCAGGAATCGAGATCGCCTCATCAGGCACCGTCGCCGCTCCGATCACGCTTACATACTGGCCGGCGGCTAATCCCGTAGAGACGCGGCTCGCCAATCGGCTTGCCGCTCAATGGAATCTCGAGCACCCGGGCGTTCAGGTTCGCGTGCAGCCGCTGCCGGCGGGTCGCTCATCTGAAGAAGTCCTGCTCGCAGCAATAGTTGCAACGGCAACGCCTGATGTAAGCTCGAACGTTTCTTCTGCGCTGCTCGCGCGGCTTGTCCGCGCACGAGGCGTAGTGCGACTCGACAATCGCGTGGCGACGGCGGCGCGTCTCCAGGAGCGAATGACGCCGGCGATGCTCGCGTCACTCAGGCTGAGCGACGGCGGAATCTACGCGTTCCCCTGGAAGACCAATCCCGAGATGTTGATGTACAACGTCGACATGTTCAAGGCCGCGCATCTCGACCCTCCGCGCACGCAGAGCGAGCTGCTGAATGTCTGGCGGCGACTCGCGCGCGACACCAACGGAGATGGTCGCAACGACCGCTGGGCAATGTGGGCCACGCTCAAGACAACCTGGTTCGAGCGCTTCTACGATTTTTACCCTCTGTATCTCGCGAGCTCGGGGGGCAGAACGCTCGTCACCAATGGGAAAGTGATTTTCGACAACGATGCGGCCGTAAAGGCGTTGGAGTTGTTGCGCCGCGGATTCGCCGAGGGGTCGCTGCCTCGCTCCAACTTTGCTCTCGGCCGGGACCCATTCGCGGACGGCACCGTTGCGATGAAGATCATAGGGCCGTGGTTCGTGAAGGAGATGGACGAGCTCAAGGTTCCAGGCCTTCGCTACGACGTGGTGCCGGTGCCTGCCGCCGACGGAACAGCTCCGGGCGATAGCTTCGCGTTTGCCGATCTGCGGAGCATCGCGATTTTCTCCACCACGCGTCACCCCGACGCCGCCGCGAGCTTCGTCGCGTATCTCACATCGCCTGCTGCCGACCGCCTGCTGATCGAAGAGGCAAGCCAGCTGCCCTACAGGCGTGGCCTCTCCACCGATGCGCGCTTCACTCGCTCGCTCGCGCGGTGGCGGGCCCTCGCAACTTATGCAACCTACGTCGAACGAGCGCGCGACATCGACATCGAGCCCGACGGCGTCGAGATGTTCGACCTTATTTCGGAAGCGTACGAGGCGTCCGCGATCTACGGCACAATGCCCGTCCGCGAAGCATTGGCTAAGGCGGCGGCAGAAGCGAGGAATATCGTTCGTGCGCGCTGAAGAGCGATCCGGTTCCCTGCTTACGGCACCCTACGCTGCGTTTCTTCTCATCTTCGCGGTGTACCCGATTGCGTTCGCGCTGGCGCTCGTCTTCATGCAGTGGGATCTCGTCACCACGCCGTCATTCGCCGGTTTCGACAACGTGCGCCTGCTCGCCAATGACGGGCGCTTCTGGAGAGCGGTAGCCAACACTTTCGTTTTTCTCAGCATTCACGTACCGCTCCAGATCGCGTCGGCCCTGGCTCTCGCACTCGCGCTCAATCGCCGGCTCGTGCTCCGCGGCTTCTGGCGCGCCTCGTTCTTTCTGCCGGTGGTCATCTCCGGCGCCGTAGTCGCCATCCTCTGGAGCCACCTCTACGCTACCGACGTTGGGTTGATCAACCGGCTGCTCGCGCGAATCGGATTGAATCCGGTGCCCTGGCTCACCGATCCCGCGACAGCCATGCCCGCGATCGCGGTGATGGTGACGTGGAAGAACGTCGGCTTTTACGTGATCATCTATCTGGCAGGGCTTCAATACATTCCGCGAAGCTGTCAGGAGGCGATCGAAATCGAAGGGGCATCCGCCTGGCAGCGGTTTCGATATCTGACGCTCCCTTCCCTCCTGCCGCAGACTCTGCTGGTGGTCACTCTCTCCACGATCAACGGCTTCCAGTTATTCATCGAGCCGTACGTGATGACCGGAGGCGGTCCGCTGAGACGCACCTACTCGGTGGTGCTTTACCTCTACACGAATGCTTTTGCGTACCAGAAGATGGGTTACGCGGCAACGATCGGAGTGGCGCTGGCGCTGATCATCGGCACGGTAGTCTTGATTCAGCGCCGGACCATCGGCCGCACCGAGGCGTTGTGAAAACGTTCCGCCGTGTCGCCTTGTACGCAGGGCTGACAATTGCCGCCATCACCTTCATTTATCCCTTCCTGTGGATGGCGTCCGCCACGTTCAAGCCGCCAATCGAGGTAGGCTCGCTGTCGCTCATCCCGAACCACATCACGTTCGACAACTATCGCACCATGTGGGCACGCGCACCTTTCGGACGCGCTCTTCTCAACAGCGCGTTCGTCGCAACGACGATCACGCTGGCGGTTCTGCTATTTGGCTCGATGACCGCGTACGCGATGGCGCGCCTCAGCTTCCGCGGAAGGCCCGTACTCAACGCCGCGACGATAGCCGTACTGCTGGTTCCCGGTCAACTGACGCTGATTCCACTCTACACGCTGATCGTGCAGCTCGGATGGATCGACACCTATGCTGCCCTCATAGTGCCCTACTTGTTCAACGCCACTGCCATCCTGATGCTGCGACAGTTTTTTCTTCAGATTCCGCAGTCGCTCATCGACTCGGCGCGGATGGACGGCATGGGAGAGCTGCGGATTCTCTTCACCATTTTCTGGCCACTCTCCAAGCCGGTGCTGTCCATCGTTGCGATCTTCACCTTCATGGGATCGTGG
>Ga0137373_10008474_pt1 | contig 10841 bp, 1 predicted proteins | sample SagtaG_5_FD_104912 | JGI IMG/M metagenome (GOLD analysis project Ga0137373, IMG submission 104912) | Vadose zone soil microbial communities from Sagehorn Ranch, Mendocino, California, USA - Sage1_R_80_16 metaG | ecosystem: Environmental > Terrestrial > Soil > Vadose zone | place: USA: California...
TCGAAGGCGACGGCCTGGCCGCCGCGCTGGTCGCCGGCCCGAGCCACGGCACGCTGACGTTGAACAGCAACGGCAGCTTCACCTACACCCCGGCGGCCAACTACAACGGCCCGGATGCCTTCACTTACAGAGCGAGCGACGGCAGCGCCAATTCCGCCTCCGCCACCGTCAACCTGACCATCCGTCCGGTGAACGATGCGCCGGTGGCCGCCAATGACAGCTATGCCACCGACGAAGAGATCGCACTCACCATCGCTGCGCCCGGCGTGCTGGCCAACGACTCCGACCTCGAGGGGGATTCCATCACCGCGGTGCTGGTCGCCGGTCCCAGCCACGGCGCGCTTACCCTGAATCCCGACGGCAGCTTCGTTTACACGCCGTCCGCCGACTACAGCGGCCCGGACAGTTTTACCTACAAAGCCCGGGATGCCAGCGCCGATTCGATCGCGGCCACCGTCAACCTCACCGTTCGTCCGGTGAACGACCTCCCGGTCTCGCGCGATGACAACTATGCCACCGCCCTGGACACCGTGCTCGCCGTCGCCGCGCCCGGCGTGCTGGCCAATGACTCGGACGCTGACGGTGACATCCTCACGGCTGTGCTCATCACCGGGCCGAGCCACGGCACGGTCACATTGAACAGCAACGGCAGCTTCAGCTACACTCCTGCCGCCAGCTACAGCGGCGCGGACAGCTTCACTTACCATGCCAACGACGGCAGCGCCGATTCCCTGCTGGCGACGGTGAACCTGTCCGTCCACCCGGTGAACCACGCGCCGGTTGCGCTCAACGACAGTTATCAAACCGATGAAGACACCGCGCTGACCATCGCCGCACCGGGCGTGCTGGGCAACGACACGGATAGCGACGGCGATATCCTGACCGCCGTGCTCGTCAACGGCCCAAGCCACGGGACGCTCGCCCTGAACAGCAACGGCAGTTTCACCTATACTCCGGTCGCCAGCTACAGCGGTCCGGATAGCTTCACCTACAAAGCGACTGATGGCAGCGCGAATGCCCTGGCCACCGTCTCCCTGACCATCCGCGCGGTGAACGATGCGCCCATCGCGGGCAATGCCAGCTACAGCACCGACGAAGATATCGTGCTCACGGTCGCCGCGCCCGGCGTGCTCTCCAACGTCACCGATGCCGACGGCAACAGCCTGACCGCCACGCTCGTCACCGGCCCGAGCCACGGCACGTTGACCCTCAACCCCGACGGCAGCTTCGTCTATACCCCTGCCACGAACTACAACGGCTCGGACAGCTTCACTTACAAAGCCAATGACGGCACGGTCGATTCTTCCGTGGCCACGGTGACGCTGACGATCCGCCCGGTGAACGACGCGCCCGTCGCGCGCAACGCCAGCTATGGCACGGACGAAGACACCGTTCTCACGGTTGCCGCGCCCGGTGTGCTCTCCAACGCCACCGATGTCGAAGGCAACAGCCTCACGGCCGTGCTCGTGACCGGCCCGAGCCACGGCACGCTGACCCTCAATCCCGACGGCAGCTTCGTTTACACGCCAGACCCGAACTACAACGGCCCGGATAGCTTCACCTACAAAGCCAACGACGGCAGCGCCAATTCGGCGGTGGCCACCGTGAACCTGACCATCCGCCCGGTGAACGACGCGCCCGTCGCGGGCAATGCCAGCTATACCACGGATGAAGACACCGTGCTTACGATAGGGGCGCCCGGCGTGCTCTCCAATGTCACCGATGTCGACGGCAACACCGTCATCGCGGTGCTCGTCACCGGCCCCAGCCACGGCACGCTGACCCTCAACTCCGACGGCAGCTTCGTTTACACCCCGGACCCGAACTACAACGGCACGGACAGTTTCACCTACAAAGCCAACGACGGCACGACCAATTCGCCCGTGGCCACGGTAACCTTGACCATCCGTTCGGTGAACGACGCGCCCGTCGCGGGCAATGCCAGCTATACCACGGACGAAGACACCGTCCTCACGGTGGGGGCGCCCGGCGTGCTGTCCAACGTCACCGATGTCGACGGCAACACCGTCACCGCGGTGCTCGTCACCGGCCCCAGCCACGGCACGTTGACCCTCAACCCCGACGGCAGCTTCGTTTACACGCCGGACCCGAACTACAATGGCACGGACAGTTTCACCTACAAAGCCAACGACGGCACGACCAATTCGCCCGTGGCCACGGTAACCTTGACCATCCGTGCGGTGAACGACGTGCCCCTCGCCGGCGATGATGCCTATACCACCTACGAAGACACCGCTTTGACGGTTCCCGCGCCGGGAGTGCTGGCGAATGACACCGACGCCGACGGGGACACCCTCACGGCCGCGCTGGTCACCGGTCCCAGCCACGGCACACTCGCGCTGAACTCCAACGGGAGCTTCACCTACACGCCGGCCGGCAACTACAACGGCACCGATGCCTTTACTTACGCGGCTGCGGACCGCAGCGCGCAGGTGACGGCCACGGTTACCCTGACCATCAAACCGGTGAACGACGTCCCCTCGTTCGTGAAAGGCCCCGACCAGCTGGTGAGCCTGAACTCCGGGGCACACTCCGTGCCGAACTGGGCCAGCGCCATCAGCGCGGGCCCGGCCGACGAAGCCGGCCAGGCGCTGACCTTCCAGTTCACGAGCAACAGCAACCCGAGCCTATTCTCCACCCCGCCCGCCCTCAGCGCCGATGGCACTCTCACCTTCACCGCCGCTCCGGCGGCCTTCGGCACGGCCACCCTGGCCGTCCGGCTCCACGACGACGGCGGCCTGGACGGCGGCGGGGTCGATACGTCGGCGGAACAGACCTTCGCGATCACGGTCAACTCGCCGCCCACCGCCAATGTCCTGAGCCCAACCAATGGCACGATTTACATGGCCCCGGGGACTTTTAGCGTGATGGCGGCCGCGGCGGACCCGGACGGTTCGGTGACGAACCTCGAACTCTTCTCCGGGACCAACCTGCTCATGAGTGCGGCCTCCTCGACCTGCGAAGTGGCGCTCACCAACCTGGCGGCCGGCGCTTATCAATTTGTCGCCCGCGCCACCGACAACCTCGGCGCCACCGGCACGTCGGTCCCGGTGACGGTCCAGGTGGGAGACGACATTCCGATTGCCATCATCACGTCGATGCACCTGAATCTGCAATCGGGCCTCTACACGGAGACGGTCCGCATCCAGAACGTCACTCCGACGATCTTCCCCGGGGTGCGGCTGCTCATCCTGGATCTGGCGACGAACGTTGTGGTGTGGAACGCCAGCGGCAAAACGAGCGATGGCATTCCCTTCGTGCAAATCAATCAGGAAGTGTCCCCCGGCGGCACGCTCGATTTCACGATCGAATATTATGTGCCCAACCGCGTAAAGCCGACGCGCCGGCTGGTGGCTTACCTCACCGGCGCGGCCGAAGCGCTCCCCGACCCGACGGGCACGCCGCTGCAAGTCACGCGTTTGCTCCGCCTGGCCGACGGCACGCTGCTCATCGAGTGGAATTCGCTGGCCAACCGCACTTATTACGTGCAATACAGCGCCGACGGGAGTTCATGGAAGACCGCCTTGCCGGCCGTCACCGGCACCGGCACGCGCCAGCAATGGATTGACAATGGCCCGCCCAAGACCGACAGCCTGCCCCCCGCCAGCGCCATGCGCTTTTACCGGCTGTTGCTCGTCCAGTAATGATTTCCCGGGAAAAATCCGCCGCCGACCTATGCACTATTCCTTGAAGCAAGTCCCGCTCATGGCCGCCGCTCTCCTGGCGGCCGCGCTGGGGTCCGCCCAGAACGCCGATCCGAACTGGCCGGCCGATCGTGAGGCCGGCGCATTGCCGCCCCAGAATCGTTTCAGTTTCAATTACCGCGCCGCCTTCAACCTGCGCGCCAGCTTCCATCACCTCGGCGGCGTGCGGCCGGTCAGCAACCCCAATGGCGTCGCCACCGAGCAGGACCACACTTACGATGACGGCTATGTGCTGCGCGACTCCGGCATCGGCGACGGCTATACCTGGAACTGGGGCTACGCCAACAGCAGCCAGGTGCCCGGCAACGATACCATCCAGTTCCACAGCCACCGCGCCAACGGCGACGGCCGGATTAACGACGTCAGCGACGACCCGCAGCACGGCGCTGAACTGGTTTACGAGCGGCTCATCGGCTGGGCCGGAGACGGCGTTTGGGGAGTCGAAAATGGCTTCAACTGGATCAACATCGGGCAGCAGAGCACCAGCTCCGCCCGGATCACCGCCCAGCGCACCACGGACACCTACCCGCTCAACGACGTCGTCCCGCCCCAGCCGCCCTACAACGGGAGCTTCACCGGCCCCGGCCCGCTCATCAGCGACACCCCGACGCGCACCGTCGCCCCCGTCGACGCGACCATCAAAGGTCGCCACGAACTGGAAGCCGATCTTTTCGGCTTTCGGCTTGGCCCCTACTACGAAGTCCCGCTGAACAAGCACGTGCAACTGCACTTGAGTGGCGGCCTGGCGCTGGGGCTGATCGACAGCCGCTTCAGCTATCGCGAAATCGGACTGGCGGCCGGCCAGGCCATCGGTTCCGCGCGCGGTTCCGGGCACAAGACCGATTTCCTCTTCGGCGGCTACGCGGGCGCGGACCTTTCCTACTCGCTGGGCAAGGGTTGGAGTCTCTTCGGCGGCGCGCAGTATCAATACCTGACCGCCTTCACGCAAAAAGTGAACGGCCGCCAGGCCAGGCTGGATTTCTCGCGCGCCGTTTACCTGCGCAGCGGTGTGAGCTTCGAGTTTTGATCGGGTGAGAGGTTGAACCGCTAATCTCCGCTAATCTCCGCTAATCTTCGCTAATCTCCGTGGAGAGCGTGTTTTAAAAATGGGCAGCGCGAGCGACTCGCCCGCCCCGGTCGGCGACCCCGAAAGGTAAAATGGGACTTGGTCACGAATATGCGAATAAGAATTACAACTCCGGTAAGGGCGAACACTACAGCAGGTGCCTTCATATGCGGAATTGGAGCGATTCTCTCACGGAAACGTTGCGGGCAAGTTCAACTACATCCGTTGGTAGGATGGCCACGGTTTTATTTAATTTTGCTATAATGGGTTCCACTGAAACTGTCGGGCAAACGGATCAAGGTTGCGCCGGCGTGACCAGGCGATAGTAGCGGGTCGCGCCGGGTTGCGGGTCCACCATCACCGCGGTGTAGTTGGTCGAGCGCGCGGCCACGTCAGCCAGCTTGACCCAGGGACCGCGGTCTGGCTGCTCGCGGTAGAGCACCGCATATGTCCTGTTCGAGACCGCGGAGAAAGTGAGCGTGGCCACGTTGGTCACTCCCAGCGTGTCTATCTTCAGATAGCTCGACGGATCGTTCGGATCCGTCCCGGCGATGGCTTCCCAGACATCGGCCATGTGGTCACCATCGCTGTCGGCCAATACCGTCAGGACGGCGTTGGTCGTGGAGACCCCGATCGAGATCAAATTACTGACCACCACCGAATAATTCGCCGCCTGACTCAATTGCACGTTGGTCAGGGTGAGAATGGAGGTGTGCGAGAAGAGGATGAAATTGGTCAAGGTCGATCCGTTGCGGCGCCAGCGATAGCTCAAGGGAAGCGTGCCGCTGGCGGAGACGCTGAGGTTGACGGTATCGCCGACGACCGCCGTCACGCTTTGCGGAGGGGCCGTGATGGCGGGTCGGACCGCGGCCACGAGGGTGGCGGGTTGGCTGCGGATCGAGCCCACCGTGTCGGTCACCAGGACGGTGTAGGGGCCACTCTGTTCTTCCTGGACGTTGTTGAGCGTGAGGCTCGCCGCGGTGGCGCCGACCAGGTCGGTGCCGTTGAAGCGCCACTGATATTGGAGCGGTCCGTTCCCACTGGCGGTGACGCTGAACGTCACGGCGCTGCCGACGGCGACGAGCCGGCTTTGGGGCTGCGCGAGGATGGTCGGCGGACTCAATACCGACAGGATCGCCGCGGCGCTCGAGGCGACACCGGCGGCGTTGAACACCGTGACGCGATAGGAACCGGCCTGGCTCAGCTCGACGTTGGTGAGGGTGAACATGGCGTTGGTCGCGCCCGGAAGATTGGTGCCCTGCAACTGCCATTGGTAAAACAACGGCGCCGTGCCCGACGCGCTGACTTGCAAGAGCGCATCATGGGAGCGGACGACGTTCTGGCTGGCGGGTTGGACGGTGATACTGGGGGCGACCCCGCCCGTGAAATCCCTGCCGAAACCCGGCGCCGCGGCGATCCAATTGGCCGGGTCATTGCCGTACGCCGTGGGATCAAGCCGTTGCAGCGACGGCCCGGGCCCATCGGCCAGCGGGGGCCAGGGGACCTTGTCGTTGTATCGAACTTCATCCACGGTCGGGTAGGACACGCCGTTGGTCGTCGGCGTCTCCGGCCTTCTCAATTCCAGGCGTTCCCCGCTGTCCTGCAATTGCCCGGGATAAGGCCCGAAGATTTGCACGTCGGAGGGGACACCATATTTGGCGCGGAACGCCGCCGGGGCCGTCGGCACGAGCAACGCAAAAGAGTTTGGCGGCAGCGCCAGGCCGGGCGGCAGGACATAATCGAGGCCGGTGAGCTTCCAGGTGTTGGTTGGATAAGCCGGGTCGAACAGCGCCACGGGCTCTCTCGTGATGTTTTTCAGCTCGACGAATTCATCCCCGCCAGCCGGCGGATGATACATGATCTCGCTGATGACTACCGGCCCGAGCCGGGGGCCGGCGTTGGGCCCGTTCAAGGTCAACGAACGTTGCGCCGGGAATTGCTCCTCCCCGGTGCTGATCACGTATCGGCCAAAGGAAACACCGCGCGAGGCCGCGCCGAAGTTGAAGCCGTGGCTGTAACCGGTGAGGTTCGTCTGCGCGCCGCCGGAGAACAGATGGACCGAATCGCCCGCCGCGCTGAGTTGAAAATTATTCGCCGTGACGGGCACCGGGTTAAAGTCATCCTCGTCGAAGACCGCGTAGCCGCCGGCGGGAATCAAGGTCGGGTCCGGGATGCGGTACTTCATGGGCAAGGAGCGGTCGTCGGTCAGGAACCAACCGCCGATGTTCACGGCCCGGTCCGTTGGATTGTAGAGTTCGATGGCGTCAAGTTGGGGCAGCAAAGTGGCGGTGAGCACTTCGTTGACCAGCACCGGGGCAATGCCGGGGTCGGGGTCGTCCGCGCCCGGTGAACCCAATGGCTGCGCGCTGGCTCGCCAGTTTGCGCCATTCTCCGGGTCGGGATTGGCCACGGGATTTTTCGGCACGAGGGAGAAGCCGAACCCGTCCGGGGTGAGCGGCCAGGGCGCGTCGTCGCCGTAGGTGACGGAGAACACGGTGCCCCCGAGCGGGCGGGAGAGGGTGAGAGTCTCCCCGCCATTGTCGAGTTTGCCGGCGTAGACGCCGTTGACCGCGATGGCCGGGTAACGCGCGGCAAATGACGCGGGGTTGCGCGCCAGGACGAAGAACTGGCCCGGCGCGAGGAAGGTGCCGTTGGTGAAGGTGAAATTGATGCCGCTGGTGAACGTGAGGCCGCTGAGATTGAACGACGCCCGGCCGACGTTTTGCAGCTCGATGAATTCAAACTCGTCACCGCTCACCGGGCCATCGCCGGGCGGGTTGTACATGATCTCGGTCAGGCGCAGCGGCACCCGGGCGTTGAAGCTCGCCTCGTTCAGCGCGCTCCAGTCGCCGTTGAGCCGCACCCGCGCTTTGACCGTGGTGCTGTCTTGCAGCGCGATGGGTTGGTCGGTGGTGGCGATCAACTCGGCTTGCCACAGGAAATCGGCGCTGGTGGCGGTGTCGTTGAGGGCCTGAAACGCCAGCACATTCGGGCCAGGAACAAGATTGGTCAGGGCGTTGCCCAGGTCGATCGCTTCATGCTCGAGCGCCCGCCCTTTGGCCCGGTCCTGCGTCGCGGCCGAATTCCAGGCGGGCGCGTCCGGGGCATTGCGCCGGGCCACCTCGGCGCCGTTGAGGTAGGCGATGAAGCCGTCCTCGTAACGCGCGCGCAACGTCAAGTGATGAAAAACGGCGCCGGCCTCGACCTGGAAGGGAATGCGCAGGTAAGCCGAGGCGTTGCGGCCCAGCATGGCGCTCTGCAACGTCGCGGCGAAGTCGGCGTCCAGCAGATGCGCCACCGTGGCGGGAGCGGCTTGCACGGAGAAATCGGTCAGGACCGCGTTGCCATTGCCGGCGCGGCCCGGGCCGTCGCTGGGCAGGGAGGGATCCTCCATCGCTTCGAGGCGGAAGCCCGTGATGCCCGTCAATGGCGTCACCACGCTGATCACATAAACGTTGGTCGAAGGGCTCGCGCCGGAAACGAGGATGCTGTTGTCCGAATTGATCGTCATGACCCCGCCGGCGGAAGCAGTCGCGGTCAGCGGCGCGAGGGGAACCCAGTTGGCGACGATGTCGCCGTGATTGGTCAGGCCGTCGGCGAATTGGCTTCGGTCATCGGTCGTCGCCGAGAGCCGGAATTTGCCGAGGCTGAGTTGGCCGGCCAGGCCATGGCGCAGGGTGAAGGTGAGGCGGGTGCCGTCGGGATAGCCGAGGTTGGTGACGGTCTCGAACACGGCCACCGCTCCCCGGCCTTTGGGCACGTAGTCCTGCTGCTCGAACAACCCCCAGCCCGTCGTGGATGGGTTGGTGTCAATCGCCAGGTTGACGCTGCGACCGTTTTCGGAGAAGTCGGCCGAGGCATTTTGCAGCGGCACAACCGACGCGGTCACGGGGGTGGTGGCGTCGAAGCCGGCGGCACTCGCCGCGGGAACGGTCAGCCAGGCGCTGTCGTTGAAATCGGGTTGGCGCCCGTTCCAGGTGTTGCCGAGCGCATCGTTGAGCGGCACGAAGACGCGGACGGTGCTGGCCGTGGTGACGAGCGGGGTGGTGGGCGTGTAAGCCAGCGCGTTGGGGGAGAGCGCGCCGCCCGGCAGGCGCGGATCGGTGCCGTCAACCGTGTAATAGATCGTGCCGGCGGGTGCGCTGAGGTTGAGGGCGAACCCAGGCAACACGTCGCCTCCCTGTTGGTTGAAAGCCGGGGCGACGACGGTCGGGTAAAGCCCGGCGGCTTTGAGTTGGTCGAGATAGATTTGGGCGCGCACGGGGAAATATTCGTTGAGCAGGCGATTCAACTCGGCGGTCCACTCGACGTTGCGCGTGTAAGGCGGGGTGGCCCGGCGCACGTCGCCCCAACGGGCGGACTCACCGACGACCGCCCCATAGATTTCGTTGGCGCGCGCCTGCCAGCGGGCGGCGGCGGGGCCGGGGGTGAGGGCGCCGTTGTTCAGGAGATGGCGCTGGGCGTGATCACCGAAGCGCAGGCGGAATTCGGGATTGGCCCGCAGCCGCTGGAAGATGCGCGCCGGGCTTTGGTCGGTATCCACGCCGAGGTTGTTTTCGAGCGGGTACCAGAAGGTGTATTCCATGTCCCAAACGTAGAAGCGGAACTGGCCGCCCGGGACGCGCCGGCGGATGGCGCGCATGTTGTTGGCGATGCCGAAGGTCGGGCCATCGTGGTTGCTGGCGTATTGGTGGATCATCATGTAGTCGATCAAGTCGTCCACATCGAGGTACTGCTGCACCAGCGCGTATTGCTCGGGCGTGGCCAAGCCGGCGTTGACGATCGTCATCATCTGGTTCCAGGCGACCAGGTCGCCGGCGCCCACCTCCGGCCCGCCGCGGCGCGTGATCACGTCGTAATCACCCTTTTCCCCGCCGTAGTGCAGCTGGGCGAAGCCCTCGTCGGTTTTCTCCACGGGATTATACAGCCCCCAATAAAGCCCGTTGAGATAGAGATGCACGTAAGTCGCGTGGCCGTCGATGCGGCCCATGGCGCGGCAGGTGTCGCGCGCCCAGGCGTCGTGGATGTATTGCGTCTGTTCCCGGTCGGGTTCGCGGAAATCGCACCAGCTTCGGCTCCCCTGGGCCCGCAGGACGATGTTGTCGAACTCGGCGATCGGCGCGTCCGCGAAGAGCGGGTAATGGAGTTTCCTGGGACCATATTGATCCTGGAACTTTAATTGCAGGGCGTGCTTGGGCGAAGAACTGTGCGGCCGCCAGCCCGTGCCCCAGATGCGGATGCCACAGTCCTCCTGGAAGCCGGTGCTGCCATCGGGCCGGATCAACTCGACCGAAGCCGCCCGTTCCCACGCGTCGCCCACGTTCTCGGGGTAGATGTAGATCCCGTTGAGGGACCCGAACAGGTCCGGCGGATTCAGCACGATCGACAGGGTCGGAATGCTCCGCAAATCCCCGACGAGCTCACCGCCGTAAGCCGGGTTGGTCACGACCTCGGGGTCCATCTGGTAATCGGCGGGAAATCCGTTCCAGGTCGAGGGAAAACCCGGCGGGTTGGACGGTTGGCGGATGACGTCGTTGAAGAACAGGTAGGTGTGGGTGTCGATTTTCGAGGGCTGCAGGCCGCTCTTGAAAGCGGCGGCGCGCAGGATCGTGGTGGTGGCGACGCGCACGGTGACGGCGAGCGTCGAGTGGGCGTCGGGCGGCATCAGGATCACGCCATTGGTCAGTTCCGGCCGGGCGGCGTTGGTCGTATAAACCAGCGTGGCGCCGGGCGTCGGGCTGGTGATCACCACGTCGACGGGCGCGTCAAAGAAACCGCGATCGATGTTGAACCGCGGGTCATCGACGAAACCGGTCACCACGTTGGAGCGGTTGAGCTGTCCCGGCGTCGGCGTCAGTTGGTAGCCGTAGCCGCCGGACGCGGTCGAGCGCGCGATCAGTTCCGGGAAGAGCAGGAAGTCGCGGTCATTCGCGCTGAGATTGAGGCCGCGCAAGGCCAGGAGATTCGTGCCGTCGCGCAGGAGATTCAGCGGCACGGCGAATTCCTCCGGCACGGCGGCGAAGTGGCCGGCGGTGGCTGGTGCATTGTAA
>Ga0137373_10008477_pt1 | contig 10839 bp, 11 predicted proteins | sample SagtaG_5_FD_104912 | JGI IMG/M metagenome (GOLD analysis project Ga0137373, IMG submission 104912) | Vadose zone soil microbial communities from Sagehorn Ranch, Mendocino, California, USA - Sage1_R_80_16 metaG | ecosystem: Environmental > Terrestrial > Soil > Vadose zone | place: USA...
GCTGGATGCCCGGTACCCATAGTGGCCTCGCGCGTAAGTCAGCACCGCCACCGCCCGCACGGCGCGGGCGGTGGCGAGCGCCATCGAAGAATGGCCGCCACAGCCTGAGCCGGCGCTCGCAGAGCCCGCGGCAGCCTGCCGGAGCCGCTCGGTCAGCCGAGCTTGCCGAATCCCTGCTGTAGGTCGTCGGCGTTCATAACCGGGACGACCTCCACATCGGCGTCGAGCGCCATGAAGAACGGCTCGCCGAACGGGACCATGTCGGATGAGTCCGGCATGTCGAACACCATGAAGGCCGTCCGGTGCCCGTCGAAGGTACCGAAGTACATCGCTTCCGGCTTCCAGCGTTCCGCCGCGCTCTGGAGCAGTCCGCCGATGCTCCCGTCCTTGACCGCCCGGCTACCGGACTCGACCGGGATTGTGATCTTGGCCATGACTCGCATGACTACCCCTCCCCTGGATGCGGCCGCGCCTGTCCGCGCTCCCCCTGCGCCTGGCCCACTGGAGCGTCCTGCGCTGACATCGATCGCGAGGACTTCGCCCGGTGGCGCGTGCCTAACGATCTTCAATAGCGGGGGTTACTAGGTCTGGTTATCCGGCGCCTGGTGCGCTATGCCAGAGGCATGAGGTATCCCGATGGCGGCGGCCTGGACGCCGCGGAGCGGGCCCGCCGGGAGAAGGTGCGGCTGGAGGCGGCGGACCTGATCGAGGCCGGGGTCAGCGACCGGGAGATAGCGAAGCGGTTCCGGGTCTCGCGGATGAGCGTGAACCGGTGGCGGCGGGCGCTGGCGGCGGGCGGCCGGGAGGCGCTGGCCTCCAAAGGCGCGGGCGGCGCGCAGTGCAAGCTCACCGAAGCGCAGGTCGCCGAGCTGGAGGCGGTGCTGGAGGAGGGCCCGGCGGCGGCCGGGTATGCGGATCAGTGCTGGACGCTGTCCCGGGTCGCGGACCAGGCCTGGCGGCGGTTCGAGGTGGAGTACACGCTGGCCGGGATGGCCGTGCTGCTGCACCGGATCGGGTGGACCGTCCAGGTCCCGGCCCGCCGGGCCGCCGAGCGGGACGAGGACAAGATCGCCAGGTGGCGGGAGGACACCTGGCCGGTCATAAAAGCACGGCGGCGGACCTGGGCGCCTGGCTCTGCTTCGAAGACGAGTCCGGCCAGGGCCTGAGGCCGCCGAAGGGCCGCACCTGGGGACGCCGCGGCCATACCCCCGTGGTGACGGTGACCGGCGGGCATGACACGCGGGTCTCGCTGGCCGCGCTGATCGCCGTCCGGCCCGGCTGCGGCCCGCGGCTGATCTACCGCACGCACCACGCACGCCGGGCAGATAAGCGCAAGGGGTTCACCGAGCACGAGTACGCCCGGTTCCTGGACGCCGCGCACCAGCAGCTCGGCGGCCCGGTGGTGCTGGTCTGGGACGGCCTGAACACCCATACCAGCCGGGCGATGCGCGAGCTGACCGCCACCCGCGCGTGGCTGACGGTCTTCCAGCTGCCGGCGTACGCCCCCGAACTGAACCCGGTCGAGCCGGTCTGGTCCAACCTCAAGCGATCGCTGGCCAACCTGGTCAAGCACGACATCAGCCAGCTGACCGTGCTGATCAAGACCCGGCTCCGGCGGATGCAGTACCGGCCAGGCCTCCTGGAGGGCTTCCTGGCCAAGCCCGGCCTCGATCTCACACCCTTCGGTAACCCTCAAAATTGAAGATCGTTAGGACTGCAGTCTATGGACATGGCCTTAGCTGGCCGGGTTCGATATCATGTGAATGTGTTCTGGGAAAAAGCTCCGGATCGCCGGACCTCACGTACTCTGGACTGGCTGAACGATGCATGTGAGGCGAGACTCGATGAAGAGGACCGCGACCATGGTAAGGTCACCTACGCGGCACTAATGTCGCCGACATCGATAGCTTTCACCTTTTCTGCATTCGACTGGAAACGTCCATTCAGACGGGCGAATCGACCCAGGCATTACACTGGCGGGTTCCCCATCTCCTTGCTGGTGACCAAGACGCCGGATACGACCGACGTAGGCGGAACTCCTCTGGAGATAGAACCACATGTGCTGCTTGGCATGAAAAAGGGGCTTGGCAGGCGCGCTGCGGTAAGAAAATGCAAGCGGGCCGATATCGATGCGGTTAAGCTGGAGAAGGACTTCCAGTGCACGCTCCATCTCAGCACAGAAGACACCATATGCGTCGGGTTCGCGACTAAATTCGAGGTCAATGTCCTGGTTGAATGCCTGAAATCGAAATCAAAGGAAGAATCGGAAGCGGCTGCGGCGAAGAGCGACTCTTAAATATCCTACAGGAAGTGTCGTCAATGGGGTGTGAGCGCGCTTAGCAAGTTTGCGTGAGTGTCTGAGCGGCGTTGAGTTCTTTTTGCCAGCATCTGATGTCCTGCTCTCCGGGCACAACGACGGCCCAGGGCCGCGCGCACTCAATCAGCCTCGCACGGAACAGGCCGAGCCCGTTGTTCAGTTCCTGCCGGAGGGCCGGAAGGGAGTCCACGTCCGCTTTCATCAGCAGAAATACCAGCGCCGTGGTTATCGTGTCCCGTTTGGCCGCGTCGTTCACTGGGTCGCAGGCCGGGCGAACCGTATGCAACCACGTGTACAACTCGGCGACTTCCAGCCATCGGGCCACGACGTCGTCGGTGATGCTCGGTTCGGAAGCAAGCGTAGCCGCTTTCTGGCGCAGCGCGGCGGCGTTGTGGATGCCGTGCTCCTCGATGGCCGCACAGTGTTTGGTAAACAGAGGCAGCGCTAGGAAGTCCGCTGGGCAAGGGTCCCCGGTCAGGCTCTTGAACCGCTCAACGATATCGGGCGCAGATCCTAGTGGGCTGGCGTACTTGTCAGCCAGAGCCTCCTTCGTTGCGCAGGGCGCCAGTTTCTTAACTGTCTCCGGGTCGCCGCCAACCGCATTAGCTGAGCAGAGGACCTTTTCTATCTTTTCGATATCATGGAGTTCGGCGAATGACGGGTCGGTACGCGCCACGGTGCGAAAGTCCCGGACGGCCGTCACCATGTCTAGCACATGCAGGGCTTGAGTGTAGAGTTGCGATCGCTGGTTCTCGGCTGAGATGGCAGCGCACCCTGCCAGCGTGCAGGCTTGCTCGTAGCGGGCCAGCAAGGTTATCTTTGCCTGTTTGTGGTCACTGCGGTCCTCGCATTCCTTCCAGCTGTCCTCCATTTGATCGGTGAATCGGCGTTCCCACTCCACCCTGACAGCTTCTGCGTAAATGGTCACCACCCCATCCATGTCATCCCATAGCTCGGGGAAGGCCTTCCGGTTTTCCGGGTCTTGCCAGAAAACAACCAGGTGTCCTGCTTGCTCGGCGGCGACCCTGAGTGCATCACGTACCTCAGCCGCTTCCTTGTATATTGGCTCAGTCGCGTCTTTGTCTATTTTCGGGCTGCTCGAGCACGGCCGATCATCCCGCCGTTCGAACCAGGCGGCTTCGTTGAGCTTCGCGGCGAGCAGGTTGCACCGCAGCCGCAGCCGCAGCGGCCACATCCCCTCCTCGTTAGGCACTATTTCAAGTAGCTTGGAAAGCTTTTCGGCAAACAGCCTGTTCTCGCGCTGATTGCCCGTGTTGCGATAGCAGATGCTGAGAAAGGCAAGCCGGGCAGCAAAGTTCCCGTCGTCTTCGGCGACGGCATTCGCGAGCAGGGCACGTCTGTCATCCGCGCTCAAGCGGCATGCAGAGTCGGTGGCGATCACCTGCATCGCGACGCTGCGCCAGTCCTGCGCACCGGACAGGCCGGCCCTCAGGTGGTAGTAGCGCCTCGCCAGCGTCAGCAGGATGAAGGCAGCAGCCGCCGTGCGCAACTCCACCGTCCAGTCGGGAGCGGTGCCGGGACCCGGCGGACCCGATCCTGCAGACGAGCCAGTGGCCGCCGGGCTTGTGTCGTCGGCGATCGAGGCGGCGCCTGCGTTACTGGCGCTCCTGTCCGGCAGCCACAGTGTGCTTGCCCGGATTACCACGGCGTCGGCAGCGACCCCGTTACGCAGGATCGATACCACAACGCTGCCGTCGGACTGCTCGGCTACGTCAGCGCGCCAGGGTGTCGCGGGCGTGAACAGGGAGACGAACAGGGTCGCAAGCTTGGCCAGAATGCCCTCAGGAATCAGGCTCAGCGCATCCTGGGGCAGCGTACTTACGTCTGTTTGCTGCGTGACCTGAATGCCGGCTGGTTCGTGAGAGGCGAGCGTGTACAGGCGAGCTCGTGGCCGCCGCGTTCGGCATGGACGCCGAGAGCGTCATGATCTACCTTGCCGACCGCATCGATCCCGGCAGGCTGCCCGCCACCATGGGCTGAGCAGAAACCCCTGCCCGGGTAAGCCGGTCCGCCGCTCCCGAACCCGTGCAGTTTCGGCGCTGCCTGGCTGTTGAGCGGCGCGGTGGATTCCCATGGGTTTGGCCTGTTGCGTCACTGACCGTGCCGACGTGCGATGCGGCTGCGGCATGCTGGTCGGCGGCGGCACCGTGCCGATGACGGCCCGCCGGGGCTGTGACCTGGCGGCGGCTGGCCGGCGTGCCGGACTTGCGTCGGCCCGGTGCCGGTACCGGGCGGTCAGGCCGTCCGGGTTGCACTGGCCGCCATCCGGTGCCAGGCTGCAACACCAGTTACCCCTTCCCCGGACCAGGCGCCAGGCCGGACCCTGGCGGGATGAACGATGATCGAGGTCTTCGATACCGCGGCGGCCAGGATCGCGCTGGGCCGCCGCAAGCTGGGCTGCCCCGGCTGCGGCCAGCCGCTGCGGCCGTGGGGGCGCGCCCGCGAGCGGACGGTCCGCGACCTGGGCGGCGCGCTGGTGACGGTGCGCCCGGACCGGGCGTCGTGCCCCGGCTGCGAAGTCACCCACGTCGTGCTCGATGCCGGGCTGCTCCCGCGCCGCGCCTACGCCGCCGGGCTGATCGGCCAGGCCCTGGTCGCCGCCGCCCTCGGGTCCGGGCACCGGCGCATCGCGCGCGACCTCGCGGTCCCGGCCGGCACCGTGCGCGGCTGGATCCGCGGCGCCCGCCGGTCCGCCGTCCAGCTGCGCATCACCGGCATCCGCGCCGTCCTGGCATCCGGCCAGGACCACCTGCTGGCCTGGACCCGCACTGACGAGCTGGGCGGCGCGCTGGAGCACCTGGCGGCCGCGGCGCTGGTCCTCGGCCGCCGCCACGGGCTGGAGCACACCAGCTGGTGGGCGCGGATCAACATGCTCACCCGCGGCCGGCTGCTGACCATGGCCCCGGCCGGCTGAGCCGTCAGCGCCGTTCCCGGCTTCCGCCTGCCCGCAGACGGCAATCATCGCCAGAAACCTGCCGTCAGTCCGGCACCTCACCCACGTGGACCGGCACCTCACCCACGACACCGCCCGAATTGCCCGGTTCTCCGTCGGCATCGTGAACGCCGCCAACATCGGCATTTTCAGCGCCGGGCAACACCAGCAGGGGGTCGGATGGCTGGTAGCGTCCGGCGGGGATGCCGGGCGGGCTGGTGAGCGCGAGGGCGCGTTCCTTGGCTTCCATGTCGGCGTGGACGTAGACCTGGGTTGACCTGATATCGGAATGGCCGAGCCACAGCGCGAGAACGGTGACGTCAACTCCGGCGCGCCGCAACTCCATGGCCAGGGAGTGGCGGAGCGTGTGCGGGGAGATGGCCTTGGCCGCCAGGGACGGGCATTCCTGGCTGGCGATCTGGTGGTATCGGGCCAGCCTGGCGGCGACGGCGTCGCGTGTCAGCCGTCCCTGGCGGTTGCTGGGGAACAGCGGGTCGCTGTCGTGGCCGCTGGTGGTGGCGAGCCAGTCCTGCAGGACGGTGACGGCCTGTCCGTCCAGCGGGGTGCAGCGTTCCTTGCGCCCTTTCCCCAGGCAGCGGACGTGCGCGCCCGCGCCGAGGTGGACATCACCGCGGTTGAGCTGGATCAGTTCCGATACCCGCAGCCCGGTGCGCAGCAGGATGAGGAGCATGGCGTGGTCGCGGCGGCCGGTCCAGCTGCCGCGCCCGCCGGCGGCGGCGAGCAGGGCGGTGCTTTCGGCGGCGTTGAGCCAGGTGACGAGGGTTGTGCTGGTGCGGCTGCCGTCAATGGCCAGAACCTGCTGGATGACCTCGGCGTCCTCAGGCGCGTGCAGGGCGGCGTACCGGTAGAGCGTGCGGATCGCGGCCAGGCGCGCGTTGCGGGTCCGGGCGCTGTTGCGCCGCTGATGCTGAAGGTGCTGCAGGAAGCCGGTGATCAGCTGGGCGTCGAGCTGCCGCAGCTCCAGTTTCCACGGCGGGGTGCCGGTCGCCTGCTGGGCGTAGCTGAGCAGCAGCCGGAAGGTGTCGCGGTACGAGCGAATGGTGTGCTGGCTGGCATGCTTCTGGGTGATCATCCGGTCGGTGAAGAACCGCTGCAAGATCGGGGCGAGGCTGGCCATCACGGCTCCGCGGGCCAGGCGGCCGGATGCTGGGCGCGGATGCTGGCCATTCTCCCGGCGGCCAGGGCCAGCAGCCCGGGATCTGCTGAGATGTACCAGTAGGTGGACCGCGGGCCGGCGTGCCCGAGCCAGCTGGCCAGGACGGGCATGCGGGCATCGACATCCGCGCCTGCCCGGTACCAGCCGGTCAGGGTATTGACCGCGAAGGTATGCCGGAATGATCTGAGCACGGGCCGGGTCCGGGGCGAGCGGGCCCGCAGCCCCGCCGCGCGGGCCAGGCCCGCGAACACCCCGCCCGCGACCGGGGAGTTCAGCCGGGTCCCGCGGACCGAGACCAGGAAGCTGGGCCCGGCCGGCTGCGGGCAGAGCTGATCCCGCAGCCGCGCGTAGCCGGCCAGCGCCGCCACCGTGGACGCGTGCAGGGGGAGCTCGCGGCGGGTGTAGTTCTTGCTGCTGGTGATGGTGACGGTGCCGCCGTCCAGGTGGACGTCGCCCCGGTCCAGCGCGTATGCCTCGCCGGGGCGCATGCCGGTCACTGCCAGCATGCCGAGGAGGGCCTGGTAGGTGGCCGCCGGCAGCCGCCGGACCAGCCGCCCGGCGGCTCGCATCAGCGCGATCACCTCGCCGCTGGTGAAGATGTAGGGCGCCGCCCGGGTGTACTGGCCGGGCAGCAGGCCTTCGGGGATCAGCTCGTGGCGGTGGTCGAGGGTGTGCAGGTAGCGGGAGAACATGCGGATCGGGTGCAGCCGGTACCAGTGCCAGTAGGGGGAGACACCCGCCGGGGCGGTGGCCCACGCCACCGCGGCCTCGGCGGTCAGGTACCTGGCGCCGGCGGCATCCAGATGCTCAGCGAAGTCCCGCAGCAACTGCCCGTCCTGCGCCAGCCGGTAGCCCAGGGCGCGGCGCAGGGCAAGGTACTCGCCGGCGGCCTGCCGCATGCCGGTCACGGTGACACCGCCAGCGGCCAGGGCCGGATCAGGTCCGCCAGCTGCGACCGGCCGGGGGCCGCGTACCCGGCGGTGACCGCCAGGGCCCGGTGCCCCAGCACCTGGGCCACGCCGGCCAGCGGCACCCCGGCCTGCAGCAAGGTGCCGCCCAGCAGGTGCCGGAACTGGTGCGGCCCGGCCGGCCAGCCCGCCCGCGCGCACGCCGTCCGGACGACCTGGCCGATTCCCTGCCTGGTCATGGCGCGGCGCGGCGCCACCGTGGTCACGAACACCGCTCGCGTCCCCGGAGCTGGCGAGCGGGCACGCAGGTACTCAGCCAGCGCCAGGCCGACGTCGGCCAGCAGCGGGAACTCCTCCGCGCGGCCGCCCTTGCGGTGGATCACCAGGCTGCCGCCGCGCCAGCGGATATCATCCAGGGCCAGCCGGCGCACCTCGCAACAGCGCAGTCCCAGGCGGGCCACCAGCAGCAGGATCGCATAGTCGCGCTTGCCGCGCTCACCGGACCGCTCCAACCCGTCCAGCACGGCCGCTGCCTGGGCAGGATCAAGGCGCGCCGCACGGCGCGGCGCGGACCCCGGCCGCGCCGGGAAGACCGCGGCAGCCAGATCCTGGACCGTGTACCCGGCCGCACGCAGGTAACGCAGGAACGCCCGTAGTTCGCTGCTGCGCCGCCTGGCCAGCGGGCCCCACGACCGCAGAACCGCCAGCACCCGCCGGGGCGTCAGATCCTCCAGGCCGTCCGCGGCTGCGTCGCCGCCGAGCCCGTCAAGGAACATCCCGGCCACGCGCAGCCTGGCCGCGACAGTGCCCGGAGCCAGGTCCCGCCTCGCCATGTGCTCCCGGTAACCAGCCAGCACGCGCTCGCACGGCGTGACCTCGGGCGGGCAGGCATCCTCTGGCGGGACGGCTCCGGCCTCGCGCAGGTAGCCGAGCATGGTCGCCAGCCGGCCGGAGGTGATCTTCGGGTGGCCGGCCGCACGCATCGACGCGGCGAACTGCGCCGCCAGCGCGCCGGTCAGGGCATCACCAGCCAGGCCCCGCCCGGCTAGCCAACGGCTCAGCCAGCCCAGCCACCGCAGATACCCCGCCACGGTCTCCGGCGCAAACCCGCGGCCGCCCAGCCATTCCGCGAATCCGGGAACCCACGGCGCCAGCGGGCCCCCGGCCCGCCCTGCCACCACAACCGGCGTCGTACTCATTTGTGCCTGCCCGCGTGTCCGCTGCTCACCTGACAACATCACCATCGCGGGCACCGCTCAGAGCTTCCTGACGGTAGCCGCTGTATTTATGCTGGCCTCGCCCTGCCGGCCTCGCCCGCGTGCCAGGGCATCCAGCGCCGTGTCCGCATAACCCCGAACTCGGCATAATCGGCCTGGTTCGAGGTGGGCGGGATGGCAGTGCCGGTGAGGAACCGCAGCACGTCGGCTTCGCGGTTCTTCAGGCATTCCAGCAGGAGCAGGGCGGGCGGCTGCTTGACCTTCTTGCCGCCGGGGATGCGGCGTATCTCGGACAGTCCGACGTTGACGCCGTTGCGGAACAGCTTCAGCTGCCCGGCGATCGCGTCGCCGGGCACCGGGGCCAGGCCCCGGTCGCGGGCCAGGTTGGCCTGGTGGATGAGGGCGCGCAGCTGCTCGGCGACCTGGGCGGGCCATTTCGCGTCCGGGTAGGTCTGGGCGGCGTCCTCGATGTCGCGGAGCAGATGGGCAGTGCACAACTGGTGTGTGATGCCGTCGAAGTGGTCGTAGTTGACGTACCGGTCGTGGACGACGACGGTGCCGTGCAGGTCGCTGTAGACGAACGCCCCGGACGAGGTCAGCGTCCGTTCGCCGAGGAAGTAACAGGTGAGCAGGTTCGTGCAGGCGACCTGCAGGTACTTCTTCTTCGCGGACCTGGGCCCGGGGCCGGACCGGATCGGGGTCTCATCCCCGCAGATCACCCGGGCCAAGATGATCAGCGCCCGGATCGCCTTGTTCGCCGCGGCGACTGCGCTGGCGGCGCGGCCCAGCAGCGAGTGCACCCACCCGTCACCGGGGCGGACGCCGGACATCGACTCCAGGATGCCGGCGCAGCGTTCCACCGGGACGTGGTGCATCACCATCAGGAACACGCACCAGGCCTGGAAGTTCAGCCCGTACGTCATCGTCCCCGGCGCCCCCGCCGCTTGCGGCGGGGCGTCCGCGACGTGCCGCCGCCCGCAGGAACATTCCACCTCGTGCCGGTCGTACTGCACGGTCGTCGCGGTCATCTCGGGCAGGTCGGTGACCTGATGGGAATACCGGACGCCCAGATCCGCCGCGCCGGACAGGTCCGCGCCGCACGCGCAGCCACCGGCCGGGAACACATTCTCGGTGCCGTCGGGATGCTCGTTCCACTCCAGGTGCGCGCCCGGAGCCCCGCGCTGCTTGCCGGGCCTGCGGCCCTGGCCGCGCCCCGGTTTCGGCTCCGGCGGCTTCTTTCCCGGCAGGTCATCCAGGCCCGGCGGCATCGAGGAATTCCCCGAGTTCCGGGACAGGAGCCGCTCCAGCCGGGCGATCCGCTGCTCCAGGTCCGCGATCTTCGCGTCCTTGTCCTCCAGCAGCACCCGCAGCCGCTCGTTCGCCTCCCGCAGCCGCCCGCTCTCCGCGCGCAGCGCCGCGTTCTCGGCGCGCAGGTCCGCATCCGGCACCTGCGGCGCAGCAGACACATCCGGCGTATCGGGCACACCGGTACTACATCAGAGCCGGCCCTCAGTGATCAAATCGACACCGTCCGTCGGCCGGCATCACAATCGACCCACGCCTCGCAAAGGGACCTGAATGTATAACGGGGCTTCGCCCCAACCCGACGAGGCATGCGCGTGCTGGCTGAGGTTTGCGAAGTGACCCCGGCTGGGGCTCAAGGCAGTCACAATGTGACTGTTCATTCGCCGCTTGCAGCGGTCGGGTGGCCGTTGCCGGCCGAGCCTCCAGCCGGAGCCCATCATGACGCTACCGCGTACTGCCGCGCAGGTCCTGTCCGGTCACGTGACGCTGGAGATCCGGTGCATCGACCGGGTGCTGCTGACCTTCCGGCAGCCGCGGCTGCAGTACGGGCAGGGGATCCACGGGTTCTTCTGCCATCATCGCGGGTACCAGTTCGTGTCCTCGGCGCTGATGCTGCCGATGACCGAGCGGTTCGCCGCCGACATCCGCCACTACATCGACGTCCGCGGCCTGGACCTGGTCCGCTTCGCCAAGGGCCAGAGCAAGGACCAGATCGCCCGGAGCTACCTGGCCGGCCACGAGGGAGGAGAGCAGATCTTGTTCGCCGGGGTGGCCCAGGAAAAGACCCGGGTCTGGCGGACCCGGCAGCGCCGCGACCCGGTGACCGGCAAGCGGTACCCGTGGCTGTGCCAGGAGCAGGCGATGGTCAACCACTGGTATTTCTACGGGTTCGACGCCGATTTCGGCCCGTTCTACGTGAAATTCTGCGGCTATTTCCCGTTCACCGGGCAGATCTACATCAA
>Ga0137373_10008478_pt1 | contig 10838 bp, 10 predicted proteins | sample SagtaG_5_FD_104912 | JGI IMG/M metagenome (GOLD analysis project Ga0137373, IMG submission 104912) | Vadose zone soil microbial communities from Sagehorn Ranch, Mendocino, California, USA - Sage1_R_80_16 metaG | ecosystem: Environmental > Terrestrial > Soil > Vadose zone | place: USA...
AGGACGGCCCCCGGCGCCCCGCGATCTAGCGGCTCGGTGGCGAGCGGGAGCGGGGGTCCGGGTGCGCCCGGCACCGACAGGATCGCCAGATCCAGGTCGGGGTCGAACAGCACCGTGGTCGCGTCCGACGAGCCACCCGTCGTCGAACGCACCTCGGGATCGTCCATGCCGGCCACGACGTGCGCGTTCGTCACGACGTAGCCCTCGGCGGCGACGAAGCCCGAACCCTCCTGGATCACACCGCACGCCGGTCCGATCACCTGGAGGGTGCTCGATGCGGCCGCCTCCGCCGCGGCCCGAGTCTCCCCCTGGCTCGGTGGCCGCACGGGATCGGCCGGCAGGGGCGGGATGCCGGAGAACACGTCGGGGAACCCGAACCGGTTGAACAGGCGACGGACCTGGGCGAGCAACGACGGCGGTTGCGGCAGGGCGGCGTCGAGCGTCCGCACGACCGCCGACCCCCGGATCTCGGTCGCGACGGCAGGGAACGGGCCGTTCGCGAGGTTCAGCGCGAGGAACCAGATCGCCAGCAGGGATGCCACGACCGCGACGGCCGAACCCGCGACCGAGTCCGCCTTCCCGAACCTCGACGCGGCGCGGTCGCGTGCGTGGACGCCGACGAACCAGCCGGCCGCGTTGCCGAGCGCGGCGACCGCGAGCAGGACCAGGACGGCGAGGCCCGCTCGGGCGTTCGGTCCGTCGACGATATGGGCGACGAACGGGGCGAGCAATGCGCCCACGACCAGACCGATGAGCAACCCGCCGAACCCGAAGGCCTGCAGCGTGAAACCTCGCCGGTAGCCGGAGAGCCCGGAGAGCGCCACGAGCACGAACAGGAGCAGGTCGAGAGCGTTCACGCCGCCGTATCGTCCCACGGGCCAGCGCGGTCCTCGGTCCGGGCGGTGACGCCGCGAGGCCAGAGTCGAGGCCCAAGAGACGAGGCCCAAGAGACGAGGCTCAGGAGACCAGGCAGGAACGAGGCAGAGACGAAGATAGACTGAGAAGACGTGGTCACGATCGCGCACATCTCCGATCCGCACGTCGGCTCGCCGTACTTCGTTCCGAATCTGATGAACCGGGTGATCGTCGAGCTGAACGAGCTCGAGCCCGACGTCGTGATCTGCAGCGGCGACCTCACCAACGAGGGGTACCGCCAGGAGTACAAGAACTGGGCCGCCTACGCCGAACGGATCCGCGCGCCGATGTACACCGTCCCCGGCAACCACGACGCACGCAACGTCGGGTACCTGCACTTCGAGGAGCTCGTGGGCCCGCGACACTGGAGCGCCGACGTGAAAGGCGTCCGCCTCGTCGGCGTGGACTCCAGCGAGCCCGACATCAACGAGGGTCAGGTGGGGCGCGAGCGGTACACCTGGATCCACGAGCGGTTCGAGGTCCCCGCCGACCTGAAGGTCTTCGTGCTGCACCATCACCTGCTGCCGATCCCGGGCACCGGGCGCGAGCGGAGCACCGTGATGGACGCCGGCGACCTCCTGGAGGAGCTGATCCAGTCGGGGGTCAACATCGTGCTCTCGGGCCACAAGCACGTCCCCTACGTGTGGCGCCTGGAGGACCTCTACGTGGCGAACGCCGGCACGGTCGCGTCGCTCCGGCTCCGCGGGTATACGAAACCCTGCTACAACGTCCTGGAGTTCGAGAGCGACGAGGTGAAGATCACGCGGAAGTACCCGTTCGGCGGGGGCAGCGTGATCGCCCACTTCCAGCTGTCGACCGGGGAGCAGTACCATCGCGAGCTCGAGCCGCCGGTGCAGCAGCGCCGCCTCCCCGCGGCTCACCAGGGGGAGTCCTAGCTCCGAACCGCACCGCCCCGAAGGAGCCAATCGGATGAAGGTCGTCGTCCTCGTCGACGGTGAGCACTACCCGCCCGTCACGCGCTGGGCGATCGACGAGCTGCGCGGGCGCGGGCTCGATCCGATCGCCGCGTTGTTCGCGGGCGGCGGCGAGAAGCTCGACCCGTCGGCCGCGCTCGACCTCGGGATCCCGCTGCGGGGTTCTGTCCCGGACCGTTCGGTGGCGGCGGCGCTCGCGGACGCGATCGACGAGCTCGGTCCCGAGGGGATCTTCGACCTGTCGGACGAACCCGTGCTCGGGTACCGCGAGCGGATGGAGGTCGCGGCCGTCGCGCTGGCCAGGGGCGTCGCCTACCTCGGTCCCGATTTCCGGCTCGACCCGCCGGTCGACCAGGGACCGCTCCCCGTCGCGACGATCGCGGTGATCGGGATCGGGAAGCGAACGGGCAAGACCGCCGTTTCGGGCGAGACCGCGCGCGTGGCCGCGGCGCACGGGTTCGATCCGGTCGTCGTCGCGATGGGCAGGGGCGGGCCTCCCGAACCCGAGATCGCCGAGGCCGGCACGGTCACGCTCGAGGCGCTGCTCGACCTGGTCCGCCGGGGCCGCCATGCCGCCTCGGACTACCTGGAGATCGCGGCCACGAGCGGCGTCACGACGGTGGGCGCCCGGCGTGCGGGCGGCGGCCTGGCGGGGCGCTCCTCGTCGACCAACGTCCGCGCGGCCGCGGAGTTAGCGCTCGGGCTCGGCGCCCGGACCGTGATCGTCGACGGGAGCGGGGCCTCGATGCCCCCGTTCCCCTGGGACGCGGGGATCCTGGTCGTCCCGGCGACCGCCCCCCCGGAGTACCTCGGCGGGTATCTGGGCCCCCTGCGGCTGTTGCTATCGGATCTTGTCGTTGTTACCATGGCGCGTAGCCCAGCCGGGCTGCAGAACATCCCAACCCTCAGGTCCCACGCCGAACGGCTGAACGCTGATGCCCGGCTCATCGTGACGGACTTCGAACCACAGCCACTCGGCGATGTACGGGGGAGGGACGTGTTCTTCACCACGACGGCGCCCGGGGCGGTGGCCGCGAGACAAGCGGAAGCCCTCGAGCGGACCCACGGATGCCGAGTGGTCGGGTGGAGTGCCAGGCTCGCCGATCGGGCCGGCCTGGCGCAAGACCTGGACGGGGCGGAGGCCTACGAGGTGCTCCTGTCGGAGCTGAAAGCCGCGGCGGTCGACGTCGCGTGCGACCGGGCGATGGCCCGGGGCGCCGAGGTGGTCTTCGTGGACAACCGCGCCGTCGCGTTGGAGGGCGACACCGACCTTCCGACCGCATTGAGGGAGACGATCGGCCTCGCCGGAGAGCGAAGCGCCCAAAGAAACGACCAAAGAAGCGAACAGAGATGACGAACGACCCCAAGAACCCTCAGATCCTGATCTCGGATCGCGACTCGGGCCTGCCCTACTCGAAGGGCCTGATGGCGTCGCAGGTCATGGTGACTGGGCTGTCGCCCGTTCGCGCGTACCAGGTCGCCGAGGCGATCGAGGAGCGCCTGCGCGAGCTCGGTGTCCCGTCGATCTCGAACGAGCAACTCGGCGAGCTCGCGCTCGGCGTCCTCGAGGACCTGGCCGGCGAGCGATACGCGCGGAACTTTCAGCGCTGGCGCGAGATCGAGGCGCTCCAGGTCCCGCTGGTGGTGCTGATCGGCGGGGCGACGGGAGAGGGCAAGTCCACCCTGGCGACCCAGCTCGCGACGCGGCTCGGGATCGTCCGAGTGGTCGCGACCGACGCGATCCGAGAGGTGATGCGCGCGCTGTTCTCCCACGAGCTCATGCCGACTCTGCACGCGTCGTCCTTCGAGGCGGGCTCGGTCCTGCGCGAGCCCCCCTCGAAGGACGAGGTGGTCGTCGGGTTCCGGGAGCAGACCGCGGCGGTCGCGGTCGGCGTGCAGGCGCTCGTCGAGCGCGCCGCGATGGAGGGGACACACCTGATCATCGAGGGCGCCCACGTGGTGCCGGGCTTCCTGGACCCCGAGCCCTGGCGCGAGCGCATCCTGGCCGTACCGGTCGTGGTCACGATCGAGGAGGACGAGGTGCACCGAAGCCATTTCGCGGCCCGGGCATCCGAGCACGCCGGGCGGCCGGCGGAGCGCTACCTCGACCGGTTCGACGACATCCGGCGCGTGCAGCGGTACATCAAGAGCCAGGCGCTATCGCACGGCGTCCCGGTGATCGCCAACTACAGCTTCGACCGCGCCCTGGCCGCGATCATCGACCTCGTGATGGAACGAGCGACCGAGCGCACGGCGTCGGCCCGCGTCACGGCTGGCGAGCGCGCGGGTCGTGCCCCTGCTCCCGTGGCGGCGGCGAACGAAGGAGGCAGAACGTGAAGCTGTTCCTGGACACGGCCAACATCGAAGAGATCCGCGAGATCAACCGCTGGGGCGTGCTCGGCGGCGTGACCACCAATCCCTCGTTGGTGGCGAAGGAGAACGATGACCCCGAGCGGGTCTGGAAGGAGATCCTGTCGGAGGTCGAGGGACCCATCTCGCTCGAGACGACCGAGCTCGAGCCCGAGGCGATGTACCAGCAGGGGTTGGATCTGGCGCAGATGGCGCCGAACGCCGTCGTGAAGGTCCCGATGACCCCCGAGGGCCTGAACGCGGGCAAGCGTCTGATCGACGACGGGATCAAGATCAACGTCACGCTCGTGTTCTCCCCTGCGCAGGCGATCCTCGCCGCCGAGATCGGGGCGTACATCGTGTCACCGTTCCTCGGGCGCCTTGACGACGTCGCGTCCGACGGGATGGACGCGCTCCGCAAGATCTGCGACATCTACGAGATCCAGGGGTACGACACGCTGGTGCTCGCCGCGTCGCTGCGTCACCCGATGCACATCGTCGAGTCGGCGCTCGCGGGCGCAGACATCGCGACGATGCCGTTCGCGGTGTTCAAGCAGTTGGTGAAGCACCCGCTCACCGACGCAGGATTGGAGAAGTTCCTCGGGGACTGGAAGGCCCTCAAGCAGGAACTCGAGAAAGGAGCATGAGTGGCCACCACCGATAAGCGTGCCCTGGAGGGAAAGGTCGCCGCGGAGCTGCATCAGATCGCGGCGGACCTCGGTATCGAGGGGCACAAGGGATTGAAGAAGGCCGATCTGGTCGACAAGATCATCGCGCATAACAACGGCGAGCGTTCCGATGGGTCGTCCGTCGCCGCCGCGGCGCCCGACGACTCGATGGCGTCGAGCGACACGACGACGAGCCCGACGAGCGGCCAGGCGTACGTCGACATGCGGGAGACCTCCGGCAACGGCGACACGCGCCAGCGCCCGCAGCCGGATCAGCGCGACCAACGTCAGCGCGATGACCGCCGAGAAGGGGCCCGGCCACAGGGTGGCCGTCCCGATACCGGACAACAGCAGCGCGATCGCGAGGGTGGTCCACGCCGACGTCCGTCACGCGAAGAGCGCCGCCGCCAGCGCGAGGAGCGCCGTCAGCGAGAGATCGAGATGCGGGAGGAGGAGCTGCAGACCGCGCCGACCGCGACCGGGCTGCTCGACATCCTGCCCGAGGGCTACGGGTTCCTGCGGACCTCCGGCTACCTGCCGGGGCAGCAGGACATCTACGTGTCCCTCTCGCAGGTACGTCGGTTCATGCTGCGCAAGGGGGACACCGTCACCGGCAAGGTGCGGCAGCCCAAGGACAGCGAGAAGTACTTCGCGCTGCTGCAGATCGACTCGGTGAACGGCATGGACCCGGAGGAGGCGAAGCAGCGGCCGAACTTCGACAAGCTGACGCCGCTGTTCCCCAATGAGCGCTTCCACCTGGAGACGGGTCCGACGGACGTGACCGGACGGATCATGGACATGGTGTCGCCGATCGGGAAGGGACAGCGCGGCATGGTGGTCTCACCGCCCAAGGCGGGCAAGACCACCGTACTGAAGAACATCGCGAGCGGCATCATCCAGTCGAGTCCGGAAACCCACGTGATGGTGCTCCTCGTCGACGAGCGGCCCGAGGAGGTCACGGACTGGCAGCGGACGGTGCAGGCGGCCGAGGTCGTGTACTCGACGTTCGACAAGCCTCCGGACCAGCACATCCAGGTGACGGAGCTCGTGCTGGAGCGGGCAAAGCGCCTGGCCGAGACGGGGCAGGACGTCGCGATCATCCTCGACTCGATCACCCGGCTGGCGCGCGCGTACAACCTCGCCGCGCCGGCCTCAGGCAAGATCCTGTCGGGCGGGATCGACTCGACCGCCCTGTACCCGCCCCGGCGGTTCTTCGGAGCCGCCCGGAACATCGAGGAGGGTGGGAGCGTTACCATCATCGCGAGCGCCCTCGTGGAGACCGGGTCCCGGATGGACGAGGGGATCTTCGAGGAGTTCAAGGGCACCGGCAACATGGAGCTCCGACTCGATCGACAGCTCGCCGAGAAGCGCCTGTTCCCCGCGATCAACGTCGAGGCGAGCAGCACCCGCAAGGAGGAGCTGCTGATGCCGACCGAGGAGCTCGCGCTCGTGTGGCGCCTCCGGCGGGTGCTCCACGCGCTCGAGCCGGGGGCCGCGCTCGAGCTGCTCACCGACAAGATCCGGGCCACCAAGTCCAACGAGCAGTTCCTGCGGGAGATCGCGAAGGCCCCGGCCTCGTAAGCTGGGTGCCGTCGGACGGGTCCCGTCGGACGCCGTCTAACCACCCTGAAGACAAGGAGAGGCACCGAAGATGAAGCCGGACATCCACCCCGAGTACGTGGTCGCGACCGTGCACTGTTCCTGCGGGAACACGTTCACGACCCGGAGCACCCGGTCCGATCTGCGTGTGGAGATCTGCTCGAACTGCCACCCGTTCTACACGGGCAAGCAGAAGCTGGTCGACACGGGCGGACGTGTCGAACGGTTCCAGCGCCGCTACGCGAAGCAGCAGGCCGAGCAGGCCGCTGCGGTCAAGGAGCGAGAGGCTTCGCGCAGGCCTCCCGTCTCCGTCCCACAGCAGGCTGCCGAGCCCCCGGCCGACGAGCAGGGCTGACCCGGCCCGGATGGCCGAGGAAGCCACCACCCCACCGGCCCACTTCTACGGCGGTCAGGCCGTCGTCGAAGGGGTGATGATGCGTGGCCGCGATGTCTGGGCCGTCGCCGTCCGCAGGCCGGCCGGAGATCTGCACATCGAGTCGCACGACATCGACTCGGTGGCCAAGCGTCATCCCGCGCTGGCGAAGCCGTTCATCCGCGGTGTGATCGCACTCGGGCAGGCCCTGGCGATCGGGTTCCGTGCTCTGTCGGTCTCGGCGCGGGAATCCGTGCCCGAGGACGAGCGCCTCTCGTCGCGCCAGATGGGACTGTCGATGGCGATCGCCGCGGTGATCTTCATCGGGCTGTTCGTCGTCCTGCCGGCGGTCGCCTTTCGATGGGTCGGGCGCAGCGTCGACTCGAGCATCATGGTGAACGCGCTCGAGGGCGTGTTCCGCGTGGCGCTGTTCCTCGGCTACCTGTTGCTGATCGGCCGTGCCAAGGACATCCGCCGCGTCTTCCAGTACCACGGAGCCGAGCACAAGACCATCGCGGCGTACGAGCACGAGGAGCCGCTGGTCCCCGAGCGCGTCGACAGCTACTCGACGCTGCACGTGCGGTGCGGGACGAACTTCCTCCTGCTCGTGATGGTGATCACGATCTTCGTGTTCGCGTTGTTCGGCAGCCCCAGCCTGTGGTGGCGCATCGGATCGCGGATCGTCGCGATCCCGATCATCGCGGGGATCGCGTTCGAGCTGCTACGGCTCGGGGCCCGGTTCCCGCGTTCGAGGGTGATCCACGCGCTGATGGTGCCGGGGCTGTGGCTGCAGAAGATCACCACCAAGCCCCCCGATCGTGCCCAGATCGAGGTCGCGATCGCCTCGTTCAACGAGGTCCTGCGCCGCGAGTCGGAGCTGACGCCCGGCACCTGAGGGGCTCCCGAAAGGAGCCACGCCGCGATCGACCAGATGCTTGCATCGCGTGCTCACGGGTGTAGCCTCCGGAACCCAGCGAGCGTTCGAGGAGGCTTCCCCATGTCCGCGACGAACCTCGACGTCCCCGTCCTGATCTCCGCCAAGCAGATCCGGCGACGGGAGTTCGTGACGATCAGGCGCGGGTACGACCCCGATCAGGTCCGGGCGTACCTCGGCCAGCTCGCCGATCAGATCGAGCTCATGCGCGTGCTGCTCCGCGACGCGCAGGCCGAGGCCCAGACCGCGCTCCGAACGACCGCGCAGCCGCGCCGGGATCCCTACCAGCAGCTCGGGGAACGGGTCGCGAGCGTGATCCGCGAGGCCGACCACGTCGCCGAGACGATCACGAACGAGGCCCATCGGGACGCGGAACAGGTGACCCGCGAGGCCCGCACCGACGCGGACCGGATCCGGACCGACGCCCAGGCCAAGGCCGAGGAGGCTCGATCGCGTGCGGAGACCGCGGTGCGGACCGCGCGCGAGGAGGCCGACCGGACGATCGCCGGACTGTCCACCCGCCGGGACGCGCTCGTGGATCAGATCGCCTCGATGCAGGAGCGGCTGATCGGCGTCGCTCGGGATCTCGAGAGCGCGATGGACGTTCAGTTCACGATCCCGGACATCCCGGCGATCAGGGACCTGCTCGACGAGCCCGCCGAGGGAACACCGGCGGACGAGAACGCCACCTCGAACGCGACCGCGCCGTCGGCCGAGGCCCGGGATGAAGCGGCCGACCCGACCGGTGTGGCGGCATCCGCCGCTCGCGAACCGGCGATCGTGATGGCCGAGGCCGGCGACGACGACCCGGGCATCCTCGACCCGTTCTACCAGGAGCTGTGGGAGGGGGCCGAGGCGATGGAGCTCGACATCCCCGCGCTCGATCTCGACTGGGGCGACATCGACGACGAGGGCGACGACCACCGTCCGCACGCCTGAGGACCCGGTCGCGCCATCGTAGCCCGCGTCGCATGCCTGGATAATCCAGGCATGGATCTCTCCGACCGGCTCGCGGAGCTCGAGCAGCGCTACGAGCGCCTCCAGGGCGAGATGGCGTCGCCCGACGTGGCGAAGGACCCCGATCGTCTGCGCAGGCTGGGCAAGGACCTGTCCGAGCTCGGCGAGATCGTCGCGCCGTTCCGAGAGTACCGTGCGGCCCTGCAGCAGGCCGCGGAGGCGAGCACCCTGGCCAAGGAGGAGCCGGACCCCGAGATGGCGGCGTTCTTGCGGGGGGAGGCAGAGACCGCCGAGTCCCGGGCCGCCGAGCTCCGCACCCAACTGGAAGCGCTCCTCGTTCCCAAGGATCCCAACGACGGCAAGGACGTCGTGGTCGAGATCCGCGCAGGGGCGGGCGGCGACGAGGCGGCGCTGTGGGCCGGAACGCTGTACGAGATGTACCAGCACCAGGCGGAGCGCCAGCGCTGGAAGACCGAGGTGCTCTCGGCCTCGCCCTCGGACCTCGGCGGGTTCAAGGAGATCGTGCTCGAGGTCAAGGGCAGGGACGCGTACTCGCGGCTGAAGCACGAGTCCGGCGTCCACCGTGTCCAGCGCGTGCCCGTCACGGAGTCCTCCGGGCGCATCCACACCTCGACGGCGACCGTGGCGGTGCTGCCGGCGGCCGAGGACGTCGAGGTCGACATCCGGCAGGAGGACCTGAAGATCGACGTGTTCCGTTCGGCCGGGCCCGGGGGGCAGTCGGTGAACACGACCGATTCGGCCGTCCGGATCACCCACAAGCCGACCGGGATCGTGGTCGGGAGCCAGGAGGAACGGTCGCAGCTGCAGAACCGCGAGAAGGCGATGCGGTACCTGCGCGCCCGCCTCCTCCATCGGGCGCAGGAGGAGGCCGCCGCCAAGGAGGCCGCGGCTCGACGTTCGCAGGTCGGTACCGGCGAGCGCGCCGAGAAGATCCGCACGTACAACTTCCCCGAGAACCGCGTGACCGATCACCGCGTCAAGCTGACGGTCCACCGCCTGCCCGACGTATTGGCGGGGGACCTGGACGCATTCGTCGAGGCGCTGCACGCAGCCGAGCGCGCGGACCAGCTGGCCCGCGGCGACGACGAGGGCGACGTGGAACGGGAATCCTGACCGTGCGTCCCGCCGAGGTCCTGCGGCGCGCGAGCGGCTACCTGGATCGGCACGGGGTCGAGAGCCCCGACGCGACGGCCGAGATCCTGCTGATGCACGTGCTCGGCACCGACCGGGCGGGGCTGTACGCGCGTTCGGCGGGGCTCGACACGCGCGAGGCCCGCATGTTCGGTCGGGCGATCTGTCAGCGGTGCGCCGGCACGCCGGTGCAGCACCTGACCGGCGACCAACCGTTCCGAGGGATCACGCTCGAGGTCCGCCCCGGCGTGTTCATCCCTCGTCCCGAGACCGAGCTCCTCGTCGAGCACGCGCTCGCGGAGATCGGCGGCCGCGAGGGCCCCGTCGTCGTCGACGCGGGCACGGGCACCGGCGCGATCGCGCTCGCCGTCAAGGATGAGCGACCCGATGCCACGGTGTTCGCAACGGACCTGTCCGCCGAGGCGGTCGAGCTCGCCCGGGCGAACGCCGCACGGCTGGGGCTCGCCGTGACCGTCCTGCAGGGCGACCTCCTCGACCCCTTGCCCGCCGTCCTGCGGGGACGGGTGGACATCGTCGTGAGCAACCCGCCGTACCTGCCGGCGGAGGACGTCGAGGACCTGCCGGCCGAGGTGCGGGCCGATCCGGCCCTCGCGTTGGTCGGGGGGATCGACGTCTACGAGCGGCTGGGCGCGCAGGCCTCCCGATGGTTGCGCGGCGGCGGCGCCCTTGCGGTCGAGATCGACGCCAGGCTGGGCGACCCCGTGGTGCGTGCGCTCTCGATCGCGTTCGCGGAGGTCTGTGTCGAGCCCGATCTCGCCGGCCGCGACCGCGTGGTCCTCGCCCGAGCGCCGTGACATCGGGGCTCGACCCCATCGAGGCGGCTGCCCGGGCGGCGCTCGACGGCTCGCTCATCGTCCTGCCGACGGACACGGTCTATGGCATCGGAGCTCGGCCCGACGATCCCTCGGCCACCGCGCGGCTGTTCGAGGCGAAGG
>Ga0137373_10008484_pt1 | contig 10834 bp, 7 predicted proteins | sample SagtaG_5_FD_104912 | JGI IMG/M metagenome (GOLD analysis project Ga0137373, IMG submission 104912) | Vadose zone soil microbial communities from Sagehorn Ranch, Mendocino, California, USA - Sage1_R_80_16 metaG | ecosystem: Environmental > Terrestrial > Soil > Vadose zone | place: USA: California...
GCCGCCCACGCGCACGTCCATCTTGGCGACGGGGATGGTGGCGCCGTCGGGGCCGTACCACGCCTTGAAGTGCTCCGGGTCGGTCCACATCTGCCAGATGAGATCCACCGGCGCATCGAAGCTTCGCTCGATCGTCACCGCGTCCTGGGAACCGTTGTCGTCGGTCATCGTGTTCGCCTGTCTTTCGTTTGCGGTCGGAGTTGTGTGAGGTAGTCGTCCATCCGGTTGAAGCGCTCCTCCAAACGGGCCGGTACTGCTCGGCCCAGCTTGCGACCTCCTCGAGTGGCGCGGCGTCGAGGACGCACGGTCGGTATTGCGCTCGTTGACCCCGGACGACCAACCCGGCCCGTTCCAGCACCTTGATGTGCTTCGAGATGGCGGGAAGCGTCATGTCGAACGGCTCGGCGAGCTCGTGGACGGTCGCCCCACCTTCTGCCAGACGGGCCAGGATCGCTCGCCGCGTCGAGTTGGCCAGTACGGCGAAGGTCTCGCTGAGCCGATCCTCGTCGATCGCCATCGTGTGGCAGCCCCGTGTCATCCGTCAACCCTCGACGGCGAAAAGGCGCCAGGCTCCGGGTACACCCTTGAGCTCGTGTTCACCGCGATCGGCGAACGTCAGTCCCGAGCCCGCCACCAAGTCCTTCACGGTGCTCGACACGACGATGCCGCCGCCGCCGCCGGCAGCCGCCACTCGGGCGCCAATGTGCACGGCGAGCCCACCGATCCGCTCTCCTCGCACCTCCACCTCCCCGGTGTGCACGCCAACCCGGACCGCGAGCGCGATTCGTGCCAGAGCATCATGGAGAGCGCGGGCGCAGCGGATGGCGCGACTCGGCCCGTCGAAGGTCGCCAGGAAACCGTCACCGGTGTGGTCGACCTCGCGTCCACCGAACCGTGCCAGCTCCTGACGCACGATCGCGTCGTGCTCGTCGAGGAGCGCGCGCCAGCGAGTATCGCCGGCCGCGGCCGCCCGCGCGGTGGAGTCCACGATGTCGGTGAAGAGGACCGTGGCGAGTCTTCGGTCCGGGTCCGGCGAGGCTCGATTTCCGGTGAGGAACTCCTCGACCTCGTCCACGAGCTCGTCGGCGTTCTCCGTGAACCAGATGTGGTCGGCGCCGTCGAGCTCCACATATCTGGCATTCGGGATGCGGTCAGCCAGATACCGGCCGAGCTCGGGGGGAGCGATCTGATCGTGAGCTCGCTGCAGTACCAGGGTCGGCGCCTGGATGGCCGGCAACAGCTCACGCATGTCGGTCAGCACCGACTGTCGGAAGTAGTGAGCGACTGCGCCTGGCGAGACGGCGCCCCGCCCGACGCGGACGAGCTGCTCGATGAAATGGGGATCGGCGACCCGACTGGGTGCCAGAAAGGGCACGTGGTCGGCATCGCCGGCAGCCCACGATTCCGCCTGGCGACGAACGATTTCGAGAAGCGCGTCCTCTGGGGCTCCCCACGGGTAGTCGGCGGCGGCGGTCAGCCGGGCCGCCGTGTTGAACAGCACGAGTGCACGACATCGTTCCGGTAGGGAGGCGGCCAGGAGGACGGCAAGAGGGCCACCCTCGGCCAAGCCGATGATCGCGGCCAGCTTCGACCCGGCGGCATCCATGACTGCACAGATGTCCGCCACCTGGGTCTCGAGGTCGGGGAGACGATCGAGCGGCACTGGATCGGACAGTCCTGTTCCCCGCCGGTCGAAGATGATCAGGCGCCCGATTGCCGCCAGCCTCCGCCTCAGGCGCGCCAACTCCGGGAGCTCCCAGAACGCCTCGACGTGGTGCACCCAACTCTCGATCAGCACCAAGTCCAGCGGGCCCTCGCCCAAGACCTGGTACGCGAGGTGGACCCCGCCGTTCTTCGCATACTTGGTCGTCGGCAAACCGTCCACGGCTCTAAAGCTTGGCAGAGCAGCGATCCCGTACGATGCGCTGTGGCCACCGATAAGACCAAGCCCGACCTCACCTTCGTCAATCTCACTCATCAGGCCCTCAGGGCTGACGGCGCGCGGCTCGTGGTCACGATCGCCGCCTTGGAGCCCCACGACCGGGGAAGCCGGCTGTCCGGGGTGCGGGAGTTCTTCGACAAGTATCGAGAGCAGCTGGTCTCCCACCACACCCATGAGGACAGGCTGTTCTATCCGGCATTGGCGGCGCGGGTTGGCGAAGACAGGATGCACCTCGACGAGCTGGTCTCTCAGCATCACCAGCTCGACGGCGTTCTGCAGGCGATCGGAGAAGGCCTCGCCGACCTGGCCGAGCCCGACGCGGACTTCTCCGCCAACCGCACCAAAGTCGTCGGGGATCTGTCCACGATGGTGGAGCAGCTCAGTGCTCATCTCGACTTCGAGGAGCGAACGGCGCTCCCCCTCTTCGTATCGGATATGCCGGTCGCCGAGTACAAGTCCAAGGCGCGGAAGGCAACCCCGCGAGAACAGTCTGGGTTCCTGATCCCCTGGATCGTCGAGCATGCCTCGCCCGATCAGCTAAAGGCGTTGTTCAGGTCGGCGCCGCCTTTGCGGATCGTCAACCTGCTCAACCGGCGTCGCTACCGCCGTCTCGACGAGGCGCTACTCCCGGCTGGCTGATGTCCTTTGTCGCCAGAAGACGTAACTAAGCGCTGACGAAGCGTCCGGACCTCGGAACGCCCATCCGCGGATCCTGAGACCGCGAGCCGGATCACCGAACTAGCCAACCCCGAGTCGAGCTCTGAGACCGCGGCGCCGACGGCTGCGAGTACCAGACGTTGACGACACGGCGTGCCAACCGGGGCACCGAACGGCATTCGGGTGCGCCTTAGCCACGGCGATCAGGGACGCTGTCAAGGTTGTCGATGCGGGCTTGGAGCGCCGGCGTCCAGCCCGCAGGCGATATCACCCATCTCGGGTGTTTATCGATCAGACCATCCCTTATACAGCGCAACGACCACGGATAGCTTCCGGCCGGCCATGGGTAAGTTTCCACCGCCGCGCGGCTTTAGGGTGGCGTCGGGAGGTGGAATTGGGGCCTCTGCCTGCCCGACGCGGAAGGCGGGAGGCCCAACGGTCCTGCCACGCGGCCTCCCGCCTTCCACTTACCTCCGAGGGTTCCTATTGGGGGGCGGTTCCCTCGGAAGGGGGTGTGTCGATCATCGGCTTGCCGTTCTGCGTGATCCATGACGCACATCACCGGTCTGGGGTGACGTCAGACACACGTGTCCGGGTTCCCGACGTCGGCGGCGGGCGGTATCTCCGCGAGTAGGCGTTAGCCGAGGGCGTTCGTGCCGTCTGCGCGTCGCACATTGGGGCCAATCCGGCTCTGCGCACCCGAGCGTTTGGCGGGCAATCGCAATCCACTCTGCGGTCCGTTTCGCACGGTTGGCCCCAGGCCGCCCAGACGTCACAAACCATTCGACTACCGCAGCACGACGTATACAGCCGCCGCGGGAAGCCGGCGTCCCCCTACGGGGTGACTGACGACGCTGACCTTGCGCTTCTTCGTCCGCGGGCGGCCCTCCTGTGGCTTCCTGAGCCCTGAGATGCAGGCCGGACTGAAGGCGGCGCCCCTTGATCGGCCGCTACCGCCATCGACGCTCCCTCAACCGGCGTCGCTACCGCCGCCTCGACGAGGCGCTGCTCGCGGCTGGCTGATGTCCTTTGTCGCCAATGAGACGTTGCAGCACGATGTCGGCGCCTGACGTGACCTCATAGCCCTGGGAGTCAGGCTGGCGTTTTTCGTAGCCGCACAGATCGCCCCTGGTTATGGCGCGTCCATAGGCCGCGAGCAAACGTCATCCCGTGCTCGACGGCGCAGCGCTCTTCCTTGCGAGCGACGTATCTTCGTTCGTCGTCGGCCGTTGTTGGCCATCGACTGGCTGGACCGCCCGCTGATCTTCGGAGACGCCGTGGACTTCGACCTGCCGCAGGACCTCGTCGACTACCTCGCCGACCTCGACGACTTCATCGAGCGGGAGATCAAGCCGCTTCAGGCCCAGGACGACAACGAGCGGTTCTTCGACCACCGGCGGGAGGACGCTCGCACGGACTGGGACAGGGGCGGCCTGCCGAGCGAGGAGTGGGAGGCCCTGCTCGCCGAGATGCGCCGCCGGGCGGACGCCGCCGGCCACTACCGCTATGCGTTCCCGGGGGAGTATGGCGGCAAGGACGGCACGAACCTCGGCATGGCAGTCATTCGCGAGCACCTGGCCCGCAAGGGGCTCGGCCTGCACAACGACCTGCAGAACGAGTCGTCGATCGTGGGCAACAACGTCGGCCTGCTGCTGATGCTCCACCACGGCACCGAGGAGCAGAAGGCGGAGTGGGTGCCGAAGCTGCTCGACGGCACCGGCGGGTTCGCCTTCGGCATCACCGAGCCGAAGCACGGATCCGACGCCACCCACATGGAGACGACGGCCTACCGCGACGGCGGCGAGTGGGTGATCAACGGCGAGAAGACGTGGAACACGGGCATCCACAAGGCGCCCTACGACCTCATCTTTGCCCGTACTTCAGGCAAGGCCGGCGACGGCGACGGCATCACCGCGTTGCTCGTGCCGACGAACAGCCCGGGGTTCGAGGTCGTCGAATTCCTCTGGACCTTCAATATGCCGACCGACCACGCCCACGTCCGTCTGACGGACGTGCGGGTCCCGCACTCATCGATCTTCGGTGGCGAGGGCAAGGGGCTCGGCGTAGTGCAGCTGTTCTTCAACGAGAACCGCATCCGGCAAGCGGCGTCGTCGCTCGGTGCCGCGGAGTACTGCCTCGACAGAGCCATCGCGTACGCCAATGAGCGGACACCGTTCGGGAAGCCGCTGTCGCACAACCAGGGCATCCAATTCCCGATCGTCGAGCTCGTGACCCAGTGCGAGATGCTGCGGGCGCTCATCCATCAGACGGCGTGGAAGATGGACGAGTACGGCGCCTTCTCGGCTTCGAAGGAGGTGTCGATGTGCAACTACTGGGCCAATCGGCTCTGTTGCGAGGCGGCCGACCGTGCGATGCAGGTCTTCGGCGGGATGGGCTACTCCCGGCACCAGCAGTTCGAGCACATCTACCGTCACCACCGCCGCTACCGGATCACCGAGGGCGCCGAAGAGATCCAGATGCGCAGGGTCGCGGGGTACCTGTTCGGGTTCATGAAACAGCTGGCGCCCAAGGGAGTCATCCCTGGCAACAAGTAAGAGCGTCACACACGTCACATGCTTCGCGTGTCGCAACCGTCGTTCGCTGGCCTCGACACGGAGCTTCAGGCCAAGAAGTGTGCAGTGGCGATGCACGCACTGCCGATTGCGAACACTCAGAACGCGCCCGCGCTTTCACCAACGCGAAGCGCTGACCGTCGGCTCCCGCCCCGTCCGGTTCCTCCCGTCGAACCCCAAAAAGAGAACGATCCCGGAGTCGGCCGCGTGCGCGAAGAGCCGGGTACTGAGAATCTCAGCGTGAGCGCCTCGCCCGCGGCAATCACCCTCTCAGCGACACCGCGCACAGAGCTGCCGTTCTTGGAGTCATCGCTGACTGCTCGGGTGCGCGGCCGCGTGACCTCGTCTGGGTTCGGGCCTCCACCATCATGGGATACGCCGGAATTGGGTGAGTAGCGGCTTCGAGAAGACCATCGGCCGCTGACGATTCCGGTTCTGTTCCGGAGCAGAAAGGCGGACTCATATGGCACGTAGAGGGTTCCAGACAAACTGGCACCAGCACCCCGGCGTGCGCAGCGGCGACGAGTTGACGTTTGGTGAGCGTGCCGCCGACGCGATGCGGAAGGGAATGGGGTCGTGGACGTTCGTCGGCTCGTTCTTCCTCGTGCTGCTGCTTTGGGCAGTCGCCAACACTCTCTATATCTCACGCATCGCGCACGGCAACGAGTTCGACCCCTATCCGTACATTCTCCTGAACCTGTTCCTGTCCATGCTCGCGGGCGTGCAGGCCGCCGCATTGTTGATCGCGGCGAAGCGCGCCGACTCCATCTCGAGCGAGCTCGCGCTGCATGACGCCAGGACCGACGACGAGGCGAAGTCGATCATCGACGAGGTCGATCGCAAAGTGGACGAAGTGCTCGACCTGGTGCGCGAGGTTCACGGCATGACGGCGAACGACAAGCGTGACAAGTGACTCGGACCGGCCTCCCAGGCACGATCCAATATCGAGATGATGCAGGGTCACCGCGATGAGGCGTCATCACCCGCCGGGAACGGGTCGAGGACGAAGCAAAGCCCATACGATTCCGGGCGATGGCGTCGGGCCTTGTGACCCAGGAGCTCATCGAGACCGCGTGCGAGCAGACGGGCCTCGACGACTTCGGCGCCGACACGTTCCGGCTAGGGCTCGACCGCCTCGCCCACGGGCTGCGGGACGAGGCGCGTCTCAACGAGGCCGGCGAGGTGATGGCGCCGATGGCCGTGCTCGGGCACCTGACGAACCGGCTGCAGGTGACGGACTGGCATCGCCGCCATCCCGACATCGCCAAGGCCGACGTCACACCGCCGATAGTCATGATCGGTATGGGCCGCACCGGCTCGACGATCCTGCACGACCTGTTCGGCCAGGACCCGGCCAACCGCGTCCCGCGCACGTGGGAGGTCGATCACCCCTGCCCGCCGCCGGAGACGGCCACCTACGAGACCGATCCGCGAATCGACGAGTCCCAGGCCGCGATTGACCTCGCGTACGAGGTTCGCCCCGAGCTGCGGTTCATGCATCCGATGGGCGCGCGGCTGGGCCAGGAATGCATCGTGATCACGGGCGGCGAGTTCGCCAGCGCGATCTTCAACAGCCAGTTTCGTCTGCCGTCGTACGTCCAGTGGGTCACGAGCGAGGCGGACATGGCGCCGGCGTACCGGTGGCATCGGCGGTTCCTGCAGCTGCTCCAGTGGCGCAACCCCGGCGGGCGCTGGGTCCTCAAGACCGGCGCCCACCTGTGGGCGCTCCCCGAGCTGCTGGCCGCATATCCGGACGCGTTCATCGTCCAGACGCACCGGGATCCGTTGCGCGTCATCGCCTCGCTGTCGTCGCTGTTCGCCGTCGTGCAGGCGACGGCGAGCGACGGCGTGTCGATGGCGGACGTGGCCGCCGAGTGGGCCGCCCCCGTCCTCGACGCGCTCGACCGCTCGGTGACCGCGCGTGAGAACGGCACGATCGCAGCCGACCGGGTCGTCGACGTGCGCTACGGCGCGTTCATGGCCGATCCGTTCGGCACCATTCGAACGATCTACGGCCGGCTCGGCGCCGAGCTCACATCGGACGCCGAAGCCCGGATGCGTCGCTTCCTCGCCGAGAACCGGGCGGACAAGCACGGTGCGCATGAGTACTCCTTCGCCGACACCGGCCTCGACGCCGGCAGCGTGCGCGATCGCGCTCGCCGCTACGTGGAGTACTTCGACGTGCAGTCCGAGCCGGACCGGTGACGATGGCGACGCCATCGAGGTATCCGGCGGAGTTGCACCGCCGCGCCGTGCGCCTCGTGTTCGAGGAGCGCGAGCGGTCCCGCGGTGGTCGCGGCGCGATCTCCAGCGTCGCGGATCGCGTCGGCGTGCCCCGCGGAACGCTCGGACGCTGGGTCCGACAAGCCGAGGCCGAGCACGAGAAGGCCCCGGCAAGACCGGCGAAGGGTGCTCAGCGCGAGACCGGCGGTCAGCCCGACGGCAACCACGGCGTCCCCGAAGCGAGTGAGATCTTCCGCGAGCTCCGCGCCCTCCGGTCGTCGCTCGAAAGCGCTGAACGGCGCAGGAGACGGCGAATGATGGTCTTCCTCGCCGTCGTCTTGGCGCTGATCCCGCTCGGGATCCTCGGCGCCCATCTGGCCATCGACTACGAGAGCGGTCGAGTCGCCACGGCCATCGAGCGATCGTCCGGACCCTTCACGGATGAGGCGCTGGCCCGTGTTTGCCGCTCGATCAAGATTCCGCTCTTCGGACCCGAGACCAAGAAGCGTCTCCATTGCCCACCGTCGTCCGTGACCAACACGACGAACGAGCCGCCCTCGACCACCGAGCCGGCGACGAGCACACCCGCCCCAACCGCCAGCCAATGACGCCGCCGTGGCCGCCGGCGTCGACGTGTGAACGTTATGTTGCGAGGGTGGAGCGTGACGGTCGGCTCGGTTCCTCGAGGAGCACGGCGGTGACGCCGCGGGTCGGGAGCGCGAACCCGACGGCGCGCGGCTCGACCGCGTCGGCGGCCGTGCGCGCCGTCGACGGCGATCAGGCGCGTGAGCGCTCCGATCGGCTCGTGACCGAGGAGCCGATGGAGATCCGGGTGCACGGGCCGGGGCAGCAGCCCGAGCCGCTCGTCGTGACGATGCGCACGCCCGGCCACGACTTCGACCTCGCCGTCGGCTTCTGCATCACCGAGGGTGTCATCGATTCGGCCTCGGACGTCGCGACCGTCGCGTACTGCCTGCCCGAAGACGGCGTCCAGCAGTACAACATCGTCACGATCCGGCTGCGGCGACCAGTCGATCTCGCCGCGCATCACCGAGGCTTTGCCGCCAACGCGAGCTGCGGGCTGTGCGGCAAGGCGACGCTCGACCAGGTCGAGGTGGCGTGTGGTCCGGTCGGCCCCGGCCCGAGCGTCGGCCGCTCCGCGCTCGTCACGCTGCCCGAGCGGCTCCGCCGGGCGCAGGCCGTCTTCGACGCCACCGGCGGGCTGCACGCCGCCGCCTGCTTCGGCACCGACGGGGAGCTCACGGTGTTGCGCGAGGATGTCGGCCGGCACAACGCGGTCGACAAGGTCGTCGGGCACGCCGCGCTCCAAGGGCGGCTGCCGCTGGCCGACCAGGTGCTCCTCGTGTCGGGCCGCGTGAGCTTCGAGATCGTCCAGAAGGCGGCCGTCGCCGGGATCCCGATCCTGTGCGCGGTGTCGGCGCCGTCCAGCCTCGCGGTCGAGGCGGCCGACCGGCTGGGGCAGACGGTCGTCGGCTTCCTGCGGGGCGACCGCTTCAACGTCTACACGCACCCCGAGCGCATCGGCCTCGAGTCGTGACGTGAGGGGTCGCCGCAAGCAGCCCGGCCTCGTCAAGCCCACCCGCCGCTGGCGGCGCGACTTGTGGGTGGGGTTCAAGCCCTACGGGGCGGGCGAGACGAAGCCCAACCACTACACCGAGATCGTCAAGACGGTGTGGGAGAACCGCCGCAACCTCCGGTTCGCGTGGCGGATCCTCCGCCGGGGCGTCTGCGACGGGTGCGCGCTCGGTGTCGCCGGGTTCCACGACTGGACGATGTCCGGCGTGCACCTGTGCACGACGAGGCTCAACCTGCTGAAGGTGAACACGATGGGCGCGCTCGATCCGTCGGTGCTCGCCGACGTCGAGTCGCTCCGGGCGCTCAGCGGGAAGGAGCTGCGGGACCTCGGTCGGCTCCCGTACCCGATGGTGCGCCGCCGGGGCGAGCGGGGCTTCCGCCGCCTGAGCTGGGACGACGCGCTCGACCTCGTCGCCGATCGGCTCCGGGCCGCAGGGCCGGATCGCTTCGGCATCTACCTCACCGCGCGCGGCTGCACCAACGAGACGTACTACGTCGCGCAGAAGCTCGCCCGCTTCCTGGGCAGCAACAACATCGACAACGCCGCTCGCGTCTGCCACGCGCCGTCGACGCTGGTGCTGAAGCAGACGATCGGGGCCGGCGCGACGACGGTCTCGTACACCGACGTCATCGGCACCGACCTCGTCGTGATCATCGGGAGCAACGTCGCCAACGCGCAGCCGGTGTTCATGAAGTACCTCTATCTGGCGCGGCAGCGGGGAGCGAAGGTTGCTGTCGTCAATCCGCTGCGAGAGCCAGGCCTCGATCGCTACTGGGTGCCGAGCAATGTCGAGAGCGCGCTCTTCGGCACGAAGATGGCAGACGAGTTCTTCTCGGTGCACGTAGGCGGGGACGTCGCGTTCTTCAACGGCGTCCTGAAGGAGCTCCTCGCCGATCAGGCGGTCGATCGTGACTTCGTGCGCGCGCACACGACCGGGTTCGACGAGCTCGTCGCCGAGCTCGACCGGCAGCCGTTCGACGAGCTCGAGCGAGCCTCCGGGGCCTCGCGCGCCGACATGGCCCGCTTCGCCCGGCTCTACGCGTCCGCGGGCGCCGCGGTGCTGGTCTGGTCGATGGGCATAACCCAGCACGCGCACGGCGCCGACAACGTCGCCGCCATCGTGAACCTCGCGCTCGCGCGTGGAAACGTCGGTCGGCCCGAGGCGGGGCTCATGCCGATTCGTGGCCACTCGGGCGTGCAGGGCGGCGCCGAGATGGGCGCGTACGCCACCGCGCTGCCGGGTGGCCTGCCCGTCACGCCGGAGAACGCCGCCGTCGTCGCCGACGCGTACGGCTTCCCCGTCCGTGGCGAGCCCGGGCTGAGCGCGGCCGAGATGGTCGAAGCCGCTGGGGACGGGCAGCTCGACGTGCTCTACTCCAGCGGCGGCAACTTCCTCGAGGTGCTGCCCGACCCACCCGTCGTCGAGGCCGCGCTGGCGCAGGTTCCGCTGCGCGTGCACCAGGACATCGTCGTGTCGAGCCAGATGCTGGTCGATCCCGGCGACACCGTCGTGTTGCTGCCGGCGGCGACGCGCTATGAGCAGCGCGACGGCGGCACGCAGACGACCACCGAGCGACGCATCCTGTTCAGCCCCGAGATCCCCGGGCCTCGGGTGGGGGAGGCGCGCAGCGAGTGGGAGATCTTCGTCGACCTAGCACGGCGCATCGACACGTCCCGCGCGCACTTGATCGACTTCGAGTCGGGCTCGGCCATCCGGGAGGAGATCGCCCGGGTGGTGCCGTCGTACGCGGGAGTCGAGCTATTGCGCGATACGGGCGATCAGGTGCAGTGGGGCGGGGAGCGCCTTTGCGAAGGCCCGGACGGCCCGCAGTTCCCGACGGC
>Ga0137373_10008491_pt1 | contig 10829 bp, 9 predicted proteins | sample SagtaG_5_FD_104912 | JGI IMG/M metagenome (GOLD analysis project Ga0137373, IMG submission 104912) | Vadose zone soil microbial communities from Sagehorn Ranch, Mendocino, California, USA - Sage1_R_80_16 metaG | ecosystem: Environmental > Terrestrial > Soil > Vadose zone | place: USA: California...
AACGGTGCGGATCCTCTCGGAAGTCGTCGCAACGCTCGAGCAGCCTGTCTCGGCCCGGGGGGCTCGCACTTCCGACACAGGCCTTCTGGACTGGCTCCACGCGGTCCAGCGCAGGGAGGGGCGGGCGGAGCTCTCGTTCGCCTCGCTGTTGCCGGGGTCCCTTCCTGACTGGCCCTCCGGGCCGCTGACGATCCGGCAGATCTGGGCGTTCTATCCTTACGAGAACAAGCTCGTGACCGTCCGCGCCACCGGAAAACAGGTCCGCGAGGCCCTGGAAGGCGCAGCCCGGTGCATTTCGGGCATCGCAATTCAGGACAGCAAGCCCGTCTGGCAGCGCAACGCCGCCGTCTGGGGATACAACTGCGACACCCTCGACGGGGCGGAGTATGTGATCGACCCGACCCGGCCTGAAGGAAGCCGCCTGGTCTTTCTCAAGCGCGACGGCCGGTCTCTGCGCGACGACGAGACCTTTACCGTCGCGATCAACTCGTATCGCGCTTCGGGCGGCGGCGGCTTTGGCGTCTGGCGTGACTGCCCGCGGGTGGGCGACCCGGTGGGGTCTTTGCGCGACCTCCTTATTGCCGACGCGCGGGGCAAGAAGACCCTTCGTCTCGAGGCGAACCAGAACTGGTTTCTCTCGCCGGGGCTGCCGGAAGGCCGGTTTTCAACCAACCCGTGAACGTATGAATCGGAAGGAGAGTTCGAGGCAGAGATCCGTTGATGAAGAAAGGAAAAAGATGACGGAATCGGCGTTACGGGCGGGCCTGGCCTGTGCGGCGGCGTTCGCGTCCCAGCTCCTCTCGGTCCCGGGCGCTCTGGCCCAGAGCCCGACGGGCTCCATCTCGGGCACCGTGCTCGACAGCACGGGAGCGGCTTTGCCCGGCGCCGGCGTCACGGCGACGAACACGGGCACGGCCGTCGCGCGCAACACGATATCCGGCCGGACAGGCCTGTTCACGTTCCCGTAGCTGCCGGTCGGCCTCTACTCGGTCGCTGCGGAGGTTTCGGGCTTCGCGCCGCACAAGATCGCCAACGTGAACGTAGCGGTCGGCACGACACGACCGTCAAGCTCACGATGGAGCCGGCCGGCGTCGCGGCCACGATCACGGTTTCGGGCGAGGCGCCGCTGATCGGCTCTTCTTCTTCGCCAACTATGACGGCCAGCGCAACCAGACCCCGAACACCGTCATCTTGCCGCCGACCGGAGCGACGGTCCCTTCGGATCCCGCCAGCCAGGCGGGATTTGCAAAGCTGCAGTCCCTGGGTTCCAGCTGGAACCGCAAGCAGGACCAGGACGTTTTCTTGATCAAGCTCTGACCAGCGAGTCGCCCGTGTGCTCGAAGGAAACGTTCGACTTGCCGTTCTCGAAATTCTTGCCGGTGAAATTCTGGCGGTTGTAGCGGAGCGAGGCGTGGCTCGTCTCCCCCACCTCTCATTCGGCAACGCAGGGACACCAAATCCGATGCGACGGCCGTGGTTCCGAACTCGAGTGACGACGCCAAGTACGCGTCCGAGCCGACGGATTTCCAGGTGGACAACGCGCCCGGCGACAACGACGTGCGCCATCGGATCGTCTTGTCCGGCGTCTGGAATCTGGATTACGCCGGCGGAATCCAGAACCCGATTCTTCGGGTCCTCGCCTCGGGCTGGACGCTGTCCGGAATCATTTCGTTCCAGACCGGCATGCCCTACTCGCTCGAGATCAACGGAGACCTGAACAACGACGGCAACACGCGCAACGATCTGAATCGCTGGTGTTGTGCAACGCGGGGGACGTTGAACGAGCGGCTGGTCGAGCCGCCCCGACCCGGAGGCATTGCCCGCGGGACCACGCGGCGGCCCTCCGAAGGCTTGAGGGAAAGATTCCCCAGGCCGCCGCTCGAACGAAACCGGTGCAAGGGAAAGCTCTAGCGGCCGCCCGCTATTCTCTGCGCACACCAACGCGGTTTCGACGGGTCCCGCGGGCAACGCCTCCGTGCCGGGGCGCCTTGTCAGGCAACATTACGGTCCGCTAGTCGAAAGTCGCGAATCGTGGGGGGGAGAGCCGGGCGAAAAGCCCGGCTCTCCGCCTTCTAGGCGGTGCGGCGCCTCCACACGACGAGGTTGGACATCGGACGCGCGGCCTCGAGAGCGTCGGCGCGGGCCTTTTCGACTGTGCGGTCGAGAGCCTCGAGCAGGTGGTCGAGCTCGAGGGCGAGGGTGACCGCCCCGCGCTCTTCGGCCTCGCGGCGCGTGCTCTCGAGGCGCTCGCGGAAGAGCCGCACGTCGTTCCAGCGCCCGAGCGCTTCCTGCACGGCCTTGAGCCGCGCCGCCGAGGCCTCGGCGCGGGGCGTGCCGAGCTGCGCGAGGTCCTCCAGAACGTAGCGCGCCCTCTTGACCGCGATGCGGTAGCGATGCAGCTCGCGGTCATTGTCGCCGCTCGTGCTTCGCAGCGAAGCGCTGCTTCGCAGGGTAGCACCAGGCGGGTGGGTGATTGCCCGATCAGCGGAGCGGCGGGCGCCCTGAAGGCGGCGGGCGATCTCCGGGCGGGCGCCCGCGTCGAGGCGTTTCAAGCGGCGGAGAAGGCGACGCATCGGCCGGCCGGTCACGACGTTCTCGGCCTCCCGCACGCCGGCGGTCCAGAGGCCGTCCCAGCGGGCGTCCAGGCCGGCGGCGACGTCGGGGGAAAGCACACCGAGCTCGCGCACGCGCGCCAGCAACTGCCGATCGACCTCGAGCTGCCGTTGGTCCGAAAGAGACCGCACGAGTTTCTTGGCGCGCCGTGACACGCTTTTCTCGCCGAGAGCGGATGCCGTTGCGCCGATCCGGCGCAGCGCGACGCGCACGTCGTGAAGCCCTTCGGGATCGCCTTTTCGAAACGCCGAGACGGCCTTCTTCAAGGCGCGCCGCCGCTTCCGCCAGAGATTCGCGCGCTTGGCCACGGGGGGCGCTATTATATGAAGACGCGAAGGGACCGTACTGTCTTCAAACGGATTTCACGCCGTGTTCACGGCTTGCACCTGACTCCCCGCGAGAATTCTGATTCTGTGAAGAAGCTCGCCGCCATCGACATCGGCACGAACAGCATGAAGCTGCTCGTTGCCGCCGTGGAGGACGACGGCTCGCTCGATGTCCTCTCTCGTGAGAAGGCGATGGTCCGCCTGGGCAGCGAAACGCTGGTGTCCGGGCGCCTGTCGCCGGAGACGATCGAAGCCGGAGCTTCGACGGTCGAGCAGTTCCTGACGGTCGCGCGCGGATCCGGGGCAGAGCTCGTTCGGGCGGTCGCGACCTGCGCGGTGCGGGAGTCGGAAAACTCCCAGGAGTTCCTGGAGGCGGTGAAAAGGCGCACGGGCGTGACCGTAGACGTGATCTCGGGCGAAGAGGAAGCGCGTCTGATCAACCTCGCGGTGCGCAGCGAGTTTCCGGCGCGGCTCGACCCGCTCTTCTTGATCGACATCGGCGGAGGCTCGACGGAGTTCGTCATATCGGACGGCAACCGCGTGCTTCTGACGGAGAGTCTCCCCCTGGGTGTCGTGCGTCTGGCCGGCCGTTTTGCACGGAACGACCCGCCGACGGCGAAGGACCTCCGCGAGATGAAGAAGGCGATTCGCGCGGTGGCCAAGCGGGCCGCGGAGGCCGTTCGGCGCACGGGCTTCAAGACCTGTGTGGGCTCCTCCGGCACGATCCAGTCGCTGTCGATGGTCTACGAGGCCGCGGTACGGGGCCGCGAGCCCGCGCCGACGGGTCACCGAACGCTGGCGCGGGACGGCTTGAAGCAGGTCAACCGGCTTCTGCGCCGCACGACGGAGAAGGAGAAGCTGAAGATCCCGGGCCTCGATCCGCGCCGGCGCGACATTTCCGCGCCGGGCGGCCTCCTGCTCGCGTGGATCCTGAAACGCACCGGCGCCGAGGCGATCGTCGTGGGAGACCGGGGACTGCGCGAGGGCATTCTGCTCGACCATATGGCCCGTCAGGGGCAGCGGCGAACGACCGACCGGGACGTGCGGGCTCGCAGCGTGGATCGGCTGCTGCGGCGTGGAAACGCGGAAGTCCTCCACGCGGCGCACGTGGCACGGCTGGCGCTCGAGCTCTTCGACCGGACGCACCCGCTGCACCAGCTTACGTCGGCCGAGCGGGAATGGCTGCAGTACGGCGCGCTGCTCCACGACATCGGCTGCTACGTCGGCTACGCCAAGCACCAGCGGCATTCCTATTACCTCATCACGCACGGGGACCTCACCGGCTTCTCGTCGGAGGAGATCGAGGTCATGGCCTCGCTCGCCCGGTATCACAAGGGAGGCGGGCCCAAGGAATCGCACGAGAACTGGCGCCGCATGAACCCGTACCTTCGCCCCGTGGTCGAAAAGCTGGCCGCCCTCCTGCGGATTGCCGACGGCCTCGACCGCAGCCATCGCCAGCTCATCACGTCGGTTGCCTGCTCCGTGCGTTCTCGTAAGGTAATCTTCGAGGTCACGGCCCGCGGCGACTGCGAAGCGGAGCTGGACGGAGCGCGAAGGAAGGCCAACCTTTTCGAGCGGGTCTTCGACCGGCGGGTGACCCTGCGGGCCGTACCCGCGCGGCGCGAAGAGGCCGTGCATCAGAAGAACCTCGATATCGTATCGGCCGAGGCCCTCTGGGGCTAGCATGCCGAAGGAGACAGCGTCGTGAAAGAGCACTTTTCGGAACAGCTCGAACAGCTTCGGCGCAATCTCATCCTCATGGGAGGGGAGGTCGAGCGCCAGATCCAACGCTCGATCGAGGCCTTGACCGAGATGGATGCGGGCAAGGCCATCTCGGTCATTGCGGCGGACGAGGAGATCGACCGGATGGAGAATTCCAACGAAGAGCTGGCGATTCAGCTCCTGGCCCTCCAGCAGCCGGTGGCCGTCGACCTGCGTTTTCTGGTGGGCGCCTTGAAGATCAACAACGACCTCGAGCGCATCGGCGATCATGCGGTCAACATCGCGGAGGGCGCGGAGCGCCTTTCCGGCCACAAGCCGTTCAAGCCGTTCATCGACATTCCGTATATGGCGGAAGTGGCTATGTCGATGTTGAAACAGGCGCTCGACAGCTTCGTCAACCGCGACGCGGAGCTCGCCAAGAAGGTGATCAAGCGCGACGACATCCTCGACGAGAAGAACATCTCGGTGATCCGCGAGCTCTTGACGTACATGGCCGAGTATCCGACGTTGATCACGTACTGCCTCGAGCTCATCTCGATCTCGAAGAATCTCGAGCGCGTCGGCGACCTCGCGACCAACATCGCCGAGGACACCATCTACATCGCCGAAGCGAAGCTCGTGAAGCACCACGCCTCGGAGATCTCCTAGTACGGATTGAAGCCATTTCTCTGGGGCGCCGCGACGTCCTCCTACCAGACCGAGGGCGCCGTCGCCAACGACTGGACCGACTGGGAAGCAGCCGGGCGGTTGCGCGACGCGGGGGAGCGCTGCGGCCTTGCGGCGGGCCACCGGAAATGCTGGAAGGCCGACTTTGCGCTCTTGCCCTCGATCGGCGCCAACGCCTACCGCTTCTCCGTGGAGTGGAGCCGCATCGAGCCGCTTCCGGGGGAGTTCGACGAGGACGAGCTCGGGCTGCAGCGAGCGCGCGTGCAGCGGCTGAGAAGTCTGAGCATCGAACCGGTCGTGACGCTGCACCACTTCACCCATCCCCGCTGGTTCCAGGCCGAGGGCGGCTGGGAAAGCCCGAAGAGCGTCGAGCGCTTCGGCCGGTTCGCCCGAGTCGTGGGGGAGGCGCTCGCGCCGCATGTCGCGGTCTGGGTGACCGTCAACGAGCCGATCGTGCTTCTGCTGGGCGGCTATCTCGGCGGCCTCATGCCGCCGGGTCGGCGCTCGTTCTCTGCCGCGGCGAAAGCGCTCGAGCACATCCTGCGCGCGCACGAGGAGGCGGCCGGGATTCTGCGAGAGAAGAGCCCCGCAGGCGCCCGCGTCGGCCTCGCGCACAACATGCTCGAATTCGCGCCCGACCGAGCCGACAGCGCGCTGGACCGCCGCCTCGCGCAGGCCGGCGAGCGGCTCTACAATCGGGCCCTCCTCGAGGCCGTGTCCACGGGAGACATGGACTGGGCCTTTCCCGGAGAGGGACGCGTGAAGTTCCAGCTCTCCGGCTGGCCGGCCACCCATGATTATCTGGGCGTCAACTATTACAGCCGGGTTCACCTGCGTTTTGGCGGCGTGGCCGGCACCCTCGGCCGGTATCTCTATCGCGACCGCCACGCCCGGGGCCTGACCGAAACGGGCTGGGAAGTGCGCCCGGAGGGCTTCGACAGTGTGCTGCTGGCAGCCGCTCAGGCCGGCCGGCCGATTCTCGTGACGGAGAACGGAATCGCCGCCCGAGACGACGGCAAGCGACGCGACTTCTTGCGGGAGCACGCGCTCGTCCTCGCGCACCGGCGGGCAGCGGGCACCCCCGTAGAGGGGTACTTCCACTGGTCGCTGCTCGACAACTTTGAGTGGCTGGAGGGCTTCCGGCCGCAGTTCGGTCTCTTCGAAGTGGACTACGCGACGTTCGCTCGGCGCCGGCGGCCCTCGGCCGACCTCTTCGCGGCGCTCGGCCGCGGCTTTACGGCATCGGCAGCGGGTGCGGCGTCTTCCTCCGGTGCTCGATCGTGACGAACTCGCGCACTCCCGCCTGCCGCGCGAGCGGCACAGTCCGCTCATAGCCCCAGCCCACCTCGGCCGGCGCGTGCGCATCGGATGAGAACACGACGGGCACTCCGGCGCCAACGAGCCCCGCCAGCAGGCGCGGTTCCGGGTAAGCCTCGCCGACCGGCTTGCGTAGGCCCGCCGAGGAGATCTCGACGGCGCAAGCGGCCCCCCGCGCCGCCTCGATCGCGGCCGCTTCGGCATCTTCGAGCGGCGACGCCGGCCGGTGCCCGTGCTTCTTGGGCAGGTCGAAGTGCGTCAGCACGTCGAAGAACCCCGTGCGCGCCGCCTGGGCGAGCAGCCGGTAGTACTCCGAGTAGAGCCTCCCGGTGCCCTCGCGCTCGAACCGCGCCGCGGAGCCCGGCGCGTCGATCCAGTCTCCAGCGACCCAGTGCACGGAGCCGAGGACGAGGTCCCAGTCGGCGCGGGCCAGCCAGCGGGCCAGCGCCGCTTCGTGTCCTTCCGCGTAGTCCGCCTCGAGGCCGAGGCGCACGGCGATGCGGCCGCAGAACTCCCGCTGCAGCCGCGAGACCTCCTCCAGGTAGCCATCGAACTGATCCTCCCGCATTGCGAGCGCCGGGTCGCGGTCGCTCTCCGGCAAGAAGTAGAGCGGAATGTGGTCCGTGAAGGCGATCTCGGCAAGCCCGCGTTCGATCGCTTTTTCGACGAAGTCGCGCGAAGCCCCGCCGGCGTGGCCGCAACGGAACGTGTGAACGTGGTAGTCCGGCAGGCCCTTCACGGCGCTCTCGCTCGCGACAAGTTTTAAAGGGCTGGCTGGCCGGCGGCGGATCCGCCTCCCGCCCGCCGGCGAGGTCGGGCGTACCGCCTCTTGGTCTCCTCGACGCCCCATTCGATCTCGGACCAGGCGTGCCCGATGCCGCGAAGGACCGTCTCATCGGCCCCTACGCCCTCCTTCGCGACGCGCCGGGCGTCCTCGCGCAGCACGTCGAGCCTTCGGCGCAGCCGCTGGACGTCTTGGCTGATCGCCACCCGCGTTGGCGGCCGGAAGCGGTCACTTCGCGCGAGAAGACCCGAAACCTCCTCCTCGATCCGGCGGATGCGATCCCGAACCGAGTCCCGGTCGTCTCGCGCGAGACGCTGCCTCACATCGCGAACAGCGATTTTCACCGCCCCGAGCACCTGTTCGCCTGGAAAACGCTGCTGTCCGCCGAGAAGACGGGGGCGGGCGTCCTGGAAGCGCTTCGGCGAGGAACCGGAATCGGCGTGCTGCGCCTGACGCCGGATGCGGCCGTGGCAACGGCGTGACGGCCGCTTACGTCTTTCTCGCCGGTCTTTTCCTGTCGGTCGTCTCGTACGGGGTGTCGGCGGCAGCCCTTCTTGCAAAAGGTCAGACACGACGCCCGCATCCATTTATCAGCAGCCTGCTAGCCCTCTTTGGCTTCGTTGATGACGGCCCTCAGGCCGCGGCGGGCCAGCCGGTCGATCAAGATCTGCTGCGAGTCGATGACGGGCTCGCCCGAGCTCGGGCGGCGACGAACGTATGTGCCGTCGCTCTGCAGATCGTGAGCCCTCGAATTGTCCGCCAGGAGGAGCTCGAACACCTCCTGGCGAATCTTCTCTTTGGCCTTGTCATCCAAAACGGGAACCATCAGCTCGACACGCCGGAAGAGGTTGCGAGGCATCCAGTCCGCGCTGGAGATGTAGATCTCCTCCTCGTCGCCCACGCCGAAAGAGAACGCGCGACTGTGCTCGAGGAAACGACCGACGACCGACGAGACGCGAATCGTCTCGGAGACGCCCGGCACGCCGGGGCGCAGGCAGCAGATGCCCCGCACGGCCAGAGTGATCGGCACACCCGCCTGCGAGGCGCCGTAGAGGGCTCGGATGAGTCGGGGCGCGACGAGCGCGTTCATCTTCGCGATGATCCGTGCGGGTTTGCCTTCCCGGGCCTTGGAGGTCTCGCGCTCGATCAAAGCGAGCAGCCGCTCCTCGAGCCGTGTGGGCGCCACCGTCAGCTTCTTGTAGCGCGTTCGGCGCGAGAAACCGGTCAGGAAGTTGAACAGCTCCGAGGCGTCGCTCCCGAAGTCGGGGCGGGCAGTGAAGAGACAGAGGTCCGTGTAGACCGTCGACGTGACACGGTTGTAGTTGCCCGTCCCGAGATGCACATAGCGGCGGATCGCGTTGCCTTCGCGCCGGACCACCAGCGCGATTTTGGCGTGGGTCTTCAGGCCCTCGACGCCGTACGCGACGTGGACGCCGGCGCGCTCGAGCGACCGCGCCCACTGGATGTTGTTCTCTTCGTCGAAGCGGGCCTTCAGCTCGACCAAGACCGCGACCTGTTTGCCGTTCTCCGCGGCGCGAGCGAGGGTGGCCACGACCGGGGAGTCGGTGCCTGTTCGATAGAGCGTCATCTTGATGGCGAGGACGTTCGGGTCCGTCGCCGCGTCTTCGAGGAAGCGCAGAACCGGGTCGAACGAGTCGTAGGGGTGATGGAGCAAGACGTCTTCCTTGCGCAGGACCTCGAAGACATTGTCATTTTTCCCGAAGAGAGTGCGGGAAGCCGGAACCAGGGGAATGTCTTTCAGGTCGGGCCGGTCGAGCTTGCAGAGCGCGAGGAAGTCCGCAACGGCAAGAGGTCCGGGAGCGTCGTACACGTCGTCCGCCTCGAGCTCGAGCTCTTCGCGCAGAAGCACGCGGACGTTCTCCGGACAGCGCGCCTCGACTTCCAGCCGGATCGCCGCCCCGAACCGCCGCCGGCGCACGTTTTCGGCGATCGAGCGGAGCAGGTCGCCCGCTTCGTCCTCGCGGATCTCGAAGTCGGCGTCTCGCGTGACGCGAAACGCTGAGGCTCCGTTGATCTCCATGCCGGGAAAGAGCTGGTCCAAGTGCGCTTCGACCAGACTCTCCAAGGGGAGGAAATCGGCCTCCAGGGGCCCCGTCTTCGATGGGGTTTCGGCGGCGGGCAGGGGTATGAAACGCGGCAGCGAGGCCGGTACCTTGACGCGCGCAAACCGGCGGCGCCCCTCCTTCTTTTCGGAGAGCTCGACGGCGAGCGAGAGCGAGAGGTTCGACACGAACGGGAACGGGTGCGCGGGGTCGAAAGCAAGCGGCGTCAGGATGGGGAAAACGACGCTCTCGAAGTAACCCGTCATCTCTTTTCGGCGCTCGGGGGAGAGCTCCGCCCACGTGAGCACACGGATCCCGGCCTCTCTGAGCTTCGGAAGCAGGTCTCCGGTCAGCGTCTCGGTGGCGTCGGCGACGTCGCGCATCACGATCTCGCGGATGAGACGCAGCTGTTCCGGCGCGGACAGACCGTCGGCGCTGCGCTCGGTCACTGCGGCCTCGAGCTGCTCGTGGAGGCCGGAGACCCGAATCATGAAGAACTCGTCCAGATTCGAATGGAAGATGGAGAGAAACTTCAGCCTCTCGAGAACGGGCCAGGTCGTGTCCGCGGCTTCCTCGAGGACGCGCCGGTTGAAGGCGAGCCAGGAGATCTCGCGGTTGAAGTAGAGCGAGTGGTCTTCCAGCCTGTCGTCGGGAGCGGGTGGAGTTCCCAGGTAGTGGACTTCCGTCATGGGAGGCGGCGAAGGCTATCACCGCGGTGTGCGGCCGGTGTGAAGTCTCTCTTCGCGGGGACGCTATCCTCCTGAAAAAGGAATGTTTAGGAGGATTCCCGAACCTGTCGGATTCAGATCCTGTCGCGAGGACATTTCGCCGAACACTCACTCTTCAACTTCCAATTAACGCGGATTTCGTACCGAATTAACACGTCAACTTCAGATTGCGCGTGGAGGTGAAAGTTATGAAGGTCCTCAGAGCCCTGGCCCTTTCGGCGGCGGCCCTGGCGTTCGCCGTCGCGCCGGCCTCCGCCCAAAAAGTCCGGATCAACGGCGCCGGCGCCACGTTCCCGTACCCGATCTATTCGAAGTGGTTCTCCGAATACAACAAGCTCCACCCCGAAGTCGAGATCAACTATCAGTCGATCGGCTCGGGCGGCGGTATCCGGCAGCTCACGGCCGAGACGGTTTTCTTCGGCGCCACCGACGGGCCGATGACCGACGAGCAGCAGCAGGCGGCTCCGGGCAAGATCCTACATCTTCCGACCGTGCTGGGCGGCGTCGTTCCGATCTACAACGTGCCGGGGGTCTCCGGCGAGCTCAAGTTCACCGGAAAGGTGATTGCCGACCTCGTCCAGGGCAAGATCACGAAGTGGAACGACTCGGC
>Ga0137373_10008495_pt1 | contig 10826 bp, 14 predicted proteins | sample SagtaG_5_FD_104912 | JGI IMG/M metagenome (GOLD analysis project Ga0137373, IMG submission 104912) | Vadose zone soil microbial communities from Sagehorn Ranch, Mendocino, California, USA - Sage1_R_80_16 metaG | ecosystem: Environmental > Terrestrial > Soil > Vadose zone | place: USA...
CGGTAAGCGAGGGAACGGTCACGCTCAGGGCGGCGGGTTTGCCTCCTCGCCCCGTCGCGCCCGCCATTTCTCGGCGACCCGCCCGAGCGCCTCCCTCAAAATGTCGTCAGTGTCGTCCGCATACCTATTCCGGAGCCACCGGAGTTCTTGGATGAGACCGGGGGAGGGATCGGTCAACTTGGTCTTCAAGATAGGGAACGCGGCGTCCTCGTTGCCCCGGGCGGCATCCAATGCATCCCAGAACGCGTCATCCAAAAGACTCATAGCCGTCTCCGCGTGAGCATCTGACCGGTGTGCACAGCCGAGAGCCCGGCGTGCAGCTCGGGCCCGCCTGTTGGACCAATTGTAGTCGAGTTTCCATCGACTGACTGGTACCTGGAAGACTCGACCGCCGGGAAGGTGAAGCTGTCACTAGGATGCCTGCAGGTACGGTCACGCGTTACGCTGGAAACAGTTCGTCAACGAGCTGGCTCTAGCCCGAGCCGCCCAGCTTTAGCCGGTATTCGACAATAGCCGCCGTGCCCGATGGGCGGACGATCTCAAGAGCCGGAATCCCTTGCTCAGGCCACGTTTGAAATACGGCCTTCCGCTTGGCAACGGAGGTAGGCGGAGCCACCTGTCGACCTGCGCCGTCGTCGAGGGCATTCCCCACGGAAACACCACGCTGCGGATCCCGTTGCACACCTCCACGAACTCTCGAACCGTCCCGTCATCGATTTCGATGCCGATCTTCTCCGAGAGGGCGATGAGGAGATCCCGGCGCTTCGGGAAGTGGCGGCGCAGGAATCCGAGCAACAGGGGATCATCATGGACCAAGTCGAAGTGACGGAGCAGCAGCACGGCCACAGAAAGGCGTCCACGATACTCCCACTCTTGATCGACTAAGGTCAATTCATTCTCGCCCAGGATGAGATTCTGCGGGAGGCAGTCGATGAAATCCGACCTGACGAGAGAGCGCGAGGGCTCACGTGCATCGAGCTCGACGATCCCGTTTTCGTAGACGAAGCGAAGCCAGGCCTGGAGGCCCTGCAGGTAGCCATCGAGATCGTCGGCACGAATGGACTTCCGAAGCTCGGATTCGAAGTGGCGGCCGGACACGTAGGCCTGCCCGCCCAGTCGATGCACGAGAATGCCGCTGCTCCGATCGCCAGCGCCCTCGGCGGGATCGGGCCGTGTCATTGGTTCCTTCCTCACGGAGACCTGCCCGCCTTCCACCCAGAAGCTTGTCACGACGTTGTAGGGCGCTGCCCGATAGGCAGTGTAGCCGGCCGCCAGCAGTGTGGCTTTCTCAGGGGTCGGTGGAGGGGTGGTGCAGCTGGCCACCACGAGGAAGGAATTCGCCAGGTCAGGGATCAAGCCGTTGCGGCCGATGACCGGCCAAACCGATCGCTCGTCAATCAGCTTCCTATGCCGCCCCGAGTAATCCCGTCCGGAGAGCTGCCGTATGATCTCCCCGGGGGCGAATGCCGAACACGTGAAGGCATCGTCGGTCATGAGGAAGCGGGGAAGCTTGTAGTCGGGGAACGGGTACTGAAAGGTCACGGACGTGAAGCCCGCCTGCCGCAGCAGACCCAATAGCTCCGCTCGGCCAACCGTCCGCACGGAGGCCGGGGGATACAGATTTTCCAGTCCGACGAACTGCCGGGCGAGGTGGTCCTCCGGGCAGCCGCAGAAGTACTTGAGACCCAGCTGGTTCTCTATCGCGATCACCAGCCGTCCTTGGGACGTCAGGGTGTCGCGGGCCATAACGAGGCAGTCGAGGAGTGGCTGCTCGGATTGGAAGTAAGCCGGGCTGTACTCCAGCACGCCGATCAGAGTGGCAACGTCATACTCGGCCTCGAACTCGACGCTCTGAAAGTCGCTACAGTACACGGTGACATTGTCGAGGTCACGGCAGCGCTGTTGCGCACAACGAGCGCGGATGAAACTACCCTCCACCGTGCTGACGTCGGCGCCACGCTCACCCAGGAATCGGGTGATCGCGCCGCATCCCGCCCCGAGCTCGAGCACCCGCGCCCCGTGGAGTCCCTCGAGGTGTCTCAGGAGGTTGTGACGTTGGGGAGAGAAATGGTACTCGCTCGGCCAGTCGCTGATCTTCGCGACCAGCTCACGTGACATCGTGGAGACGTCGACCACCTCCGTGAGGATTTGCAGGAGGCGCTTCTCAACCGCTTGCCCATCGGAGTATGGGAACTCCCCGTGCTCTGGGTGACGATGCACACCCGAGCCCTCGTCAAGGACAAACTTCCCCAATCGCAGCTTGGTCGAATCCATCCTTCCTGCTCTCATCTAGCGTGCCCAGTCATCGCCCAGATAGTTCGGTTTCGACCGACGGGGGGCGAGGTCGTCGGCGAGCGCATCGGGAGCCTCCAGCCGCACGCCGGCTCGTCCCCTGGCGAGTGCTGAGATTGTCGGACCGCTCGACACGTTGGTGTCATCGGTTGACAGCGGAGCAATCTCTGGGCCATGAGCGGCTGATCACAGAGGGTATCGCGATCGAAAGGATGGGGAGCGCCGAGGGGGCACAAATCTGCGACCGCGCCGCTGAAATCTACCCGACGGCTGCCGAACCGGCGCCAGGTGAGCTCAACGAGAGCGGGTCGATGGCCCTCTGCCGAGCTCACGGGTGTCCGTAAAGCCCTGGGGGCGTCACCGAGAGGACAATTACTGTCAGGTCCGAGCGGCGGAGAGTCGATGCCTCGTTTCAATTGACACGCCCGCCTGATACACTTAGAGTTGCGTCCACCGGATCTGGCCGAGATGTTGCGGTCCAGGAGGGATGGCAGTCATGGCATCGTTCGCTCCGGTCGATGTGATTTGCCTCGCCCCCGTCTCCCGCCTGCGAGTTCCCGAAGTGGGTCCTGCCGAAAGGCCTCGCCACCACGCTCGTGGGCTGCGGGGGCTATGGGCTTCCACAGGAGGTGCGCTATGAGCGTCGTCGCCGTCTCCGAGAATATCGGCAGTTTGGGCGTCGAGATCGGCCATGCCGTGGCCGCCTCGCTCGGCTACCAGGTCGCCGAGCGGGACATCATCAGCAAGGCGGCGGATCGTTTCGGCGCGGATGTGGCTCGGCTGAGCCATGCGGTCGAGGAGCGGCCGACCCTCGTCGACCGCCTGAGCACCGCCCAGCGGCGGTTCGCGCAGTACGTCGAGGCCACCGTTCAAGAGATGGCGGCCCGCGACGACATCGTGCTGGTGGGGCTGGCGTCGACCATCATCCTGGCCGGGATGCCCCACACCTTGCGCGTTCGCGTCACCGCGCCGGAAGGTCGCCGGGCCGAACGCGTGGCGAAGGCGCAAGGGCTGGATCCCACGGCCGCCCTCGACCGCGTCCAGCACTCGGACCGCGAGCGCGGTGGCCGCGTGTGGTTCCTCTACCACGTCGACTTGGAGAACCCACTTCTCTACGATCTCGTGATCAATACGGACCGGCTGGAGACTGAGGAGGGAGCGCGGGTCGTGCAGCAGGCCTTGCAGCACCCGCGCTTCCGGTCCACCGAAGCCTCCCGGCTCACCGTAAGAGACTCGAGCCTCGTCGCTCAGGTGCGGGCAGTGCTGGTGGCCGATCCCGCCACCTGCGGCCGCTCCATCAGCGTCGACTGCACGGACGGACGGGTGAGCCTCGGCGGGCGGATTGAGGAGTGGCCGGTGCGCCGCGCGGCCGAGCAGGCGCTGGGCCGGGTGCCAGGAATCCGAGAGATCCTCTTCCTGTCGCCGGCCGCCATCGATGGTCCGGGCTCGGAGGAAGGCCGCCCCGACCTCCACGGCGAGGCGCACAGATGGGGCGGTCACGGCCCAAGCCGGTGATGCCGGTGACGGAGGCCGCCCCGTTTCGAGACCAGCCGGACTATGAGCGGGGGCATGTAAGCGTCAGTAAACCGCAGGCAGGGGGCACACCATGAGCGTCGCATTGATCCTCAAGGCCAAGGGCACACACGTGGAGACAGCACGACCCGACGCGACCCTCTACACGGTCGTCTGGACTCTGAAAGTCAAGGGCATCGGTGCCCTGGTGGTGAGCGATGACGGTACCACCGTGCTCGGGCTGATCTCGGAGCGCGACATCGTCCGCGGTCTTACCGAGCAGGGCACGAGACTGCTCGCACTGCCGGTTTCCGAGCTGATGATCTCTCCGGCGGTTACGTGTACGCCAGGGGAGAGCATCCGGGCGGTCATGGCCCGCATGACCCGCTACCGCGTTCGTCACCTCCCCGTCGTCGAGGGCGGCAAGCTCTGCGGGATCGTGAGTCTCGGCGACGTCGTCAAGCACCGCTTGGATGAACTCGAGCTGGAGGCGAATGTTCTTCGCGAGAGCCTGATGACAAGCCACTAACGTGGGAAGACGCCGGCCGTACCCTCGGGTCCCGAGGCATTCGGAAAGATGGTCAACGGGCTTAGGAGGTTCAAGGAGGAGCAGCCATGCCTGTGTACGAGTACTACTGTGATACCTGTCGACGTGAAGTGAACATCACTCTCTCGATCAGGGAGCGCGACAAGGCCAAGGTCGCATGCCCGAAGTGCGGGAATAGAGCGCTGCGCCCGTTGGTCAGCACGTTCTTCTCTCAGACGTCGCGCAAGTCCTGATAGACGCGAGCTCCGGAAGGCTCGGGAGTGGATCGAGGACGGAGGCGCTCCGCCACAGCGTGGGCCGCCGACGGGCTCGATCCGACTGCCGGCGACAAGAGAGGCACTGCTCATGGCCAAGCCGAAGCCGCCTCCCCCTCCGCCTTCTCAGCCGAGAGCCGGTGATGTCGTCGTGCTGCGCGAGGGCCCGGAGCATGTCGAGGGTGAGATCATCACGGTCCTGGGTGGCGGCCGGTACAGGGTGAAGTGGACCACGGGTGTTGATTATCGTGATCGGATCACGACGGTGACGGTCGACGGGATTCGCAAGAAGACCTAGGGACGTCTTGCGAGGGGGCGGCTCGTCCCTCAGCGCCTTACGAGAACGAACTGGTCGCTCTGCGTTCTGGAGGACGAGTTCGTCGGACATGGACCGAGGCCGCCATTCAATCGCTAGCTTCGGAGAGCGCGGCGTCCTCTCTGTGACGTGAGTCCTCCCCTCCCGATTCCACCTCCCGCCGTGCGCGCGGGGCTCCGCCAATTGCTAAGGCCGTTGACCGTACCCGCAATTGCAATTCCTCAGGAAGTAAATCGCACACCAAAGCTTGTGCTGCATGGACGTGTGGCGGACCGCGCAGAATGAACAATTCGGGCCGGTGTGCGGATGGTCGAGCGGAAGGTAATCGGAGTCTTCACTCTCTACCTCTGCTAACACAAAGAGTGGGGAGCCGCAGTCGCACATTGGACGGTCAATGCCAGGCGTCAAGGTGATGGTTCGGACGGCCCAACAATTGGGACAGGCGAACTGATAGATCTCTTTTTCGTCGCTATGGTACCGGGGTGCCGGCGGGCTCATGCGTGTTCCTCCCTGAACCAAGCAGAGCAACTCGCATGCCGGGGCGGAACGACAAGGACGGCAGGCACTTCCAAGGCCGCGGGTCATCCCCGATGGACGAAGATTGTCGGTTGCTTGAGCAGACTTTGCCACGCTCCCCTGAGCGACCGTCGGGAGTCCCTGGAACGCCGCAGCTCGTCCAGAGGGAGCTTCTAGCTGGGGCGCGGCAGAAAGAAGCGGTGGTGGAAGGGGGCGCCTCAAATCGACCTGCCTCGCTGCGACGGCGAGCCCAGGTGTTGCTGACAAGTGAAATGTCCGCTGGGTTTTGACAAGTGATCTGTCCGGTCAAGCCCGAGCGCCCGTGGGCGGGCGGGGACGGTGGGGGCGCGTGGATGGATGCCTTAGCCTGTGAGGCCGCGGCCGGTGTATCCTCTGGCCACACTCAGCTCGGCGGGGGAGAAAGACATGAGCGACGTCAAGAAACAGCTCACGAAGTGGATCGACGACGACCGCGACAAGATCGTCGAGTTCCTCTGCGACTTCGTTCGCGCGAAGAGCCCGAACCCGCCCGGCGACACGAGGCTGGCCGCGGCCCACGTCACGCGCTTCCTCGAAGCGAAGGGCCTGCCCTTTCGCGTGATCGCGCCCCAGCCGACCATGCCGAATATCGTGGGCTCGTTCGACACCGGCAAGCCCGGTCATCATCTCGTGCTGAACGGCCACATGGACGTGTTCCCCGCCGACGCGCAGGCGGAGGGTTGGACACACGACCCCTGGGGCGGCGCGATCGCGAACGGGAGGATCTACGGGCGTGGCGTCGCCGACATGAAGGCGGGCACGTCGGCCTCGATCTTCACCTACTACTACCTCCATCGGGTGCGCGAGCACCTGAAGGGCAAGCTGACGCTCACCGTGGTTTCCGACGAGGAGACATTTGGTCCGTGGGGTGCGCGCTACTTGATGGAGCATCATCCGGAGGTCCATGGCGATTGCTGCCTGAACGGCGAGCCGAGCAGTCCCCTCACCATCCGCTTCGGGGAGAAAGGCCCATTCTGGGTCAAGTTCACCCTGCGGACGAAGGGCGCGCACGGCGCCTACACGCATCTCACGCCGAGCGCGACGAAGCGGGCCGCGCGGCTGATCGTCGATCTCGAGGAGCTGACGACGCTCGAGCCGTCGGTGCCCATCGACATCGCCGATGCGCTCGCCGGCGCCGCTGCGGCGATCGACGAAGCGCAAGGCCCGGGCGCGAAGGACGTCGTCCAGCGCGTCACCCTGAACATCGGCGTGATTCACGGCGGCGTCAAAGTGAACATGGTTCCCGGCACGTGCTGGTTCGAGGCCGACATCCGTGTCCCGCCCGGGCTCGGCAAGGAGGCGATCCTGGCGAAGGTCCGCGAGATCGTGGCGCGCTATCCGGAGGCGACGTTCGAAGAGATCAACTACAGCGCGCCGAGTGTCTGCGATCCGAACCACGCGATGGTAGGCATCCTGCGCGCCAACGCCAGGGCCCTCGGCCGGCCCGACCCGGCGCCGATCGTGAGCCTCGGGGGGACGGACGCGCGCCTCTGGCGCCAGCGCGGCATTCCCGCCCTCGTGCACGGGCCGTTTCCGCGCGGCATGGCGCAGGCCGACGAGCACGTGGAGATCGAGGAGTTCCTGCACGTGGTGCGCATGCACGTGCTGTCGTCGTTCGACTACCTGTCGGGGTCAGGTCTTACAATATGACACTGGGTCGCGACTACCCACTCTTCGGGTACCCGCCGCCACCCAGTGTCATATTGTAAGACCTGACCCCATGAGACTTTGACGGACGTCAGCTCGAGATGGGAAATGACATGAGCGAGCCGAAGGCCACGATTGGGAAAATCATCGCCGACTCGACACCCTCGTGGCCGACGCGGGCAGTCCCGCCAACCGGCGCACCCAACATCCTGCTGGTGGTATTCGATGATGTGGGTTTTTCGGACTTCGGCTGCTACGGCTCGCCGATCGCCACGCCGACGATCGACGCATTGGCCGCGCACGGCCTACGCTACACCGGTTTTCACACCACGGCCATGTGTTCAACGACCCGCGCCGCCCTGCTCACGGGACGCAATCACCACTCGGTTGGCGTCGGATGTCTGGCGAACTTCGATAGTGGCTACCCCGGCTACCGAGGCAAGATTGCCGCCGAGGCGGGCACCTTGGCGGAGGTGCTCCGGACGGTCGGCTATCGCAACTACATGGTCGGCAAATGGCATGTGACCTCACTTACCGAGACGGGTCCCACCGGCCCGTTCGACGGCTGGCCGCTCGGGCGTGGCTTTGACCGCTTTTACGGTTTCATGGACGCCGAAACTGACCAGTACGCACCCGAACTGGTGCGCGACAACACGCCGATCGATGTGCCCGGCGGCTACGTCACGGGCTACCACCTGACCGAGGATCTGACGGACCAGGCGATCCGTTACATCGCCGACCACCTGGCTGGCGCCCCGCAGACGCCCTGGCTGACTTGGCTCGCCTTCGGCGCTTGTCATGCGCCACACCAGGCGCCGGCGGAACTGATTCGCCACTACGACGCCGTCTTCGCCGAGGGTTGGGATGTCGAGCGGGAGCGGCGTCTGGCCCTCCAGAAAGTGATGGGTATCGTACCGCCGGATACCCGCCTGCCGCCCCGCAACGACTCTGTGCGACCGTGGGCGGATCACATGCCGGAGGAGCGGCGACTCTTCACGCGCCTGCAGGCCGCCTTTGCCGCCATGCTGGATCACACCGACCGGCATCTCGCGCGCGTGGTCGCCTTCCTCGAGGAGGCGGGCGTGCGCGAGAACACGCTCATTCTGGTCCTCTCCGACAATGGCGCCAGCCAGGAGGGCGGGCCCTTAGGCATGGTCAACGCGATGGGGCCGTACAACGGCCAGCCCGAGCCGATCAATGAAAAGATCGCCCGCATTGACGACATTGGCGGCCCGGGTACGCACTCGAATTTTCCGTGGGGCTGGGCCATGGCGTCGAACACCCCACTCAAGCGCTATAAGCAGAATACCCACGGCGGGGGCATCCGCGACCCCCTGGTCGTTGCTTGGCCCGCGGGAATCAAAGCAGGAGGAGAGCTGCGCCACCAGTTTCGACACGTCTGCGACGTGACTCCTACCGTTCTCGAGACTCTGGGGATCGTGTCGCCAGAGGTCATTGCCGGCGTGACGCAGCAGCCGATCGAGGGCGTCAGCTTCGCCGCGAGCTTCGGAGCCGCCGACCCGCCGCGAGACGCAGCCCAGTATTTCGAGATGTTCGGCCATCGGGGCCTCTGGAAGGATGGCTGGAAGGCCGTGGCTTACCATGCACCGGGCACGCCCTTCGACGCCGACAAGTGGGAGCTGTACCATCTCGACAGGGACTTCTCGGAGACCGAGGATCTGGCTGCGCGACATCCCGAGAGACTCGCCGAGTTGATCGCTCTATGGTGGGCCGAGGCGGAGCGCTGCAAGGTGCTGCCGCTGGACGATCGCTTCGGCCCACGCTTCGCCGAGAATGCCGCCCGCGTCCATGGGCCGCGCAAGCGTTACGTCTTTCATGCCGGCATGGGTCATCTGCCCACTGACGTCGCCCCGGACGTGCGCGCCCGGTCCTTCGTCATCGAGGCGGATATCCTGGCCGAGCCGGAGAGTGAAGGGGTGCTGATCGCCCATGGTGACGCCACCTGCGGCTACACGCTTTTCGTGCGGGACAACCGGCTGACCTACGACATGAACGTTGGAGGCCGACACGCGGTGGCGACCTCAGATGAGGCGATCCCACGCGGACATCGGCGGTTGGGCGTCGCCGTGCGCCGTGAGCCGGAGCGACGGATCATCACCCTGTTCATCGACGGCAAGGCGGTCGGGTCGGCCGAGACCACTCTCGCCTTTCGCAACTTCGTCTCCTGGTCCGGCCTCGACATCGGTCGCGACCGAGGGAGCCCGGTCTCGGATTACGCGGCGCCGTTCGAGTTCACTGGTGTGCTGAACAAGGTGATCGTGACCATGGACGCCGACCAAGCACTCGACGGCACGGCCATCGGCGAGGCGGAAATGGCACGGGAATAGACTCTCTGTCGGACCGGCCCTCTCCCTGACCCGGGGGCGAGGAGACTGAGCTCGAGCGGCGTCTGGCCCATCGCGGTTGCTCTCCTCATCGCTGACGTGTGGCAAGAGCACGAGCGCTTCTACCGGCAGGACCTCGATCCGGGACATCACCCCTTATCGAGGACGATATTCCAGACCACGAGAAGTGCGTCTGGCTCGAGGTCCGGAGTCGGTGGTAACACGGTCGCGATCAACCCATCCTTGTTCGAGCGAACGCTTTGCAGCAGGAGATCCTTGTCATTCAGTGGCTCTCCCGGGAAATACATTTGTGTGATCACGCGATTGACCTTGCCGGTCACCTCGAAGTGAAGATGAGGCGGCCGTATCCAGTTCGGATTTGCCGGATACGCCCCAGGCTTGATGGTCTTGAAGCGGTAACGGCCTTCGGCATCAGTGTCCTGAATGGCGAATCCCTCGAAGTTGGGATCGAGGGGGGCAGGGTTCGTATCACTGGGATGGGTATAGCGTCCATGCGAGTTTGCCTGCCAGAGCTCCACCCGCGCCCCCTTCACCGGCTGCCCGTCGACAGTTAGAACGCGCCCCATGGCATAGATCACCTGTCCCGTCGCGCGCCCCGTCCTGCCCGGGATGGTGGTCAGGTCCGTAGCTCGCTCCACCGATCTGAGGACGGGATAGAACGGCCCGAGGATTTCCCCCGGGGTCCGCTTCAAGGCCTGAGCGAAGACTGAGCTGACCGCACCAGACATGGCCAAGCCGCCAGTGGCCACCACCATCCCCAACATCTGTCGCCGTGTAACTCCGTGGTGGACGCTCATGTCGCACCCTCCTGCAATTGTGGTGACTACCTCTCGGAGTGACCGGCTCCGTCGGCCACCGTCTGTGGTGCAATTGGCTCAAAGCCGACCGTCGGGCCCAGTTCGAGATTCACGAGATAACCCTCTTTGCTCGCAGACGCTTCCCACGATCGCTCCGGCGTGTCTTCGAGGATGCGGAGGCTGCTGTGCTCCTGCGGGACGCGGGCTCGTTCACCCGAAATGATCATAGAGCCCAAGCCAAGAAGCATAATCACGGCTGCGCTGCTTACGAGGATTTCCCACCGTATCGCCGTCATCGGAATTCCTCCCCGCTCTCTCGAGTACCGGGACATGTTCTCTCGGGGCAAGGGCGCGGCTCAACGTGCTTCGCTGGGTTGGACCCTCCACATCGATCTCGTCAGGCCGGATTCTAGAAGCATGCATAATGCCACAGAGGGAATCTGCGAAACACACTTACTTCCAACGCACCATCGAGGAATGTAGGGCAACGCGCCCGACGACAGGAAGGAACGACCCGGGCATGGAGCAGGGAGCCTCACA
>Ga0137373_10008498_pt1 | contig 10826 bp, 7 predicted proteins | sample SagtaG_5_FD_104912 | JGI IMG/M metagenome (GOLD analysis project Ga0137373, IMG submission 104912) | Vadose zone soil microbial communities from Sagehorn Ranch, Mendocino, California, USA - Sage1_R_80_16 metaG | ecosystem: Environmental > Terrestrial > Soil > Vadose zone | place: USA: California...
AAAGCCGAGGCCCGCATGCCGCGCAAGGAGCAGTCGCGGCTGGAATCGTTTGCCGTGGGCGAACGCGTCCGCGTGGTGATCACGCGGGTTGAGAAGGCCACCAGGGGACCGGGCGTCATCGTATCGCGCGCCGCGCCGGAGCTGGTCACGAATCTCTTCCAGACCGAGGTGCCGGAGATCTACGACAACACCGTGGTGATCCGCGCCATTGCGCGTGAGGCGGGCGAGCGCACCAAGATCGCCGTGATGTCGCGCGACAAGGACGTGGATGCCGTGGGAGCCTGCGTGGGCATGAAGGGCATGCGGGTCCAGTCGATCATCCGCGAGCTGCACGGCGAAAAGATCGACATCATCGAGTACCACGAGGACCCGGTGACCTTTGCCGAGAAGGCGCTGCAACCTGCCAAGGTTTCGCGGGTTTCCGTCCTCGACAGCCAGGACAAGCACCTGGAGGTCGTTGTCGATGACACTCAGCTCTCGCTGGCCATCGGCAAGAAGGGGCAGAACGTCCGGCTGGCAGCCAAGCTGCTGGGTTGGAAGATCGATATCAAGAGCGAGGAAGAGAAGCGGCAGGAAGTCGAGCTGCAGATGAACTCCCTGGTCGGCGGCCAGGCGACCTCGCTGGACAAGATCTCCGGCGAACTGGGCGAGACAGTGCTGCAGAAGCTGACCGAGGGCGGCGTCCACAGCATCGAGGGTCTGGCCGATATGACCCCGGAGGAGCTGGAGGCGATCCCGGGAATCGGTCCCGAGACGGTGGAGAAGATCTCCGTGGCAGTCAACAATTACTTCTCCAGCCTGGAAGCGGCCTCGGTTGCGGCCGACGAGGTCCAGGCAGAGTATCCCTCCGATCCGCTGCTGGCCGGCTCTCCTGAGCAGACGGCGTCCGGAGAGGCTATTTCCGGAGAACCTGCTGCCGAGGAGGCTGCTCAGGAAACGGCGGCGGAAGCTGCCCCCGAGAGCGAGGGCGAGAGTGCCACGGCGGCAGAGGAGCAGGAAGATTCAGGCGAGCAGGAACATTTGGGCGGGGAACAAGGCCCGGCGAAGCAGTAGTGTCAATCAGTCAACAGGTGGGAATAAGGAACCGAACGGCGGATGAAGATTCGAATCAACGATCTGGCTCGCGAGCTGGAAGTGAAAAGTAAACAGGTCCTCGACGTCCTGGAGAAGGTCGGCGTCACCGAGAAGAAGACCCATTCCAGCTCCGTCGAGGAAGACGAGGCCGAGCGGGTCCGCAGGTATCTCCGCGAGTTGAGCGGCGGCCCTACAGCCGCCCGCCAGCGCGCGGGCGGGGAAGAGTTCCGCCCAAAGATCGATCTCTCCAAGATCTCTAAGCCCGGCGACGCGATGAAGGCGATCCTGGCGCGTAAAGAGACCGTGGAGACGCCCGCCCCGCCGCCGCCTCGAGCTATCGTGAACCGGCCGCCCGCAGCGCGCACCGTTGCTCCGCCTGCCGCTCCACCGGCTCCCGAACGCGCGCCCCGCATGATTACGCCCGCGACTGTGGCCCAGCAGCGCCCGCCGGTTCGGCCTCCTGTTGCGGTCGCGCCTCCTCCGCCCGTGGTCGAAGCCGCACCAGCCGCGCCGGAGGCCCCGGCCTTCGCGCCACCCGAGGCCTCTTTTGCCCCAACTGCCCCGGCCGAAGCTGCGCCAACCCAAGTTGCAGTGACCGAGCCCCCGGCCGAAGCCCCGGTCTCCGAAGCGCGGGGGATTGAGGCGGCCGCACCGCCGGCCGCCGCACCCGAGGCTCCTGCAGCCAAGGCTCCGCCTGCCTCAGGGCAGCCTGTCGCTCCGGCGGCACAGGCGCCGGGACAACCCGCGCGCCGCATGATCGTGCCGCAGACCGGCCCGCGTCCGGTGTATACGGCTCCGCCGCCCCCGCCCGCGCGTCCGCCTCAGGCGCCGTCCGCATCCGCCCCGATAGGCAATCGCCCAGGTCCGGTGCGCGGACAGCCCATCTTCCAGCGCCCCCGTCCCGGCCAGCAGGCCGGAGCTCCGGGCGCGCCCGGAGCAGCGGGGGCTCCCGGCTCGCGTCCGCCGTTCCGTTCCGGCGAGCGCCGTCCGATGCATCCGACGCGTTCCGCGCCCGTCCCCGGCGGACGTCCGCCGATGGGCACTCGCCCCGGGATGGGAACACGTCCCGGTGGTCCGCCCCGTGCCGGCGGCCTGCTGGGCGCCGCCCCTGGAGCTCCGCCTCCAGGCGCAGCTCCGCGTCCCGGGGCACGCGCCGGAGCGCCAGCGCGCCGTCCAGGCCAGCGCTACCAGGGTCCGCGCGGCAAGCAGGAAGGCCCAATGAAGGGCTTCACGCCGCCGCCGCGGCTCTCGCTCAGCAATGAGCCGATGCCGATCACGCGCGCCATCACCATTTCAGAGGGCGTGAGCGTAAAAGACCTGGCAGAGAAGCTCGACATCCGCGCCAAGGACCTGATCGCGCGCCTGCTGGCCCGTGGCGTCTTTGCCACCATCAACCAGACGCTCAGCGAGGACCTGGCCCGCGACATGGCCCGCCACTTCGGGGCCGAGAGCTCGGTCATCAGCTTCGAAGACCAGATCCAGCAGGAGTACGAGGCGCAGGCCATCGAGCAGGAGAACGAGGCGGCCTTCAACATCGTCACGCGTCCTCCGGTGGTCACCATCATGGGCCACGTCGATCATGGCAAGACGAGCCTGCTGGACGCTATCCGCACCACCGAGGTTGCGGCGGGCGAGGCCGGAGGCATCACGCAGCACATTGGCGCCTACAAGGTGAAGATTACCGACACCAACTCGCCCGCCCTCGGGCGCGAAATTGTCTTCCTCGACACGCCGGGCCACGAGGCTTTCACGCGCATGCGCGCCCGTGGCGCCAAGGTCACCGACATTGTCGTGCTGGTGGTCGCTGCCGACGACGGAGTGATGCCGCAGACACTGGAGGCCATCGACCACGCCAAGGCCGCCAAGGTGCCGCTGATCGTCGCCGTCAACAAGATCGACAAGCCCGAGGCGCAGCCCGACCGCGTCAAGAAGCAGCTTGCCGACCGCGGCCTGCTGCCGGAAGACTGGGGCGGCGACACGATCTACGTCGACGTTTCGGCGAAGAAGCACATCAATCTCAATCAGCTCATGGAGATGATCTGCCTGGTCGCCGACATGAAGGAGCTGAAGGCCACGCCCGAGCGGCTGGCCACCGGCGCCGTCCTTGAAGCCAAGCTCGATCGCGGGCGCGGCCCGGTTGCCACCGTGCTCATCGACAACGGCACGCTGCACACGGGCGAGAACTTCGTCGTCGGCAACGTCTTCGGCAAGGTGCGCGCCATGTTCGACGATCGCGGCCGGCCACTGGAGGAGGCCGGTCCGGCAACTCCGGTGGAGATCCTCGGACTCGAAGGCCTGCCCCAGGCGGGCGACCAGTTCGTGGTGGTGGCCGAGCGCGAAAAGGCCCGCGAAATCGCCGACTACCGCGAGGCCAAGGCGCGCGAGGCCGTGCTCGCCAAGTCCGCCCGCGTCTCGCTGGAGAACCTGTCGCAGCAGGTCAAGAGCGAGGGCACCAAGCAGCTCGACATCATCCTCAAGGGCGACGTGCAGGGCTCGGTGGAGGTCATCAGCGACCTGCTCGCCAAGCTCTCGAACGAACAGGTGCGCATCAAGGTGCTGCGCTCCTCGGTGGGCGCCATCACCGAGAGCGACGTGCTGCTGGCCGCCGCGTCGAATGCCATCATCATCGGCTTCAATGTGCGTCCGGAGCGCAAGGCGCAGGAGATGGCCGAGCAGGAGAAGGTGGACATCCGCCTGCACTCGATCATCTACGAGCTGCAGGACGAGATGAAGAAGGCCATGACCGGCCTGCTCGAGCCGACCATCAAGGAGACCTACCTGGGGCGCGCCGAGGTACGCGAGACCTTCCGCATCCCCAAGGTCGGCACCATTGCCGGCTGCCAGGTTGCAGATGGGCTCATCAAGCGCGACGCCGAGGTCCGCCTGCTGCGGGACAACGTGGTGATCTTCACCGGCAAGGTGAGCTCGCTCAGGCGCTTCAAGGACGATGCCAGCGAGGTCCGCAACGGCATGGAGTGCGGCATCGGCATCCAGAACTACAACGATCTGAAGGTGGGCGACGTCATAGAGGCCTTCGTCACCGAGAAGGTCGCCGCCCAGCTGCTGTAGCGCTTTACAACATCAACGTTCGAGGGTGCCCCGTCCTAACCTTCTTTTGGTTAGGGCGGGGTTTTTGACATTGCTGTTGTCTGTGACTTTGCTGTTGCTCTGCCGGAGCGCATCCGAGCTCTCATGCCCATTGCCCACCTCAACCTCGAACTGCGCATAGAAGGCGCGCACTCGCTCAAAGACCGGCGCCAGGTGCTGCGCAGCCTCAAGGACCGTCTGCGCAACAGCTTCAATGTCTCGGTGGCCGAACTTGAGCCCAGTGAACTGTGGCAGTCGGCCACGGTTGGCGTGGTGGCCATCTCACACTCGCGCCATTATCTGGAGGGGCTAATGAAGCGAGTGGAGGCAACGGCCACCCGCATTGCCAACCAGCACGGAGCTGAGATCACCGACAGCTTTGTGGACTTCGTCGACTAGAGGCGCTGTCCTCGTCAGGGTTCGGAGGGGGAAAAGCAACGAGGGTGCCCGGTTGTCGGGGAGCAATGCTGTCCGTGAAAATCGTGTGAATCTTTGGCCCGCTTGGCCCTGAGGCAGGGCCTTTTTCCCGCGCCTTTGGCGACCCTTCAACGCCGTCTGCATCGAATGATTGTCGATGGTAGCGTTTCGATCTTCCGAGTGCGCAGGTCGCTTGCCGGGGTGGAGCGCAGGGTCCTCCGCCCGCGCTTCTTTTGTTGACTCCCGGCAGGAAAAAGGCTACGCTCCTGCCCAATGGCATCTGCTTCCAACCAGAAGCATCGTTCGCACCCGAATTCGCTCCCGCTCTTCTCTGCCCCTCAGACCGGAATCTTCCCATCGTTTCAGCCACATTCACTGGCGCAGGCCGCGCCCGAGGTGATCTCGATTTCCCGATGAAGAAAAACGTCGAACTCCGTCCCAATCTCGAAACCCTCTTCGGTACGCGCGACGAAAACCTTCACCTGCTTGAACGTGGTCTCAACGTCACAATCGAACTGCTGCCCGACGCCGTCCAGATCCGCGGCACAGCCGAGGAGGTGGCGCGCGTTGAGCAGGTATTCGACGACTTCGACTACCTGCGGCAGCATGGCCAGCAGGTCTTCAACGGTGAGCTCAGCTCCATGCTGCGCGTGCTGGTGGCCGATCCATCGGTGACGTTGCGCCAGCTGGCCGACGCCGGCAAGCAGCGCTCTGTGGGCAGCAAGCGAGCGGTGCAGCCCAAGAGCATCAATCAGCGGCAGTACCTGGAGGCAATCGAGCAAAGCGATATGGTCTTTGGCATCGGCCCCGCAGGGACCGGCAAGACCTATCTTGCCGTGGCCATGGCGGTCAGCTTCCTCGTGGCCAAGAAGGTGCAGCGCATCATCCTTGCGCGTCCCGCGGTGGAGGCCGGCGAGCGCCTGGGCTTCCTGCCCGGCACGCTGCAGGAGAAGGTCGATCCCTATCTCCGGCCGCTCTACGACGCGCTCTACGATCTGCTGGAGCCGGAGAAGGTGGACCGCTTCCTGGAGAAGAACGTCATCGAAATCGCGCCCATCGCGTTCATGCGCGGGCGCACGCTGAACGATTCGTTCGTCATCCTCGATGAGGCGCAGAACACCACCAGCGAGCAGATGAAGATGTTCGTCACCCGCCTCGGCTTCAACTCCAAGGCGGTCATCACCGGCGACATCACCCAGATCGATCTGCCCAACCCGGGCCGCAGCGGCCTGATCGAGGCGATGAACGTGCTGCAGGGAGTGGATGGCATTCGCTTCCAGCTCTTCAATGAGACCGATGTGGTGCGACATCACCTGGTGCAGCGCATCATCCGCGCCTACGAGGACTTAAAGACGCGCGACGACCGCCAGCTCACTCTGCAACTGGAAGGGGATTCGGTGCGCACGCCCGGTGCTCTGGAGTCAATGGAGGCCAAAAAACAGACCGCAGCAGTGCAGCAGTAGGAATTCGCTACAATGGAAGGGAGGGCATTGTGCCCTTCCTTTTTCTTTTGCAGTAAGGGCACGCCCGGAATTGGGACCTGTGATTCTGGAACGGCGAAAAACAAGTGACCTCAGCCGCCTGGCCTTGGCGCGATTTGCCAACCGTGCGCAGCGCGCCGCCGGAGTCGCGGGCGAGATCAATATCCTGCTCACAACCGACGCCGAAATGCAGCGGCTGAACCAGCAGTTCCGCGGCAAGAACAAGCCGACGGATGTGCTGTCGTTTCCCCATGCGGCTCCGCCCGACCAGCAATGCGGAGACATCGCCGTCTCATTGCAGACAGCGCGGGCCCACGCCGCCCAGCAGGGCCATAGCCTGCTCACCGAAATCAAGGTGCTTATCCTGCACGGCATGTTGCACTTGGCCGGACACGACCACGAGCGCGACCGCGGCCAGATGCGCCGCCTCGAGCAGCGCCTGCGTTCGGAGCTGCATCTCCCCTCCGGGCTGATCGAGCGCGGCGAGGACGCGCGGCCCTCATCTGCGCGGCGTTCGCCGGCAGCGCTGAAGAGGAGGCCGTGATGGCGATCGCTCTGCTCTTCATCCTGCTGCTCGCGCTGCTGGTCATCAGCGCCTACGCCTCGCGTCTCTACACCGAGAGCGGCAAGTTTCTCTCCCGCGAATTCCAGGAGAACATCGAGATCTTCGAGCACCAGATCGAGCCGCGTCTCGGATTCAATCACCGGCGGGCCGCGCTCTCCTTCGCACTGCTCGAGCACCTGCTCACGGCGGCCATCTGCTTCCTGCTGGCTTACGAGGTCTTCATGCGGCCGGGCTGGGGCGCCGAAGACATCGCGCAGGCGGTGTTTCTCGCCATACTCGTCATCGTGCTCTTTGACCGCTTTCTGCCCTTCCTGCTCTTTTCCCGCACGCGCGGCGGCTGGTTCGTGCGGTTCGTCCTGCTGCTGAAGCTGCTCGTCTACTCGGTGCTGCCGCTCACCATCGTGCTCGGCTTCCTGCAGTCGGTGGTCTCGCTGACCCGCGCGGAGGGGGCCGGTGAAGAGCCCGAGCATCCTTCCGAGGCGGTCGACGCGCTCATCGAAGCCGGCCAGGACGAGGGCATCCTCGAAGAGAGCGACCGCGACCTCATCCACTCGGTCGTCGAGTTTGGAGACAAGACCATGCGCGACGTCATGACCCCGCGCCCGCGCATCTTCGCCGTCCCGGACGAGACCACCGTCGAGCAGCTCACGCAACTTCTTTCCGAGCACGCCTACTCGCGCGTGCCGGTCTTTTCCGGCGAGCTGGACAACATCGTCGGCGTCGTCTCGGCGCGCGACCTGCTGCAGGTGGCCGATTCGGAGGCCTCGCGCCGCCTGGTCCGCGACCTGATGAAGACCGATGTTTATTTCGTCCCTGAGACGCGGCGCGCCAGTGAACTGCTGGCGCAGATGCAGCGCGAAAACCGCCGCCTTGCGATCGTGATCGACGAATACGGCGGCGTCGCCGGCCTGGTCACGGTGGAAGACCTGGTCGAAGAGATCGTCGGTGAGCTCAGCAACGAGGGCGAGGCGCGCGCGGAGCTGGTCCGCGAGCACGACCAGAGCTACGTGGTCCCCGGCAGCTTTGAGACCAGCCGCCTGGAAGAGCTCTTCCCCGTGCGGCTCTCCGAGGAGTGGCATGCCACAACCGTCGGCGGCCTGGTCACCGAGATCGCCGGACACATCCCGCTCCCCGGCGAGTGCGTGCAGGAGGGAGGGCTCGGCTTCGAGGTGCTGGAGTCCACTGCGCGCCGCGTGGAGAAGGTCCGCATTCTCGCCAGGCCGACGGATGCAACCCAGCCCCCGAGCAATGTGCCTCACCCCAGCAAGCCAACCACGGGCTTCCGCCCCAGCACGCCAACAGAAGGCGCGCCGGGGACCACGGGTTTGCCGGGGACCCCGCAAAGCCCTGCTCCTCCTCCCCAGCCCGCCCATGACAGGCGCGCCGGGGACCGCGCAGCGAATTCGGTCTCGCCCAACTCCGCGCCCCCGAGTTCCGCCTCTGAGAAGCCGGTTTCGCAAAGCGCCGCCTCGGCAAAGTCCTCGAATTCGGCCCCGCCGAGCTCCGTTCCGCCGAAATCAGTTTAAAAAGTACGGGCGCCTGGAATAGCATCGTTTCGTGCGCTCCGGATTCGTCACCATCCTCGGTCGTCCCAACGCGGGCAAGTCCACCCTGCTCAACTCGCTCACCGGCGAAAAGCTCGCCATTGTCACCCACAAGGCGCAGACCACGCGCAACCGCATCATGGGCATCGTCAACCTGAAGCGCACCTCGAAACATTCCGCCGCGCAGATCGTGCTGGTCGATACTCCCGGCGTGCACAAGCCCGCCGACCAGCTCAACCGGCGCATGATGCAGGAGGTCTACGAATCGCTGGAGGGCTGCGACTTGGTGCTGCTGATCCTCGACGCTACGCAAAAGTTCGGCACGGGCGATGAGTTCGTTCTGGAGATCGTGCGCCGCGCCAAGGCAAAGACGTTTTTGCTGCTGAACAAGATTGACCTCATCGAAAAGTCGCGGCTGCTGCCACTCATCGAGGCCTGGTCGCAGCGCTTAGAGTTCGCGCAGATCGTGCCGATCTCCGCCACAAAAGAGCAGGGCAAAGACGAACTGCTCGCGGCCATTGCGAACGCGCTCCCCGAAGGACCGCGATATTTTCCCGAAGACCAGATCACCGATCAGCCCGAGCGCTTCCTCGCCGCCGAACTTATCCGCGAGCAGGTCCTCATCCACACCGCGCAGGAGGTACCCTATGCCAGCGGGGTGGGCATCGAGCGCTTCGAGGAGGGCGCAAAGCTCATCAAAATTTCCGCCGTAATCTTCGTCGAGCGCGAAGGCCAGAAGGCGATTGTGATCGGCAAACAGGGCACGATGCTCAAGCAGATCGGGACCCAGGCCCGCCGCCAGATCGAGCGCCTGCTCGGCCGCAAGGTCTTCCTCGAACTCTTTGTCAAGGTGCGAGAAGGCTGGCGCGACAGTCCGCGTGAGGTCGACGAGGCGATCGACTGGCGCAAGCAGCTCGAATCGCTCGGCAGCGCTCCCATAGGCGAAAAGAAAGACAGAAGCTGATCCGGGCTACGCAGTCAGGGTTTTGGGCTCGGTTTGTTGAGTGTGGAAATCAATTCACGATAGTTTAACAATTCAATTATGTAGAATTGGGCGCATGCGCATCGACGCCTTCCTGCAGGAGAGTCCGATGTTTGCCGTCAGCCGCGCCGCGCGGCGCTTCGATTCCATGGCCGCCCAGGCCCTCGCCGCCGATTCGCTCGGCTTTCTCGAAGGCCTCGTGCTGGCTGCGATCTTCTTCGACGAGCCCTCGCTGGCCACGCCTTCGCAACTGGCCGAGACCTTCGGGACAACGCGCGGCAACGTCAGCCACTGCATCTCGTCGCTGGAGGCCAAGGGATTCTTGCAACGCACGATCGATCCCGAAGACGCGCGCTCCTACCAGCTTTCGCTTAAGCCGCAGGGGAAAAAGACCGCGCTGCGCGTGATCCGCGCCTTCGACAAGCTGCAGGCCGCCTTCGAGAAAGAGGTGGGCAAGGCCGCCCTGCGCGAAGCCCTCGCAACGATTCGAAAACTTGAGGCGATGGCGAGGAAGTAGCCTCCTGCATTCTCACTGCGCAGATGCGGGGCACCCACCGCCGTCGCGAAACGGTGTGATCCTGAGCGAAGCGAAGGACCCCAGCGCTGCACGAATCTCGCGCTCCGATGGAGAGGTACCTCGGCCACGGGCCACGGGTACTGCTTCCCAGGTTAGCGCCGCAAAAGGCGCGGCGCGGAACCTGGGGCACCCGGCGGTTGTTATTGTTGAAACCTTGAAACCTTGCAGCCTTGCAACCTTGAAACCTTGAAACCTTGAAACCTTGAAACCTTGAAACCTTGAAACCTTGAAACCTTGAAACCGTGCTCCTACTCCTTCACTGCGATCCCCAGCGTCTTCATCTTGCGGTAGAGATGGCTGCGTTCCAGGCCCAGCACCTCGGAAGTGCGGCTCACGTTGCCGTTGTTTTCGTCGAGCTTCTTCAGGATGTAGTCGCGCTCATAGGCCTCGCGCGCCTGGTGCAGCGTGGTGAAGTCTCCACCTTTGCGCCGCCGGCCCTCGCGATAGAGCGCGGAAGGCAGGTGCTTGCGCTCCAGCCGCTGCACGGTGGGATTCATGATGACAATGCGCTCGATCACATTGCGCAGCTCGCGCACGTTGCCCGGCCACGAGTAGCGCGTCAGCACCTCCAGCGCCTCCTCGGCGATCTCCTTCGTCCGGCGGCTGTACTGGCTGCTGAATTCCTTGAGGAAGTGGCGCGCCAGCACGGGAATGTCCTCCTTGCGCTCGCGCAGCGGCGGCACAACGAAGGGCACCACATTGAGCCTGTAGAACAGGTCCTCGCGGAAGTTGCCGCGGCCGATCTCCTCTTCCAGGTCCTTGTTGGTCGCCGCGATCACGCGCACGTCCACCGTGATCGGCTCCTCCATTCCCACCGGCGCAAAGCGGCCCTCATCGAGCGTGCGCAGCAGCTTGGACTGCGTCTTCAGGCTCATATCGCCGACTTCATCGAGGAACAGCGTTCCGCCGTCGGCTTTGCGCAGCTTGCCTTCCTTCTCTGAGTCGGCGCCCGGAAACGAGCCGCGGCAGTGGCCGAAGAGTTCGCTCTCGATCATGTCCTCGGGGATCGCCGCGCAATTGACCTCCACGAACATCTCGTCCTTGCGCAGGCTCTGCGCGTGGATGGCGCGCGCCACCAGTTCCTTGCCCGTGCCGCTCT
>Ga0137373_10008499_pt1 | contig 10826 bp, 4 predicted proteins | sample SagtaG_5_FD_104912 | JGI IMG/M metagenome (GOLD analysis project Ga0137373, IMG submission 104912) | Vadose zone soil microbial communities from Sagehorn Ranch, Mendocino, California, USA - Sage1_R_80_16 metaG | ecosystem: Environmental > Terrestrial > Soil > Vadose zone | place: USA: California...
CAATGGCTGCCGGCAATGGCCAAGGGAGAGAAGATCGGCTGCTTCGGGCTCACCGAGCCGGGCGCCGGTTCCAATCCCGGCGCCATGCGCACCCACGCCGTGCCGGACGGCAACGACTACGTGCTCAACGGCGAGAAGATGTGGATCACCTCGGGCTCGATTGCCGATGTCTCGCTGATTTGGGCAAAGAGCGAGGAACACGGCGGCAAAGTGCGCGGTTTTCTGGTGGAGAACAGCCGTCCGGGCTTCACCGCGCGCGAGTTGCACGGCAAGTGGTCGATGCGCGCCTCGGTGACCTCATCGATCTCACTGCAGGATGTGCGCATTCCCAAGACCAACATGCTGCCCAAAACCACCGGGTTGAAGTCGGCGCTGATGTGCCTGAACCAGGCACGCCTGGGCATTGCCTGGGGCGTGATCGGCCCTGCGATGAGCTGCTACGATACGGCGCTGCAGTATGCCAAGCTGCGCAAGCAGTTCCGCGGCCAGCCCATTGCATCTCACCAATTGGTGCAGGAGAAGCTGGTCTGGATGATCACGGAAATCAGCAAGGCCCAATTGCTGGCGCTGCATGTGGCGCGGTTGAAGGACCAGGACAAGGCCCTGCCGGTGCACGTCTCCATGGCCAAGCGCAACAACGTATGGATGGCCCTGGAGTGCGCCCGCATGGCGCGCGACATTCTAGGCGCCAACGGAATCTCCGATGACTATCCCGTCTTCCGCCACATGGCAAACCTGGAGGCGGTGAAGACCTATGAGGGCACGCACGACATTCACACGCTGATCATGGGCTCGGCCATCACAGGCATTGACGCGCTCTGAATTCGGCAGCACAATCGAGAGCAGCTGAAATGCGCGTTATTTTTGGAGCAGCAAATTGAGGACCGGCAAAAAGGCCGCCGCAAGAAAGAAAGAGAAGCCGCAGCCGGTCCCATCAGGAGCAATCATGGCCACAGACACTCAGACCAAAGCGATCCATCTGGAAGACAACGCACAGACCAACCTGGAGTCCGACCTCGCGCTCGAGATGTTGCGTGTGACGGAGGCGGCGGCGATCTCCTCGGCCCGCGAGATGGGCACCGGAGACCGCAAGAAGGCCGACCTGGTCGCCACCGAGACCATGCGCCACGTCATGGACACGGTCCCCATGCGCGGCACCATCGTCATCGGCGAAGGCGAGCGCGACGAAGCTCCAATGCTCTACATCGGAGAGAAGGTGGGACGCGCGCCGAAAGACGGCGAGCTGCTTCCCGAGGTGGACATCGCCGTCGATCCGCTGGAGGGCACGAACCTCTGCGCCACCGGCTCGCCGGGCTCAATCTGCGTGCTGGCGGCCAGCGAACACGGCGGCCTGCTGCACTCGCCCGACTGCTACATGGAGAAGATCGTCGTCGGCCCGGCCTGCAAGGGCGCGGTAGATCTGGATGCGCCCACGGCGGTCAACCTGCGCATGATTGCCAAGGCGCTGCAGCGCGATGTAGAGGACCTGGTCGTCATCGTGCTGGACCGCCCGCGCCATCAGACGCTGATCAACGACATTCGCAAGGCCGGCGCCCGCATCAAGCTGATAACCGACGGCGACCTGGCGCCAGGGATTGCCGCGGCCGTGCACGGTACCGGCGTTCACGCCGTGATGGGTATCGGCGGCGCGCCCGAGGGCGTGATCACCGCGGCCGCCATGCGCTGCCTGAACGGCTATATGGTGGGCAGGCTCACCGGCTACACCGACGAGCAGCGCGAGCGCATGGGCCAATACGGTATCAAGGACGTGAACAAGACCTATACCGCCGAGGAACTGGCGCCGGGCAAGAACATCATCTTCGCCGCCACCGGAGTCACCGAAGGCGCGCTGATGCAGGGCGTGCGCTTCTTCGCCGGCGGCGTGCGCACCTCTTCGCTGGTCATGAAGATGGCCTCGCGCAAGATCCGCTTCGTCGATAGCATTCACATCGAGCAGAGCAGGGAGTTCAGCATCCGCTTCTGAGTGGTGCTGCTGAAATTTCCAGGGTGCCCCGTCCTAACCTTCTGTTGGTTAGGGCGGGGTTTTTGACGTTGGTCTCGTCACGGCACTCAGTCCCACATCTGATCACTATGGCAGATGTGGGGCACCCTCACCTTCGCAGCTCGGCCTCTTCCTTGAAGACATACGGATGGCGAAGATGCTTGCGGGCCGCCGCGGCGTATTCGTTGTCACGTCCGCGGGCGACCACCTTCTTGTAATGCGCGACGGCCTCTTCACGCCGTTCGAGCGTGTCATACATCTGCCCGGCGGCAAGCGTGGCGCGGTCGATCAGCACAGGGTCGGCATCTTCGATTTCGGCGATCTGGTCGAAGGCTTCTGCGGCCTGTTCGAACTCGCGCTGGCCGCGCAGCGAGACGCCCAGTCCCCACGCCGCCACTCCCGGCAAGTATTGCGAGTACTTCCCTGCCCTGCCCCGTTCCAGCACTGCCTGGTATTGTGCAATCGCATCGCGTCCGTGGCCGGCGGCGTTGAGCAGGTGCGCGTACTCAATCGCAAGGAGAAAGTTACGCGGATACTCACGCGAGAGGCGGCTCACCAGCTCCAGCGCCTCGGCATAGCGCTGCTCACGCCGGAGAAAAAGGCTCAGCGCCATGGCAGCGTCGTTGCTCGAGGTGCCGTGCGCGCGGCTGACATCGCGCAGGTATTCGAGTCCCTTCGTGCGGTTGCCGCTCACGCCAAACAGTGCCACGGCCGTGCGTGCTGCCCAGTTCAGCGAGCCGATAATGTAGAGGTGGATCCCCACCATCATCTTGGCATCGACATAATCGGGATCCAGCTCCAGCACGCGTTCATGGTCGCGCCGCGCCCCCATCGCCGAGCGGATCGCAGCCATCCAGGACTTCTCGGCCATGCCCATGTAGGTGGCGCGGAAGCCGCGCGCCACGCCTCGCGCATAGAGCGCATCGGTGTCCTTGGGATCGACCTGCAGGCGCTGGTTGCACTGCCGCTCCACCCGCGCGCAGAGCTCGAGGATACGCTTGCGCACATTCTGGTTCAGCGGACGGTGCGCCTTGCTGGCGAGAAAACTGTCGTTGGAATACGACTCTGTGTCCAGCGCGCCGATGCGCGAGAGCTCCTTGAAGATCTCGGCCGCGAGCAGATAGTTCGAAGGGAACGGATCGTCGGGATAGCGCTTGTGGAGCTCGGAGAAGTCCCGGACCGCTGGATCGTAATCGCCGTTGTACAGCTCGTTAAAGCCACGCGCAGCGACCTCATTGTTGCTGGGCCGGATGGCGGCCGGTGGACGGGCGGCCACATACGCGTCTACTTCGGGGCCAGAGTGATCGGCGGCATAGGCCCGCACGCCCGCGATCAGGAGAAGCGCGGCAAACGCGACCGATGCGGCAATGCGGTTCAGTTTCAGATCTTAAACCTCGACTTCACAGAACTGGCCCAGCAGCGGCAGATACAGCGCGCAGCGCACGGAGTGCGGGGCCCGGCCCGGCCCATCGTTCGGCACACCGTTCGGCACACCGTTCGGCACACCGCTCGCATCCAGGGCGCGCAGCACGCGAGCATATCGTTGCATGTCGGGGCGGTATTTTTCCACCTGCATCTGCACAAAGCGCTGCGGATCGCCTCCCAGCTGTTCGGTGATCTTATAGTCGATCAGCCATCGCGTGCCGTTTTCGACAAAGGTGCGATCGATGCGCACGTGCTGCAGCTCTCCGTCGATCACCGCCGAGACTGCGAGCTCCGAGCGATGGCCCTCATGCGGAGAGAGCAGCCAGCGGCCACGCTCATCCCGCAGCGTGCGCTGCAGGGCCTCGATCACACGCGCGGTTCCCTGCTCCAGCTCGCCCGGTCCCACGCCGGCGTTGGCCAGTGCAGCCGCAACCGCCGGACGGGCGGCCTCCACTCCCGCAGCATCCCAGAGCGGCAGGCCATCGCCGGCGATCTGCTGCAGGAAGCTGTGGGCCACTACGCCAATGCGCGGCAGGAGCTCGCCCACCCATTCGAAGCGATGCTGCTCGCCGGAGTTTGCGCTCGTGTGGGGCGCGCTCCATTGCAGCGGCGCAGGCATCTGCGGGCGCGGCGGCGAGACGACACTGGACGGAAGCCGCCGAAGCAGCGGGGTCCCCGGCGAGCCCGTAGTCGGCTCGCTGGGGTGGAGACGCTCCGAGGGCGGCACGGCCGGCGAGGAGTTGTCCTCCACCGCACCTTCCACCGATGTCAGATTCTCATCATCGGCGGGTTGAGACGCCGGTGGCGCAAACTGCTCGCGCATACCGGGCAGCTCCCACAGCAGCCGCAGCATGGAGTCGGGGTACGGCGTCTTCCCGGCGTCCAGCGAAGCCGAAAGATACAGCCGGTTGCGCGCGCGCGTGGCGGCGACATAGAACAGGCGCTTGAGCTCTTCGCGCGAGCAGTCGGTTGCCAGGTCTCGCAGAAAACTTTCGATGGTGGCGCCCTTGCGGTCCTTCTTCTTTCCTGCCGGCTCCATCGGGCCGAGCAGCAGCAGCTCTTTGCTGCCGCGCTGCCGCGAGCGCCAGTAGAGCAGCCGCTTGTCGTCCTGCCGCGTGTGCCGCTCCAGCGTCGGAAGAAAAACCACGTCCCACTGCAGGCCCTTGGCCTGGTGGATGGGCATGATCTCCACGCGGATGCCCGCGGCGGGATCGGCGGGCGCGAAGAGCTCGTGCAGCTTCGCAGCAAAGGTTTTCGCATCGCGCAAATTGCCCGCCTGCGATTGCTCGTCCAGCAGCGCGAAGTAGGCCTGTGCATCGCGCGCGGCCTGTGCGCAATCCGACTCGCCCGAGGCCCCCGGCAAGCCCGGGGTCCCCAACAAGCCTGTGTTCGGCTTGTTGGGGTGAAAGCCCCCTTGTGGCTTGCTGGCGTGGACGCATGCCGGCCCGCCCAGCCGCAGCCAGGTAGATTCGACGAGCGCACGCAAGTGGCCGCGGCCACGCCGAACCAGCGCATTTTCCAGCACCGGAAGGCAGCGCGCCACCGCGATCTGCCCCTCGGGGGAGAGGCGCGTGTGGCGCCCGCGCAGCAGCTCGATGATGGTAGACCGGCCATCATTGCGGCAGAGCTCGAGCAGGTCCGCCAAAGCCAGCCCGCACCATGGGGCGCGCAGCACCGCGAGCCATGCAGTGCGGTCGGCGAGGTCGGTCAGCGCCGTCCGCAGCGCCTCCAGATCGCGCACCAGCGGCCCATCTGCGAGCCGGTCCGTCTTCACCGCGCGATAGCGAATGCCCGCCGCACGCAAGGCCTCCACCAGCTCCGGCAGGTGCGCGCGCGCGCGCACCAGTACCGCGATGGTCGAGGGCCTGGAGCCAGACGGCACCGGCGAAGGGGTCCCCGGCACGCCCGTAGTTGGCGTGCTGGGGTTGAAGTCGAGTTCGCGCTGAATGCATTCAGCCAGATGCTTTGCCTCGCCGGCGCGGTCCGCTCCGGCAAACCCCTTGATCGCAACCGAGCCTCCGTCCAGTGCCGGGCGCGTGGCCTCTGCCCGCGCGTAATCGACCGCATTGGTCAGATCGCTGGCCCCGCGGAAGATTTCCGCGAAGACTGTGTTGAACCATTGCACGAGTTTGTCTTGCGAACGAAAATTTTGCCCGAGACGGCCGAATTGAAGCGGAGTGCCGCCGATCCCCTCCCGCTGCACTTGCCTGTACATCGCAAGATCGGCCTGGCGGAATGCGTAGATCGACTGCATGGGGTCGCCGACGCAGAAGATCGAGCACATCTCAGCCGCATCCCATGTGGCGAGCAGGCGCGCGAGAAAATCCACCTGCACGCGATTGGTGTCCTGAAATTCATCCACCAGAACGTGCCGCACGCGATAACCGAGCTGCAGTCCCAACTCGCTCGGATCGCCCTGGGCGCCAATGGCATCCAGGGCGCGCCGCGCGTACTCGCCGAAATCGATCGTCCGGTGCTCGGAGAAGACGAGCTGGAGATGCGCGGCAGCGCGCGGCAACAGCTCCAGCAGCGCCAGCATGAACCGCCACTGCGCCGCACTGTATCGCGGCTCGGGGAGGCGGCGAATGTTATGCAGCGCTTCACAGAACTCCCCGCAGCCTGGAAGCTGCCTGATGTGCTCGAGCAATTCCATGCAGCGCTTACGACGGGCCTTTTCCTGCTGTGTGCCGCAAGGAAAGCCGTTGCGCACGTTTACGGCTTTGCGCAAGGTTGGCACGTCGGAGAGCAGCATCCACTCCGCAATCTCGCGCCACATGGGCAACGCATCGGTGCGGGCAAGCGGCCAGGCGGCGATCTCCATCAATGGATGCGCACCTTGACTCACGCGTGAAGCCGCTGCGCCGGCCTGCGCACTCGGCATCGAGATCACCTCCGCGACGGCGGCGATTGATTCGACCGGCTGCACTGAGGACTCGTCCCTGGTCAACTGCTCCGCGCTGTAGCGCATCAGGGCGAAGAGCTCATGCTGCTGCGCAGCGCTCAGCAGGGCCGCCGCGCGCGTACGCGCCGGCCCGAGCTCTTCTTCCACGGCAAACGCCAGCGCCGACTCCAGCCGGCTCTTCAGGCCTTCCTGCTGTCCAGGATCGAAGGCATCCGAGCGTCCCAGGAAGTGCAGCCACTGCTCGCGCTGCTCCAGCATGGCAGCCAGCAGCTCGCGCAAGTCGGCCACGCGGTTATCGCGATATGCCAGCAATTCCGCGACCGCATCGCCCTGCTTGCCCGGCAAGGCGAGCTCGTCGATCACCCGCTGCGCCGCCGTTTCGTAGAGCGGCTTTGCATCGTCGGTCACCTGCGCTGCGCCGCCAAGCAGGTCCTTGAGCGGGGCGCGCTGCGCCACCGCCTCGCAAAATGAGTCCAGCGTGCGCACCTGCAGACGCGCGGGATGCGAGAGAATGTTCCAGCCCAGCCGTACCGAGACGCCAAGCACCTCCCTCGCCAATTCCAGCGACTGCCGCTCATGCGGCGGATGATCTCGAATCTCTTCCTCGCGCAGCGGGGCCCCCGGCGCGCCCGCTGTTGGCGTGCTGGGGTAAAGCACACTGGCCCGCTCGAGGGCCGAAAGGATGCGGCTGCGCATCTCGGAGGCGGCCTTCCGCGTGAAGGTAATGGCCAGCACCGACTCGGGCTGCTCGACCGCGGCCAGGCAGGCCAGATAGCGCTGCATCAGCAACTCGGTCTTGCCGGAGCCCGCGGGCGCCTGCATCAGCCAGGATTGCGAGTAGTCCAGCACCCGGCGGCGCAGCTCTGCGTCGGCTTGCGCGATACCCGATTTCGCGACGGGCGCCTGGGGAATATGCGCGCTCTTTGCACCCTGGGCCGCATCACTCATCGCACGACTCCCGCGGCTCTCCGTCGAGCTCATCGTCGGCCACATCGTTCACGCGGCACAGCGCGGTCAGATGGCAATGCCTGCAAGGCGAGCTGCTCTTTCCCAACGGAAGTATGGGATCGACGGCCGCATCCCCGTTCACAAACGAGGCCGCGACGCGGTCCAGCTCATCGGCCCACATTGCCGTGTACTCATCGAAGCCGGTGCCATCAAGATTGTCCTTGCCGCACTTCGCCGCCGCCAGAAGACCTTTCTCGCGATAGAGGCCGTTGAATCCGCATTCGCCGGGGCGCACCGATGCAAACGCGACTCCCGCCACGTCGAACTTCTGCTGCAGCATTGCCACCGCGTAGAACGGCAACTGCGGCCGGCGCGGCCGCGGCACACGCCAGGAGTTCACGTTCTCCGGAATGCCGGTCTTGTAGTCGATGACAACTTGCGCGTCTCCGACCTCGTCCACCCGGTCAACTCGGCCGTGCAGGTTCAGCCCGCCCAGCTCCAAGTCCACTACAAGCTGGTGCCCGAGCACGTGAAATGGCTTCCGCGTGGCTTCCAAGTCCAGCCACTCTTCGATGAGGCCGATGTTGCGCTTCCGCTCCAGCAGGCGAAACCTGACGCTCCAGGCGTCCGCGGCCGCCGGCAGCTCGGAGGCCATCGCCTCGTCCACTGCCCTGGCCACGATGGACGCGCGGTCCGGACGCCGCAGTTCATCGCTGTACTTGAGCTGCTCCCAGATCAGTTGCAGAGCACGCTCGATCACCTTTCCGCGCTCGGTGGGGGCCAGCGCTTCGTTCGGGCCATCCTCCTGGCGGGCCAGCAGCCGGCGCACGGCAAAGGCCTGGAATGGGCAGTTCGACTGCTCCTGCAGCAGCCCCGCGCCGCCGCGCATGGTCTCGCCTTCAGCCAGCGGCGGAGCCACATTGTCCGGAATCGCCTCCAGCGCCACCGGCGAAAAGCGCTCGGCCAGCGATGGCAGGGCGCCGGCGGCCTCGAGCGGATCTCCCACGCCGGCAAAGAGCGGGCTCCAGCGCTGCTCGCGCTCATCATCGCCGCGCAGTGCAAGGCTGAGCGAGATGTGCGGCGCGGACTGCAGCAGCCGACGGGTGATGCGCGCCACGCGCTCGTCTGCCTGCGGAGTGCCAGGCACGGCCACACCGGCCGCCGTCAACAGTGAAATCGGGAGCAGCGGCGAAATCTGCTGCGAATCGGGCCAGCGTTCGTCGCTCGATCCGGCGATCCACAGCGCGTCGAATGCCGAGCCCTCCCACTCCGCCAGGTCCATGATCTGCACCGGAGCGCCGAGCGTCTCGGGCTTGAATCGCCGGGCGGCCGCGGCGCGCTGCAGCCGCTCCACGAAGTTTCGAAAATCGCAGCGCCAGTCCAGAACTTCGAGCGAGGCTACGGAGGCGAACAGTTCGCTCCAGCTCCTGGTGCACTGGAACTCCTCGCTCGTCAGCTCGATGCGTCCAGGCCACCCAAAGGCCAGCAGGGCTTCGCGCGCGACATTCGCCCAGTAGGTCACCGGCTGCTGGGAGGCCCATGGCGCGTGTTTCGGCAGCCGTCGCAGCGCAGCGCGCAGCTCCGGCGCATCGCGCCTCGGCTCGGACGCGGAACCATCCAGCCACCGGGCAATGTCGTCAGAGCTCACCTGACGGCGGGCGTGCTTCCTGATCCCTGCAACCCAGCGCGCAACTGCCTCCGGAGCGGCGCCGATATATGGCGAAGACACCGTTGCACGGAAAAGCTCGAAGTCGACCGGCGCAGCGACGAGCGAAAGCAGCCCCAGTGCGCAGGCCACAACAGGATAGTCTGCAAGTGACTTCGCCGCGGCGATCTCAAAGGCCTGCGCGCCAGACTCGCCCATCATCGGCGAGCCCTCTTTTGGCTTGCCGGGGAGGAGATGTTCGGGATGCAGCACTTCGCGAAACGCGCTCTCCACCTGCGCCACTTTGCGGTCCAAGTCGAAGATGAGGACGCCAATGCGCGCGCCCGGAGCGGCCTCCACCTGCCGGCGCGCCCACAGCGCCGCGCCGCGCAACTCATCGGTCTCGCCTTCGAACTCGTAGCGAACGGTGGCCGCGTCGATGGAAGGCTCCGCAGCGCCGTCCAAACCCTTGTTGGAAGCGTCATCCAAAAAGGTGACCAGGACTCCCGCGGCAGCCAGAGCTTTCAAAAAGCTGCGCTGTGCAGGCGTGAGCTCCGCAAGATAGACCAAGACCTGCCGCGGCAGTCTCAGTGAAGGCAGGTGCTGCGAAAGTTCGCGCCCAAACAGCGCCGGACAGCTCCAGCAATTTGCGGCTAGCTGGCGCCGGAACTCGGCGGCCCAGCCGGAGAAGGCTCGCGTATCACTGGACACGCTCATCTGCGCGGAGTCGAGCGCGATTTCGTACTCGCAGGCTGTGCGGAAGGACTCGGATGCAAGCGCCGCGGCGGCGGCGGTCAGCAACAGCTTGCGGCCGCTGGGCGAGCGCTCGATGATCTGCCGCCAGAGCTGCAACTCCTGCTCGTGCTCCAGCGCGCGAAGGCCCACGACGCCGGTCACCACAGCCTCGGAGTACAGCCGCGCCATAAACGCGCCGTAAGGCAAGACGTGGGGAGAGGGCCACGCCGTGCGCTCGAGCCGCAGACGCGCCTCGGCGGCTGACTGCACTGCGCGCGCCGAGCGCGTGTTCGCCGTCAGCACGGTGGCGCCGTCGATCGCAGCGCCGACCGCCGCTTCGAAGCACTGCCGATAGGGGGTCACGGCTCCTCCAACCCACATCCCAACCCCCATCTGCCAAAAGCAGGCAGATGTGGAGCCCGCGTACTCAGGGAGGCGCGGGACACCTGTGAGATTTTGGGGCCCAGAGCTACGTTCTACCACGACAACCAGGGCATCTCAATGCATTTCAGCGGTGTTGCAAATCCTTCGTAATGACCCGTGTATACGCATGAGTACCACGATGCACTGCGCCGAGCGGCCGCTCACTTTGTCGCCATCACCCGGGGTCCCCAGCAAGCCCGTTGTTGGCTTGTTGGGGTGGAAGCACCACTCCCACGCACTCGCCGAAGCCGATGCGTACCGCTCCCGGACGCTCGCACCAGGCGCGCAGCCGCACCTCGTCTCCATCTTCCAGGAACGTCCGCTGCTCGCCCGTGGGCAACGCGATGGGCTCGGCGCCGCCGCGCGTCATCTCCAGCAGGCAGCCACGCGATCCGGGATCTGCGCCGGAGACCGTGCCGCTAGCCAGCAGATCGCCGGGCCGCAAATCACAGCCATTCGAGGTGTGGTGGGCCACCATCTGCGCGAAGGTCCAATACAGGTCGCGAACATTTCCGCGGCTGATGCGGTGCGGCGGGCAGCCAGCTTTGCGCATCGCGTCGCTCTGCAGATAGACCTCGACGATCACGTCGAAGGCCCCGCGCTGCTGACCTTCCGCGTCCGCGAGATAGGGTAGCGGCTGGGGGTCCCCGGCGGGCCGTGGCGCGGCCGGCACGCGAAATGGAGCCAGCGCATCGGCGGTGACGATCCACGGCGAAAGACTGGTGGCGAAGTTCTTGGCGAGGAAC
>Ga0137373_10008501_pt1 | contig 10823 bp, 13 predicted proteins | sample SagtaG_5_FD_104912 | JGI IMG/M metagenome (GOLD analysis project Ga0137373, IMG submission 104912) | Vadose zone soil microbial communities from Sagehorn Ranch, Mendocino, California, USA - Sage1_R_80_16 metaG | ecosystem: Environmental > Terrestrial > Soil > Vadose zone | place: USA...
CGGCCGCGCGCTTCGAGGGCGTCGAGGAGATCCACATCCGCGTCGGCGGCCTGCCGCAGAAGCCGAAGCCGCCGCTCGACTACCAGCTCGTCTTCTCCGTCGAGGGATTGATCAACGAGTACGTCGAGCGCGCCCGCGTCATCCGCGGCGGGCGCATCACCGAGGTCGAATCGATGACCGAGGTCGAGACGCTGGAGTTTCCGCCGCCGTTCGGGACGATGGAAGCGTTCCAGACCTCGGGCGGCACGTCGACGCTGCCGGAGACGTTCCTCGGCCGCGTGCGCGAGCTCGATTACAAGACCATCCGCTACCCCGGCCACTGCGCGAAGTTCAAGACGATGATCGACCTCGGCCTCTGCTCCTCGGATCCCGTCGACGGCGTCGTGCCGCGGCGCCTCCTCGGCAATCTCCTCGTTCGCAACCTTCCGCACGACGAGCCCGACGTCGTCCTCGTCCGCGTCGAAGTGAAGGGCGACGGGCGCGCGCTGCGCTACGACATCGTCGACCGCCACGACGAGGCCACCGGGTTGAGCGCGATGATGCGCACGACCGCGTTCCCCGCCGCGATCGTGGCCCTGATGATGGCGCGCGGCCAGGTCGAGACGAAGGGGGCGCTGCCGCAGGAGCGCTGCGTGCCGCCGGAACTGTTCATGCAGGAGCTGGCGGCGCGGAACATCGAGGTCGTGCAATCGTGATCGGGAACCTGATCCTCCGCTGGCTGTTGAACACCGTGGCGCTGCTGGTCGCGGCCATCGCCCTGGCGCCGCACTTCAGCTACGACTCGCTCATGACGGTGGCGGTCGCGGCGCTGGTCCTCGGCCTGCTGAACACGCTGGTGAAGCCGCTGCTGTTCATCATCACGCTGCCGCTGACGGTGGTGACGCTCGGCCTCTTTCTGCTCGTGCTGAACGCGATCATGCTGGAGCTGACGGCGTGGCTGGTGCCAGGATTCCGCATCGATTCGTTCGGCTGGGCGATCGTCGGCGCGCTCGTGTTGACGCTCGTCTCGCTGGTCACGAACCGCATCGGCGGAGCGGCCAGATCCGAGCGCCGCTGAGGTACACTACCGGCCGAAATGAACATCATCAAAAACCGCGTCAACGATGTGACAGTGCTCGACATCCAGGGCGTCATCAAGCTGGGTGAGAGCGCCCGCGAGTTCTCCAGCTACCTCGAGAAGGTGCTGAACGACGAGACCGGCCCGGTGATGATCAACTTCGAAGCGATCAACTACATGGACTCGACCGGCCTCGGCGAGCTGATCGGCTACCTCCAGAAGTTCGAGGACCGCCAGCGCAAGATGGCCCTGGTCAAGCCCTCCCACCGCATCCTGGCCCTCCTTAAGATCACGAAGCTCGACACGATCTTCAAGATCTTCGACTCGCGGGAGACGGCCATGCAGTACCTCACGGACTCGGCGGCGTAGCCGAAGGTCGGACGCGATGTTCGCGTTTGTTCAGAAACCAAAGAGGACGTCGCAGACCCCATCTACCAGATCGGGTCAACGCGGCCGAATCGACTTTGCGCAACATCATGATGGGAGATCGGTCCCGCGTTTTTCGCACGATTTCTCCCATCTGCCAGTGTTGAGCGGACGCACGACGCGGGAGGGAGAGCAGGAGGAAGAGGAGCTCCTTCCCGTGTCTCAGTCAGATGCCGGCCCGCGCGATGCCGGCCCGTCTCCAACGACTCCAACGCCTGCGCCGACGTCACCGTCCCCTTCGGCAGCCCCCTGCACGATCACGACGAGGACCTTTGTCGCGGCACCCGACGGAACGGCCAACACGCGGAGACAGGTGGGGGTCAACGAGCAGGTCGAAATGACCGCTTCGGCTTCAGCGACATGGACCGCCAGCAGTGGCGCGGTCGCGCCGGCCACCGGCACCACGGTGACCTGGACCGCGCCCGGCGCGCCCGCCGCCTCCACGGTGACCGCTACGCCTGCCGCTGGCGGCCCCTGCTCGGTTCCGATGACGGCGATCCAGCCGAGCCGTCGCTCGCTCGTCAAAGCGACCGACAAGGTCTACTCTGCCGGAAAGGCCGGATCAGGGTTCTTTGCGAACGTAACGATATTACCGACCAGCGTATCGTTCATGCGTACAGAGCTCCGCGAAGACACCGTCAACTCCGTCGCCCACGGTTACTACGACACCGTTCTTCACTGGAACGGGATTGCACACCCGCCAACGAAGTGGCTGACTCCCAACGCAAGCAATAGCGGCCTGGTCGACGAAATCGGATCCCCAGTGCCGGGCACCCCCGGACCCTTTAGTCTTGGCGACTTCTTATGGGCGATTCCGCAGGCGTTTCGCACTCCAGGCACGACAGGCGCTGGTACGGTCTACAGTACTGCCTACCAGACGCAGGCGATGATCAATACGAGCGGCTCAGAAGGAACGTACAAGGAGGGCGCCAGCCGCGGTCGTACACCATGACCATGGCCGCCCAATTCCTGGAGCGGGAGGCTGAGGCTTGGCGCGACCTCACGTCGGCCGAATACGATCGCGTTCTCTGCGCGACGATCGAGCAGCTCGGCGCTGCTCCAGATTCGGCCGAGCGAGTCGAGGCCTTGCTGGCGCTGGCCAGCGCTACGTTGCGCCGCGATGCCTCGACGCTCACCGAGTCGCGGGCCTGCTGCGCCGAACATCTGCTCGCACTCGTCGCCGAGGTCCCGGACCCCGCGCTGCACCTACGCATCCGGCTGCTCTTGTTGTTGGCCTGGCTCGCCCTCGGCGCGGTTGCTCGGCGTGGCCCCGATTTCATTTCCACGAAGCCGGAGCTTCCGCCGGGCGTCATCCTTCCGACGGGAGCGGACCCGGACGAGATCGCCGATCCCGCCCTGCGCGAGCGGGCCAGAGAGGCCTCGAAACGCCACGGCGAAGCGGTCGAGCAGTGGAATGCCAAGCAGCGCGCGCTCGGCCACCTCAACCGTTTGGCCGCACTCGTGGATCGCGCCGGCCCTGACTTCAAGGACGACGAAGACGCGGGACAAGAGTTCGCCGCGGCGATATCTTTAGCGGCAGCGAGCATCGGATGAGAACACGCTTCACGGAACGGAGCTCGAGGACGTTCACGAAAGCCGTCGGCGAGGAGCCCGAAGTAGGCAAGTTCACGGCCCGGCCGTCCAGCCGAGCGTCGCGCCCCCACGCGATGGAGGGCAGCGACTAGGGCGCGCCACTCGCGCCGACATGGAATCGCGGCTCGGCCACTCGTTCGCCAACTCGCGGAGCTCGCCCAAACCACTCGCAAAGGAACGGGCGGTCCCTCTATCCCCCTTGCCGATGGGACCGAGGTGAGCCGCGATGTTCTCGTGGCCGCAATCGCGCCGGTGATCGCCCGCGGCCGCGCTGCTTGCCCGGAGTTGCTGGAGGCGCTTGCCGATCCGCGCGTGCACGTGCGTTACGCCGCGAATCTGGCGTTGCAGCGGATCACGGGCGAGTCAAACCCGGGCTTCACTCCCCATGCTCCGCCGGACGATCCTGCCGCCTCGGCGGCTCGACGGTCGTGGGCCGCGGGCTGTACCACGCCACCGCGGCGTCAGTGATCTCTTCCCAACGCGTCGAGCGCGGCATGCAGTACCTCACCGACTCGGCGGCGTAACGACGACGCCCGTCACCCACCCGAGGCGGTGCAGCGCGGCCACATACCACCAGGCGGGGTCGAGCTCGAACGGCCGCAGTCCGATCCGCGCCGAGCGCGGGAAGCGATGGTGATTGTTGTGGTAGCCCTCGCCGCCGGTGAGCACGCTGAGCAGGACGTTGTTGCGCGAATCGTCGGCCGTCTCGAAGTTGCGGTATCCGAAGCGATGGCCGACGGAATTGATCCCCCATGACGTATGCAGGGTGAGCACGATGCGGAAGCAGCCCAGCCAGCAGACCGCTGCCCAGCCGCCCCACGCGTACAACGCGGCGAACATCGCCGCGAGCAGCGGAAGGGTCAGCCGTTCGAACCAGGCGACCATCCGGTCGTCGAGCAGATCGTCCGGCTGATGGCGCAGTTCGGGGATGGTCTCGCTGCGCCGGCCCTCCAGGAGCCAGCCCAGGTGCGCGTGCCAGAAGCCGTTTCGCGGCGAGTGCGGATCGAGCTCGCCGTCTGGGTGGGCGTGATGCGCCCGGTGCACGCGCACCCACGCAATCGGGCCGCCCTGGCCCGCCAGCGCGCCGCACAGCAGGTGAAAAAAGAGCAGCGGCCTGCGCGCCTCGAAGGCGCGATGCGCCAGTTGGCGGTGATAGCAGGCGCTGATGCCGACGATGCCGAAGAACTGACCGAGGAGAAATGCGGCGACCAGCCACCGGGCGCTGAAGAACCAGACCACCGCGGCGATCGCGCCGGCGTGAAGAAGAGCGACGAGGGCCGGGACAACCAACTGCTTTGGCTGCACCTATATCATTATGAGCGCACCATGGACGGCCAGAGCACGCTCCGCATCCCAGGGGGCCTGAATGTCGCTCTGTCCATCCTCGCCTCGGCCGCGTCGTGCGCGCTTCTGTGGCTCGTCTCGCACAGCGATCACCTGCTCTACCGCCTCCTCGGTGCGATCGCCTTCTCGTTCGTCAACAACACGCTCTTCTCGCTGCTCCACGAATCGGTACACGGCGTCTTCGCCCGCTCCGACTCCGTCAACGACTGGTTCGGCCGCTGGCTGGCGGCGTTCTTTCCGACCTCGTTCACCCTGCAGCGCTACTTTCACCTCGGACATCACCGCCGCAACCGCTCGGCGGCGGAGCGGTTCGACTACGTCGCGCCGGGCGAGAACGCCCTGCTGAAGAAGATTGAGTGGTACGGAATCCTGACCGGCTTCTTCTGGCTCTGTCCGCCGCTGTCGTGCCTCCTCTTCTTCATCGGCGTCTTGCACGCGGAAAACGCGCCGTGGAGCCGGCAGACCGGTTTCGACGGTATGGTCGACGGCGTCGATCGCCTGCCGGGCCTTCCGATTCGCCTGGAGATCCTCTTTGCCGCGCTGTGGCAGTTCGCTCTTTTCCGCGCCCTGCACCTGCAATGGTCCGCCTGGCTGCTCTGCTACGCGGCCTTCGCCGTCAACTGGAGCTCGCTGCAATACGCCGATCACGCCTGGTCGCCGCTCGACGCCGCGCGCGGCGCGTGGAACCTGCGCGTCAACCCGATCGTGCGATGGCTCTTTCTCAACTACCATCACCACCGAGCCCATCACGAGAACCCGAAAGTGCCGTGGATTCACCTCCCGCGCCTCGTCGACGGCGCGGAGCCGCGGCCGTCGTTTCTGCGGATGTACCTGAGCATGTGGCGCGGTCCGCGACCGCTGGGAGACGTTCGATGAAAAAGATCTTTGCGCTGCTTCTCGTGACCCTGCCCCTGGCGGCCTCGGAGCCGAATGCCGACATCCACAACGCTCTGCGCGTGCTGCGCGCCCGCGTCCTCGACGCCGCGAACAAGCGCGACATCGACGGCGTCCTCGGGCAGATGCATCCCAACGTCGTCGTGACGTGGCAGAACGCCGAGGTCAGTCAGGGGCGTCAGGCCGTGCGCGCGTACCTCGAGCGAATGCTCAAAGGTCCGAATGCCATCGTGAAGAGCTACCACGCCGACTACGAAGTCGACGCCCTCACCGCGCTCTACGGAGCGAACACCGGCATCGCCTGGGGCAGCTCGACCGAGACCTACGACCTCGGCCGCGGCGAGAAGTTCACGCTGCACGGCCGCTGGACCGCCGCCATCGTCAACGAAAACGGCCAGTGGCTGCTGGCGAGCCTGCACACATCGACGAATCTGTTCGACAACCCGCTGCTGCGGTCGGCGAAGGGAGCGCTGTGGATCGGCGTCGCCATCAGCGCCGTCGCCGCGCTGTTGATCGGCTGGTTCCTCGGATGGCGCCTCAAACGTTGAAGCGGAAATTGATCACGTCTCGCGGCACTTCGCTTCGCTGCCGTAGTGCACGAGGTCTTCCCAGTGCACGACCTCGGCGCGGATGAACCCGCGCTCGATGTCAGAGTGGATCTTCGCCGCCGCCTTCGGCGCCGTCAGACCGCGGCGGATCACGGTCTTCATAGGATCTCCCCGTCACCGTCCGTGATTTACAAAAGAGCGTTCGAGAGTGCGTGGACACAGCGCAGGAGGAGCGCGTCGTCATTACTCGTCACGGAAAGCCTCGCCGTCCTGGTTGGAGTTGAAGGGGAGGAGTGGGAGACGGTCGTGCTTCAGACCAGTGCGCCCTTTTGGCGCATGATCGAGAAGAGGCGCAAAGAGCCGACGATCTCGCTCGAAGAGATGAAAGACAGACTGGCCAAGCCGCGACGCAAGCGGGAGGCGTAGTCGTGCGCCTCAAACGTTGAAGCGGAAATTGATCACGTCGCCGTCCTGCACCACGTACTCCTTCCCCTCGGAGCGCAGCTTCCCGGCTTCGCGGCACTTCGCTTCGCTGCCGTAGTGCACGAGGTCTTCCCACCGCACCACCTCGGCGCGGATGAACCCGCGCTCGATGTCGGAGTGGATCTTCGCCGCCGCCTTCGGCGCCGTCAGACCGCGGCGGATCGGCCAGGCGCGGCACTCGTCCTCGCCCGCGGTCAGGAACGAGATCAGGTCGAGGAGCTTGTACGCGGCGTGGATGAAGCGGCCGATGGCCGGCTCCGACAGGCCGAGCGACGCGACGAACTCCGTCTGCTCCTCGGGCGGCATCTGGGCGATGTCCATTTCCACCTGCCCGGCCAGCACGACAAGGCCGAGGCCGAGCGCCTCGGCGTGCGCGACGAGGTCGGCGGGCGGGGGAGCGGCGGCCACCGACTCCGGCACGTTCAGCACGAGCAGCAGCGGCTTCGCGGTGAGGAAGCGAAAGCCGGCCAGCATCGCCCACTGGTCGGGCGAGAGGTCGACGCGCCGCAGCGGCGTCCCCGATTCGAGCGCCGCCTTCAGCGTCTCCATCAACGGCACCTCGGCACTCTTGCTCTTCTCCCGCTTCAGGCGCTCCAGACGCTTCTCGATGATGAGCAGATCGGCGAGGTTCATCTCATCCTCGAGGTTCCGCGCCTCGGCGAGCGGCGCCGGCGGCGCGCCCGCGGCGTCGGGGAAGCCGTGGACGACCTGGCAGAGCGCGTCGACCTCGCGCATCGCCGCGAGGGTCTGGTCGTCGAGGCTCTGCCCGTGCGCGCCGGAGGCGGCTACATCGGAGAACGTGATCTCCGCCAACGTCGTCTTCTTCGGATGAAAGAGCTTCGCGAGCGCGACCACGCGCTCGTCCGGGACTTTCACCGTGCCGAGGTTCGTCTTGCCGCGCGCGGCGCCGAAGCCGGTGCCGGCGGAGAGGCCGGTGAGCGTGTTGAAGACAGTGGTCTTGCCACTGCCGGGAAATCCTACAAGGCCGATTTTCATCGGGGCGATCCTATCGGATCTCGGCCACCGCGACCTTGTTGACGCCGCTGCAGGCGAGATAGAGCCGCCCGTCCTTCGTCGCGGCCATGTTCCGGACGACGCCGCCGCCGGAAGGGATCGGCCAGCTCTGGAACGCGGCGGTGGCGGGATCGAAGCGGACGAGCGTGTTCGGCTTCACGCCCGACTCGCTGTACCAGACGATGCCGTCGGGGGTGATGGCGATGCCGTACGGATGCGAGGCGCTGCCGCCCGGCGACGGCCACTCCTTCACGGCGCCGCTCGACGGATCGAAGCGAGCCAGGTAGCCGCGCGCGAAGTCGGAGTAGTAGATCGCCCCGTCGCGCGCGAGGGCGAGGCGGCGCGGGCGCGCGCCGGCCGGCAGCACGTACTCGCGCACCTGCATCGTCGCCGGATCGACGCGCCCGAGCTTGTTCGCGCCGAACTCGCAGAACCACGGCACGCCTTTGCCGTCGATCACCATTCCGTACGGCAGCGCATGCGGGGTCGGCACGTCGACAAGATTGATCGCGCCGCTCTTCGGATCGAGCACGCCGACGACATTCCCCTGCTGCACAGTGAACCAGATCCGGCCGTCGGCAGCGACAACCGGCGTGTGCGGATCCTTGCCGCGGGGGTCGGCGATTTTGTACTCGGTGACCGCGCCGCTCTTCGGATCGAGCTTTCCGATATAGCCGGCGTAGTTCGCCGTGAACCAGATGTTGCCGGCCGGATCCGACGCGAGGCCATGCGGCCCGGAGTTGGGCGTCGTCAACGCGAACTGCTTGATGATGCCGCTGGCCGGGTCGAGCCGTCCGATGGCGTTCGCCTGCTGCGCGGTGTACCAGAGCGCGCCGTCGGCGCCGACGGCGGGATCGTGAGGACGCGACTGCGGCACCGGCAGACTCCATTCGCGAATGGAGACGGAGACCTTCGCCGCCAGCGTGGCCGCGGCAAAGAGAAGCGAAGCGATCATGGTTGTCCGCGCATGCAGCACTCACGCCGAAGACGCAGCTCTTCATTTCGCGCTCCGCAGCGTCTGTTCGTCGAAGAGCGGAATGTCCTGGCCGACGCGCACGAAGAAGACCTTCGCCGGATGCACTTCGAAGTATTGGATCCCGTCCGGCCAGTCGCCCCACTCGCCACACGGCGGCTCCGGCACTTCGCCCTCGTGCGTCGGCACCGGTTTCTCGAGCACGAACGTGAAGCGCTTCACGTCCTTCCGCGCGGTCATGCCCTGGAATGGCCGCGCCACGCAGCGCGCTGCAAGAGCCTTCTCCGTGTGCGCGGCGAAGATGCGCTTCACCGCCGCCGCGCCGCTCTCGCCAGGGAGCCGGTCGATGACGTCGACGACGTTCTCCGGCGCGCCGCCATCCGAGTAACGGATCGCCAGCGACCGCCCCTGCGCGACGAAGTCGATCTTGCGGAAGCCGAAGTCGCAGCGCTGCACCCACGCCTCCACGCCGACCGAGACGTTCGAGAATTTCTCCCAGACGCAGCCTTTCTCCGCGGGGCGCGACGGAGCGCCGGCGGCGACGGCTGCGAATAGCGACAACAAAAACAAATGCGCGACGACTTCCCGGCAGCCCAATCGATTCGCGTCGATGCGAGCACACTGTCGTATGTCGCCGCGGCCAGGCCGATTGGCGGCGCCGCGGTGATCGGCGTCTACTACGCGGCGCAGCCGCGTCAGGCCGGCCCCGATCCGCTCGTGCGCACGTTCGGCACGACGCCGTATCACCGAACGTTCTGTCTCTATCCGTGCGTTGATTTCATCCCCGTTCACCCGGAAGCCTTCGAGCGGATCGAGCACCGCTACGGTCTCGCACTGGCGTGGAGGCTCGGCCCCTTCGACTTCGGCGCGGGAGCGGAGATGCAGCGCATCCGCGAAATCGGCGAGAACGTCGCGTTCAAAACCAGCGATGTCACGTCGACGACGCCGGTCGTGCAGTGGGAGAGGATTTTCTTCAGCGGCGAGAGCCGCGACGTCGTCCCGAACGTCGGCGTTCGGTGGCGCGCCACGCCACGGCTCGCGCTGGCGGCGTCATACACCGGTGCCGGATCGCTGACGACGCGGACCGACGCGTGCAGTGCGCCGGACCTCGACTCGCCGGTCTGCACGTCGTCGGTCGAGGTGCTCGGCACAGGCGGCGTGCCAATCCCCGACACTCTCCGTGCCGGCGTCTCCTTTGCGGTCACAGATCGTCTCCGCCTGGTCGCGGAAAGCGTGCGGCGCGGATGGGGGAGACAAGCGATCATCTACGCCAACACCGGCCATAAGGCGTACGTGAATACGATCGAGGTTCATGGCGGCGCGGAGTACAAGCTCCGATCGGTGGCGCTGCGCGCGGGCTGGTGGCGGGACCCGAGCCACGTCGATCTCCCGATCCGCGTCTTGGCGATGGCGCGCATGGTCACGCATCGCACCGCCGGTGCCGGCATCGACTTTGGCCGCGCACGATTCGACGTCGCGTACGACGACGCCAGCCTGCCGAATCAGCGCCGCGCCGTCGCCGGGATCACCTTCGGCCTATGAGGTCACCGCGGCGTCGGTGATCTCCAGGGCCCGGTCAATGATCGTGAACGACTCCCTGAGCTGCTCCTCGGTGATGCAGAGCGGCGGGTTTGTGAAGAGGTTGTTCCAGTTGATGAACGCGTACATCCCGTTCTCGCGAAGGTAGCCGCCGAGGCGCTGCATCTCCGGGCTCGTGCCGTTGAACGGCGCCAGCGGCTCCTTCGTGCGGCGGTCGCGCACGAGCTCGAGCACGCCGAAGAGGCCGATCGAGCGGACGTCGCCGACGGAGGGGTGCTTCTCCTTCATGTCCGCGTGCAGCTCCGACATCACGCGGCCCGTGCGCTGCACGTGGTTCATCGTGTCGTCGTCGATCATCACCTGCAGGCACGCCTCGGCTGCGGCGAGGCTCATCGGATGCGCGTTGTAGGTCAGGCCGCCGTAGAAGACGTTGCGGTCGAAGTAGCTGGCGATGCGGTCGCTCACCGCCACCGCGCCGAGCGGCAGGTACGCCGAGGTCAGTCCCTTCGCCATCGTGATCATGTCCGGGACGACGTTCCAGTGATCGGCGGCGAACCAGCGGCCGGTCCGGCCGAGGCCGCACATCACCTCGTCGCAAACGAGGAAGATGCCGTGGCGGTCGCAGATCGCGCGCAGGCCCTGGAGGTATCCGTCCGGCGGCACGATCAGGCCGTTCGTCCCCGTCACGGTCTCGACGAACATCGCTGCGATGGTGTGGCCGCCCTCGTACATGATCGTCTCTTCGACTTCGTCGAGGCAGCGCTGCGTGAACGCCGCGTCGCTGTCGCCGTCGCGATAGAGGTGGCTGCGGTACTTGTACGGATCGAAGAAGCGGACCACGCCGGGGATGCCGGGCTCGTTCGCCCATCGCCGCGGATCGCCGGTGAGCGAGATCGCGCCCGCGGTCGCGCCGTGGTACGAGCGGTAGCGGACCATGATCTTCTGCCGCCCG
>Ga0137373_10008509_pt1 | contig 10818 bp, 7 predicted proteins | sample SagtaG_5_FD_104912 | JGI IMG/M metagenome (GOLD analysis project Ga0137373, IMG submission 104912) | Vadose zone soil microbial communities from Sagehorn Ranch, Mendocino, California, USA - Sage1_R_80_16 metaG | ecosystem: Environmental > Terrestrial > Soil > Vadose zone | place: USA: California...
AGCGTTCATCGAAGGAGTCCTCTCCGATCCGCGCGCGGAAAGAGGCCTGCCTCAGTCGGTGGTGGCGCGCTACAGATCGCCTGCATACTCGGAGGGATACGCGAAGCGCTATCCGAACTTTCAAAGCGTCCGCGAGCACCTGGGAAAGCTCAGGGAAAACCTGGTCCGTCTTCACGCGGCGGGCGTCCCGATCGCGCTCGGCACCGACATGTGGGCGTTTCCCGGACTCGGCGTCTCGATCGAGATGGACTTGTACGTCAAGGCCGGCCTCTCTCCTCTCGAGGCAATCCGGGCGGCGACGGAGACCGCCGCCCGCTCTCTCGGTCTCGAGAAGGACCGTGGGACGCTCGAACCCGGAAAGCGCGCCGATCTGCTCCTCCTCGACGCCGACCCCGTCAAGGATGTGAAGAACGTCCGCGCCATCGTGGCGATTTACAAGGCCGGTCGGCGCGTCGTCCTCCCTCAATCGTTCAATCCTGCAATCCGTCAATGAATCAATCCTCCGATCCTCTCCTCCGTTTTCGCCCCGAGTTCCCGATCCTCGAGAAGACGACCTATCTCATCTCCAACTCGCTCGGAGCGATGCCTCGCGCCGCCGGCCGCGCCCTCGCCGAATACGCCGAGACCTGGGCGACGCGGGGTGTGCGCGCCTGGGCGGACTCCTGGTGGGACATGTCGGTCGCCGTCGGAGATGTCATCGCGCCGCTCCTGGGCGCTCCACCCGGCAGCGTCTCGATGCTTCCGAACGTGACGATCGCCTCGGCCGTCGTCCTCTCGTCGCTCGACTACGCTCGGCCGCGCAACAGGATCGTGATGATCGAAGGGGAGTTCCCTTCGGTGCGGTACGTCTACGAGTCCCTTGCCACGCGCCTCGGCGCCGAGATCGTTGTCGTGCCGTCGCCCGGCGGGGATGGACTGTCGGCCGATGAGGAGCGGATCCTCGGGATGATCGACGAGCGGACGGCGCTCGTCGCGATCTCGCACGTATTGTTCAAGAGCGCCTTCGTCCTCGACGTCGCTCCCATCGCCGAGAAATGCCGCCGCGCGGGAGCCCTCCTCGTCCTCGACGCCTACCAGTCGGTCGGGACCCTTCCCGTTTCCGTCGAAGCCCTGGGCACTGACATGCTCGTCGGCGGGGTCTTGAAGTGGCTCTGCGGCGGTCCCGGCGCGGCATTCCTCTACGTCCGCCCGGATCTGCGCGCCAGGCTCGCGCCGGCCCTGACTGGCTGGATGGCTCATCCCTCTCCCTTCGATTTCGAGCCGCCTCCCATGCGTTACCGCGAGGACGCGTTCCGGCTCCTGCTCGGGACTCCCGACATTCCCGCTCTCTACGCGGCGCGTGAGGGGCCGCGGATCGTTGCAGATACCGGCATTGACGCAATCCGAGCGAAATCCCTGCGACAGACCTCGCGCCTGATCGAGCTGGCGGAAAGGCGCGGGTTGCGCTGCGCGACGCCGCGCGATCCCGCGCGCCGAGGAGGAACCGCCGCGGTCGATTTCGAGAACTCTCTGGAAGTCTCCCGGGAACTCAACGCCCGCGATGTTGTCGTGGACTACCGGCCGGGCGTGGGGATTCGGATGTCCCCGCACTTCTACACGGAAGACCGAGAGCTCGACGAAGTGTTCGCTGCCATCGACGAGATTCGCTCGAAGGGCACCTGGCGGCGCTGGCAGGGGCGCCTATCGCTCGTCACCTGATTGGCGCGCTCGTCGCCCGTTCGCCCGAGCCGCGCGAGTTAAAATCCTGTACCCGTGAAACTTTCCTGCACGCTCGGCGGAGGAGCATGGCGCCCCCGGGTTCTTCACCGGTTTCGAGCAAGAGCAACTCGGTGAAAGAAGAGAGCGTTTTTTCGCGCGACGTTTGCGTCATCGGCGGGGGTGGGCACGTCGGATTGCCCCTCGCGCTGACGTTCGCCGACACGGGACTGCGGACGGTCATCTACGACACCAACCGCGACACGGTTGCCAAGATCCGCAACGGCGTCATGCCCTTTTCGGAAAAGGGAGGGCGGGAGTTCCTCCAGCGCGCTCTCGAGAGCCGCCTCCTCGATGTGACCGTTACGCCGGAGCTGATCAGCGAGTGCCATTTCCTGGTTCTCATCATCGGGACCCCGATCGACGAACACCTGAAACCGAGCTTCACGGCGATGCGCCGCGCGGTCGGTTCCTGCTCGGCCCACCTGCGGGACGGCCAGATCCTCATTCTTCGCAGCACTATCTTTCCTGGGACGAGCAAACACATCCAGGAAGACCTGGAGGCGCGCGGCCTCGACATCGCGGTGGCGTTCTGTCCGGAGCGGGTCGCACAGGGCAATAGCCTTCGCGAGTTCCGCGAGCTGCCACAGATCGTGAGCGCCTTCCGGCCCGAGACGCTCGAGGCCGTAAGAGGCCTCTTCGGCCGGTTCACGCCCGAGTTCATCGAGATGACGCCGATGGAGGCGGAGCTGTGCAAGCTGATGACCAATGCCTCCCGATACATTCAGTTCGCGATCGCCAACCAGTTCTACACGATCGCCAGGGACCACGGACTCGACTTCGACCGCATCCTGCACGGTTGCCGCCACAACTACCCCCGGATGGCGGGAATGCCGGGTCCGGGCCTTGCGGCGGGGCCCTGCCTTCTCAAGGACACGATGCAGCTCGCCGCCTTCAGCCAGAACTCGTTTCTCCTCGGGCATTCGGCAATGCTCGTCAACGAGGGACTGCCGGGCAAGCTGGTGGATCTGGCGAAGCGCGAGGTGGATCTTTCGACGAAGACCACGGGCATTCTCGGCATGGCGTTCAAAGCCGAGAGTGACGATCCGCGCGACTCGCTGAGCTACAGGCTCCGGAACCTCCTGACATTGGAATCCAGGCGGGTCCTCTGTACCGACCCGTACGTTCCCGATCCCGACCTCGTTCCCCTCGAAAAGGTCGTCGCCGAGGGGGACGTCCTTTTCCTCGCCACTCCTCACAAGGTCTACAGGGACCTTCGAGTACCCGAGGGCAAGCTGCTCTTCGACGTCTGGAGCTGGATCCCGACTGCCTCCCGATGAACATCCTCGTGACCGGCTCCGCCGGGTTCATTGCCGGGTACCTCGTGCAGGAGTTGCTGGCGCTCGGACATTCGGTGATTGGCGTGGACAACTACTCCAAGTACGGCCCTGTCGAGAAGAGCTATCAGGCACATCCGAACTACTCGTTCGTCGAGGGGGATGCGAAAGACGCCGGGCTCCTGGACCGCCTGGCCGAGCAATGCGACCACTTCGTCATGGGCGCGGCGCGGATCGGCGGCATCACGTACTTCCACGAATACGCGTACGACCTGCTGGCGGAGAACGAACGGATCGCGGCGGCCAGCTTCGACGCCGGCATCGCCGCTTTCCGCCGCGGCCGGCTCGTCAAGATGACGGTCCTGTCGAGCAGCATGGTCTACGAGAACGCGACGGTCTTTCCGACTCCGGAAGACCACGTGCGCGCGAGCCCGCCGCCCACGAGCACCTACGGGTTCCAGAAGCTCGCTTGCGAGTACTTCGCGCGCGGCGCTTTCGAACAACACCGTCTCCCTTACACGATCTGCCGGCCGTTCAACTGCGTCGGCATCGGCGAGCGCCGTGCCCTGGGGGGCAGCGACGTTCGAAGCGGAAACATCCGCCTGGCCATGAGCCACGTCGTTCCCGACCTGGTCCAGAAGGTCTTGAAAGGGCAGGACCCTCTCCGCATCCTGGGCTCGGGAGACCAGGTGCGCTGCTACACCTACGGTGGCGATCTCGCGCGTGGGATCGCGGCGGCGATCTTTCATCCCGAGGCCGTCAACGAAGAATTCAACCTCTCGACACCGATCCCGACGACCGTGCGGGAACTTGCGCGAACGATCTGGGAGAAGATCCACGGTTGCGGCCATTCCGCGAAACCGTTTCGTTTCGAGAGTGACCCGCCCTATCCCCATGACGTCGCACGGCGGATTCCGGATACCGGCAAGGCAAGACAGGTTCTCGGGTTCGAGGCGACGACAGGCCTCTCGGATACTCTCGACGAGGTGATTCCCTGGGTCCGGGATGAGATCGAGAAGGGGCGGATCTGACCGGAGAGGCGCCGCCGGAAAGCGTTTCGCAGGTCGAGGCCAGGTACTTCGATCTCCTCGTGAGGGAGCGGGGGGAGTTCGACCCGTTCACGCCGCGCGGCTGGGGGACAATCGCCGGGCGTTTTGCCCAGATGGCTACTTCCGATGGAGTCTCGCGTTTGCTCGACGTAGGATGCGGAACAGGCCAGTCGCGCCAGGTCTATTCGGGCAAGGCCGCCGGCTACATCGGTGTCGACCTGTCTTTCGAAGCGCTCGCCCGCGCTCGACGGAAGTTCTCGGCCGCCGATTGGAGCCAGGCCGATGCCTGCCATCTTCCCTTTGCGAACTCCTCTTTCGACGTTGTGGCTTTTAGCAGCGTGCTGCATCACATTCCGGATTTCCGGCCGGCCCTCTCGGAAGCGCTGAGGGTCCTTGCGCCGGGCGGCGGAGTCTTCGCATTCGACCCGAACCTGCTTCATCCGGCCATGGCGCTGCTGCGCTGGCCCAAAAGCCCGCTCTATCTCTCTGAAGGGGTCAGTCCCAACGAGGCTCCGCTCCTGCCGGCGGACCTTAGGCGGGCATTCGCCGCGGCCGGTTTCATCGAGATCCGCCAGCGATGCCAGTCGGGTATCGCATACCGGCAGGTGACCCCTCGTCTCGTCAACGCCTGTCTGTCGATCTATAACGCCGCCGACTGGGCCTTCGAGCGGATCGGCCTGGGCAGGTGGTTCGGGACCTTCATCCTGACGGCCGCCCGCAAGCCGAAAGGGACAGACCGAGGATGACCCGGGACACAGTGTCGGAATCCGGATCCCTCCGGTACTCGCTGGTCGTACCCGTTTACAACGAGGCAGAGAACATCGTTTCGTTCTGTGCAAAGGCGCGTCGGGAGCTTCCGCCTCATTACGAGCTTCTCGTCTGCTACGACTTCGAGGAGGACTCCACCTTGCCGTCGCTCGAGCGGATCTTGCCGGGGGAGAAGCCCGAGCGAATCCGGCTCGTCCGCAATCGCCTCGGCCTGGGGGTGCGATTCGCGATCGAGGCAGGCATGCGCGCGGCGCAAGCGCCGGTCGTCGTCGTGACGATGGCGGATCTCTCCGACGATTTCGCCCGGATGGCGGAGATGGTTTCCCGGGCCGAGGAAGGGGCCGACGTTGTGTGTGCGAGCCGCTACATGCCGGGAGGAAGCCAGGTCGGAGGCCCGTGGTTGAAGTCCCGACTCAGCCGCGCGGCCGGACTCACGCTGCGCCGGCTCGCGGGCGTTCCGACCCACGACCCGACGAATAGCTTCAAGGCCTACCGCCGCGACTTCCTGGAACGCACACTCATCGAGAGCCGCGCCGGCTTTTGCCTGGCCCTGGAGCTGACGGTCAAGGCACACTTCGGCGGAGGCCGCGTCGAGGAAGTGCCGGCGACCTGGAGGGACCGCTCGAGCGGCAAGAGCCGGTTCCGGATTTTGTCCTGGCTTCCCCTCTACCTGCGCTGGTATCTGTGGGCATTACGCCGGCGCTGGTTGACTCCGTCGGCGGACCGCGGGACTCGCTGAGGTTGCCCCGCGCTCTCGCGTTCCGACGGCGGGATGACGTCTCGTATAATCGTTCGCCGTTGGCCAATCGATAAATGACTGACCATCACCTCACGGGATCGGCGGCCCGACCGGGCCACAGTCCGCCCGCCCGCCAAGCGATCGAGGCCTCAACAGAAGTCCCTGACAGGCCGACAGGCGGTGGCGGGATGCCAGGCCGAAGACATGTCGGGGCCAAGACCCTGGATTCCGTTGCGCCTCGGGCCCTCACGCTTCTCCTGCTCGTTGTGTCGGTGCTCGGTCTTCTGTCGTTCCCAACCGATGGTTACGACAACAGCATCCTGATGGTCGGAGCCCGGCTGGTCGCGAACGGGAAGCTTCCTTACGTCGACTTCTATACACACTACGGGCCCCTCGGTTACACGGCCCTCGCTGCGCTGGTCCAGTTCTTCGGGCATCCGGGCCTGGCTCTCAGGATCGGACAGGCCACCCTCTTGATCGGGATCGCGGTCCTCCTGCATCTGCTCTTTCGGTCCCTTCAGCCGAGAAGCCGCGGTGAGTATGCCGTTGTCCCCCTCGTTCTGGTCTTCTCCCAGGTGTCCATCGATGCGGCCTTTTTCGGTTTTGCGCTCGCGACGATCGGCCTCGTATTATTCACGCTCGCTCGAAGCGCCTTGCGGCTCCTTCCAGCCTGCCTTCTCGCTGGCGCCGCTGGCCTCGCGCTCGCCGCCGCCGCCTGGATCCGGCCCGGCTTCGGTGCGTACGGTGTCGGCGCGCTTCTCCTCATGGAGTTCGCGGCGGGCCGGCCGCGCTTCGGCGTTCTGCGGAGTTCTCTCCTGGCGATGGGCCTGGTTCTTGGAACCGCGGCGCTCGCGACGCTTCTCGTGGGAACACTTCTTTATCCATGGCTCTCACCCAGGATGGCTTTCGAAGCCACGGTCAGCGTGCCGGCCCGGTTGGTATCGGGGGGAGAACGCTTTCTCCGTCCCGACTTTCTTCGGGACGTCTGGACGGTCCCGGAGGGGATTGCCACCGGCAGCGCGCTCGTTGCGGTAACCATCGCGTGGACCTTTGCAGTCGCGCGGCTCAAGCTTCGGCGAATAGCCGGGGCGTGCATCGCCGCGGGCGCAGTCCTTCCATTCTGCGTCAGTCTCTCCAGACACCCGGCGCGAGACGCCGGTTTTCTTGCCTTGACCCTGTTCGCGCTCGCCGGTCTGGTCGCCTTCGCGGGCCGCCCCGAGCTCAGACAATCCGCTCTTCTTCGAGCCTCGGCCACATTCGGCATCGCGGCGGCGGCGTTCGGGCACTATTACTGGGCCCGCGCCGACCTCTCTCACCTGCTTCCCTTTCTGGCGCTGGCTCTCGTGGGGGGCACGCTCTTGGCGACGTCCGTTCCAACCCTGGCGCGCGCCGTCCTGGCCGGCGTGTTCCTTCTCACCTATATTCCGGCTCTGACCCCTTACCATGTTCCGGCGGCGAGGCTCTTCAAGCGTGACCTCTTGCCGCATCTCCGGCCCTGGCGTTGCACTGTCTATTCGACCGACGCCGTCGAGGCCATCGCCCTGGCCGACAGACTCGCGGACCCACGGAGCCGCTTCGTGGCGGTGGGCTCGAACCAGACCTGGAGCTCCGGCAATCCGGTCGTGCTGTTTCTGATCTCCTCCCGACTTCCTTACACGCGCTGGTTCCAGTACGACCCCGGTCTTCAGGACTCGCCCGAGGTGCAGAAGAAGATGGAACGCGAGCTGGAGGTGTCCGGGAGTCGGAGCGCGGTCGTCTGGAGGGCGGGGCATTTCCGCTGGAACCAAGAAGATCCCCGCATCCGGGCCAGGTCTCCGTTCGACGACCTCTTCGACCGTTTCTACCCGATCACCGCCGCCTGGTTCGGGCCTTATGAAGTTCGTGTCCGAGCCCCCGACGTGCCTTAACGATGCTTCCCGGAGCTCTCGACGTCTCCCGGACCGAGTCCGGGCTCCGCCTTTTCCGGTGCGAGCCGTGAGCGTTATCGACGACATCCGGGCGACCGGCTCCTGGCAGCGCTGGAGGCAGCGCCCTTCGCTCGTCACGTGACGCGGACCCGGGCTTGAGCGGCGGCACGATGTGGCGCGACGACGCCCGGCATGCCGGTAAGCTTCGCTCCTGGGAGATCGCCGCGGCGGTGCTGGCTCTCGCGACATTTCTCGCGTTGCGCTGGCGACTGGTGATGCCCCAGGCGGTCGTGCTCGGCTGGCACAGCGACGCGGCGATCTACGGACTCGCTGCGCGGCGAATCCTCGAGCACGGACGCATCGACGTGTTCTTCTGGGGCCAGAACTACATCGGGCCGTTGACGTCGCTCGCGGCGACGGCGGTCGCGATGATCCGGCGGGTCGCCTTCGACCCTTCAGCAGGAGTCGATGCGTTCGCGCTGCGCATCGCGGCAATGAGCGAGACAGCGGCCGGGGCGCTGTTCTTCTGGCTCGGCTTACGGGCGGCCCTCGGCCGACTCGCCGCTCTTCCCTGCCTCCTCTGGCTGGCGATCGGACCTCTCTATCTCTTCGAGAGCTCCTTGGCGCCGCGCAACGACGAGATCGCGCTTCTCTGCTCCGGCGTCCTGTTCTGGATCGCGGCGCGGTCCTTCGCCGGGCTCCGGCGGCCCGGCGTCTTCGACACTCCGCTCGGATGCCTCTTCGCCGGGCTGGTGTCAGGGTTCGGATGGTGGATGAACCAGAGTGTCGTGTTCATCCTTCTGCCGACGGCGATCGTTCTTGCTCTCCGATCGCGGGCATGGGCGGATCTCGCTCCGAGGATCCGGCCCTTGGACCGCCTATTGATTCGGACCGACCGCCTCGGGTGGAGACCCCTTCCCCGGACGGCGATCCTCACGCTCCTCGCCTGGCAGGCCGTTCTCGTGATCCTGCCGGTGATCGCGCTCTCCGCCGAGTCCTGGTATCCGCCGGCGAGCACCGTTGCCGTCGCTTGCTTCCTCCTTCTGCTCGCGACGCAGGTTGCGCTCGACCGATACGCTGGCAGCCGGATTCGCCGGCGAGCGTTTCGCGCCGGCGTCCTCGCGGCGCTGCGCGCCGTCCTGCCGCGCGGCGCCTCCCTCGCTGCGGGCTTCCTGCTGGGATCCGCGCCGGTGCTCGCCGGACGCTTTCTAGGGTGGTATCCGATTTCGTACTCGCGGCCCGAATTCACTTTCGGGCTCGACCACCTGTTCCCGCACCTCTCCGAGATGGTCCGGTTTGACTTGTGGCGATGGATCGGCGCGGATCGTTCGCCGCAAGGAATCGTGTTCGCGGTCGGCTGTGCGGTCGGACTCGGGCTTCTCGTATGGGAACGGCGCGGGGAGATTCGCGCGTTTCTATGGCTTCGATCCGCCGATTGGGGAGCGCCCGCTCTCGTCGGGTGCGTCCTCTTCGTTTCACTCGCCTTCTACGCGATCGCGCTCCGACACGGGGGAGACGCCCGATACATCGGGGCGGGAGTCCCGGCGGCCTACGGTCTCGCCGCGGCGGGGTTCGTCGGAGCGGCGCCCGCGGCGCGCCGCCGCTCGAACCGATTCGCGCGCGGGATCGCTCTCGCCGTGGTCGTCGTCTGCGGGCTCGTCTCTCTCCGGGGCCAGGCGGCGCGGCGTGCCTCGGAGATGCTCTCCGAACCGGACCCACGCCCGCTCCTCGAGGCGATCCGCGATCAGGGCTACCGGATCTGCTATGCCGGATACTGGTCTGCGTACAAGCTTCAGTTTCTTTCGGAAGAGCGAGTCCGTTTCATTCCCTACAAGAGCCAGAGCCGCAACCGGGACGAGGATCGGGCGCTCGAGCTGCAGCCGGGCGAAAAGTGCCTGCTGCTGCCCGACGGGACGTTTCGTGCCTTCCTGCCTTCGGACGTGATCCGTCCGATAGCCCATCCCTCGACCGGTCGGAAATGAGCGAACGCTCGACCGTCGCTCGTCACGTGAGACGGGAACTGCCGCGCACGCCTCGCGCGCTCTGGGTGGCGGGAGGCGTTGCCGTAATGCTCGCGACGTGCGTGCTCTATGCCGTTTCGCGGGGCAAATGGTCGGACGCGATCATCGACTCGGGGACCGAATGGGTCTACGCCGACGCTCTGGCGCGCGGCGAGATGCTCTACCGCGACGTCCTCTACTGGTTCGGTCCTTTCACGCCCTATTTCCAGGCTGCCTTCTTTTGTCTGTTTGGATCGAGCTTCTCGACGCTCGCGCTCTGTGGCCTCGCGGGGGCTTCCGGCGTGTTACTGGCGCTGTACTTCGCGCTTCGCCGCGTCACGGCCCGGCGCGAGGCCATTCTGTGGACGGCGCTCGCGATCCCGGCTCTGGTCTTCATGCCCAATTCCGGCGGTGCCATTCTGGGTATGGGATACCGGATATGGCACCCCGCCGGCTTCGCGCTCGCTGGATGCGGTCTCGCGTCGCTGCTAGGACCTCGCAGGAACACGCTGCGGTGCCTCGGCGCGGGGGTCTGCGCGGGCCTGGCGGGCCTCTGCCGCACGGAATGGGGAGTGATCACGCTCGTGTCGGTGCTCGCCGCCCAGTGGATGCGCTCGCGCTCGGCCGCGCGTCCCTCGCGGGACATGCTTCTGACGGCCGCGGCGGCGCTCGTGACCTTTGGCGCGGTCCTGGGAGGTTTTGCTGCTGCGGCCGGTCCGGCGGCACTGCTGCGAGACGCGCCCGTGCTGCTGGTGGGGATACCCCGGGACACTCCCGCCGGCTCGGTCCTGGCCGCTTTTCGAGGCTGGCGCGACGGGATTCCAGTCCTTCTCTATTCGACCGCTCTCTGGATCGGCGTCGCGTCCCTCGCCGGTGTCCTCGCCGCCCGAGGCGTCAGTAACGAACGCGCGAAGCACTGGCTCCGGGGCGTTTTGGCCGTTCTCGCGGTGATCGTCCTTCTCGCGGCCGCGGGCGCCGCGTCGAGCGCGATTCTCTTCAGCGCGGCGCCGTTAATCTGCCTGGCGGCTCTGGCGGCCGGCCTGGTCCGGCGACGGGGTCCGCGGGCAGCAGCCCTCGTGGCCTTCGGGTTGCTGGGACTTCTCGCCTCGCATCGGAGGCTGTTCCACATCGCCGATTCAGGCTACGTGGCGCCGCCGCTCCTCTTTGCTTTCGTCTGCGCGGCCGGTCTTCTCCGGATACTCTTGGCCCGGGAGAAACAGAGGGCGCTGCGGTTTCGGTTCCGCGCCATCCTGGACGGTGCGCTCGCCCTTCTCATCGGGCTCGCCTTCCTGGGCCGCGCCCTCCAGTACTCTTCGGACGAGC
>Ga0137373_10008513_pt1 | contig 10815 bp, 9 predicted proteins | sample SagtaG_5_FD_104912 | JGI IMG/M metagenome (GOLD analysis project Ga0137373, IMG submission 104912) | Vadose zone soil microbial communities from Sagehorn Ranch, Mendocino, California, USA - Sage1_R_80_16 metaG | ecosystem: Environmental > Terrestrial > Soil > Vadose zone | place: USA: California...
CGAAGCGCGGGGCCTGCGCGAGGAAGTGAGTCGCGGGGGGGGCGACGCTTGATCCGACTCGTCCCGACTTCACGGCCGCGCGCGGTCCACCAGGAGGTCCCCTTGCCGTCGCTCATGCGCCTGCTGACCATCGCCCTCGCGCTCTTGTCCGTCGCGGCCGCGCCGCCCGCGCGCGCGCGGGTCGCCGCCGGCGAGACGCTCGAGAACGTGGAGCTGCCCAGCATGGGCGGCGGCAAGGAGCCGCTCGTCTCGAAGGCTGCGGTGGTGAACATCGTGCTGTTCTGGCGCCCGAACCACGAGCGCTCCGGAGACACGCTGAAGCAGATGGCCGAATGCGAGAGGGTCTTCGCGGGCAAGCCCATCCACATGGTGGCGGTCGTCTCCGGCAGTTACGCGCACGACGACGTCAAGATCTCCGTCATCGACGCCGGGCTGCACGTCCCGGTGCTGCTCGACGAGGGCGACCAGCTCTACGGCAAGCTCGAGATCCGGCAGCACCCGCTCGTCGTCGTGACCGACGCCGCGGGCAAGATCGAGGTCGCCCAGCCCTACGTGAAGCTGCGCTACTGCGACATCGTGCGCGCCCACGTCCGGTATCTACTGAGGGAGATCGACGCCGCGCAGCTTCAGGCGGTCCTGAATCCGCCGCGCTCGTCCTTCCCGAACGACGACAAGAACAACATCGTCAAGCGCTACGTGAAGATGGGCCGGAAGGAGATCTCCGCCGGCCACTGCGACAAGGCGCTCCACTCCTTCCAGCAGGCGCTCGAGATCGCGCCCACCGACAAGGACGCGCTGGACGGCGTCGCCGCCTGCGACCCGTCCAAGACGAGCATCAGCAAGAAGTAGTCACGCGTTCAGCGCCGCGCCCTCCAGCAACCGCTCGCACAGCTCCGGGAACGGGATGCCGTTCCCGGCCGCGATCTTGGGGACGAGCGACGTGGCCGTCATGCCGGGGAGCGTGTTCATCTCGAGGATGAACGGCGTGCCGTCGGCCATGACGATGAAGTCCGCGCGCGTCATGCCCGAGCAGCCGAGGATGGCGTACGCGTGCGCCCCCGCGTCGCAGACGTGGCGGTAGTGCTCGGGCGGGAGCCGCGCCGGGTAGAAGTACTCCGTGGAGCCCGCCGTGTACTTCGCGGTGTAGTCGTAGAACTCGCGCGACGGGACGATCTCGATGGCGCCGAGCGCCTTCCCGTCGAGCAGCGCGACGTTCACCTCCATACCCTTCACGTAGCGCTCGACGATGACGTCCCCCTTGAAGCTCGCCGCGTCGCGGCACGCCTCGCCGAGGGCGCCCGCCTCGCGCACGATGTGGACGCCCACCGACGAGCCCTCGGCGGCGGGCTTCACCACCGCGGGCAGGCCGAAGGGAAGGTCGCCGACCGTGATGCGATCGGCGTGCTGGTGCGGGAACACGCGGTACTCGACGACCTTGAGCCCGTGCTCGCGGAAGAGCAGCTTCGAGAAGACCTTGTCCATCCCGAGCGCCGAGGCGAGCACGCCGGAGCCGGTGTAGGGGATGCCCATCGACTCGAGCAGCCCCTGGATCGAGCCGTCCTCGCCCCAGCGCCCGTGCAGCGCCACGAAGGCGACCTCGGCGCGCGCCTCGCGGAGCCGCGCCGCGACCTCGAGGTCGGCGTCCACGAGCGTCACTTCGTACCCGCGCTCGCGGAGCGCCTCGGCGCACGCCTTCCCGGTGCGGAGCGAGACGTCGCGCTCCACGGAGCGCCCGCCGTACAGGACCGCCACCCTCTTGCCCGACCAGGTTCCCATGCGAGAAAGCCCCCTGTCGCGTTGAACGAAAGCTACTCCTGTCAGACGACGCGCTCGTCGGCAAGGAACTCGCCGGCGAGCCGGACCTCAGGCTCGAGCGCGATCCCGAACCGCTCCGCCACCCGCGAGCGCGCGAGGTTCACGAGCGCGAGGACGTCGCGCGCGGTCGCGCCGCCCAGGTTCACGATGAAGTTGGCGTGGACGGGGGACCAGGTGGCGCCTCCGGCGCGGTAGCCCTTCAGCCCGACCGCCTCGATGAGCCGGCCCGCGTACTCGCCCGCCGGGTTGCGGAACGTCGACCCGAACGTGGGTTGCGTGAGCGGCTGCGTGGCGCGCCGGCGGTCGACGTCCGCCTTCATCGCGGCGGCGCTCGCCGCGATGTCGCCCTCGCGCAGCTCGACCTCGACGCGCGTCACCACCGCGCCCGGCGGGAGCCGCGCGATGCGATATCCGAACCCGAGCGCGCTCGCGTCCACCCAGCCCGTGCCGTCGGGCGTGGCGAGCTCGACCCGGCGCACGACGTCGCTCATCTCGCCGGTCCGGGTGCCGGCGTTCATGGCGACGGTCCCGCCCAGCGTGCCGGGGATGCCGGCCACGAACTCGCACCCGACGAGCCCTAGCTTCTGCGCCCGCGCGACGAGCCGGCTCGTGGGGGCGCCCGCGGAGAGGACGAGCCGCGCGCCGGCGCTCCGCTCCTCGCCGAACGGGTGCGGGAGCTTCACGACGACGCCGCGCACACCGCGGTCCGCGACGAGGAGGTTCGCGCCGCCGCCGAGGACGAAGAGCGGCACGTCGAGCTCGCGGCAGGTGCGGATGAGCGCGCCGAGGTCGTCCGGGCCGGCGGGGCGCACCAGGAGGTCCGCCGCGCCGCCGACACGGATGGCGGTGCGGGGAGCGAGCGGGGCGTCGCGCTGGCGCTCGCCCCGGACGCGGGCCTCGATCGCGTCGGCCCACGAGGTCATTCGAAACGGGGGCTGCGCCCCCGCCCCGCTAGCCGGGTCCCATGCGCTGCCGGGCGCGGCCTTCGCCGCTTCTCCGGCAGCGCCCCGGCGCGCTCGCTCCGCTCGCGTGTTCGCGACCACATCATGAGACCTATCAACCGAGCATCCGGAGCAGCTCCGGCCCAACCGCCGTGATGTCGCCGGCGCCGAGGGTGATGACGAGGTCGCCGGGGCGGATGCGCTCGCGGGCGGCCGCGGCGAGGCGCGGCCGGTCGGGCACGAAGGTGACGTCGCGGTGCCCGTGCGCCCGGATCTCGTCGGCCAGCCTCTCGCCCGAGACGCCCGGGATGGCGTCCTCGCCGGCGGCGTAGATCTCCGACAGGACGAGCACGTCGGCGTCGTTGAAGGCGCTCGTGAAGTCGGGGAGGAGATCGCGCGTGCGGGAGTAGCGGTGCGGCTGGAAGACGCAGACCACGCGCCGGCCGAACGCCTCGCGCGCGCCGCGCAGGACGGCCCGCACCTCGGCAGGGTGATGGCCGTAGTCGTCGACGACCGTCACCCCCCCCGCCTCGCCGCGCACCGTGAACCGCCGCTGCACCCCGTTGAAGGTGGCGAGGGCGCCGCGCGTGACGTCGGTCGGGATGCCCATCTCGTCGCCGAGGGCGACCACCGCGAGCGCGTTCTGCGCGTTGTGCCGCCCGACCATGCCCACCTCGAAGCGCCCCAGCGGCTCGTCGCGGCGGAACGCGTCGAACGCCACCCGGTGCGCCCTGACCTCCACGCGCGCCAGGCGGTAGTCGGCCTGCGGGCCTTCACCGTACGTGACGAAGCGCTTCTCCAGCTCGGGGATGAGCGACTGGACGGTCGGGTGGTCGATGCACAGGATGGCGAGCCCGTAGAACGGGACGCGGTTCACGAAGTCGAGGAAGCCCTGCCGCAGCGCGGCCGCCGTCTTCCAGTGGTCGAGGTGCTCCGGGTCGACGTTCGTCACGACCGCGATGGTGGGTGGGATGCGCAGGAACGAGCCGTCCGACTCGTCCGCCTCGACCACCATGTACTCGCCCTTGCCGAGCTTCGCGTTCGACCCGAACGCGTTCACCTTGCCGCCCACGACGGCGGTGGGATCGAGCCCGGCGTGGGCGAGGAGGTGGGCGGCCATCGAGGTGGTGGTCGTCTTCCCGTGCGAGCCGGCGATGGCGACCCCGTACTTGAGGCGCATGAGCTCAGCCAGCATCTCGGCGCGCGCGATGACCGGGATCTTGCGGGCGCGCGCCTCCACCACCTCGGGGTTGTCCCTCCGCACGGCCGACGAGACGACCACCACGTCCACCTCGGTGACGTGCGCGGCGTCATGTCCTCGCTGGACGACGCCGCCGAGGGTCGCGAGCCGGCGCGTCGTGTCGGACTCCTTGAGGTCGGAGCCCGAGACGCGGTAGCCGAGGTTGAGCAGCACCTCGGCGATGCCGCTCATGCCGATGCCGCCGATGCCGACGAAGTGGATCTTGGCGGGTCTGGAACGGAAGAGGGTCATGGAGGGTCCGGGGCGGCCGGCGGCTACGGGGCGCGCGGCGCGGCGTCGGCCACGTCCTCGGCGTCGCCGGCGCTCGCGGCGGGGGGAGCGGGGCGCACCGGGCGGAAGTCGGCGCCGCGATCGCGCCCCTTCTGCGAGCCGAAGCGGCGGCGAACCAGGTCGGTGCACACGTCGGCGATCTCGCGTGAGGCCTGCGGCCTGCCGAGCCGGCCGGCGGCGCGCGACATCTGCTCGCGTCGCTCCGGGTGCGTGAGGATGGCGCGGATCTCGGCCGCGAGGAGCTCGCCGGTGAGGTCCTTCTCCTCGATCATGACCGCGGCGCCGGCGTCCACCAGGCTCTTCGCGTTCATGAACTGGTGGTTGTCGGCGGCGGCGGGGAAGGGGACCAGGATCGACGCCTTCTTGCAGGTGGTGAGCTCGGCGAGCGTGGTCGCGCCGGCGCGGCAGAGCACGAGGTCGGAGCGGGCGTACGCGCCGCTCATGTCGTCGATGAACTCGCGCACGTCGGGGGCGAAGCCGACCGCGCGGTATCCCTTCTCGACCGCCTCGCGGTCGCGGGCGCCGGTCTGGTGCACCACCTCGATCCGCTCGCGCAGGTCCGCGAGGTGCGGCAGCGCCTCGATGACGCGCATGTTGAGCGCGTGCGCGCCCTGCGAGCCGCCGAAGACGAGCAGGCGCAGCTTGTCGTGCGCCTGGGACGGCCGCATGTAGTTGTCCATGAGCTCGCGGCGGATGGGGTTCCCGAGCTGGTAGACCTTGCCCTTGCGGAAGTAGCGGCCGGCCTCGGGGAAGGCGGTGAACGCCGCCTCGACGAGGCGCCCCAGGAGGCGGTTCGTGAAGCCGGCCAGCGCGTTCTGCTCCTGGACCGCCGTGGGGATGCGCAGCATCCAGGCGGCGAGGACGACCGGCCCGGACGCGTAGCCGCCCACGCCCACCACGATGTCGGGCTGCCACTTCCTGAGGACGCGCCAGCACTGGACGAAGGCGCGCGGCAGGAGGAGCGCGTTCGCGAGGAGCTTGAGCGGCCCCTTCCCCTTGAGCCCCTTCACCTGGATGAGCTCGATCGGGAACCCGGCCGCGGGCACCACCTTCGCCTCGAGGCCGAGGGCGGTGCCCACGAAGACGACGTCGTTGTCGGGGTGGCGCGTCACCACCTCCTCGGCAAGCGCGATGCCGGGGAAGACGTGGCCGCCCGTGCCGCCGCCCGCGATCATCATCCTCACGGCGCCGCCCCCGCGGTGGCGCCGACGCGCACCGCCTGGCTCGGCCGGCGCAGGAAGCCGCCGCGGCCGGTCGAGACGCTGAGGAGGAGCCCGCTCCCGGCGAGGAGCGTCATGAGCGAGCTGCCGCCGTACGACACGAAGGGCAGGGTGAGCCCCTTCGTCGGCAGGAGGACCGTGACGACGCCCAGGTTCACGAGCGCCTGCACGCCGACGAGCGTCGTGAGGCCGAGCGCGAGGTAGCAGCCGAAGGCGTCGGGCGCGTTGTAGGCCGCGCGCAGGCCGCGCCAGACGAAGAGCGCGTAGAGCGAGAGGAGGAGCCCGAGCCCGACGAGCCCGGCTTCCTCGGCGATGACGGCGGCGATGAAGTCCGTATGCGCCTCGGGGAGATAGAAGAGCTTCGAGCGTCCCTCGCCGAGCCCCTGCCCGAACCAGCCGCCGTTCCCGATTCCGACCATCGACTCCCACATCTGATACCCCGCGCCCCTGCGGTGCGCGAAGGGATCGAGCCAGGCGAGGACGCGCTCCAGGCGGTACGGCGTGCCCGCGATGGCCTTCCACGCCAGCGGGAGCGAGGCGAAGAACGCGCCCAGAAGATAACTCACCTTGGCCCCCGCCGCGAAGAGCATGACGAAGAGGACGAGGCCCATCACGACGCAGGTGCCGAGGTCCTTCTCGGCGAGGCACAGCGCCATGAGCGCGCCCGCCACGCACAGGTGAGGGAGGAACCCGATCGAGAACATCCGGACCTTGTCGCGCTTCTTGGCGAGCGAGTGCGCCAGGTACAGCACGAGCGCCAGCTTGGCGGCCTCGGCCGGCTGGAAGGAGACGGGGCCGAGGCTGATCCAGCGGCGCGCGCCGCCCGCCGTGCGGCCGATGAAGGGCACGAGCACAGCCACCAGCGCGAGCGCGACGGCCCCGAGGAACGGGTAGACGAGCGCCTCGGCGCGCCGGTAGCCCGCGCTGAGCGCCAGGACGAGGAGGCCGAGGCCGACCACCACGGCGACGAGCTGGCGCCACAGGAAATGGAAGCTGTCGTGGTAGCGCGCCGCCGCGGTGACCGCGCTGGCCGAGTACACCATCACCGCGCCGACGGCGGTGAGGAGGAGCACGACGGCGAGGAGGAGCCGGTCCGCGGCGAGCGCCGAGGGCGGGCGGGCGGACGCCTCGGCGGTGGCGCGCATCACGCGAGCTCCCCGACGAGGCGCCGGAACGTCTCGCCGCGGTCCTCGTAGCTCCTGAACTGGTCGTAGCTCGCGCAGGCGGGCGAGAGGAGCACCACGTCGCCGTCCGCCGCGAGCTCGGCGGCGCGCTGCACCGCGGCGGCGAGGGTGCCCGTGCGCTCGGTCAGGCCGAGATCGCCGAGCTCCTTCTCGATGGCGGGCGCGTCCTCGCCGATGGTGAGGAGCGCCTTCACGCGGCGGTCGAACAGCGGGCGGAGCGGCGAGTACGGCGCGCGCTTCCCGCGGCCGCCGAGGATGAGCACGACGTGCGGGCGCGCCGCCGGGAAGGCCGCCAGCCCGACCTGCGTCGAGTCGATGTTGGTCGCCTTCGAGTCGTTCACCCACTCGACGCCGCGCCGCTCGCGCACGAGCTCGAGGCGGTGCGGCAGGCCGGGGAAGGCGTCGAGCCCCGCCTGGACCTGCGTGCCCGCCACGCCGAGCAGGCGGGCGCAGAGCGCGGCCGCCATCGCGTTCTCGACGTTGTGACGGCCGCGCAGCGCGCGGGAGCGGACGAGGTAGCGCTCCGGGGCGCCCTGGCCGGGCGCGACGAAGATCTCGCCGCCGGCGGCGCGCGCCGCCCGGGGCGCCGGGGCCCCGTCGCCGAAGGTGAGGAGCTCCGCGCGCGAGGCGCCGGCGAGGGCGACGGTGCGCGGATCGCGCGCGTTCGCCACCGCGAAGTCGCCCGCCTCCTGGTTCATGAAGAGCCGGGCCTTGGCGAGCGCGTACTCCCCGACGTCGCGGTAGCGGTCGAGGTGGTCGGGGGTGACGTTGAGGAGCGCCGCGACCTTGGGGCGGAGCCGCTCGATCCCCTCGAGCTGGAACGACGAGAGCTCCACGACGACCGCGTCCACCACGCGTCCCGAGAGCACGAGCTCGCTGAGCGGCGTGCCCAGGTTCCCGCCGGTGAACACGCGCCGGTCGCGGCCGAGGAGCGCACCCGCGAGCGCCGTCGTCGTGCTCTTGCCGTTCGTGCCCGTGACGCCGACGAGGGGTGCGGGCGGCAGCAGGCGGGCTGCGAGCTCGACCTCGGCCAGCACCGGCACGCCCTGGCGGCGTGCGCCCTGTATCTCGGGGAGCGCGAGCGGGACGCCCGGCGAGACCACGATGAGGTCGGCGCGCGTGAAGTCGGCGGCGTCGTGGCCGCCCAGCGCGAGCTCGACCTCGCCCTCGAGCTCCTTCACGGCGGGCGCGAGCTCGGTCGCGGCGCGCCGATCGGTGACGGTCACCTGGGCCCCGCGCGCGCGGGCGACGCGGGCCGCGGCGACGCCGCTCCGCGCGAGCCCCACGACGAGCACGCGCTGTCCTGCGAGGCGAAGCGGCTCGGACATCGCTACCTCAGCTTGAGCGAGGCCAGCGCGACGAGCGCCAGCATGATGGACATGATCCAGAAGCGCACGATGATCTTCGGCTCCGCCCAGCCCTTCAGCTCGAAGTGGTGGTGGATGGGGGCCATCTTGAACACGCGCCGGCCGGTGGTGCGGTAGCTCGTCACCTGCACGATGACCGAGATCGTCTCGGCGAGGAAGACGCCGTGCAGGATCGCGCTCGAGACCTCGTTCTTGGTCAGGACCGCGAGCGTGCCGAGCGCGCCGCCGAGCGCGAGCGAGCCGATGTCCCCCATGAAGACCGAGGCAGGGTAGGTGTTGTACCAGAGGAAGGCGATCCCCGCGCCGATGAGCGCCGCGCAGAAGACCCCCAGCTCCGCGGCGCCCGGGATGACCGGGATGCGCAGGTAGGCGGCGATGGAGAAGCCGCCGATGGTCGTGCCCGCCACGTAGGCGAGGATGAGGAAGGTCGAGGCCGAGACGATGGTCGGGCCGATGGCGAGCCCGTCGAGACCGTCGGTCAGGTTCACCGCATGGCTCGTGCCCAGGACGACCAGGATCATGAAGGGCAGGTAGAGCCAGCCGAGCGAGGGCAGGAAGTAGCGCGTCGGCACGAAGGGCAGCGAGAGGTGGAGGTCCTGGTAGCTCCCGACGCGGAGCCACGGGAAGCCGGGCTCGAGGTGGAACTGGAGATCGGAGAGCAGCAGGTAGTAGACGGCGAGGAGCACCACCGTCTGCCAGACGAGCTTCTTCTTCCCGGGGAGGCCCTTCGAGTTCCGCTTCGAGATCTTGAGGTAGTCGTCCCAGAAGCCGATCGCGCCGAAGGCGAGCGTCGTGACGAGCACCGCCCACACGTAGCGGTTGGTGAGGTTCGCGAAGAGGAGCGTCGCCACCGTGAGCGAGAAGAGGATGAGCGCGCCGCCCATCGACGGCGTGCCGGTCTTCTTCTTGTGCGAGTCGGGGGTGTCCTCGCGCACGTTGGAGGAGCCGTACTGGATGACGCGCATCCGCTCGATGAAGACCGGGCCGAGCAGGAGCCCGAGCACGAGCGCGGTGAACCCCGCCGCGATGATGCGGAACGAGGGGTAGCGCAGGACGTTGAAGAGGCCGAAGCGGCCGGCCAGCGGGAAGAGCAGGTGGTAGAGCATCTAGGGGAGGGCTCCGGGGGAGTCCGAGAGGGCGTCGACGAGCCGCTCCAGCTTCATGCCGCGGCTGCCCTTCACGAGGAGGACGTCGCCGGGCGCGAGGCGCGCCTTCACGTGCGCGACGAGCGCCGGCATGTCCTCGGTGTGGAACACGTCGGCGAGGCCCGCCTTGCGCGCGCCCTCGGCGGTGTCGCGCGAGCGCGGGCCGAAGGCGGCGAGGAGCGCCGCCACGCGCCCCGCCTCCTCGCCCAGCCTCGCGTGCGCCTCGGCCTCGCCGGGGCCGAGCTCCAGCATGTCGCCCAGCACCGCGAAGGCGCGCTGGCCGCCCCGGGTGAGGTCGCGCAGCGTCGTGAGCGCCGCCGCCATCGAGAGCGGGTTCGCGTTGTAGCAGTCGTCGACGAGCGTGACGCCGGAGGGGAGGCGCTCGACGCGCAGCCGCCGCCCGACCGGCCTGACCGTCCGCAGCCCCTCCACGATCTCCCGGTCGCCGTAGCCGAGCGCGACCGTCGCGGCGGCCGCCGCGGCGGCGTTGCCCGCGTTGTGGAGCCCCGCCAGCGGGAGCTCGACCTCGACCTCGCGCTGCCCGACGCCGAGCGTGAAGCGCAGCCCCTCGGGCCCGTGCGCCAGGACGTCGAGGACGACCACGTCGCCGCGGCGCCCGCGGCCGACGGCGAAGGTGATCATCGCGCGGCCCGACGCCTGGGCGCGCTTCAGCATGCGGGCGTCGTCGGCGTTCACGACGCAGATCCCGTTCGCCGGCAGCCCGAAGTAGAGCTCGGCCTTGGCGTCCGCGACGCCCTCGACGCTCCCCATCGCCTCGAGGTGCGCCGGGCCGGCCAGCGTCACGACCCCGAGCTGCGGCTCGGCGATGGCGGTGAGGCGCGCGATCTCGCCCGGGTTGCTCATGCCCATCTCGACCACGGCCCGCTCGTGCTCCGGGCCGAGCCCGAGCAGCGTGAGCGGGACGCCCACCTCGTTGTTGAGGTTGCCCTCCGTCTTGAGCGCGGGGCCGCGGGTGCAGAGGATGGCGCCGATCATCTCGCGCGTCGTCGTCTTGCCGTTCGACCCGGTGACGCCCACCACCGGGATGGCGAAGCGGCGCCGGTGGAACCGCGCCAGCGCGCCGAGCGCCGCGAGCGTGTCGCGCACCGCCAGGAGCGGGAACGCCCGCCCGCCCCGCACCAGGCTCGGCGTGAGCGGCCCGTTCTTGGCGAGCCAGCCCTGGTTCACGACGGCGCAGGCGGCGCCCTGGTCGCGCGCCTCCGCGAGGAAGGCGTGGCCGTCGAAGCGCTCGCCGACGAGCGCCACGAAGGCGCTCCCGGCGGCGATCTTCCGGGTGTCGGTGGAGACGCCGTGGAGCTCCTCGGGCGGCGTGCCGTGCCAGCCACCGCCGGCGGCGGAGGCGAGCTCGTAACGGGTGAAGCGGGGTGGGGTCATGGCGGTGGCATGCCGAGGGCTCGGCGCGTCTCCTCGCGGTCGTCGAAGGGGCGCCGCTCGGCGCCCACGATCTGGTAGTCCTCGTGGCCCTTGCCGGCGACGAGCACGGCGTCGCCGCTGCGCGCCGCGGCGAGCGCGATCGAGATCGCCTCGCGGCGGTCGGGCACGACGAGGTAGCCGCGCTCGCCGGCGCGCGCGCGGCGCTCGTCGAGGCGCG
>Ga0137373_10008515_pt1 | contig 10815 bp, 9 predicted proteins | sample SagtaG_5_FD_104912 | JGI IMG/M metagenome (GOLD analysis project Ga0137373, IMG submission 104912) | Vadose zone soil microbial communities from Sagehorn Ranch, Mendocino, California, USA - Sage1_R_80_16 metaG | ecosystem: Environmental > Terrestrial > Soil > Vadose zone | place: USA: California...
CGACTCGTAGGCGGCCTGGGCGTCCGGGGCCTTCGACGACGTCAGGGCCCCGCCCCCACGGAACGGCACGTGGTAGTGCCGCGCCATCTGCGCGCTGGCGAGGATGCCCATCGCCGACTCCGGCGTGCCGAAGGCCGGGCTGCCTGACTGCATGTCGGTATTGGTGAGGAACGAGCCGTAGACGGTCGGTGTGCCGGGACGCATCAGCTGCACCAGGGCGATCCCGGCAAGCGCCTCTGCCGTCTGCTGGGCCAGGGTGCCGGCAAGGCCCATCGGCGACATCGCACCCGCCATCAGGAACGGCGTGACGATCACCGGCTGGCCCGCCTCGGTGTACTCGAGCAGCGCGCCGAGCATGCGGTCGTCGTAGCGCAGCGGGCTGTTGACGTTGATCAGGCTGATCACCGCCGGCGTCGCCTCGATCCGCTCGCGACCGCCGAAGGCGATCGATGCCATCTCGATGGTGTCGCGGGCGTTCTCCGCCGAGATCACGCTGCCCATGAAAGGTTTGTCCGTCCAGCGCATGTGGGAATAGACCATGTCGAGGTGCCGCGTCCCGAGCGGCAGGTCCTCCGGCTCGACAGTCGTGCCGCCGGCACAGTGGATCTGATCGATCGCCTGCGCCATCTTGTCGAAGTTGTTGAAGTCCTCGATGGTGGCTCCCCGCCGCCCGCGCTCCAGGTCGGTGATGAACGGCGGTCCATAGACCGGGGCCGTGACCACGTTGTCGCCACCGATGGTCACGCTTCGATCGGGATTGCGTGCCTGGAGGTTGAAGACGGGCGGCGCCTTGGCCACCATCTCCATGACGAAGGCCCTGTCAAACCGAACACGCATGTCCTCCACCGGCATGCCCGCCTGCTTGAAGGTCTCCCGCGCGCGTTCGTGGAGAAAGTCGATGCCGATCTCTTCGAGGATGGTCATTGCCTGCCCGTGGATCGCCTCCACGTCGCCCTCGCTGAGGATGTCGTAGGGCTTGAGGCGGTTCTTCCACACAGCGCCGCTAAGTGTGGCGCAGGCGAACCTGTGCTAACGTAAGGGCTGCCCATTGGGGTGCTAGGTCCCGTCTGGGGACCCCTTTTGAACCCACTTGATCCCAATTTCACGCTCCATCCGCCTATGAGCCTTAGGTCCTCCTGACTTGAGCACGCCCAATCCAGGGGATGTGCTCCCGCTCTGGAACCCGGACATACCGGGCGAGGAGATCCAGGCCGGCCGGCTTGGAATTCGCGTCCGCCCTGGCACGCCGGCGGCAGCCAAGGTCGCGGCGATGGAGGCGGCCGGCGGGGCCGAGCTCCTGCGTCAGGTCCTCGAGGAGCAGAGGAGCATCGACGGCACCTACACCATCGTCAAGCCCGAGAAGCCGTTCGAGTTCATGGGCCAGGTCAGCCAGACGCTGCTGACCGGCCGGCTCGGTCGAACCCCGACGGGGCTCGCGCTCGAGATCACCGACTGGCAGGACCTCGACGGCGACTTCGAGATGGAAAAGAACCGGTTGCGCCTTCGCTACCAGGAGCTGCAGCTGGTCAAAGAGTGGGACGGCGACCTTGAGGGCTTCACGACCATCGTCCTGCGCGAGCAGGCCAAGACGCTGCCCATCCTCGACTCGACGCTGCGCTTCATCGAGCACCTGCGCGACTTCCGGGAGAAGCTCGCCGAAGCCGCGGTCCGGCGCTATGAGGCCACCGAGCAATGGATCGAGTGCCCCAAGTGCGAGACAGAGGTCCCGACCTCGAACGGCATCCACTGCCCCGAATGCGGCGAGGACATGCGGGGGGGCGAGTACGTCCGCGCCATCCTCCACCTGGTCGACGACGCAGATGGCCGGATCTACCGCGGCATCGACTCCCTGACCGTTCGCTCCGCCGGCTTCCCCGAATACCGCGGCATGTCGCTCGACCGGATCCAGGGCTCCAACCTGTGGGTCAGCTTCCGGCGCTACGACCCCCTCCCGGACGAAGGCATCGTCCTGCCCACGGCCAGCGTCGAGATGTTCGAGGCGCAGCGCTCTGTCATCCGCCAGCTGCAGATCGGCAGCCCAAGAACTGGAGCGCTGGCGGCAGAGCTGGCGGACACGGGTTGGCTTGGCAGCCCACCCCGAGTTCCACTGGACGGCAAGCGTGCACACCATCTACCTGACCCGAACGAGGAGCAGGCCGAGGCCGTCGCCCGCGTCATGGGCATGCGGCCAGGCCAGCTCTACCTCATCCAGGGGCCGCCGGGCACCGGCAAGACCACCGCCATCGTCGAGTCGATCCGCCGCATCCTCGGCCGGAACCCGAGCTCGTCGATCCTGCTCTCCTCGCACTCCAACGACGCTGTCGACACCGGCCAGGAGCGACTGCTCGGCTTCTCGCACGTGCGCCAGGCGCGAATCGCAGAGCCGGGCAAGGTGCCCCGCCGCCTGCGGCCGACCCTGGTCGAGGGTGACGACCTCGAACCCTTCAACCTCGTCGCCGGCACCTGCAACCGGCTTGCGATCGACTCCAGGCTGCGATTCAAGGTTTTCGACTGGCTGATCCTCGACGAGGCGAACAAGGTACGTGCGAACGAGGCCCTCGCCCTGATGCCAATTGCCAAGCGCTGGGTGATGATCGGCGACCTCAACCAGCTGCCGCCTGTGATGGAGGAGGCCGCCTCGACATTCAAGATCGAGCAGGCGCTCGACGAGGTCGTGCGCGACGACAGCTTCTACGGCTGGATCTGGGACAAGGTGCCGGCAGGCTCTCGCATCATGCTGCCACGCCAGTACCGCATGCGCGAGCCCATCGGCCGCGTGGTCTCCGACCTTTTCTACGAGGGCAAGCTGATCCACGAGGCGCCGCATCCGAGGATGCCGCTGCCGTGGCCATTCGATCGAGAGCTGGTCTGGGTCGACACGGGCGCGCAGGACGAGTACCGCGACGCGCAGCGCTCCGTCGCAAACGAGTTCGAGGTCGCGCTGTGCAAGGACATCACCTCGATCATCCGGCGGCGCGTCCGCAAGGCGAAGCTGGCGGTGATCGCGATGTACAACTCGCAGGTGAACCGCCTGCAGGGCGCGCTCAAGGGGATCGTGCCGCCGGATGACATAGAGTCGGTCGACGCCTTCGAGGGCCGCGAGTCGGACGCCGTGATCCTCTCGCTGGTGCGCTCCAACGATCGAGCCGCGATCGGATTCCTAAACGACCCCAACCGCGTCAACGTGGCCATCTCGCGGGCGAAAAAGCTCCTGGTCATCGTCGGTGACTCGAAGACCGTCATCGGCGGCGCGCCCGAGCTGTTCGGCCCGCTGTTCGAGCACTGCAAGGAGGACGGGCTGGTCGCCGGCGTTGGCGCCGTCGTCACGGCCTGTCAGCGCGTCGGCATCCGCTCCCAGGTGCAGCGGCTCTCACGACCGCATCGAGGCGACCGCCGGGCTCGTCGGCGACGCCGGGGCCAGCGCGGCCCTGGGGTTGAGGTGGGGGCCAATGGCGACGCGCCGCTGGCCGGAGAGACCCTGGCCGCAGCCGTGTCCGCAGAGAGCGCCGTGGAGCGCAACGGTGAAAACGGCATCCCCGAGCAGGCCGCGGAAGCTCAGCCAGAGGTCGACGTCCGGGCACCGATACCGGCGCCGCCTGAAAAGCCCTCGGAGGCCGAGTAGGCAACGATTCGCTTCACAGCGCTTTAAGCTTCTGGTTCAGTTGAGCGACGACTGCATCTTCTGCGCGATCGTGCGAGGTGAGGCTCCCGCCAGCTTCACGCATCAGGACGACACGGTCATCGCGTTCATGGACATCCAGCCCATCACCCATGGCCACATGCTTGTCGTGCCCCGCGAGCACGCGGTGCTGATGCACGAGGTCAGCGACACCGTCGCCATGCGCACGTTCAAGGTCGCTCGTCACCTTGCCGCGATGGCCCGCCACACTTTTGGTGCCAGCGGGGTGAATCTGTTCGTGGCCGATGGCGAGGTCGCCTTTCAGGACGTGCCGCACTTTCACGTCCACGTGATCCCGCGATATCCGCAGGACGGCTTCAGCCTTACGTTCCCGCACGGCTACGACGCGCCCCCGGCGCGAGCGGCGCTCGACGCCATCGCAGCGGCGGTGCGGGCGGCGGGTGCCGGTCCGCCCACTGGCGGCTGACGGTAACCTCGACAGCGTTGTAACCCCGCCCACACACAGGCCAAAGCGAACGTTTGGCGCCAAAGACGCGAAATCCGAAGCACGCAAGCGCACGTTTGGCGCCAAAGATGGAATCGTGAAGCGAGGCCCGCAACTTCCTGGGTAACGCCTGAGGCCTGAAGCCCGTTAAGATCGGCGACTCACGTGAGGAACCTCAATCGACTTGCATTGCTGCCGGTCGCCTTCCTGCTGATCGCAGCCTGTGGTGGTGGCGGCACACCAGGCCAGGTTCATTCGCCGGAGCCTGTCGAGGGTGCCCTGGACCAGGGCCTGATCGCGTACGTCAACTCCAAGGGACTCGGCGTGCTCGAGCCGAGCACAGGCAAATCCACCATGGTCTCCCCGCTCCCGCAAGGTGGCGCGTTCAGGGTCGCCGGGCCGGTGTGGGGCCCGGAGCCGGGTTCCTCGACGGCGGTCCTCTACTTCACGATCCATGACGACCGGCCGGCCGAGCGGCGGACCACCTCGGGCGTGGTCCCATACGACTGGCTTTTCCGCGTCGACCCGTTCTCGGGCGCCATCGAGCCCCTGGCCGCCTCATATGACTTTCAGAGCGAGGGGCCGTTTGGCCTGGTCGCGAATTCCCGGTACCTGGCACTGACAGTTGGCTGCTGCACCAATTACGAGGTGGACGCGCTCGACCTCACACAGCCTCTGACTTCGCTCAAGGTGCTGTCCAGGCCGCCCGCCCAGGCGGCTCTGTTCACCCAGGGCGCAGCTCCCGGCGCGGAGGGCCTCATCGCCGTGCGTGCGTTCGGCACCGGCCAGTGGTACTGGCTGAACCCGAGCGCCGGCGTGCTCAATCCGTTTCCGTTGAAGCTCGGTCCGGACGACGGGCCGATCGCGATCAGCGCCGACGGCACGATGGCGGCGATCTCGCTGCCCGACAAGGGACCAATCATCCAGCCGATCAATTCCACGCTCCCATTGGCTTCACCCTCCGGGACCGGGACGGCGCCCGCAGCCTCCACGCCGAGCGCATCACCGCTTCCATCGGGCGCAGCTCCCCGACGTGTGAACTCAAAGCTTCCTCACGCAGACGCGCTGGCGTGGAGCCCCAATGCGAAGCAGCTCGCGCTGGCGGTGAACGGCGAGATCCAGATCTACAACACGAACGGCACGGACGGGACGGCTCCTGCGAGTCGGTACCTGACAGGCACCGGCGTGACGGCCCTTGACTGGTCAGGCCCGCTGACGGACAAGAGCCTCGCGCTGGTGAAGGCCAACGACGGTCCGCAGCCGTTCGTCGACAAGCTGCTCGAAGCGACCAGGCTGCCGGCTGCCGCGGACACGCCGGCGGCGCGGCCCCTGACCAAGATCTACCTGTGGCAGTGGGACTCCACCAGGCCTTCACCGGTCTCGGCCATCACCGATCCCACTCCAGCCGTGCTGCAGCAGCACCCGGTACTTCCAGCTGCGGTCGTCTATCACCACTGGGCGCCTTCGGCCACGTGGGCCCTGCTCGGCGGTTGCTATCGCTACCGCGTCGTCATTGCGGGCAGCGTCGCGCCGACCGCGTCGACTTTTGGGTTGGCAGGCACGGCCGTCTGCAGCGGCGCGACTCCAACCCCCACCAAGTAGGAGGACCTCCAACGCGAGCGTTCGCCACCCGCGGTCAATACGATTGATGCGTGGCCGACATCGATTTTCTCGCTGTCCACGCCGATACCAATCCCCATAAACCGGCCCTGGTCTGTGGCCCAGACACGATCGACTTCGCAACACTGAGCCGTCAGGCCAACAAGGCGGCTCGCATGTTCCTGCAGACCGGCTGCGAGCCGGATGACCGCGTCGCGATCATGACGTTCAACTCGATTCACGGCTTCGAGATCAGCAACGGCCTGCGGCGGGCGGGTCTCGTCGCGGTACCGGTGAACTATCGCCTTCGTGGATCGGAGGTGGCGTACCTGCTCAACGACTCCGGCGCCAGCGCCGTGGTCGCGGACGCCAACCATGTCGATGTCGTCGAGGAGGCAAGAGCGGGCGTAGAAGGCCAGCGCACGTTCATCGCCATCGCCAAGACGTCCCCTGACGGGTGGCTGTTGTTCGACAGGCTGATGACGTCAGCGCCGGACGCGGCGCCTGACATTGAAGGTGCCGGCGGGCTCGGTGCCTCGATGATCTATACCTCGGGCACCACCGGCCATCCCAAAGGCGCCTGGCGTCCAAATGGGGTCAACATCGAGAACGTGCTGCAGGTGATATCGATCTTCGAGCTGAGCCAGTCGGATGTGCATCTGATGTGCGGGCCTGGTTATCACAGCGGCGTCGCATTTTTCGCGGCGCTGCACCAGGTGCTGGGCGCGACGGTCGTCATCCAGCCGAAATTCGACGCAGAGGACGCGCTCGATCTCATCGAGCGCCACCGCGTGACCACAACGTTCATGGCCCCCACCCTGCTGCAGCGTCTTGTCGATGCGCAGGAGGCCCGCCCTCGAGATACGTCCTCGCTCCGCGCCCTGATCCTCGGCGCAGCCCCATGTCCGATCACGCTCAAGCATCGCGCCGAGGCGGCATTTGGCCAGGTGTTGTGGGAGTTCTACGGCGCAACCGAGACAGGCATCAACACCGTGCTGCGTCCTGAGGACCAGCTTCGCAAGCCCGGTTCGTGCGGCACGGCGGTGCCCGGCCAGGAGATCAGGCTAGCCGACGCGGAGGGCCGTGAGGTTCCCGACGGAGAGCCGGGTGAGCTCATGGTCCGCAACACCTGGCTGGCCGAGTACTACAGACGCCCCGATGCCACCGGCGATAGCTTTCACGATGGGTTCTTTTCAGTGGGCGACGTGGCGTATCGCGACCACGAGGGCTACTACTACATCTGCGACCGGCGGGCGGACATGATCATCTCGGGCGGCGTCAACATCTACCCCGCCGAGGTGGAGGCGGTGCTGCACGCGCATCCCGCCGTGATGGATGCGGCGGTGATCGGAATCCCGGACGAGCATTGGGGCGAATCGGTGAAGGCGGTGGTCCAGCTTCGTCGTGGAACATCCGCGACCGAGCAAGAGCTGATCGACTTCTGCGCGGCGCAGCTGGCCGGCTACAAAAAGCCGCGCTCCGTGGACTTCGTGCACGAGCTCCCTCGTGATGCCGCGGGCAAGCTGCTCAAGCGCAAGGTCCGTGAGCAGTACTGGGCTCGCGCCGGCCGCAAGGTCTAGCGACCAGTCTTATTCCTGAAAATTAGCCCGATTCCGCGCGTTTGGCGCCAAAGGTGCGCTTTGGGGTCCGAATTCCGCGCGTTTGGCGCCAAAAGCGCGAAATGCGGTGTCACGTACCTATAAGAAGTTCGCTAGCCGACCAGCGGCCGCACGTACTCGAGCGCTTGCTTGACGCGTGGTACGGGGTCGTCGCCATCGGACTTGAGCCTCACGTCCTCATCGAGCACGTACCAGCCGCGATACCTCGAACGCCGCAGGCCCTCGAGCACCCGATCGACATGAGCATCGCCCGTGCCCAGCGGCTTGAAGAGCCCGCGGCTCACAGCGCTCGCATAGCTGAGGCCCTGCTCACGCACCTGTTCCGCAATGCCCGCATCGACGTCGTTCAAACGCACGTGCTGGATGCGCCCGCCGGCCAGCTCCAACACCTCCATCGGGTCGGCGCCCAGGAGCACGAGCTGGCCAACGTCGAAGCACAGGCCTGCTTCGGTGCCCACCAGCAGGCGCTCGATGTCCGCGGGCCCCTGGATCATGCTCCCGTACCTCGGCAGCACCGCCAGCCGCAGGCGGTGGCGCGCGCACGCGTGCTCCGCCGACCCGATCAGGTGCAGCAGCCGGGCCCAGCCGGAGCTGGACAGGACGATGCCGTGAGCCTCGTTCGAGCCGCGAGGTGGGATCGCCGCCAGCACGAGCGTCTCCGCGCCAACCGCGGCCAGCCAGCTCGCGTGACCATCGACGTGGGCCAGCTCGGCCGCCGTGGGATCGTGATGGTGAAGCACGGCGTGCGCCTGACCTGCAACCACGCGCAGCCAGTGGCGCCGCAGCAGCGGCCGCGCCAGGTCGCTGCGGTCGGGGAGAAACCCGGGCGGCCCGGCCTCGATCGCGCTCATGCCCATCCCCCAGACGTCGGACAGCACTCTTTCGGCGTCGAGCTGCCGGCCCCAATCGGACACCTCGCTCACGCCCCACGACGACGGGGAGAGAGCGATGCGCTGACCGCCGACTCGATCGCGACTCGGTTTCAGGCCCGGGACCTTATCCAGCGCGCGCCCAAACACGGCGCAGAGATTAACCGGATGCCCGGTGCTAGGCTGGTCGTCCGCTCATGCCCAATCCGCATCAGTGCCGGGTCGTGTGATGGAGGCGCCGTACGGCGTCAAGACCCTGCCGGAGCTCTACAAGGAATGGGCGGCGAGCGGGATGATCGCCAACATCGGAACGCGACTGGTCGAGGTCGGCTCAGGGACCCTGGTCCTCGAGGGCAACATGACCGCGGAGGCGCACGGGTTCCCAACCGGTCGCGGGCCGATCATCCACGGCGGCGCGATCGCCACCCTCGCCGACGAGGCGCTTGCATCGGTTGCGTTCACGCTCGCGGATCCCGGCGAGACGACAGCTACCGCCGATCTGAAGGTCGACTACCTGCGGCCATGCAAGCCTGGCCACCTGATCGCCCGGGCCACTGTGCGCCACCGCACGCGAAGGCTGGCTTTCTGTGAGGCCCGGGTGGAGCATGAAGGCGGCGACATCGTTGCCGAAGCGCGAGCAGTGATCGCTTACGTCAGGGCATAGTCCGACGTGATCGGGGGCAGCAGGTACATGTTCCAGTGGACTCCGCCATCGACAGTGCGTTCGAGCACCGGCCGGCTGCCGGCCATCGCGCCGAACCAGGCATGGTTGGCGTCGAGCATCTGCAGCGACCCGGGCAGAGGCTCAGGCACCCCGATGCTGCGCACGCGCGTCCAGGTGCGGCCGGCGTCGGAGCTGGTCGACCAGCGGCCTGAGCCGATCCACCACCAGTTGAGGGCGTCGGAATAGCCGATCGCTCCCAGCGTTGAGGGCGGCAACATCATGCTCCAGGTCGCACCCGCGTCGGCCGAGGTGAGCTGGACCTGGCTGGACAGCATGAAGCCGTTGAGGCGGACCGGCTCGCCCGCAGAGTCATAAGAGATGAACTTGAAAGGCGTTGGATCTACGAACCTGGGATAGATCCAGGTCACCCAACCGCCGCCGTCGAATGCTCGCACTGTGAGCGCGGGATAGCTCGCGGCCTCGCCGCCGGCGGGCCGACCGTTGGCGAACACCATCGCGATCACCGTGGCCAGCACGCCGGCGCCAACCGTGGGCCTGGCCGCAACCATGAACCTGTCTGGCTCCCGACCCTTGCTGGTGGGCCCGAGCCATCCGCCGGGCGGAGCCGGCAGCCATACGCGGCGCCACGTCTCGCCTCCATCGGAGCTCGTGTACGCATATGGGCCGGTTGAAGAGCTGTAGAGCCAGCCGTGCCGGGAATCGGTGAAGACAACCCGGTACGCAATGTCCTGCGGCAGGGCTGGAGCGCCAAGGCTCCTCCAGGTCTTTCCCCCGTCTACGGTCCTGAGCAGCTCCGACGACTGTTTGCTTCCGGTCGTGGTGTCAGCCAGAAGCCAGCCGTCGCGGGCATTGGTGAAGGCCGCCGACACGATGTTGCCGCCGCGCTGCTCCAGCGCGCGCCGGCTCCACGTCTTGCCTCCGTTCTCGGTATTGAACATGACGGCGCTTGGCCCGAGCACGATCACCACGCCATGTGAGCGGTCGAAGAATTGGAGGTACTCGCCCAGCCTTCCCGACGGACCTGCGAGCTGCCTGGACCAGGCGTTCCCGGCATCTGTGGTGTGCATGATCACGAAGTCGCGGGCACCTTCTGCGAGAACCCAGCCCACGGAAGGGGTGACGAAGTCGACGGCGATCAGCCGGTGGGGAGTCGCCGCCAGGACGTCGGCGCCGGCCTCGGCCACCGCTCCATGCGGCGCCGGGTTCAGGTAGACAAACCCGCCGATTCCAATCGCCAGCACCGACGCGACCATGAGCGCCAGCGCGCGCCCGGCGCGAGCGAGGCTGGTGAGCGGCTGGACCTCGTCCTCAGGTTCCATCCCCTTCAGAGATAGATTGTGAGCGCTGATGATCCGTGCGGCCACAATTCTTGACGCGCCGGCGATCGCGCGCGTTCACGTGTCGAGCTGGCGAACGACCTACGAGGGCCTGCTGCCCGACGAGTTCCTCGAGTCGCTGTCGGAGTCCGCTTACTCGGAGCGCTGGAAGCGGGTGATCACCGACGGAACCACGAGGATCTACGTCGCCGAGGCGGACAACGAGGTGGTCGGATTCGCGTCGGGGGGCCATGAGCGAGCGGGAGAGGCCGGATACGAGGGTGAGCTGTATGCGATCTACGTGCTCGAACCCGCCCAGCGCCGCGGGCTTGGCAGAGAGCTTGTGCGAGCCGTCGTCGGCGGCCTTCGCGAGCTCGGCCTCGCCGACCTGATCATCTGGGTCCTGCGCGACAACCACGGGGCGCGGTCGTTCTACGAGCGGCTGGGTGGGGCGTACGTGCGCGCGCAGCCGATCACCATCGGACCGGCGACGCTGGAGGAGGTCTCATACGGGTGGCGGCGGCTCGAGGACGTGCGCTACTGATCCTCTGGACATCCTTCCCCGCATCAGCAGCGGGCTGGCTGCTCCAAGCAGGCACACCA
>Ga0137373_10008517_pt1 | contig 10813 bp, 9 predicted proteins | sample SagtaG_5_FD_104912 | JGI IMG/M metagenome (GOLD analysis project Ga0137373, IMG submission 104912) | Vadose zone soil microbial communities from Sagehorn Ranch, Mendocino, California, USA - Sage1_R_80_16 metaG | ecosystem: Environmental > Terrestrial > Soil > Vadose zone | place: USA: California...
GTGATGGGCCGGCCGGTCAGGATCAGCTCCATGGCCCTGGCCTTACCGATCGCGCGCGTCAGCCGCTGCGTACCGCCGGCGCCGGGCATGACCCCAATCTTGATCTCCGGCTGCCCGAACTGGGCGTCGTCTCCGGCCACGATCATGTCGCATGCCATCGCGAGCTCGCAGCCACCGCCCAGGGCGTGGCCGCGGACGGCCGCGATGATGGGGGTCCGGATGCGCCCGATGCGGTCCCAGGCGGAGAACTCGTCACCCACCGCCAGGCTTGCCGGTGTCTGGCCGGCCAGCTCATGGATGTCCGCGCCGGCGGCGAAGGCGCGGTCGCCGGCACCGGTCAGGACGATGCAGCGGCAGGCCGGGTCGACATCGAGCGCCTCCAGCGCCGCGGCGAGCTCTCGCAGCAGCGCGAAGGACAGCGCGTTCAGCTGGGCCGGCCGATCGACGGTGACCAGGGCGACGTGGTCCGCCGCTGGACCGGGGATCTCGGCCCCTGCCGCGCGCCCGGCCGGCAAGGGCGCCGGGAACGCCACTCGCACCAAGCGGGCATCGGACGACGACTCCGCGGCGGGCCGTCCGGCGCGTCCGGAAGTCGGCGGCGCTGAGGCCTTGGGCGGCGTCGCGGTGGGTCGCGCGTCGGTCACTCGGGTGGGCCTCCTCGTCGTGGTTGGCACAGTATCCACGCTTCGGCCGTGGTAAGCACTCGGTGCCGAAACGTGCCCGTGCGCCGCGTCGCAATTGGAGATTTCTGCCGTGTGTTCAGTGGGCGAACGCGCGGCACAGTCGTCCCGGCCATTGCAGCCTCGCGGCCACTGCGGCCTCGCGGCGCCCGCGAGCGGGGATTCGCGCAGGCGATACATCCGCGCCGGCCCGGTTGACCGACGGTTGGTGCGGTTTTCGCGCCCAGGGTTCGCTGGGCGCACACGAGGCAGGAAGCCCGATTCAGAGCGACACGCCGGGTTCCCCAACAGGCTCGTCAGCGTTGGGTTCGTGGCGTTCGGCCCGTACTCTCGCGATCGCCGCCGTCGAGCGGTAGAAGCCGCCGCACGCCTCGTTGAACAGCCCGGGCCGCCGGACCATGACCTCGTGTCCGCAGTCCGGCACGACGAACAGCCGCCCGTCCGGGAGCTGGCGCATCATGCCCCAGGCGTGGTCGACCGGCGCGAACGGGTCGCGATCGCCGGCGCAGACCAGCGCCGGCAGCTCCACGCGCCGCATGTCCCGCGGCGTCAACAGCGGCTGGCTCGCCACGTCGGCCGCGATCGCCGGCAGCAACCGCCGCCAGGCGCCGGCACCCTGGCCGGTGTCGTGGCGGCGGGCGAGGATCGCCGCCCAGGCCGGATCGGCGTCCGCGCGGGCAGGGTCCATGAGCCGGCGTGCGACGCTGGCGCGCGGCTCGCGCTGGGTCGTGATACCCGCGATCACGAGCGTCCGGAGGCGTTCCGGATGACGTGTCGCGAACGTGAGCGCCGTCATGGCGCCCATGCTGAAGCCCAGCAGATGGAAGGTCTCGAGACCGAGCGCGTCAGCGAACGCCCGCAGGTCGTCCACCGTCATCTCGTTCGACCAGCCGTCCGCGGCGTCCCACACGGTCCGTCCATGGCCACGGGCGTCGGGCATATACAGGCGGAAGGCACGCCCGAAGAGCGGCACCTGGGCGGCCCAGTCCTCCCGGCCGATCGATGTCGCCCCGTGCAGCATGACCAGCGGCGGTCCCGCGCCGGCCACGTCGTAGCCGATCTCCAGGCCGTTGGCGCGGACCGACGGCACGTTCGCCTACTGCTCCGGTCGGCCTTCTGGCACGAGCTCGCGCGCTTGCTCCACCCGCAGGTAGCGGCGACGGTAGTAGAGGAGCGGCTGAGCGTGGCGCTCGGTCGTCTCGAGCGTATCCACCCGCGCGATGTACATGTCGTGGTCGCCGGCCGAGACCGTCTGCTCGACCGTGCACTCGAGGGTGGCAATCGCGCCGTCCAGCAGCACCAGACCGGTCTCGCCGGGGTGCCACGCGGCGCCACAGAACGCCTCCACGCCGGGCTCCATGGCGGCCCCCGCGAAGCAGTCGGACAGGCGCTGCTGTTCCTCGCCGAGGATGTTCACGGCGAAGCGGCCGGCGACCCGAAGAAAGGGCGTGATCCGGCGGCGGCGATCGATCGCGATCACGACCAGCGCTGGCTCCAGGCTCACCGAGGTCAGGGCATTGACGGTGATCCCGCGCGGCCGGCCGTCCGACAGCACGGTCACGACCGTGACCCCGGTCGCAAAGTGGCCCATCACCTTGCGAAAGTTGGCCGAGGTCAGCTCCATGGCCGCAGTGTAGGCGAGGGCGCTTGATCACCCGGAACGCGAGGCGACCCGCCTACAATTCGGCGATGACCAACACCGACGACCGGACCGGCACGACCGAGCGGGCGGGCGAGGCAACGCGCGCGGAGCGCGACTCGATGGGCGAGATGGCCGTCCCGGCCGACGCGCTGTACGGCGCCTCGACCCAGCGGGCGGTGCTCAACTTCCCCATCTCCGGCCAGCGGATGCCGCGTGGCTTCATCCGGGCGCTCGCCCTGGTCAAACGAGCCGCGGCCGAGACGAACGCCGAGCTGGGGATCCTGTCCGCCGAGGTGGCTCGGGCGATCGCCGCGGCCTCGCAGGAGGTCGCCGATGGGGCCTACGACGACGAGTTCCCGATCGATGTCTACCAGACCGGCTCGGGCACCTCCTCGAACATGAACGCCAACGAGGTGATCGCCAACCTGGCCGGCGAGCAGCTCGGCGCGAAGGTCCACCCCAACGATCAGGTCAATGCCGGCCAGTCCTCCAACGACAACATCCCGACGGCCATGCAGCTGGCGGCAGCGATCGCGATCCAGGACGACCTCCTGCCAGCGCTCGAGACGCTGCGCGCGGCCCTCGCCGCGAAGGCCACGGAGCTCCACGGTGTCATCAAGACCGGTCGAACGCATCTCCAGGACGCGACGCCCATCCGGCTCGGCCAGGAGTTCGAAGGCTACGCCGGCCAGCTTGTCGATTCCATCCGGCGGGCGACGGCCGCCCGCGACGAGCTGCTGACCGTGCCGCTCGGCGGGACGGCCGTCGGCACCGGGATCAACACACATCCGGAGTATGCCCGCCGGGCAACCGCTCGCTTGAGCGAGCTGATCGGCCTGCCCGTCCGCGAGACCGAGTCTCATTTCCACGCGCAGGCAACGCTCGACGCGGTGATCGCCGCGCACGGCGGGATCCGAACGGTCGCCCTGAGCCTGTGGAAGGTGGGCAACGACCTCCGGCTCATGGGGATGGGCCCGAGGGCCGGCCTCGGCGAGCTCGCCCTCCCGGAGACGCAGCCGGGGTCGAGCATCATGCCCGGGAAGGTCAACCCGGTCATCATCGAGAGCCTGCAGATGGCCGTGGCACGCGTCGTCGGCAACGACGCGACGATCGCCTTCTGCCAGACGGGTAGCCTGCTCGAGCTCAACGTCATGATGCCGGTGGCTGCGGCCGCGATGCTCGAGTCGATCGGGCTGCTCGCGGCGGCGGCTCGCAACTTCGCCGAGCGCTGCGTGAAGGGGATCGCGGCGACGGAGCGCGGCCCGGCGCTGGTGGAGCAGGGCCTCATGCTCGCGACGGCGCTGGCGCCCGTCATCGGCTACGACGAGGCCGCCAAACTCGCCAAGGAAGCGCTGCGAACCGGCCGGACTATCCGCGACCTTGCCCTGGAGCGTGGGATTGCCCCGGGTGAGCTCGACCGGATCCTGGATCCCGCCCGGATGACCGCTCCCGGCTTCGAGGGAGGCGGCTCCGGCTGAGCATGCCGTCCGCTGGCCATGCGCCGACTCAGCCGGAGCCCCAGCCGGCCCGCCGGAGTCTCAGCCAGCCGGCGGCCGCTGAGCCCCGCCGCTACAATCCGGCGCGATGACCTCCACCCGCCTCTGGGATCGCGCCTCGCAGCTGCCCGTGCCCGTCGACGGCCGGCGACGCGCCGAGATCGCGGTCCTGGCGCCCGGGCTCCCAACGGTCGCGCAGCTGTTCACGTTCATGCGCGATGCCGAGGTCCGCTTTCACACGCTGCGCATGCGGATCGAGGAGACCACGGCCACGACCCAGGGCGACCACCTCACCGTGATCGACACCTTCCTGCGGCATCCGGGCGATGCGAAGGTCATCACCTCCGACCCGGCCCGTGGCACCACCGGCAGCTACGAGCTGTGGATCTCGGACGGGGTCACGGTTCGGACGTACTCGGCCGCGAACCGGCTGGGCACGGATCGGCCGGTCAGGCGGACGGTCGTCGGCCTGGACGATCCCGACCTGCCCGGCATGTCCACCGTCTACCAGCCGGTCACGCCCCTGCCGATGGAGACCCTGCCCGACACGTTCGTCCACCCGGCCGGCTACTGCCAGAACGTCCTGGCAACCGGCCACTGCTGGATCTCGGGGTCCGCGGACGTCGGAGACCGAGAGGCGATCGTGATCGAGTGCGAGACCCCGCGAACGATCGAGGTCGTCGCCGACCGGCCGGACCACCACCAGCAGGTCAGCGTGGACCGCGAGACCGGGGTGATCGTCCGGCTCATGGAGACGATCGGCGGCGTGGTGACGCGCGATGCCGTCGTGACGAGCCTGCTGCCCGACGCCCCGCTGCCGCCGACCGCCTTCTCCTTCGCGTTCCCAAGCGGCACGACGATCCTCTACTGACGGCCGACCTCGGGCGCCAGACCTCCCGCCCGGCGCGGGTTGCACGCCGGGCAACCTGCGACCTTCGGTGGGAGTTGGGGCCGGCTCTCGCGCCTCTCCAGCGGTCGAATGGACTCGGCCGCGGCAACAGAGGGCCACCCGATCGGTCATTCGTTGCTCCACGCGAACCAACTGCCGCCAGTGCCGCCCGACGGCGGTCACAGGTTGCGGCCCGAGGCAACGCCACGGAATCCGAGGGGAAGCCGGCGGACCTCCGCCGGCTTCCGGTGCTCGATGCGAGCCGACTGGCGTCGGCGCGGGCTCAGCTGCTCGTTTCAGCGATCGTCAGGTCTCGCTCGATGGCGGCGAGCTCTTCCGCCGTGCCCTGGACCTTGGGCCCCTTGAACCAGTTCCTGGCCGAAAACAGCCACCACCCCCCGGCGAAGATGATCACGACGCCGACCGCGACCGGCGCGTAGTTGAAGTTCGCCGGGTTGTCGATCGGGGTGACCTGCGGCAGCAGGAACAGGATCGCGATGAAGACGACCCAGATCGTGGCGACGATGCCGATGGGTCGGCTCCAGCGGCCCAGGTTCCAGGGCCCCGCCTGGAACGAGTCGCCCGCTCGCAGGCGAAGGAAGACCGGCGTGATATAGGCGATGTACAGGCCGATGACGGCGATCGAGGTGACCGCCGCGTAGGCCACGGGATTGAACAGGTACGGCAAGCCCAGGATGAAGGCGCCCACGGCGGCCAGCCAGATCGAGTTGGTGGGGGTCCGCGTCCGCGGGTTGATCCGGTGCCAGAAGTTGGAGCCCGGAATCGCGCCGTCTCGGGCGAAGGCATAGATCATCCGCGAGTTGGCCGTCACCGACGACATCCCGCAGTAGAACTGGGCGCCGATCACGATCAGCAGGATCAGCAGGCCGCCGGTCTGGCCGACCGCCTCGATCCAGATCTGGGCCGGCGGGACCAGCTCGGCATAGGCTCGGTCGTAGCCGCCGTTGGGGTCGATGCCGTAGTTCATGGCCACCAGCAGGATGAAGCCCATGATCACGGACACGATGACCGAGAAGACGATCCCGCGCGGCGCCGACAGGTGGGCGTCGTGGGTCTCCTCGGACATGTGGGCGGACGCGTCGTAGCCGGTGAGCGTGTACTGGGCGTTGAGCAGCCCGATCAGTGCCACGTACAGCGCCGGCAGCGCTGCCGCGGCGGGATCGAGGTTCGTCCGGTTGACGAACGTCGTGAAGACCTGGTCGAGCGGCATGTGGTGCGGCGACAAGAAGAACATCGCGATGAAGATCACGGCCACGCCCACGACGTGCCACCAGACCGAGATGTCGTTGAGCAGCGCCACGAGCCGGATACCGAACGTGTTGAGCAGGCCGTGGAGGAACAGGACCACGCCGTAGATCGCGATCGTGTACGGCGGATCGGTCGGGACCGCGAAGGCGATGTGCAGGAAGGCGTTGATGAAGAACGCCAGCCCGAAGTCGATGCCGGCGGTCACGGCCACCTGCCCGAGCAGGTTGAACCAGCCCGTGAACCACGACCAGGCCGGCGCGTTTGTCTTGGCCAGCTTGGCCGACCAGTAGTAGAGGCCGCCGGCCGTGGGGTAGCTCGACGCCACCTCTCCCATGCCGAGCGCCACGAGCGTGACGAAGAATCCAACCACCAGCCAGCCCAGCGTCATCTCAGCCGGGCCGCCTGTCCTCATCCCGAAGGCGAACAGCGTGAGGCAGCCTGACAGGATCGAGATGATCGTGAACGAGACCGCGAAGTTGGAGAACGTCCGCATCCCGCGCCGCAGCTCCTGGGCGTAGCCCATCTGGTGCAGGCGGTCGACGTCAGATTCCGCCATTCGGCCCACCTCCCTCTCGTGGTCGACCGGTCCTTCCAACCAGGGCCGACTGCGCGGTATTACGGCGGACGGAGAGCGGAGTGTCAATACTATGCATCGACGATCTTCGCGGCGAAGGAACCGCTGAGGCGCGAAATTCGAGGTGGGACGGGCGGAGGAGAGGGATATGGGTGACCGACTCGAGGGCAAGGTCTGCATCGTCACGGGGGCTGGTTCGGGGATCGGGCGAGCCACCGCAGTCCGCTTCGCCGAGGAGGGCGCAAGGGTGACCTGCGTCGACGTCAACGCCGACGCCGTCGATGAAGTGGGCCGGGAGATCGGCCCGTCGGCATTTGCCGTCCGGGCGGACGTGTCCGACCCTCAACAGGTCAGGGCCTACACGGACGGCACGGTCGAGCGCTGGGGCTCCCTCGGCGTGGTCTTCAACAACGCGGGGGTCAACCTGCCGGGCACCTTCCACGAGGCGTCCGACGAGGTCGTGGACCGGACGCTCGCTGTCAACGTCAAGGGCCCGATCTACGGTTGCCGCTACGCCATTCCACACATGCTGGGGGGAGGCGGCGGGTCGATCATCAACACGACGTCCGTCAATGGGCTGGTGGCGGAGCCGTTCCTGGCGATCTACGCGACGTCCAAGGGCGCGATCATCATGCTCTCGAAGGGCATCGCCCTCGACTACGCCAAGCAGGGCATCCGCTGCAACGCGATCGCGCCGGGCTGGGTGGATACCCCGATCAACTACGCTCATGCCGAGCTGCTCGGCGGCCTGCAGGAGGTCTACGCCACCATCGACTCGTTCCAGCCGATCGGCCGTCCGGGTGAGCCACGCGAGATCGCGAACGTTGCGCTCTTCCTCGCCTCGGACGAGTCGTCGTTCGTGACCGGATCCGTGATCGTGGCCGATGGCGGGATGACCGCCAAGTAGCCGGCATTTCGCCGAGAAGATCGCCGAGAGGAGAGGGACGATGATCAGGCAGGCGACGCACGTCCGCCACCCGCGACTCGAGGAGCTCGAGGGCATGGTCCGCGACGGCTCCATCGACACCCTGATCGTGGCGATCACCGACATGCAGGGCCGGCTGATGGGCAAGCGCGTCCAGGCCCAGGCGTTCCTCGACGGCGTCATCGATCACGGGGCACACTTCTGCACGTACCTCCTGGGCACGGACATGGAGATGAACACGCCCGGCGGCTTCGCGCTCATGAACTGGGAGACCGGCTACGGCGACTGGATCGCCGACCCCGTCTGGGACACGCTGCGAGTCCTGCCCTGGCTCGAGAAGTCGGCGCTCGTCCTGGGCGACGCGGTGGACGACGAGACGCACGAGGAGATCCCGATCGCCCCGCGGACGATCCTCAAGCGCCAGGTGGGGCGGGCGGCGGCCCTCGGCTATGCGGTGAAGGCCGGCTCCGAATTCGAGTACTACGTGCTCAAGGATTCCTGGGAAGACGCCAACCGCAATGGCTGGAACATCCCGGAGCGGTTCGGCTACTACAACGAGGACTACCACCTCCTCCAGGCGACGAAGGCCGAGCCGCTCCACCGGCTCCTCCGCAACCAGATGACGGCGGCCCGGATCCCGGTCGAGTTCAGCAAGGGCGAGGCGGCGCCCGGCCAGCACGAGGTCAACATCCGGTACGACCATGTCCTGGAATCGGCCGACCGGAGCGTGATCTTCAAGCACGGCGCCAAGGAGATCGCCTATCTGAACGGGTGGGGTATCACGTTCATGGCCAAGCCCGACGCCTCCTGGACGGGCTCCTCGGGGCATCTCCACATGAGCGTGTGGGACGCCGCCGGCGAGCGTCCACTCACGAGCGACCCGTCGGCCGGGCTGCCCTACGGCATGTCCAGGGTCATGAGCCAATTCGTGGCCGGGATGATGAAGCTGAGCCGGGAGCTGGCGATCTTCATCGCCCCGAACATCAACTCCTACAAGCGCTACGCGTCGCTGTCCTGGGCGCCGGTCAACGTGGTCTGGGGTCGCGACAATCGGACGACCGGCTTCCGGCTGGTGGGCCACGGCGACGCGCTCCACGTGGAGGATCGCTTCCCCGGCGGTGACATGAACGCCTATCTGACCTACGCCGCGATGATCGGGGCCGGGCTGTACGGCATCGAGCACGAGCTGCCGCTCGACGCCGAGTACGAGGGCAACGGCTACGTCGCCACCGGCTGCGACCGGATGCCACGCGCCCTGTACGAGGCGATCGCGGAGCTGGAACGGAGCGAGGCCGCCGTCGAGATCTTCGGCCAGGACGTCGTGGACCACTACCTCAACGCCGCGCGGTATGAGCAGCAGGTCTATGACTCTGTCGTACACAACTGGGACCGCGAGCGCTACCTCGAAAGGGGATGAACGTGGGCGTCGATCGCATCTATCGCGCGAGCGCCGTCGCGCTGGCCGTGGTCTGTTTCATGGTTGCCGCGGCGTTGTCCTTCGTCGATGGGGCCGGCGTTGCTGCCCTGGGATTCCTCGGGCTCGCGCTCCTAGCGGCCGGGATAACCATGGAGCAGGTTTCGCGCTGACGACAACGAGCGTTCTGCAGCAACGCGCAGAGTCCACGATGACTCGGATCGAGGCCAGGCCTGCGTGCCAGCCGGCTCATCTGACCGATTGCGGCCAGTGCCCTGCCTGCCCATCGCGAAATCGAGTCTCGGTGGAATAGCGCGCGGATAACATCCCGGCGACGGCCGCGGCGGTACTCTTGCGCGGCCACCGAGCGGAACGACCGACGATCAGAGAGGGGCGGCCCCGTGCGACTCGCCGACAAGGTCTGCATCATCACCGGGGCGGGTGGGGGCATGGGCCGGGTGGCGGCGCGGATGTTCGCGGCGGAGGGCGCCAAGGTCGTCGTCGCCGAGTCCAGCGAGCCGGCCGGCCGCGAGACCGTGAGGCTCGTGACCGAAGCCGGCGGGATCGCGAGCTTCGTCCAGGCCGACGTATCCAAGGAGCCCAGCGCCCGGGCAATGGTCGAGCACGCGATGGACTCGTACGGCCGCCTCGACGTTCTCTACAACAATGCCGGCGTCATGCCCGAGGCCGACCACTCGGTCGTGGATACCGACTCGGACACGTGGGACCTCGTGATGGCCGTCAACGTCCGGGGGGTCTTCCTGGCCTGCAAATACGCGATCCCGCGGATGGTTGAGGCCGCATCGGGCTCGATCATCAACATCGCGAGCTTCGTCGCCCTGCTCGGGTGCTCGGTGCCGCAGGACGCCTATACCGCATCGAAGGGCGCCATCCTGTCGCTGACACGAAGCCTGGCCGTGCAGTTTGCCCCAAGGGGCGTCCGGACCAACGCGATCTGTCCGGGCCCGGTCGAGACGCCGCTGCTCATGGACTGGCTGGTGAAGGACGAGGAGGCGAAGCGGACCCGCCTGGCGCGCAACCCGACGGGCCGCTTCGGCAAGCCCGATGAGATCGTCTACCTGGCGATGTATCTCGCCTCGGACGAGAGTCGCTGGACGAACGGCGCGTCGCTGGTCGTGGACGGCGGCATCACGGTCAACTACTTCTAGCGAGTCTCGACGAGAACATGCTGAGCAACATCTCTCGCGGCGCGGTCAGCCCGATCGATGCTCGGCTCATGGCGGGAGAGCGCGTTCTGTGGCGGGGACAACCTGACCGTCGCGCATACACGTTCCGGGGACCGTGGTACCTCATTCCGTTCTCAATCATGTGGGCGGGGTTCGCGTTCGTCTGGGAGGGTGTCGCCCTCACGAGCGGAGCGCCGCCGCTGTTCGCCGTGTGGGGCGTTCCGTTTTGCGCGGTCGGCGTGTATTTCGTGGCCGGCCGATTCTGGGTTGCCGCCCGCGAGGCTGAGCGGACGACATATGCGATCACCGATCGACGGGTGATGATCCAATCGGGTGCCTTTGCACCGAGGTACATCGAGCTTTCGCTCGGATCATTACCCTCGCCGCAGCTCGAAGAGCGGGCCGACGGCACGGGTACCATCTCGTTTGGAGGGGCGTATCCCTTCCAGACCTGGGGCGCAGCAGGCTGGCCCGGGACGGGTCGAAGCCCGGCCTTCGTGGCGATACGAGAGGCCGGCCGGGTCTTTCGGGTCCTCGAGGAAGCGCGGTCGGGGGCAGCAGGACGATCGCGATCGGCGTGGACGTCGGCGGCAGTGGCGTCAAGGTGGCCGCCGTCGACACCACCGACGGCAGGCTGGTGCGCCCGCGCATCCGGGTGCTCACGCCGATGCCATCGACCCCGGACGCGGTGATCCGGGTCATCGCCCGGCTCGTCAAGCGGACCGCCACCGCGATCA
>Ga0137373_10008522_pt1 | contig 10810 bp, 7 predicted proteins | sample SagtaG_5_FD_104912 | JGI IMG/M metagenome (GOLD analysis project Ga0137373, IMG submission 104912) | Vadose zone soil microbial communities from Sagehorn Ranch, Mendocino, California, USA - Sage1_R_80_16 metaG | ecosystem: Environmental > Terrestrial > Soil > Vadose zone | place: USA: California...
ACCGCCAAACTACTCCGCAGCGGCCACGCCATTCACGAGGTGCCGATCACGTATCACCCGCGCTCGCGCGAGGAGGGCAAGAAGATTACGGCGCGCGACGGGTTTCTGGCGCTATGGACGCTGCTGAAGTACCGGTTTGTAAAGTAACCCCCGTGCGATCGGGGCAACCGACAGTCCTTCGGCTCGCAGTCCCGTGGCGCTGGGCCGCCCTGCCGCGTCTGGGGCTCGGGCGGGCGACGGTGTTCGAGGTTGCCGCCGTGACCCTGGTGGTCGGAACGTTCTCCTGGGTCTGCTTCCAGCAGCTCTCGCGGCCCGGCTTGTACGGCGACGAGGCCTGGTCGGCGGTGCATGCAGCGAAGTTCGCGCTCGGCAGGCCGGTGATCGACCCATCGCGCTATCACCAGGTCTCGCTGCTCGGCCACACCTTCCCGTTCATGATGAACGAGTATGTTGGGCCGGTCAAAAGCTACGTGCTGGCGGCGGCCTTCGCCGTCTTCGGCGTGAGCGAGATCGTGCTGCGACTCACCACCAGCCTGATCGGCCTGCTCGGCATTTTGATCTTCTATCTCCTCGTGCGTCAGGAGTTTGGTCGCCTGGCCGCCGGCATGAGCGCGCTTTTGCTCGGAACTGATTTGAGCTACATCCTGGCGGTGCGCTCTGACTGGGGTCCCTTCGCCCTCGCGACGCTAGCCCGGGTCGCGAGCCTGTGGCTGCTGCTAGGCTGGTATCGGGCCCGCCAGCGATGGTGGCTGCTGTTCCTTGGCTCAGCCTCGCTCGGTCTTGGACTCTCGCACAAATTTGACTTTCTGGCGTTCGTCGTCGCGGTGATCATCGCGGGAACTCTGTGCTACGGCCGGGCGGCCCGGCCTCGGATCGAGGAGATCGCGCTGGCCGCGGCGGGCTTCCTGGCCGGTGCCTGGCCGATCCTGCTCTATAACCTGCTTACCCGCGGTCAGACCCTGGCGGCCGGGGGGCAGCTGGCGGCCACGAACGTGAAGGTGGCCTTCATGCCAGCGCCGAGCGAGGCCTGGTCGTTCATTCAGGCGCTGCCGACTGACGTCTTCAACCGTCAAAACGTCCTCGACACGCTGCTGGACGGCACGGCGGTCGCAAACTGGCTGGTGGGGGAGCACCTCGAGCTGGTCACCCCGCTTGGGCCCTCGCCGCTGCCGCTGGCCCTGAAGTTTGCTCCCGTCCTGATTCTGCTCGGTATCGTGGCACATCGCTCCTGGCAGTGGCTTCGGTCGGTCGCTTTCTTCGCGACCGCCTACGCGCTGACGCTCGTGCTGATCGCGGCCACGCCGATCGCCACCGGCCCGCACCATGCGCTGGCGCTCTACCCGCTGCCGCACCTGTTTGTTGGCGTCGCGCTGGCGGGTCTTTGCCGCGGTGGCGCAGCCGTGCCCGCCTGGCTGGCGTGGCTGGGGCGTGGGGCGTCGGCCGCGGGACTGGCGTTTATCGTCGTCTCAAGTCTGCTCCTGGCCAGGACCTTTCACGAGCGTCTGGCCCTGGTGGGCGGCGACCGGTACTGGTCTGAGTCCATCTACGAGCTCTACGACGCGCTGCGCGGTCCATATCAGGGGCAGGCCGTCGAGCTACTCGACTGGGGCTTCGAGCAGCCGTTGGTCATCCTCGGACGAGACGAATTTCAGCTCGACGCGGCCTATTGGCGCATCTTGGCTGACGAGAACTCAGTTGGGTGGCTGGCCAGGGGCCTGGCTGCGCCGAAGTACGTGTTCGTGCTGCGGGCAGACGAGTTTACTTTTGACAAGCGAATCGGCGAGCGCTTTCAGGCCGCCTATCAAAGCCAGCCGAACCTGGGAATCGCCGAACGAAGGTTCTTTCAGAACAACGGCAAGTACGCCTTCTCGGTGTTCCAGTTCTCATCAGCCGAACCACCCGCCCGACGATGACGGCTGGCGAAGCTACGCCGGCCGGGCGGCCCCGAATGCAAACGCACGGTTTGCGAAGCTCCGTGGCACTAGCCGCCTGGCGCGATATACTCGCGCTGATCCCGCTCGTCTGGCTGGTCGCGATCACCACTCCCTATCTGCTCGCCTCGACGGAGACGCTCAGCCATTCGAACACCTTCGGGACCCGTCAGGCCTCGCGCACCTACGAGGTGCTGGCGGCCGTTGTGGGACTGGGTCTGCTGGTAGGCATGGTGGGGCGGCGGCGCTTGTGCACCCTCTACGCCTACGCGGCTTTCGTCATCGCCTCGCTGCTCGCGCTGGCGATCGTGGTCGGCAGCCAGGCCTGGGGTGCGGCCGCCGCCGTGCTCTGGCTCGTCATGCTGGGCTGGGCATTCGGCGACCGGCTGCTCGGCTGGCTCTTCCGAGGACATGACACGCCAGCCGGACTGGAAGGCGCCACCTTCTCGATCGCGCTCGCCCTTGGCCTGTACAGCCATCTGACCCTGGGCCTGGCGCTACTCGGCCTAATCAACCGCTGGCTCGTGTTTGGCCTACTCGCCGCACTGTCACTGCTGTTGTGGCGCGGGCTGGTCCAGCGCCTACGGCTCGGCCGCGAACTGTTGGGGATGCCTGCCAGGCTAGCCCAGGCCGGCGAGCAGTGGTTTCAGCTCCCCCTGTTTGGGGTGCTAGCCGGCTGGACCGTCCTGGTCTTCATCCAGGCGGCGGCACCTGAGATCCAGTTCGACCCGCTCAACTATCACCTCGCGCTGCCCAAGCTGTACATCGAAGAACAGCGCTTCGTCACGACCCCCTACCTGATCCAGTCGTGGTTCTTCCTCGGCACGGACATGAACTACCTGCTGGCCATGCTGATCGCCGACCAGACCGCCGCCAAGCTGACGAGCTTCGCGTTCTGGGCGGTGACCTGCCTCGCCATATTCACATTCGGAAAGCGGTTCTCGAGCGGGCTAGCCGGGCTCTTTGGCGCCGCGCTCTACGCCACCACGCCACTCGTCGCGTGGGAGGCGACGACCGCCTATATCGAGATGGCCCTCGCCTGCTACTGCTTCTTGGCCACAGCGGCCGCGTATCGCTGGCTCGTCGAGCGACGGCTGGCCTGGCTGATCGTTGCCGGACTGATGGCAGGGTTCGCCATCTCGACCAAGATGAACGCCATCGTGTTCCTCGTCCCATTGGGGATCGTTGTCACGCTGATCGCGCTGCGCGACGGCCGCGAAGCTCACTCCTCACTCCTCACTCCTCACTCCTCACTCCTCACCGTCGGCCGTCGCTGGCTGGCCCCGCTCACCTTTGGTTCGGTCGCGGCGCTGGCTGCCGCGCCCTGGCCCGTGCTGCGGTACCTCGAGACAGGCAACCCGGTCTTTCCATTCCTCAACAACGTCTTTCGCAGCCCACTCTGGGCGCCGGTGGACGAGCGGCTGAATCTGGGCATCTTCGGGATTGGCACCGCGTTCGGGACGCTGCTCTCGCTGCCATGGGAAGTCACGTTCAACTCCAGGCCTTTCGTGGAGGTGATGCCGGGCAGCGTCCTGGGGCTTGGGTTCCTGCTACTGCCGCTGCTGGCGCTGGGCCGGCCACTTCCGAGGCACACGCTAGCACTGCTGGCACTCTTGCTGGCCGCGGGCCTCATCTGGGCCTACACGGCCCAGTACCTGCGCTACCTGATGGTGACGCTGCCGGTTGTCTATGCCCTCGTCGGCCACGCGCTCAGCACCCTCAGTGCTCGCCCCTGGCCGTTCGTGGGGCGCTTCTCCCTGGGCGGTCCCATCCGGCTGCTCGTGCTGGCCTGCTTAGGCCTCAATCTGCCCCTCTGGCTGGCAACCTATTGGCTCATTCCGGAGCGCATCCCATACACGGTCGCCATGGGCGTCGAATCCAGGGACCGCTACCTATCGCGCATCCTTGCGGCGTATGACGCCTACCAGTTCATGGCTCAGGAGAGCCGGGGCTACTCGCTCCACATCTTCTCCATCGGCGAGGAGAGTCGACTGTACGCGCCGGGGATTATGGAAACGCCGAATTCGCCAGCCGCTCGTCCGGCAATCGAGGCGCCTGATGGCCAAGAGGCACTGCGATTGATGCGCGAGCTGGGGATCAGCCATCTGCTCATCAACCGCAACGCTGGCCCCGCAACCAACCTCCTGATCGCCCAGAAGCCATTCCTCAATGCCTTCACTGAGCTGGAGTACGCCAGGAAAAACATCGCCGTGTACCGGCTTCTCAGGGACGACGAACTGGTGGCCCATACAGGCCCAGTGTCGTCGGGCAAAGAGCTGATCAAAAACGGTGGCTTTGAGGAGCTTCAGAACCCACGCACCCCGCTTGGATGGACCACCTACGGGCGGCCACAAGTGGCCGCGTCCGGCTCGAGCAGCCACAGCGGCAAAGTGGCGCTGCTGACCAGGGCCGATGACGGATGCACGCAGTTCATCGAGGTGACGCCAGGCACCGCCTACACCCTCAGCCATTATGTGCGCTCCGACGTTCCGGGCAGCTTGGCACGACTTCAGGTCAACTGGGTCGACGGCAATCCTGGCAGTCTCGTGGAGGCCGAGATCTACGTCTTCCCGACGGGGCCGGAGTGGCAGCGGAACGAGATGACGGCTATAGCTCCGCCCCAGGCCAAGGGGGCGATAGTCCATGCTGTCGCGCAGAGCGGCCAGGTCTGGGTTGACGATTACTCGTTCGTCGCGGGGAGGGAGCTGTGAGCGCCAAACGTCGCCACCCTCGCGCTCGAGGCAGCCCCCCGCTGCGCAGCCTTGAGGGCGGGCGACCCCAGGCGGCGCCTGCTCGCCCCTGCACCACGTCCAGACCAGGAACGGGCTCCCATCGGCCCGGCCCTGGCGGCCATGGGCAGCGACCAGTCGACTCCCCAGTATATCCCGTGCCCGAAGTCCGGCCCCCTGTGCACCTTCACAGGCTCAAATGCGGCCCGCCGAAACTCTTCGAGCAGGCTCGATTCAGTAAAAACACGCATCTCCAGGGTCAGCCCCGAGCCTCCGTGAAAGACCGGGTCCTCGAACTCTTCAACCGCCCCGGCCTTCGTTCTGTTCACCAAAACTCTCGTTCCGTCTCGGTCTTCGATCTCAAAGTCGTACAATGCTGGATAATGTTCTTTAGTGATTCCGTCACCAGCTGTGTATGGCACACTAAAAATCAGCACGCCGTGATCCTTCAACATCCGCCGCGCATTTTTGAAGCAAGGACTGACCGGCGGCGGAACATGCTCGAATACATCACTGGCTATCATGAAGTCGACGGTACCATCCAAGGAATCGTCTGGAATCCGAATATCCAGTCTTGGATCCTGGTCTAGAAAAGTATTTGTATAGTCGAACTTGGTGGCTAGCTTCTCCGCGTAAACATCCCAATCGCTAAGTCCAAGACCAACAATACGCTTGCTGAGCGGGAAATCGTCGATAGCGAGACTGGTTCCGAAAAGCTCCATGGATAGCATGTAGATCATCGACCGCTGCCTTAATGTCGATTGGCAGTGACCGCAAGAAGGTTCTTCGCGGGTAAGATGCAGCCAGTTCTGTGTCGATGGATTTCCACAAATATTGCAGCGAAAAAGAAGTATTCCGAATTGCTCTCCATGATCGGTAGCGCCGGCTTGGGCCAGAGATGGGCTCAAGGCCGCGATGAGCTCCTCCGCTCGGCGGCTGGTCTCCTGCGCGCGGCGGAGCTCCTCTGTCTTGAGGTTCAGCTCGCGCCGCAGCTGCTCGATCTCCGCACGCCCCGTGAGGGTTCGGGCTAGTCGACGCGCAGCTTGAAGAGGTCCGTGGGTGGGAGAGCCTTTCATCGCGGGTGCGTATTGTCGGCACTCCGTGGTACTTTGTCAACCATCCCTGCGCCCGACGCTGGGGTGGCATGACGTCGCTGGAGCTTGAATGCGGATAGGCATCTTCAGCCTGATCGAGTGGGATTTCATCCACCAGCGGCCGCACAAGTTCGCCGAGGAACTGGCCGCGCGCGGGCACACGATCTTCTACATCGAGCCGGCTGACGTGTCTGGGACGCGGGCGGGGCGGTTGAGGCGCGCGCTCCATCTGCGCCCGCCGCTTCGGGCGGTGGGTCCGAGGATCACGGCGCTGCGACCGATGGTCGTCCCGCCGTTCCGCGCTTACGCGCACCTGCTGCCCCTCAACCGATTCCTTCAGCCCCTGGCGACCCATCTCGTGCGCCAGCTGGACCTGGATTTCGCGATCGTGCTGGCTACCGAGTACGCGCCAGTTGTCCGGGCGCTCGGCATTCCGTTCGCCTACGACCACGTCGACGATACCCATTTGATGGAGCACGTGCTGACCGAGCAGTTCGTGCGTGACATGGAGGCGCTGCGCCGCGACGGGGCCTTCACCAGCTATATCCAGCGAACCGCTGCGCGTCGCGATCCCGAAGGAGTCTTCATCCCAAACGGAGCCGACCTGGATCAGTTCCAGCCCCTAGCGGTCGAGAAGCTTTTCGACGCGGTCGTGCTGTCCAACATCGCGAAGTGGTTCGACATGGGCGCGATCCTCAGCTCGCGGCATCGCATCCTGCTGATCGGCCCAATGGACGTCGACCAGGGCGATAACCGGGCTCGCTTCCTCGAGGCGGCTCGGCCCAACCTGCTCTGGATTCCGCAGATCGATAAGCAGCTCGCCAATCAGTGGCTGTCGCGAGCCGAGGTGGGCCTCGTGCCCTTCAAACACACTCATCCTGTCGTTCGGTACGCGATGCCAATCAAGATCCTCGAATACTTTCTGGCCGGACTGCCGGTCGTAACATATCGCAACGAGGGCATCGCCGACATGTACGGCGACATGGTCACCTTCTATGCCAACGACGGGACCGACCAGCCGTTGGACGATGCGATCGAGGAGGCGAAGACCAGGCGCGACCGCGACTATCGATCCTTCGCGGCCAGGTACCAGTGGCGCGATATCGTCGGCGAGCTCGAGGCCCATATCCTCAGAGCTACCGGCCGCCCTGAGTCACCTGTGCTGAGCGAGCGCGAGCGCCGGCTCTCCGACGCCGTGCGCCGCCCGCCGGCCCTCCTGCCACGTGAGACGGCCATGGCGCTGGCCAGCTCGATCCGGCCCGACCCTCAAACCATGGACTGTCAGATCGTCTACTGGGGGCTGACCGACTGGGAGGGCCTCCGACAGCGCCCACAGCATCTGGCCAGCGAGCTCAGTCGACGCTACGACGTTCTGTACGTCCGCCCGCTTCCGCTCAGCCGTCTGGTACGCCAGCGCGGCCGCCGCCTGCGACCAGTGGCCGAGCAGCTGAACGAGCGGCTAACGATTATCCGACCGCGTATACTGTCGCCGGGTCGACTCCCCGCGGTGGCGCGGGCCAACGAGCGCAGGGCGACGGCGGTCGTCCGGCAGTATCTCGATCCCCAGCGGCCAGTCGTGCTGTGGCTCAGCCACCCGGATCAGGCCTCGCAGATCGGCAAATACGGTGAGGCCCTGGTCTGCTACGACCGGATGGACGACCATCCCGCCTTCACATCCGGGGCGGCCCAGCAGGCGCTTGAGGATGCGGAGCGCAGTCTGCTCCGCCGGGCGGACCTCGTCTTCGCGTCGGGCGAGGACCTCCACAAGCGGGGTCTGGAGGCAGGCGCGCGCGCTTTCCTGGTCCCGAACGCGTGCGAGTTCGAGCGATTCGCCACGGCGGCCATCCGGCCGCTCGAGATACCTCGCGAGCTGGCGCTGCTGCCACGTCCCCGGCTGCTGTTCTACGGCATGCTCGGCTGGTGGGTGGACATGGCGCTGGTGGCCGGCATCGCTCGGGCCCGACCCAACTGGTCCGTGGCGCTGGTCGGCACGGTCGTACGGGCAGACCTGGAGCAGGTCTCGGGACTGGCCAACGTGCACCTGCTCGGTTGGCAGCCTTACGAGTCACTGCCGGCCTATCTCCAGCACGCCGACGCGTGTCTGCTGCCGCTGGTCGACAGCGAGCTGACGCGGGCAGTTGACCCGGTCAAGGTGTACGAGTACCTGGCGGCCGGCAAGCCCGTCATCGCCACTCCACTGCCCGAGCTGGCCAAGTGCGGCGACCTGGTGGACATAGTAACGACGCCAGAGCAAGCCGTCGAGGCGGTGGAAGGCCATCTCCTCGACCCTGGCGGGGAGGCTCGCCGTCGCCAGCAGCTGGGGTTCGCCGCCCAGCATACCTGGCAGGCGCGGGCAAACGCGATCAGCGCCCAGATCGAGGCGAGCCTGGCCGCTCGGCCCCGAGCATCGCCAAACTGCGCCGAGCCAGCCTCGCGCGAGCAAACCCAGGCGGTCTCCGCGAATCCAGTGGGGTAAGGCGCCCTCCCTACTGAAACGGCATCGCGAAGTCGGGGCTGTAGCGCAGATCGTGGGTGCGCTCGCCGATGAAGCGGGCCGGCACGCCGCCCACGATGGCCCCGCTGTAAACAGCCATTTAGTAAAACCGATCGCCTCATCGCCCAAGGCAGATGCACAGCATCAACGTCGACTGGACACCAACCGGCCCGGAGCAGCCGGATGTGAGATCATCCGCGCGAGGGAGCCATCTGGCGAGCGGCTTACGCCCAGCGACCGCCTAGCGCACCACGGAGAGCCTGGACACGTGAACATTGCACAGTTTCAGCGCAGTCCAGCCGGTCACCTCGTTAGGGGCCGCCACGATGGCAGCGACTACTGGGCATTTGTCCCCAACCCCCTTCCCCCGGCGCTCGAATTCAGCTCAGCGCTCGTTCAGACGCTCTCACAGGCCGACCGCGCCCTCGGGGAGTTGGCGGGGCTGGGCCGGATGCTGCCCAACCCGCACCTCTTGATCCGCCCCTTCGTGCGCAGAGAGGCCGTGCTGTCGTCGCGTATCGAGGGCACGCAGGCTGACGTCGCCGACCTCTATGTCTACGAGGCGGGCCAGTTGGCGCTGCCCGGACTCAAGCCCGCCGCGCCGGAGGCCGATGTGCGGGAAGTACTCAACTACGTCTACGCACTTGAGTACGGGCTCGAGCGCGTGAAGACGCTCCCGATCGGTCGACGCTTCATCTCTGAGCTCCACGCGCGCCTGATGGATGGGGTGCGGGGCGAGCAGTTCACGCCAGGGGAATTCCGCAGCCGCCCAAACTGGATCGGCGCTCCTGGCTGCGCCGTGAACGAGGCTACGTATGTGCCGCCGCCCATCGCGGAGATGGACGAGGCCTTGGACGCGTTCGAGAAGTACCTTCACGCGGAAGACGCCTATCCGCCGCTGATCAGACTCGCGTTGATTCACTACCAGTTCGTGGCAATTCACCCCTTCATGGATGGCAATGGGCGTATCGGGCGGTTGCTGATCTCCTTGGTATTGGTTCACTGGGACCTGCTGTCTCTCCCGCTGCTGTATCTGAGCGCGTTCTTCGAGCGCCGCCGAGACGACTACGTCGACCTCCTTCAGGCTGTGAGTGAGCGGGGCGCGTGGCGTGAGTGGGTGCTATTCTTCCTCCGCGGCGTGGCGGAGCAGTCCCGAGATGCCGTCCAGCGAGCCAAGCGGCTTCAAGACCTCCAGCAGGAGTGGCGAGAGCGACTGTCACGAGCGCGGTCGTCGGCGCTCGGTCTCCGGCTGTTGGACAGCCTCTTTGACTCTCCCGTCATTACGATCCCACGCGCCCAGCGCATCTTGGATGTTACCTACCCAGCGGCCCGCCAGAATGTTCAGAGGCTGGTCGAAGCCGGGATCCTTGCGCCCGGCACTGGCGCCACGTATGGCAAGTGGTTCATGGCGGAGGAGATACTGCGGACCGTCGGCGAGCTGGAGACGTGACTGCAGCGTGCCCCTTAGGGCCACGTCCCCCAGGAGAAATTATAGTTTTCCCCCGAAAAGTATAATTTTGGGGGGCAGACTGAACGTTAAGTACAACTCTGCGCCCAGGCGCTGTCTCCGCCGGTCTGCGAGTGCTCAGCCCTACTGAAACGGCATCGCGAAGTCGGGGCTGTAGCGCAGATCGTGGGTGCGTTCGCCGATGAAGCGGGCCGGGACGCCGCCCACGATGGCGTAAGGCGGCACGTCCTGCGTGACAACGGCCCCAGCTGCGACCACGGCGCCAAGACCGATCCGAACACCCGGCAGGATGATCGCCCGCGGCCCGATGTAGACGTAGTCCTCGACGGTCACCGGCCCACCTGTCACGTCGAAGGTTGGGCTATCGACGTCGTGCTGGAGCGTGTAAATCATTATCTCGGCCGCCGTCGCGACGTAGTCGCCGATGACCAGCCCACGCCGCCCGTCCAGAAAAGCGTTGTTCCCGATGTTGCAGTGCGAACCGATCTGGACGCCGGACGGATGGAAGAACCGAGTCTGCCAGTGGATGATGCTGTTCCGCCCCATCCGGACACCGAAGAGGTGTCGGTACAGAAAGCGGCGGAAGTGGTGAGAAGGCACCAGGCCGACCAGGGTCGCTATGAACAACGCGAAGCCCTGATACAGGACCCAGACGCGCTCGAGGGGCCGCTGCAGGTCAGGAGGCAGCCGTGGCTGAAGCCGCTTGGCGAGGCCATGGACCCGCGCATGCATCAGGACACCGCGAGTCGGGGCACCAGTCCGCCCTTCCCATCACTGGCTCGATCGCGCAGCGGCAGCGAACGGTTGTAGGAGCGCGCTCGCGGGCCGATCCGAGCCAGGTCGCGACGGCGAGCGACGAGTGTGGGCCACCAGTTGGCCAGGTTCCAGGCAAGCGCGCGGCTGATGGTCCGACTTCTCTGGTGCTGGCCATCACGGGCGTTGCGTGCCAGAGCGCGGGCTGTGTCCGCGCCGTAGTGGGCCAGAAAGCAGGGCAGCAGGTCGGCGTCGAAGTTCTTGAGCGCGAACCGGACGCGGTTGCGCTCCATCTGGTAGGCGTGGAAATCGCCGGGCGCGCTCCCCATCTCCTTGTGGGC
>Ga0137373_10008524_pt1 | contig 10810 bp, 15 predicted proteins | sample SagtaG_5_FD_104912 | JGI IMG/M metagenome (GOLD analysis project Ga0137373, IMG submission 104912) | Vadose zone soil microbial communities from Sagehorn Ranch, Mendocino, California, USA - Sage1_R_80_16 metaG | ecosystem: Environmental > Terrestrial > Soil > Vadose zone | place: USA...
CCGCTCAATTCATAGAACGCTGTCGAACAAATCGTTGGACGCGAGCGGCGGGTGCGTGTTTCGCAACTAGCTTGGTACGGCGGAGGGTGCTTTTATTCGCGCCGCCGCGTCAACTCAACCGTTCGACAGCTCTTCAACTCGCCAATGACAATGGTACGCACAACTCTAGCAATCCTCGTAATTCTCATTGCGCCGGTACTAGCCTTGGCCGACAGTGAACTTGAACCGCGCTCTTATTCCGTTGCTTCCCCGAATGGCAAGTTTCTGTTTGTGATGATTGCCCCAATTGAACCGCAACGCGATGGCCTTTATTGGCCCGATCAGCAAAAACAAGAACTGCAAAGGATACGGGCCTCGTACTCCATTAGCGGCATGTACCCAAACGACGGTTCAACGAATCCAATGTGGACGGTTAATTGGTATTCTTACTCCGTCCTTGTTCCGAATGACGGAGTTCACGTTGTCAGACTCGGACCTTGGGCTCGAAGTATATCTGACGAAGCGTTTACCTTCTTCGAGAACGGCAAACAAATTCGCACGTACCGCATTGCGGATCTTGTCGATACCGCCATCTTCTTGCCTCATACGGTCTCTCATTTCGAATGGGCCGAGAACATCAACATTGACGATGAGAGCCGGAAGTTGACCGTCGCGACGTTAAGCAAAGAAAGGTATGCCTTCGATTTCACCACCGGGAAACTTGTTTCTGCCCGCCGTCCATTGCGCGCTATCCTTGTTACGGCGGGAGTAGTCTTTACTCTCCTGGCGGTGTGGATACTGGCGAAGAAAGGTTTCTGCTAAACGCGCTGTCGAACAAATCGTTGGACGCGAGCGGCGGGAGCGTGTTTCTTAACTTGCTTGGTGCGGCGGAGGGTGCTTCGATTCGCGCCGCCGCGTCAACTCAATCGTTGGGCGAGGCCGAATGTTGACCGTTAGGACAAGGAAAACTACTCTTTCAATGTGAAGGTACGCGACCTTGTAAAGTTGATTGAAAAGGACGGGTGGTTCTGGGTGAGGACGAGAGGAAGTCATCATCAGTACAAGCATCCGACCAAACCAGGATTGGTAACGATTCCGGGTAATTCGGGTGATGATCTCGCTCCTGGAACGTTGAACAATATCTTGAAACAGGCAGGACTCAAACCGTGAAGAAATACCTGATCATAGTTGAGGAAACAGACACCGGATATTCGGCCTATTCCCCCGATCTACCCGGCTGTGGCTCGACTGGAAGAACCAAGGAGGAAGTCGAGCGCAATATCCAACAGGCGATCGAGTTCCACATCGAGGGGCTCAAAGAAGAGGGCTACGCTGTCCCCGAGCCGAGCAGCTATTCCTCGTATGTTGATGTTGCCGCCTGAGCCACGCCCAACCAGCTGTTGCACCTGAGGCCTCGACAGCATGGCTTTCAGGTAACTTTCTCTCCTCAAGCTCGGATGGCTTTCGCTCGGCCCACGTGAACAGCAGCGTTGGATGGCTTACTTTTCTCCACTTTGAAAACATGCGACCGACCTCGACTAACAAGGTAAGTCTTCTCATCACGTTACTCGCGGTTGTCACGATCTTCATCTTGCCGACCGCCCATTCTCAACAAACGAGCGGGCCGCTTCCTGATGCGCTGCTAAAACTTGTCGAAACTAAACAGGAAACAATCAAACAAACGCTTGATCGAAATCCAGAAAGCGAATGGGTCGGGACTTACTTTTCCCAAGACGGACTGACTGCTGGAACCGTACTGTCTTGGCACCCGAACGTTGGGTTTATCGTCAGGTGGAGTACCTGTTCGCACGGTTGGAGGGAATCGGCTAATTACGGTGCTGCGATAATTAAAAATGGAATGTTGACCTTGTCGCCCGCACTCACAGGTGGCGACGGAAGCGTCTATCAAATCAGAGGCACGCTCGTGCCTATTCTCTGGGGACAGCAACGTTATTTCGTTTGGTCAAACCGTCTAATCAATTTTTGCTACGCGGTCGCCAACTCGAACGCCGTGCCGGAAGTTGACGCTTTCTTTCTCAAAGACGTTGATCGAGACAAACCTCGCAACGGTTTGCCCAACGTTCCTAACCAATACAGAAAATATCTCTCAAGCAAACCAATTGTCGGAACAATTTCTGAAATCAAACCAAACGTGCAGCCTTGGATCAAAGAATTTACCTTAAACGTGGGAACCGCTGACGGCGTCGTGCCCGAAATGAAGTTCTATGCATTTGCACCGCGCAACGTTTACATCCTGGTTGAAATTCTCGATGCGGGCGAACATTCGTCGCGAGCCTATGTGATCACCTCCGGCTATCGGCATTCCGACAAAACCGTTACGCCTAAAGTCGGATGGAAACTCACAAGTCGTGCACCTGGAGACGCGTCAAACTATTATCCCGGATGACGCCATCCAACGAAGCGCTTGAAGCTGACTCGCAGTGAGGAGCCTTTATCGATAGTTGAGTGAGCTCGCAGCTTAAGCGCAGCGTTAGGTGACTTCTCAATAGTGAAGAAAGGTGCGTCATAAACGTTCTATCCCGCTTTGCATACGGTTTCTCTTATCAGACGGTTTTCTGGAATTATCGTTCTTGTGCTCATGGGAGTGTCCACAGGTAACGGCCAGCTGGGCTCACAAGTCGAGGTGGAGCGCCTTCGACGTCAGGTTTACAGTCAGGATATTAGAATAGAATTAGGGAGACTTCTCGAGCGTCTGAATCTCCCTCGTTCGACACCGATCGAAGCGGTGAAGACTGAGTCTCTTCCGAAAACAACATCGCTAAAAGTCTATTTGTATACCGGGGGCAGCGTGAAAGTAGAGCGAGCATTCAGACGCGAAATCGAAGAGTGGAATACTAAGGACAGCCAACGATATGGCCGTTTAGAAATCGTAGGAGACCTAACGCAGGCGGAATTAATATTGGCAAGATATGTCGAGTTTGCAAGTGCAGTAGAGGCTTGGCCAATTCGTTTAGCGCCGGGTTATTCATATTTGGTTCTGCTCAAGCCTGACGGGCTAAAGGTTATATACCGCTTCGCTGATCTAGTATCAGCTTATGACGACGCGCCGCCGAGATGTTTAGCGTGTGAGAGACTCTTCAAGTTAATGAAGACAGGGGCAAAAGGTTGATTCATTGTCGGCGGTCGGTTGTGAGTCATCTCCTTGGTTCCCGAAGGCGCACCTAAACAAGCTGTTGCACCGGACGCCTCGATAGCATGCTTCTCAAACAATCTTGTTACCTCGCTGCTTGAATGGTTACGCTCGCCGCCGGTGAACAGCACCGTTATGCGGCTTCGAGAATAGATGAACGACATTCCTGATTTTACAAGCGCGCTCACACAGTTCGGTCGCTTCCTGAACGAGAATGGTTATCCGTCTGAGGTGCTCTGGGTCTTTCGCGATGACGTGTGGAAAATGTCGCCTACCGATGTGTGTGTCAAACATCCGTCGTCCCCGGAGAACTTTACTCTCGCCGAAAAGGTATTCGCTGAAGGTCGCGAAAGAGGTCTCGTGGATATTCATGCGGTCGCGGTTGTCGCGGACAAGATAGCCGCGACTGTTTGGTTTCCAAAATACGCGCATGAAGAGGTTCAGGGCTGGAGTCGGGGAATGAAACTTTCTATTTCACAGCCTCTCCCGCGCGCAAAAACAGTCGGTGCTCTACGTTGGATGCTCATTGAGCTTTTGCCGAGTTTCCGGCACTACCAGAAGGCAGATACTTTGATCGGCACGAGAGCATGGGCCGCCGCATAACAACACGTTGGACCGGAGCGGCGGAAGCGTGTTTCTCAAGTTGTTTTGTTCCACCAAGGGCCCTCGTAATCGCGCCGCCCGGTCAACGTGATCGTTCGGCCCCTTATTGACTTCACGAGGTTAGGATTATGAACCAAAAAACAATCAGCGAACCGGATTACAATCGAATAATTCGAGAAGCATGTGACAAACTGTTTGGCGACGTTATCTCGATCGGCGCACCGCCGCCAACCGAAAAAGATTATCTCTACGCCGTGTGGCGGGGCTTGCCACCCATATCGAACGGGACATGCCGATGCTAATGCCGGCAAACGGTCGCACCGAAGTCGAACTGCTTCGAGATGAAATTCACAAATTGGTTGCGGACCATCAGTCGACTAACTACCCAATTCAACCGACGCTTTACGCACAGATCAATGCCGCGTTGGAAAAATCAAGTGCGCCCTAACTCGGCGGGGCCGAACAAATCGTTGGACGCGAGCGGCGGGAGCGTGTTTCGCAAGATAATTGGCCCGGCGATGCTTGATTGAATTCGCGCCGCCGCGCCAACTCACCGTTCGACGGCTTTCATTCTTCGGAAGAGAACATGGCAATCGAATCCAGCCTATGCATCGTTTCTACAACAGTACTGGGACTGCGGCAATAATGCGTGGCAAGAAGATATTGCTGATCATCATCGCGCTGGCGTTGCTGCTCGCCTGTATCGTCGCGCTGAGACTGCGACGACACAAGCCGGTTGGCCCGAGTGTGTCGGAAACTTCGCGATTGATTGGAGGCCCGGCCTTCGAGGTTCAGGTCGAGATGCCTGCCTTCAATTCAGGCCGCGCACCCTGGGAGATCCCTGGCGTCATCCTGGGTTACGATCGTGGACCGCGGTTCGATCAGGCAACTCCTAGCGCCCAGGTCGGCAAGATAGCACCGGATCATATTGAGCTTAACGCCGACGGCGGCTGGGACCTTTTGATCGAGACCGACGGCGAAGGACGGCTCGCTCAAGCAACACACGTCGCATTTCCGGTAAAACTCGGGGGCAGACCGTTGAAATTCAACTGCCGACCCGCAGATCCGACCGTTGGCTATCTTCACACCACCGCGCGCACAGGCTCGGATGAACTCGAAGGGAGCTTCCAACTGGAAGTCGCTATCTGCAAGAATGCTGTCTCAGGAAAAACTGCCGCGTGGCCCTACCAACCGCTCAAGGTTCGTGGGAACTTTGCAGGGTTGAAAAAGCAAGGATGAAGAACTTCGCGGCCGCACGCCGCTTTGGGTACGGTACGAACGCGAACTCGTTCATTAACCCAAACGCCGTCGAACAAATCGTTGGACGCGAGCGGCGGGAGCGTGTTTCGTAACTTTGATTCGTCCGGCGATGATTGATTGGATTCGCGCCGCCCGTCAACTCAACCGTTGGGGCGCTAATCGTTGTAATGAAAACAGGATTCCTACTCGCAATTCTTTTCTTATTGCCTTTCGGCAATTCTGCGGCGCGCAGTGCAAGGACGCCTGACGTCTTCTGGCTCGACAAATATGGGAACATCGCGTGGGAAGATGAAAAGGCCCGCTTAGACAATTTCGCGATTCAATTAATGCACGACCCAAATGACATCGGATATTTCTATGTTCAGGTAGGTCGCTTGTCATGCAGGGGTGAAGCCCAGGCTCGCGCTATTCGCGCAATCAATTACATGACGCGGGTTCGCGGGGCCAACCGAAACCAGATTATCTGGCGCGACATTGGTTTCGGCGACAACTTCGAAGTTTCAATTTGGCTCGCTCCGCGCGGAAAGCCGCCAATGTTCGTTCCTGAATACCAACGTGCCACCCAACAGCATGTGATCAAAGATTGCGGCGGCGATGCATTGCGCCTGAACAAACGTGTCAAACCATGGCGCGCCCCAACAAATCGTTGGACGCGAGCGGCGGGAGCGTGTTTCTCAACTTGATTCGTCCGGCGATGCTTGATTGAATTCGCGCCGCCGCGTCAACTCAACCGTTCGATGCTCCCTATAAACTCATGGAAGTATTTATTGTACCAGTCCCCAAATCCAAACTAGATAAAGTTCCCGCTGACGAACGCGCGTTCTTTATTCACGTGGGCCATGTGCGCAACGAGATCGCCGTGCTCATGAAGTGGCTAAAATGGTCCGTAAACGACCCGACCGATGACGCCGTGCTAAAGAACGTCAATCTTTCTTTATCTTTCATGCTCGACAGACTTCTCGCGGGCAAACTTTATGAAAGCTGGCAATTGATTGATAAGGCCTACATTCAGACCGGACTCAAAACGTCACTCGGCGTTTCAATATCGGATGAGGCTCGAAAGGCCTTCGGCGAAATGGAGAATTACTTCTCAAGTCCCAAGAACCTTATCAATCAACTCAGAAACAGATTTGCGTTTCATTATGATCCCCGCAAAATCCAAGATCAGATTGCCGCAATCGACGAAACCGATAAACTCGAAATTTATGCAACCGAAAAACAGGCGAACCTCTTTTATTTGGTTTCCGAGGTCATCGTCGGAAGCGCAATGCTAGAAACGGTCAAGCGTGGCGACTATAAACTTGCCATTGAAAAACTGACTCAGGAAATAATGTCATTATCGCTTCACTTAATGAACTTCGCTGACGGATGCCTTCTTGTTATGCGAGAACGGTATCTTGGAACTAACATGGACGAACTTGCGGCGCAACGGGTTGAGATTCCTGACCCGCCACATAGGGACGAGATTCTGTTACCGTACTTCTCGCTATAGTCGAGGTACGCATCGAACAAATCGTTGGACGCGAGCGGAACCAGCGGGCTTGTCATCGACAACTTGTCCGTAACGTGGTTGTCGCCCGCCGCGTCAACTCAAACGTTGGGTGGCACGCTGTCGCACCAACGGCATTCGCAGCAGTGCGCTTGGCTTCATAGAGACATCCTGGATACGCTGCCGAGGAGACTAACCAGATGGATTCAACAATCGTCGCCGCGTTAATCAGTGCCGTGTCGTCTATCGTTATTGCTCTGCTCGGAATGGGGAGCTCAACAGCAAGCGCCTCAGGACGCCCCGGTTCACATGGGGGGTATGCGATACCCAAACGCAATCGATGGATTTGGCTCATAGTCGCTACCATCTTCGTAGCTTGGTTGATCTTTTCTGCCCTCTTTATACATTGGGATATTGCGGGGACGAGCGGCTTGGCAATTCCCGTAGTTGTGTTGATCTTGTCAGTGGCCTTCCCAATTCGGCCGTGGAGCGCGGCCGCGATATCCCTCTTTCTCTTTCCTTTTGCGTTCGCAGCAGAGCCCCTTGGTAAATGGCAACATGGAATCAGCTTTGAAAATCACTTGGAGCCTAATGTTCTAGGGGTTTATCTAGGCATAGCGTTCGCAACCGCGCTCTTCGCTTGGCTGATAACCAGGTGGCGAGTGAGGTCCTACAGGACCCTAAGTCACGACTTGCATGCGTCTCCTATTTCGAGTGTCTTTGCCAATGAATTCTCCGAACTAGCGAAACTCCATCAAGCAGGCGTTCTCTCTGACGACGAGTTCACTCGTGCCAAGAACAAGTTATTATCCGAGTAAAGCTGCCGCCTGGAAAGAGTGGGTGCTTGACAAGAATGCCCTCGCCCAATGTCCGCCACCCAACAAATCGTTGGACGCGAGCGGCGGTAGCGTGTTTCTCAAGTAGCCTGTTTCATCCAACGTTCCTCTAATTGCGCCGCCCGGTCAACGTGATCGTTCGACGGCTACCGTCGTCGTGAGTAGAAAGGAAGAAGGTGAACTTGGACTTTTTTGTTTCCTGCGATATTCGCCAGAACATTGACCGTATCGAAAAAATCATAGCAACCGGGATTTTCAAACCGGCCAATGCCGGCAATCCTTTAGTCAAATCTGCGTTTACCGAGCTAATGATTTGTCTTCGGGATCTAATGGAAAAGACCAAAACATTTGCCACGCCTATTTCGTTTGTCGACGACGTCATGCTGGCACCAAAACTCAAAATCAAGGATGTTTCCGATCTAATTACCTTCATTCGCGATGCGCTATGCCACATTGCTGCCACGCAGAAACACTTCGTGGTTCCGAACAAAATCAAGGCGTCTTTCAACATCGTATACGGCAAGGGGACGTTGGCGCCTCATCCCGGCATTTCGTTGACCTCGGATTACACCGATGATATTTGCTTCTTTTTCGGCGTTGAAAAAATTTACCTAAGGCGGCATGTCCTTCGAGCGTTTGAGGAGACCAAGCGACAACTCGTGCCCTTATTGCCTCGTGAGTCTCCTCCTGACATAGTGGTTTATTAGGTTGCGTCGCGCAGCCATGCGCCGTCGAACAAATCGTTGGACGCGAGCGGCGGGAGCGTGTTTCTCAACTAATTCGGTGCGGCGGAGGGTGCTTTGGTTCGCGCCGCCGCGTCAACTCAAACGTTAGACATCTGAAGATTTGAATCTATGGGGTGTGTATTAAAAGCCGAAGGTACTAATTTCATGGTGGACGCGTTCCTTGAACAGAGTGCGTTAACTGCAACTGCACGCGTTTTTCGAAGAGGTGAACCAGAATTTCCTCATACTCAACCCAATGGAAGAGTTTGGGAGTCGTCTAGGGTGGCTATCAGAGTCAGTGACAGAGGTTTTGATAATCTTGAAGAACTGATCAGCGATACCATTGCTTATTTGAAGCAGAATAACGATGAGCTAGAAAAGCTATGCCGATTTCCCGGAGTCGAGTACGTATACCTAGATTTTGGCGTTCGGTATGGTGGCGAACCTGTTGAGTGTTACCATTTGCCCCCAGAGTTGTTGCACTTGGCAAGCAATCTCGGCGTGGGAGTAGAGCTTTCCCTGTACGATATGGCGCCAGATCCCACATGCGATGTCTAACGAATTAAGGATTCTTGTCGCGCGAGTCTGCGAGCCGCGACAAGAATCCGGGGTTGAACTAACGAATTAAGGATTCTTGTCGCGAACGAATTAAGGATTCTTGTCGCGAACGAATTAAGGATTCTTGTCGCGCGAAACGAATTAAGGATTCTTGTCGCGAACAACACGTTGGACCGGAGCGGCGGTAGCACGTTTCTCAAGTAGCCTGTTTCATCCAAGGCTCTTGTAATCGCGCCGCCCGGTCAACGTGGGCGTTAGACGTCAACGCCATGGGAAGAATCATCGAAGTGGTCCCACACGATTCCACAGCCTGGCGCGCCGCGTTCGCGCGCGAAGCGCGTGCGCTGGAGCATGTGTTTGGCGAAGCCTTGGTTGCTATCCATCATGTTGGCAGCACGTCGATCCGCGGACTGCCGGCCAAGCCCATAATCGATCTCCTGGTAGTGTTGCGTGAAACGTCGACGATTAGGCGTTTCAGCAGCGCGATGGAGGCGCTTGGCTATCGCGACCGTGGAGAGTGCCTCGACGCGGAGATTCCAGGTACACCTGGGCGCTTTTACTTCAGTAAGGACCAAGGTGGGAAGCGGACGCATCACACACACGTGTGCGCCGTCGGCCATTCCGAAATCGGCGACAAGCTTGCCTTTCGTGATTATCTCCGGGCCCACCCGCGTCGGGCAGCGGAGTATGGAGAGCTAAAGCAAAACCTTGCGGGGCGCTTTCGCCACGACAACATCGGCTACATGCGCAGCAAGGATGCATTTATTCGCACCATCCTCGAGGAGGCACGACAATGGTGTCGTGAGACGCAGCCGACGGGTGGGATTGACGTCTAACAAATCGTTTGGACGCGAGCGGCGGGAGCGTGTTTCGTAACTTGATTCGTGCGGCGAAGCTTGATTGAATTCGCGCCGCCGCGTCAACTCAACCGTTAGGCCGCAGGAGGGATCCCATGAGGCGTATGTGGACAATCATTGGCGTTGGCGATGTGCCTGGCAGCTTCAAGTGGTACCAGTCGCTACTTGGCCTGCCGGAGACGGCTCCCGCCCATGACTACTTCGGTCAAATCCTCGACTCGGATGGAACGGTCTTGCTCTGCCTTCACGAGTGGGGCGCCCATGAGCATCCCTCCTTGACGAGCCCCGATCACGCGCAGCCTGGCAACGGCCTCCTCTTGTTTCTCCGTGTCGATGATTTCGACATGGCGCTGACAAGGGCACGCGCTCTCGTCGCTCGGCTCGAGGAGGAGCCCCAAGTTAACCCGAACACTGGAACTATGGAGTTCGCACTCCGAGATCCGGACGGGTATTACGTCATGATCAGCGCGCTCTCTGCGGCCTAACGCGCTTGCAGAGGACTCGCCGGTGAGTAGCCTTTATTCGTAGTTGCGTGGGCTCGCCGCTGAAGCGCATCAGCGTTAGACCTCAGAGAAGAGCAGAAGATTGTTAACTCGACGGACGTGTTATGACCTATAGCGAACTAGCCAAGGAAATCGAGCAGCTCAGTTACCGTGACAAGTTTCGCTTAGCGCAGCTGTTGATTCAGCTGGCTCGGAAAGAGGAGGAGGAACAGAATCCGGAACGGCGGCAGAAACCCGGTCCATCAGAAGCGAGGACACATCGTCGTTGCGGGGAACGGTCGTGTTTAGTATCCAAAGGTCTAACAAGGGGATGAACCGGACTCGCCGTCAGCGCGGCTCTCATCCTCAATCGGGCGGGCTCGCCGGTTATCCCCGGCGTTCGGCAGACTCGACAGGCCAAATGATCGGAATCGGTGAGTAGGATCGATGAAGAGAGCCGTGACTAGCGGAAAGCGACTGAACCATGAGCCGCCGGCCGTGACAGCGAAGCTCGGATGGCGGTACCACCATATCGGGATTCCATACACACAGCCTCGTGCTCGGGAGCATCATGTCGCGCACCTCGGGGTTCACGTCTCCGGTTTTGAGACCAGTCCTTACGGGATCGAGTGGATCCGGTTCGAACCGCATTGCCACGTGCCCGAGATTGTCAGAAGTGTTCCGCACATCGCCTTTGCCGTCGACGATTTGGACGAAGCCCTCAAAGGTAGGGAGGTTCTGATCGCGCCGACCGAGCCATCGGTTGGAGTTCGTGTTGCGTTCATACTTGACGATGGAGCACCGGTTGAGCTGCTGGAGTTTTACACGGCCAAGGCGGCCCGCCCAAAGACAAGGCACGCTGCCGAACAA
>Ga0137373_10008527_pt1 | contig 10806 bp, 10 predicted proteins | sample SagtaG_5_FD_104912 | JGI IMG/M metagenome (GOLD analysis project Ga0137373, IMG submission 104912) | Vadose zone soil microbial communities from Sagehorn Ranch, Mendocino, California, USA - Sage1_R_80_16 metaG | ecosystem: Environmental > Terrestrial > Soil > Vadose zone | place: USA...
CCCTACGTGACGAGCGCCCGCCCGCTGCGCGACCTGCGGCGCCGGCTCGCGGAGGAGACGTGACGCGCGTCGCGCCCGGTCCCTGGCTGCGACTGACGGCCCTCGCCGCGTCGGCCGGCACGCTCGTTGCCGTCGTCTCCGGCGCCGCGGGGCTCGGGACCGCGCATCGCCTGGTCGCGGCGCTCGTGGCGCCGCCGCTCGCCGCCCTGCTCGTCTCGGCGTGGCTCGCGCACCGGGAACTCGTGCCGGGAGTGCTGGCGGCAGCGGCGCTCTTCGCCGCCGCGGCGGCGCTCCCGGGAAGCGGCGTGCACGCCGGGCTCGCAGCCGGCGCGCTCGCGGCGCTCTTTGTCGTCACCGTCCAGAGCCTGCGCGGCGAGCGGGTGCCATGGGGGTCGTGGCGCGACTACGTGTCGCTGACGAAGCCGCGGATCATGGTGCTGCTGCTGATCACCGGCTTCTGCGGGATGATCGCCGGCGCCCGCGGCTGGCCCGGCACGGCGGCGGCCGTCGCCGCGATGGCGGGCCTCGCGCTCGCCTGCGGCGGCGCAAGCGCGCTGAACCACGTCCTCGACCGTGACATCGACCCGTTGATGGGGCCGCGTACGCGCCGCCGGCCCGTCGCCTCCGGCCGCGTCGCTCCGAGCCGCGCGCTCGAGTTCGGGCTCGCCCTCTCGGCGCTCTCCTTCGTACTCCTCGCGAGCGCGGTCAACCTCCTGACCGCCGTGCTCGCGCTCGTCGGCAACCTCTTCTACGTCCTCGTCTACACGCGCTGGCTGAAGCGCACGACGCCGCAGAACATCGTGATCGGCGGCGCGGCGGGCGCGGTGCCGCCGCTGGTCGGCTGGGCGGCCGCGACCGGCCACGTGAGCGTCGCGGCGCTGCTCCTCTTCGCGATCGTCTTCGTCTGGACGCCGCCGCACTTCTGGGCGCTCGCGCTGCTGATCAAGGACAACTACCGGGCCGCCAACGTGCCGATGCTGCCCGTCGTGCGCGGCGAGCGCGAGACCGCGCGGCAGATCGTCCTCTACTCCCTCGGGCTCGTCGCGGTCACCCTGCTGCCCTGGGCCTGGGGAACGGTCGGCCTCGGCTACGTGGCGGTCGCGCTCGCCCTCGGCGCCGTCTTCGTGTGGCTCGCGGAGCGGTTGCGCCGCGATACGTCGCCGCGCCGCGCGATGCTGCTCTTCCACTACTCGCTCTTGTACCTCGCGCTGCTCTTCGCCGCGCTGGCGCTCGACCCGGTGCTCTAGCGAGGTGGACGCCGAGCTCGCACGCCGGAACGCCCGCCTGGGCTGGCTCCTGTTCGGGGTCTTCGTCGTCCTGTTCGCCGGGACGGTCGGGATCGCGTTCCTGTACCTCGCCTTCGACTGACGTCGAATGCTCGACGGGATCTGGCTGGCGCGGCCCGATGAGCGGCCCGACGGCGTTCCCGTAGCGGTCAAGGACCTGGTCGACACGGCCGGCCTGGTCACGACCTACGGCTCGACCCTCTTCGCCAACCATGTGCCGACGCGCAGCGCGGAGGCGGTGCTGCGGCTCGAGGCGGCCGGATACACGGTCGCCGGGAAGACCAACCTGCACGAGTTCGCGTACGGGGTCACGTCGCAGAACCCGCACTTCGGCACCGTGCCGAACCCACGCGCTCCGGGACGGCTCGCCGGCGGCTCGAGCGGCGGCTCGGCGGCTGCGATCGCGGCGGGCGAGGTCGAGCTCGCGCTCGGCTCCGACTCCGGCGGCTCGATCCGCATTCCGGCGGCCTGGTGCGGCATCGTGGGCTTCAAGCCGACCTTCGACCTCGTGCCGACAGCGGGCTGCTTCCCGCTGGCGCCGAGCTACGACCACGTCGGCCCGATGGCGTCCAGCGTGGCCGGCTGCGTCGAGCTGCTCCGGGCGCTCGCGCCGGGCTTCGCCCCGGTCGAGCTCGACTCGCTCGAGGAGCTCGAGGTCGGCGTCGCCTGGCTTGCGCACGCCGACCCGCTCGTGCGGTCTCGCGTCGACGAGGCTTGCGCGCGGTTTCCACGTCGACGCACCGTCGACTTCCCGAGCGTGGACGCCGGAGAGAACGCGCTCTTCCGGCGCGAGGTCGCCGACGTCCATCGGGGCCTCTTCCCCGAGCACGCGGACGAGTACGGCGAGACCGTCCGCTGGAAGCTCGAGCGTTGCTTCGAGGTGACCGACGGCGAGGTCGAGGCGGCCCTGCGCCTGCGCGATGAGTACCGGGCACGCTGCGACGAGCTCCTCGACGGGCTCGACCTGCTCGTCACGCCGACGCTCGCGATGGTGGCGCCACTCGACGACGTCGACGAACGCGAGATCCGCGGTCGCGCGATTCTGCTCACCTACCCGTTCGACGCCCTCGGGTGGCCGGCGCTCGCACTGCCCTGCGGGAGCGCCGAGGACGGGCTGCCGGCCTCGATCCAGCTCGTCGGCCGCCGGGGCGAGGACGCGCTGGTGCTGGCCGCGGGCGCGCTGCTGGAGCAGGCGCTCGCGTGAGCGATCTCCGATTCGCGCTCGAACTGACTGACCTGGCGGACTCGCTGACGCTGCCGCGCTTCGGGGCCGTCGACCTGCGGGTGGACACGAAGCCCGACCTGACGCCGGTCACCGACGCCGATCGCACCGTCGAGCGGGCGCTGCGCGAGCGGATCGCGCGCGAGCGGCCGGGCGAAGGCGTGCTCGGCGAGGAGGAGGGGGACGACGGCGGCGCGGTCCGTTGGATCCTGGATCCCGTCGACGGCACGAAGAACTTCTCGCGCGGCATCCCTATCTGGGCGACGCTCGTCGCGCTCGAGCGCGAGGGGGAGGTCGTCTGCGGCGTGGTCTCGGCGCCGGCGCTCGGCCACCGCTGGTGGGCGGCCCGCGGCGAGGGCGCGCGCCGGGACGGCGACCCGATCGCCGTCTCGGCCGTCGCGGAGCTGCGTGCCGCCGCGGTCTCGTGCGCGCACGCCCGCGACCTGGCCGCGTGCGAGCCCCGCGTCTGGCACGCCCGCGGCCTCGGCGATTTCTGGCAGCACATGCTCGTCGCCGAGGGCTCGCTCGAGGCCGCCGTCGACTCCCGGCTCTCGCTCTGGGACTACGCCGCGCCCGCGCTAATCGTCGCGGAAGCCGGCGGCCGCACGAGTGGTCTCGACGGCACACCGCCCCGCCCCGGCGAGCAGGTCGTGACTTCGAACGGGCTCCTGCACGACGATGTCCTGGCCCTGTTGCGCTTGTAACAGTCTGTTACTTACCGTTACGGGGTCGCCACGGCACGCACGGCGGCCTCGTAGACGGGGTCGCGGGTGAACCTGTCGAGCTCGTCCGACAGCACGTCGCTCGGCTGCGGCGGGTCGCCGGGCGGGAAGGGCGCCGGCTCGCCGTCGAGGTCGATGCCCTCGAGCCGTTCGGCCTCGGCGTGCTCGAGCACGATGTCGTCGCGCCCGAGCCGCGAGCGGAGCCAGCCGAGGAGCAGATAGGCCTGCGCGTGCGTGCCTCTGACGCGGAGCGTGCCGACGTCGGCGACGTCCGGCCAGAGCGACGCGAGCAGCGCGCGCCAGCGCGAGGTCCGCGCCCAGGCGATGTCGGAGACGGCGGCGCGGTCGAAGAGCCGCGTGAGGTGCAGGTACGGGTACGGCAGGTCGTCCCACTCCGTCGAGTCGACGACCAGGCGGTCGATGACGCCCACGAGCTGGTCGAGCTCCGGCGAGCCCCAGGTCGGCTCGCCGCGCCAGCGCAGGAAGACGGGCAGGTCGGAGATGAGCAGCGGCTCGACGATGCTCGCTGGCGCCTTGGCGCGCTTGCCGTGGAGGCGCAGCTCGATCACCTCGGAGCACACGTCCCCCTCGACGCCCGGAAAGGCGTAGCACTCCATCGAGACCAGCGCGTCGATGCGGTCCTTGCCCGAGTCGGGGTCCGGGACGAGCAGGATCGTCCGCGACGGGTGCCGCTCGCCCATGCCGGCGAGAGCGGCGCGCGCCTGTCCGAGCCACTCCTCCGGCACCCAGGCGAGGTGCGTCATCACGCTCGTGCGCATGTTGGGGGCCGCGCCCTCCGGCGTCGAGGCCGCGCGCAGCCGCCCGAGCGCGGTCTCGACCTCGGCGAGCCTGACGCCCTCGCCGGTCCAGGACTCGAGGTCGACCGGCGCGCTCAATGCCGCCGCCAGGAGCGGCCGTCGCGCCGCAGGAGCTCGTCCGCGCTGGGCGGGCCCCACGTGCCGGCGGCGTAGTTCGGGAAGCCGGGCCGGTCGCGCTGCCAGGCGGCGACGATCGCGTCGACGAGCAGCCACTGCTCGCCGATCTCGTCCGCGCGCGTGAAGAGCGTCGCGTCGCCGAGCAGCGTGTCGAGGATCAGCCGCTCGTACGCCTCCGGCATCGCGGTGCGGAAGGCGCCGCCGTAGAGGAAGTCCATGTGCACGGTGCGGATCGTCATCCCCTGGCCCGGGACCTTCGCGCCGATCGCGAGCGACACGCCCTCGTTCGGCTGCACGCGCACGAGCAGCACGTTCGGCCGCAGCTCCGTCGCCGACGTCTCCTCGAACGGCGGGTGCGGCGCCCGCTTGAACTGGATGGCGATCGTCGTCTCGCGGCGCGCGAGGCGCTTGCCCATCCGGACGTAGAAGGGCGTGTCCGCCCAGCGCCAGTTGTCGACGAAGAGCTTTGCGGCGACGAAGGTCTCGGTCATCGAGTCGGCGGCGACACCCTTCTCCTCGCGGTACGCCGGCACCTCCTCCCCCTCGATGAAGCCGCGGCCGTACTGGCCGCGCACGACCGACTTCGGCCCGGGCGTGTGCAACGCACGAAGCACCTTCACCTTCTCGTTGCGCACCGACTCGGCGGTGAAGTCGATCGGCGGCTCCATCGCGGTCAGCGCGAGCAGCTGTAGCAGGTGATTCTGGAAGATGTCGCGGATCGCGCCTGCGGCCTCGTAGTAACCGGCCCGCCCCTCGATCCCGATCGACTCGGCGACCGTGATCTGCACGTGGTCGATGAACTGCCGGTTCCAGATCGGCTCGAAGATGCCGTTCGCGAACCGCAGCGCCAGCATGTTCTGCACCGTCTCCTTGCCGAGGTAGTGGTCGATCCGGAAGATCTCCTCCTCGGTGAAGTGCTCGCGCAGCAGCGACGTGAGCTGCTGCGCCGACGCGAGATCGCGCCCGAACGGCTTCTCGACGATCAGCCGCGTCCAGCCGGTCGCGCTGCGCCGCTTGCCGAGCGCGTCGACGATCGCCGGAAAGGCCGGCGGCGGCACGGCCAGGTAGTAGACGCGGTTGCCGCCGAGCTCGCGCTCCTCGTCGAGCCGCCCAAGCAGCTCGGCGAGCGTGTTCTCGCCGCCCTCGTCGGAGAAGTCCGTCGCGACGTAGTGCATGTTCGCGGCGAGCTCGTCCCAGACATCCTGGCGGAACTCGTCGCGGGCGTACTTCTGCACCGCCTGCTTCATGTTGTCGCGGAAGCCGTCGTCGGTCTCCTCCGTGCGCGCGACGCCGACGATGGCGAAGCGCGGCGGCAGCAGCCTGCGCAGCATGAGGGCGTACAGCGCCGGCATCAGCTTCTTGTGCGTGAGATCGCCCGACGCGCCGAAGATCACGAGCGCGCACGCGTCCGGCGTGCGTCGCAGCGACAGCCCCTCCGCGAGCGGATTCTCCTGCTGCTGCTCGACGGCCGCCATCAGTGCGACCTCGGATCCTCCGACCCCTGCGCCTTCGCCATCGCCTTGATCGCGTGGCCGCCGAACTGGTTGCGCAGGGCGGCGGCGACCTTCGCCGCGAAGTTGATCTCGTCACGCGTGGCGAAGCGCGCATAGAGCGCCGCCGAGATCACCGGCGCGGGCACGTTCTCGGCGATCGCCTCGTGGATCGTCCAGCGGCCCTCGCCGGAGTCCTCGACGTACGGCGCGATGTCCTCGAGCTTGCCGCCGTGCTGCTCGAACGCCTGGTGCAGCAGCTCGAGCAGCCACGACCGCACGACCGACCCGTAGCGCCAGATGCCGGAGATCTCGTGCAGGTCGAGGCCGAACTCGGAGTGCTCCAGGATCTCGAAGCCCTCGGCATACGACTGCATCAGGCCGTACTCGATCCCGTTGTGCACCATCTTCACGAAATGGCCGGCACCCGAGGCGCCGACGTGCGCGTAACCGTCCTCCGGCGCGAGCGCCTCGAACACCGGCTGGAGCCGCCGCACCGGCTCGGCCTCGCCGCCGACCATCAGGCAGAAGCCGACCTCGAGCCCCCAGATGCCGCCGGATACGCCCGCGTCGACGAAGTGCAGCCCCTTCGCCTGCGCGTCGCGGAAGCGGCGCTGCGAGTCGCGGAAGTTCGAGTTCCCGCCGTCGACGACCGTGTCACCCTCCTCGGCGAGCCCGAGCAGTTGTTCGAACACGTCCTCCGTGACCTTGCCGGCGGGCACCATCATCCAGAAGGCGCGGGGCGGATCGAGCTGCAAGCGCAGCTCCTCGAGCGAGCTCGCCGTGCGCGACTCGACGTTCGGGTCGTACGTCTTCACGTCGTGACCGTGCTCGCGCAGGCGCTCGGTCATCCCGTTGCCCATGCGGCCGAGGCCGATCATTCCCAGTTGCACGGCTGTCAGACCTCCTCCAGGTTGATGCGCGCGACGCGGCGGCCGCGCTCCTTCAGGGACGCGTAATCGCCCGCCGCCTGCGCGCGGATCAGCCGGCGGAAGCCGAACCGCCGGCCGGGGATCGCGAGCTCGTCACCGGGGTCGTCGACGACCTGCAGGTAGAGCCCCGTGTTCGGACCTCCCTTGTGGAGCTGGCCCGTCGAGTGCAGGTAGCGCGGCCCGTACCCGTGTGTGACGACGAGCCCGCTCAGGCGCCGCAGCTTCCGCACGAGGTCGTCGATCCGGCGGTCGTTCTCGGGAGAGGGAGCGATGAACGCCTGCACGCAGACGTAGTCGCCCGGACTCGCCTGCGCGAGCAGCTGCTCGACCGAGCCCTCCGGCTCGACCTCGGGCTCCTTGCCGGCGGCGAGCACCTCGTTCGTCTTGTCCTTTGCCGCCTGCACGTCGGGCTGGTCGAACGGATTGATCTCGAGATACGCGCCGGCGACGGCGACCGCGAACTCCCAGCGGAAGAACTCGCCGCCGAGCGCATACGGATCTGCGAGCTGCGGCGAGACGTCCTGGCGGTCCGGGCCATCCGGCGACTCCCCCGGCGCGGGAACCAGCCCCTTTCCCTGCTTGCCGGTGGACTCGGCGATCAGCTGCTCCGCCCAGAGACCGAAGCCGCCCTCCGTGTCGGCGATGCAGACCTTGTCGCGGCCGTCCTGCCAGCGGGTGCCGAGTGCGCGGCCGAGCTCGTAGCCCGGATTGCCGTCGTCGCGGCGGCACGCCTCGGCCATGCGCTCGGCGTTCGCGAGCAGCCGGTCGACCTGGATGCCCATCAGCGCCGCGGGCACGATGCCGAACGGCGACAGGGCCGAGTAGCGCCCGCCGATCGTCGGCTCGCCCGCGAAGCTCCGCCGGAACTCGCGCTCGCCGGCGAGGCGCTCGAGCTCGGAGCCCGGATCGGTGATCGCGACGAAGCAGCCGCCGCGCTTGCGGACGCGCTCCCAGAAGTAGTCGGTGTGCGAGCGGGTCTCGAGCGTCGAGCCGGACTTCGACGCGGAGACGAAGAGCGTGTGCTCGAGGTCGATCGACTCCTCGAGCGAGCGGATCGCCTGCGGATGCGTCGTATCGAGCACGTGCAGCGACTCGCAGCGGAACGTGCGCCGCAGCACCTCCGGCGCGAGGCTCGACCCGCCCATCCCGAGCAGGACGACGGCGTCGAGCCCCTCGTCCGCGACCTCGTCCGCGAACGCGCCGAGCTCCTCGACCCGTTCGCGCATCCGGCGCGGCTCGTCGAGCCAGCCGAGCCACTTCGCCTCGTCGCCGCCGGTCCAGACGGTCGGGTCCCGCTCCCAGATCCGGTCGATCAGCTCGGCACGCCGCATTCCGCGGTCAGGCCGCAGCCAGCTGGCCACGCTTCGAGCGGACACCCTCGAGCAGCTCCTCGAACGAGTCGGCGAACTTCTGCACGCCCTCGAGCTCGAGCGTCTCGGTCACGTCGTCGTAGTCGATGCCGACGCTCGCGAGCCGCTCGAAGACGGCGCGTGCCTCGTCGAGCCCCTCGGCGACCGTGTCGCTGCGCACCTCGCCGTGGTCCTGGAAGGCCCGGATCGTCTCCTCCGGCATCGTGTCAACGGTGTGCGGGCCGATCAGCTCCTCGACGTACAGCACGTCCCGGTAGTCGGGATTCTTCGTCGACGTGGAGGCCCATAGGCAGCGCTGCGGGTTCGCACCCTTGCCGGCGAGGAAGTCCCAGCGCGGGCCGGCGAACGCCTGCCCGTAATGCTCGTAGGCGAGCTTCGCGTTGGCGATCGCGAGCTTGCCGCGGAGCGCGAGCGCCTCCTTGCCGCCGATCGCCTCGAGCCGCTTGTCGGTCTCGGTGTCCACCCGCGAGACGAAGAAGCTCGCCACCGAGTGCACCGGCGACGGGTCGCCGCCCCCGGCCACGAGCCGCTCGAGCCCGCGCAGATAGGCCTCGACGACCTCGCGGTAGCGCCGGAGGGAGAAGGTCAGCGTCACGTTGATGTTCTTGCCGTGCGCGACGCAGTCCTCGATCGCGCCGAGCCCCGGCTTCGTCGCGGGGATCTTCACGTAGAGGTTCGGCCTGTCGATCCACGCGTGCAGGCGCATCGCCTCGTCGAAGGTGGCTTCACGGTCGTACGCGAGCGTCGGGTCGACCTCCCACGAGACGTAGCCGTCCTGCGGGTTGCGCTCGTGCACAGGGGCGAGCAGCCCGAGCGCTGCCTCGACGTCGCGCGCCGAGAGGTTCAGGAAGATCTCCTTCGCGTCCGTCTCCTCCTCGAGCAATTCCTTGAGCTGCTCGTCGTAGCGCTCGCCCTGCGAGATCGCCTTCTGGAAGATCGTGGGGTTCGAGGTGACGCCGACGACGGCGTCGTCTTTCATCTTCTGCTTCAGCCCGCCCGACTCGAGCAGCTCGCGCGAGAGATAGTCGATCCAGACCGACTGCCCGTGCGAGCTCAGCGTGTGCAGGTTCGATTCAGCCATGTGCCATTTCCCCTTCCATCGCGGCAACCTTGTCCAGTCTCCTGACATAACGCTCGCCGCCGTCGAATCGTGCCCCGACGAACACGCGCACGAGCTCGGCGGCGAGGCTCGGGCCCACCACCTCGGAGCCGAGACAGAGGACGTTCATGTCGTCGTGCTCGACGCCCTGGTGGGCCGAATACGTGTCGTGACAGATCGCGGCGCGGATGCCGACGATCTTGCACGCGGCGACCGAGGCGCCGACGCCCGAGCCGCAGACGAGCACGCCCCGCTCGGCGCGGCCGTCGCGGAGGGCGTCTCCGACCTCGCGCGCCTTATCGGGGTAGTCGATGCGCACGGCGTCGCTGTCGGTGCCGAGGTCGACGATCCCGTGCCCGTCGGCGCCGAGCGTCGCGAGCACCGTCTCGCGCAGGTGGACGCCGCGGTGGTCGAACGCGACGGCGACGTTCACTTCAGGACACGCGCTCGCGGAGGGCGAGCGCGCGCGCGACGACGTTGTCGACCGTGTAGCCGAACTTCTCGAGCACGGTCGCGCCCGGCGCCGACGCGCCGAAGTGCTCGATCGAGATCGAGTCGCCGCCGTCGCCGACCCAGCGCGCCCAGCCGAGCGCGACTCCCGCCTCGACCGAGACGCGCGCCTTCACGTCGGGCGGCAGCACCTCGTCGCGATAGTCGGCCCCCTGCGCCTCGTAGAGCTCCCAGCACGGCATCGAGACCACGCGGCCGTGCACGCCTTGCTCGTCCAGCTTCTGCGCTGCGCCGAGGGCGACGTGCACTTCGGAGCCTGACGCGATCAGGATCAGGTCGGGCTGGCCGTTCGCCTCCTCCGACTCCCACAGCACGTAGGCCCCGCGTGCGACGCCGTCGCGACGGGCGAGCTCGAGCGTGGGCAGCTTCTGGCGCGTGAGCGCGAGCGCGACCGGGCCGTCCTCGCGCTCGAGCGCGACCTTCCATGCGCCGGCCGTCTCGTTTGCGTCGGCCGGGCGGACGAACCACAGGTTCGGGATCGCCCGGAGGGCGGCGTAGTGCTCGACGGGCTGGTGCGTGGGCCCGTCCTCGCCGAGCCCGACCGAGTCGTGCGTCCACGCCCAGACGACCGGCAGGCTCGCCAGCGCCGAGAGCCGGACCGCCGGGCGCATGTAGTCGGAGAAGATGAGGAAGGTCGAGCCATACGGCTTGACCATGCCGCCGTGCAGCGAGATGCCGTTGACGATGGCGCCCATCGCGTGCTCGCGGATGCCGAACGCGATGTTGCGTCCGGCGTGCGTCGCCGAGAACAGGCCGCCGCCCTTGAACTCGGTCTTCGTCGACTCGACGAGGTCGGCCGCGCCGCCCACCATCGTCGGCGTGTAGCGCTTGAAGGCCTCCATCACCTTCGCGCCGGCGTCCCGCGTCGCCATGTCCTCGCCGGGAGGGAACTCGGGGAGCGCGTCCACCCAGCCGGGGCGCGGCCGGCCGGTGTGGACCTGGTCCCAGTCCTCCCGCAGCCGGGGATACTTCGCCGACCAGGCGGCGAGCTTCTGCTGCCACGCCTCCTCGAGCTCGATCCCGCGATCGGTGCGGTTCATCTCCTCGCGCACCGCGTCGGGGACGACGAACTTCTGGTCCGGATCCCAGCCGAGCGCCTGCTTCGTCGCCCGCACCTCCTCCTCGCCGAGCGGCGAGCCGTGCGCCTTCGCCGTGTCCTGCGCGTGCGGAGCCGGATGGGCGATGTGCGAGCGGACGACGATCAGCGACGGTCGCTCCGTCTCGGCCTGAGCCGCCGCGA
>Ga0137373_10008535_pt1 | contig 10801 bp, 7 predicted proteins | sample SagtaG_5_FD_104912 | JGI IMG/M metagenome (GOLD analysis project Ga0137373, IMG submission 104912) | Vadose zone soil microbial communities from Sagehorn Ranch, Mendocino, California, USA - Sage1_R_80_16 metaG | ecosystem: Environmental > Terrestrial > Soil > Vadose zone | place: USA: California...
CGCAAGGCACCCACCATGCCGCTCACCGGCAGGGCCGGGAATGACCAGGGCCGGTCCAGCGAGTATCGCAGCCGGAGGATGTCAGGAAGAGGGAGCCGGTCCCACCCGCCGAACCCGGCATCCCCAACGGCCAGCCAGAAGGAGCAGTCACGGAAGGGCTGACCACATCCGCACAGGCGGTTCTCCACTAGGCCGCTCTGCCAGATCTCCCGGACCTCACCAGCCGAGAAGACCCCTGGCGCCAGGCCCAGCATGAGGTCGAGCATGGTACTCCCGCTGCGGCCAAATCCGCCGATGTACCGGACCTGCACTGTGGCACCAGACGGGGCAGAGGCTGTGCCGCCCGACGGCCGTGGCCGCACCGAGGCGGTTGCCGGGCCCACCTTTGCCGGGCCAGCAGGGCCGAGCCCGCCTGCTGGCCGAGGTGCGTGGGCGGCCTCACTTGGGGGAGGTACCGAACCAGAGGTGTCAAACCCTCCGATCACGACTGTACCCTTCCCTGCGCCCCGTACTGGGGCGACCAGGCCGCCGACCGTTCCCGCAGCGAAGGGTCGGCGAGGTCGACTGAATCCTCGTCAATGCTGCTGACTGCTGTCCCGCGCGGACCTGGGACCTGGGGCCGAGGCGGCTCGCCACGGGTAGAGCTCGCGCGCTCCCTCGGCTTGCCCGAAGCGAACGAGTAGATTCCACCCAGGATGTTCGCACCGGCTCTGTTCAGCCGTTCCCGCGCGGTGAGGAGGGCCGGGGCCTGGAAGGCCTCGGAGTTCCAGGTGACAACGGTCCCATCGACGTAACGGGAGAGGATCATCGCGTCGGGCACCGAGAGCGCCGGCGGTGCGTCCACGAGGATGAAGTGCGGTTTCAGGGCTTGCAGATCTTTGAAGACCTGCGCCGTGTCGGGGCTGGAGAGCAGCGCCGCCGGATCTTCCGGCTCCGGGCCGGCATTCAGCAGGAACAGGTTGGGAACGCGGGTAGCTTTTAGGAGCCGCTCAGCGCTCTTTCCCTCGTGCACAGCGGTGGAGAGCCCGCGCCCGTTGGAAAGCCCAAGGATGACGTGCAACGTTGGGCTCCGCAGGTCGGCTGAGACCAGGATGACCTGACGCCCGGCCTGGGCCAGTAGCGCGCCAAGGTTGGCCGTCGTGGTTGACGCTCCGCCCCCCTGCGTGGGCGAGACGATCATTATGACCCGCGCGCCGGGGCGGGCAGGCAGGTTTTCCAGGGCTATGGCCGCCAAGCGGTAGGCATCGCTCGCGGGACTGCGAGGCTCACTGATCGCCACCAGAGACATATCCGGGGACCGCCCCTTGAACTTGGGGATGACGCCCAGGACAGGGGCGTACAGTGTGCTCTCCAGCTCACCCGGGCTCTTGATCCGCCGGTCCATGCCCTCCCTGAGCAGGGCCAGGATGATGCCCAGGACCAGGCCTATCACTGCCGCGATGATAAGGGTTGACGTGATCTTGGGCGAGGACGGAGAGGAGGGAGGTACGGCGGTCCCGATCACCTGTCCTCCCGACACCAGCTGCTGATCGCTTTCGAGTGTCTGCAGCTGGTTCGCAGCATCGGTCAATTGGGGACGCAGCATCGCCTTCTGGACCGGCCCGGAATGCAGGTACTGGTCCGAAAGGGCCGTGATGTTCTTCTTACCTTGCGCGATGGCGTAGGCAAGAAGCTTCTCCACGCTGTTGTTCCGGTAGGTGATATAAGCCTGGGCGAACGCGTTCGCATACTGGGCAGCCTGCTGGGCGCTAGGCGAGGTGTACTGGAAGAGAAGAATGTTCGCGGTGCTGGACGCCGAAACGTTTAGGTGATTCAGCAGCCTATCACCGCCATTTGAAATCTTTAGTGTGGTCCGGGCCAGATTCGCGACGGGAGCGGAAGCTGCCGTTGCCTGCTCGGTATTCATGTCCGGGGCATTCGACTTGGCCGTGGTCCCCGCAGCAACCGGACTCAGCAATGGATTGACGAGCACCTTGGCCTGGGCCGTGTATTGCGGCTTCTGCATCACAATATACAAGACCGCCAGCGCGATTACTACGAGTACAGGGACGATAACCGCGAGTTTCCGGGATCGGAAAACGTCCCAGTACTGATGCAGGTCGATGGTGGGTTGCGTGTTGGTCATGAGTTGCCTAGCTTCCGGCTGCTTTGGTGAGGCAGCAGCGTAACATCCGACCGCAGGCGGTTCCCGTGCTTAGGTGAACCTTGTCCTCTTTTTACCTTCGTCATGGCGTTTGTCCCGTCCTGGGTCCTGAGCAATTTCCCACCTTGCTGGCCATCGCCCGTCGCTACTGTGCGCCCTTCGAACGGATGCGCCATACCTGCCTGGCGGAGCGCCGTGCTGAGTCGGTGGCTGAATGCCCCGACGCAATCGGTGACGGTGATACCGGGAGGGACCCGGCCGGCGGATGAGGAGGCGTGACCAGAAGCTCATAATGCCTGGCCGATGCATCCGCGAGAAGGCCGCCGCCCATTTCCGCGACCTGGCTCTCCGTTCGGGACGGATGGTTTTCGTGGTTGCTTTGGTCCATGTGTGCGACTCTCCCGGACTGCCGGAGCCTCACCGTTGCGGATCCGGTCAGCAGCTTGACTGCGAATGGCAGATCCTGGAGCAGATACCGCCGGTACAGCCGCCGTGGCTCACTGATGAGCCGGAACGTCCATTCCAAACCCGCAGACTGCATCCACTGCGGGGCTCGTGGCAGCGCATTCGCCGCGAACGGGATCGCCGCGCCACAACTAATGAACCAGGTGGCCGGAAAAGACGGGGCCAGGCGCGCGATGAGTCGTTCCTGCTTGGGGAATCCGAGCCCTACGTATACGATGTCGGGCGCCGCCGCCGCGAGACGGGCGTGCACTGCGGCGACGGCCTGGGGGTCTGCGTCGAATCCGGTAGGCGGAGCGTCCGTTCCGGCTACCACGAGGCCCGGGTAACGGCCCCGCAGTTCCTCGCCGGCCCGCTCCGGGACTCCAGGCGCGCCGCCCAGCAGGTAGATCGAGCGCTGCTGGCGGGCCGCGGCCTGGGTGAGCGAAAAGATGAGCGATGAGCCGGTTACCCGCTCCGGCAGCGGCTCACGCACAAGCCTGGCGGCCCAGATCAGCGGCATACCGTCGGGCACGATCAGCGATGCGCTGGCCACCAGGCGTAGCAGCGCTTCGTCATACTGCGTCTGCCGGCAAATGTCGATGTTCGGGGTGGCAACCCAGCCGCCCCGGCCATCCCGGCTGGCTGTGAGGATGCGCTCCACGACCTGCGCTTCCGTGAGGGTGTGGAAATGCAGGCCTGCCAGCAAAGCCCGGCCACCCGGCCTGCTTACGCCGTCATCCAGCGAAGTGGGGGGTTCGCGAAGCATCAGAACCTTTTCTAATAGGCGCCGGAGCCGTGAAAGACCGCCGGGCAACTCTTCCACAGGATCTGCATGTCGAGTATGAGAGACCAGTTCTCCACATAGCGCAGGTCCAGCCGGACCGCTTCCTCCCAGGTAAGATCCGAGCGCCCGCTGATCTGCCAAAGCCCGGTGATACCGGGCTTTACCGCCAGCCTGCGACGCACATAGTCGGTGTAGCGCGCGACCTCATCCTGCAAGGGAGGCCGTGGGCCGACGAGGGACATATCGCCCTTTAGCACGTTGAAGAGCTGGGGCAACTCATCCAGCGAGTATCGGCGCAGCCACCTGCCGGTAAGCGTAACCCGGGGGTCGTTGCGTATTTTGAACAGCGCACCGGCCCCCTCGTCGTAGTCGGCGAGCTGCGCCTTCCGCTGTTCGGCATCCACCACCATGGTCCGGAACTTGTAGAGAGTGAACGCGCGTCCGTCCTTGCCGACGCGCGCTTGCCGGAACAGCACGGGCTTGCCGTCGCGCAACGCGACGACGAACGCGATCACCACCAGGAGCGGAGCGGAAATCATTAATGCCGCAATCGCGGCCAGCTTGTCGAACACCCCCTTGATGACCCAGCGGCTCCCGGAAAACTCGGGATGGTCCACGTGCAGCAGCGGCAAGCCTGCCACCGGGCGGATAGTCGTGCGAGGCCCGGCTACGTCCAGCAAGGCCGGAGCCACGTAAAGATCGGTTTCAGTTGCCTCGAGTTCCCAGGCGAGTTCGCGAAGCCGCATTTTGGTCAGGTCGCGGTCGGCAACGACCGCCACCGTATCTGCGTCGAACTCGGCGACAGCAGCGGAGACAGAATCCATGCCCCCGACCACTGGGATACCGGCTATCTCGGCGAGCATGTTTCCCTGGGTCAGGCAAGCACCCACAATTGACAGGCCGTGATACTTCTCTCGCCGCAACTCGCCGATCAGGTCGGCCACCCGCGCAGCATGACCAACTGCGATCACGCGCCGCATGCACGCCCCGCCGCGCCTGCGCCTGTGCAGACCCTTACGCAAGCCGTACCTGGCCAGAAGATCAAGAGCGGTCGCGCAAGGCAACGCAATGACGATGTACCCGCGAGCTATGTCGCTCTTGGTTACGAAGGAGATGATGGCGACCCCGGCGGTGAGGCTCGCTCCAACGTTCAGCACCTTACGAAACTCATCAGGGCCAATGCCGACGAATCGCGCATCGTAACCGCGCGCTAGCGCCACGGACACCACCCAGAAGGCCGGCATCAGCACCGTGAACAGCAGGTACTCGCGGGGCCGGCTGGGCCAGCCGGCAAACCGGGCCTCCAGTGCGATGAGCCCGGCAGCGAGGGCGCAACTGCCGTCAGCCGCACCGGCGGCCCAGAGATACGACCTAACCCACCGAAAGCGTTCCCGCTCCTCGCCCCGGCTGACTGTCCAGCGGATCTGTCCCGTCCGCGCGGCAGCGTCATCACTCACCCTGCGAAGGGCTGCGTCACTAGTCACCCGGCCCCCCTCCCCGCTGAGATGTCCGCGGCGCGACCAGCGCCAGCCGCTCTACTGGGAACAGGACGCTCAGCGTTAGGCGGTGGTTTACATGATGTTTGCCTGAGTATAGGCGTACTCCTGCGACATGCCTGGTGAACGCCAAATACCTCGGTCAGGACGAATAGCTGATTTATTCGATCGTTTTGATAGGCTTTTTGGTCTCGCTACGTCGTCCCCGTCAGTCGGCCGAGGATCTGACCGCCGAGGACTGCGGTGCACGTCCGCGGTGACCCTCTCGTCGAGACGCGCCAGGATCGTGCATGGTAGTCGATGAACCCGGCTGGTAGTCTCTTGCGGCGCCAGTCGCCGATGACACCAGCCGACCCTGGCGGGCAGCTGACTCACTGGACCGGCCGCCAGTGGCCGGCAAGGAATGCCCAGCGACCGACTTTCCCTTTAAGTGCGCTTATTCAGCGCTGGACCGTGCGGGGGTTCCGGAGTGTGGATTGCTCGTCGACACCTAGCTGTGGGACTGGTGGTTGCCTTCGCCAGCACCGGCATGGGTGGTCACTCAGCTGTAACGCGTGAGCGCACGGCCCCTTCCATCAATGCCGCCACCTGGGCCCCGGAGGGCACTGGGGCATACTTCTTCGATCGCTCTGCCCCGAGACCTAGCGCACCCAGCGACTTCGCCGGCCGCGAATCCCAGTTCGGCAGGAAGTTTGATGGCCACATGTATTATCTTCCTACGTACGTGAGTAGGGCCGATCTTGCAGGCCCCCATTGGTCACTGGCGACCGACCATGTTCCCTTCGTCATTCTGTCGTGGTCCACCGGGAATAACCCGAACACTATTATTCCCGGCATCGCCGCCGGCAAGTACGACAGCGAGATCGCCAGCTTCGCTGATGCAGTAAGATCACAGCTTTCCCCGTACGGGCGCACCTTGATCCGGCCCTTCTGGGAATTCAATTTCACCGGAAGTGAGTGGAACGACATTCACTACGGAAACAATCCTGCAGTCTTCATTGCTGCGTGGCGCCACTTTGTCAATATCTTTCGTGCGCATCATGTGGCGAATGTCAAGTGGCTGTGGAACCCAATACGTATTGGTGGGAGTCAGGCCCAGGATCCGGTGTCCTATTATCCTGGCGGCAGTTATGTTGACTGGATTGGGATTGATGCCTACCCGAAAAACAAATGGCTGACTCTCCAGCAGCTTGCCACCACCAGTGGCGGCCATAGCGGCTTTAACTGGTATCAGACATTCAGCACATACGGCAAGCCGCTCATGTTTGGAGAAGTGGGCATTTTGCCTGCCAGCTCCTACGGAAGTGGCGCACCGACCCGCGCGACCTGGTGGGAGGATGCCCTGAGCGAACTACGGCACGGCCTCACCAGGGTCAAGGCCATCGAGTACTTCGACTCGGACACCGCTTACGACTGGCGGTACGACGGGTCCGGGGCAGCCCCCGGAGACAGCGGTGTGGCCGCGCTGGCGGCAGCCAGGGCCGTAGCGCGCAGTTGCTATCTGGACAGCCTGGCCAGGGCTTGCCAGCATCGCACCCGCCGGGCCAAAGCGAGCCACAGCCACAGTCCCAGCCCGAGCCCGAGCCCGAGCCCGAGCCCGAGCCCACCAACTCCAGCCCCGTCCGTCAGTCCCCGTCACACCCCGCACCTGAGTGCACCAGCCGCAGGCCCGTCCCCACTCAGCGTTGCAGCAATCGCCGCTGGTATCGCCGCGGCGATCGCCGGCGCAGTGCTCGCCTACCGGAGATTCAGCAGGAAGTGAGGGGACGGCAGGCCTCCTGGATGCGTGCTTGACGGCACGTGCCCTGGCGCCCCGCGACGGGGAAAGGGGGCCCGGCGCCTACCCCGGAGCCGACTGGTACAAGGGCAAGCTCGACGAGGTATCCATCACCACCGGATAGCAGGCGAGATCTCACAAGTCCTGGTCTGCTGACCTGCTGCCTGGCCGGACAGGGATGAGCACGCACGGACCTGTCCGGCCGGGATCTCGGTAGGCCGCAACCGCCCCGGCGCCCTCCTGTTAGTGATCAGCGCCGCAGCTATACGCTGGGCAGCGCGGCCATCCCACAGCGCAGGTCGGCGCGGAGCCGGGGGGTCCGCGAGCACCCGGACGGCCGCTGCAACGATCCGGTCCGGGTTCCGGCCGACCAATTCGTTGGTGCCCTCGGTGAGCGTTATCGGGCGCTCGGTGTTGTCCCTGAGAGTGAGGCAGGGTACGCCGAGAACCGTGGTTTCCTCCTGCACGCCACCCGAATCAGTCAGCACGAGACGAGCCGAGGCCTCCAGGGCGAGGAAATCCAGGTACCCGACGGGCGGAATAACATTGAGTCTCGCGCAGACACCGGCCCGGTACAGCTGATCGGCCACCCTGGGATGGGCGGGCAGGACAAGCGGGCACAGGCCCGCGACTTCTTCAAGCGCGAGGAGCAAGGTGGCCAGGACGGCAGGGTCATCGACGTTGGCTGGCCGGTGCAACGTGACCAGGCCATACTTACCGGGATCGAGTCCCAGGCGGGAGAGGGTGTCACCCTCGACCGCCTGGCTACGATTCGCTAGTAGCGTATCCACCATCACATTGCCCACCAGTTCGATCTGTTCTGGCCGATGCCCCTCGGCCCGGAGGTTGGCTACCGCATCAGCCGAAGGAGCGAAGAGGTAGTCACTGAGCCGATCGGTGACCACACGGTTGATCTCCTCGGGCATGGACCAGTCCCTGCTGCGCAGTCCGGCCTCCACGTGCGCGAGCAGGGCGCCGGACTTGGCCGCGACGATGGCACAGGCAAGGGTGGAGTTCACGTCCCCCACCACTACGACAACGTCCGGTCCCACCTGGTCCGCAAGCGGCTCGAAGGCAGTCATCACCCGGCCAGTCTGGGTCGCGTGGCTGCCCGAGCCGACGCCGAGGAAATAATCGGGCTGACGGATCCCCAGGTCAGCAAAGAAGATGTCGCTCATCGCCGGGTCGTAGTGCTGGCCGGTATGGACGAGGATGACCTCCGTCCCGCGTTCCTCAAGTGCGTCCATGACGGGCTTGACCTTCATGTAGTTAGGCCGCGCCCCCGCCACGCAGATGACCCGTAGACGCCCTGCCATCACAGCGTCTCGACTTTCTCGCCGGAGAGCACCCGACGGCAGTCCAGCAGGTATGCCGCATGGCTGCCGATGGCACTGGCATCAAAGGCGTCGTGGTCGGTGAGCAGGATCACGGCGTCGGCCTTAGATACCTCGTCGGGCGTTGACTCGACGCGTGTCACCGCGGCGTTGATCGAACCGGTCTCCACGACGTGCGGGTCGGCTGCCCGCACTTCCGCACCCATCCCCGCGAGCAACTGTGCGACCCGGAGGGCAGGAGACTCCCGCGCGTCACTGCTGTTCTTCTTGTAGGCGAGGCCCAGCAGCAGGATACGCGATCCCTTGATCGGGCGGCCGCGCTCGTTGAACGCCATCATCAACCGGCGGACGACATAGTCAGGCATGTGATTATTGATGTCGTTAGCCAGTTCGACGAAACGGAAGCTCTGCCCGAGCGAACGCTCCACTCGCCAGGACAGATAACACGGGTCGATCGGGAGACAATGGCCACCTACCCCCGGTCCGGGGGTGAACCGCATGAACCCGAATGGCTTGGTGGAGGCCGCGTCGATGGCCTCCCACACATCGATGCCCAGCCCGTGGGCGAACATCGCAAGCTCATTCACCAGCGCAATGTTGACGTGCCGGAATGTATTTTCAATGATCTTGGCAAGCTCTGCCTCGCGTGGCGACGACACTGGCACGGTCTGGTCTACAAGGTCGCGATAAAAGGCCCGGACCGCCGCGAGCGAGCCGGCGTCGATCCCGGAGACGATCTTCGGGGTATTGACCAGCGTCCAGTTGCTGTTCCCCGGGTCGACCCGTTCCGGGCTGTAACCGAGATGAAAATCGCTCCCCGCCACCAGCCCCGAGCCGTCCTCCAGCCAGGGAAGCACCTGCTCTTGCGTCGTTCCCGGATACGACGTCGACTCGACTACCACGGTAGCGCCCGGCCGCAGGTACCTGGCCAGCACGCGCGCCGCCGTCTCGATATGAGCAAGATCAGGCAGACCGTCCCGCAACGGCGTGGGAACGGTGATCAGCGCGACGTCGAACCCAGTGCAATCCCGGGACTCCGATGATGGGTGGAACGCCCCGTTCTCGAGCATCGCCAGCAACTGGCCGACGGGCACATCCTCGATGTAAGACTCCCCGGCCGCCAGCCGCTTCACCCGGCCCGGGTCTGTGTCGTAGCCGATCACCTGGTGCCCGACTTCCGCAGCGCGCATCGCGAGCGGGAGGCCCACGTATCCGAGGCCGACCACAACTACACGGGTCATCGGCGTTCTCCCGAAACAGCGGGGCAGGGCCAGGCGCGGCCAGTACCTAAGGCCTGCGTCTCCACCGGGTCCCCCCTGCCTGAGCGGACCGCCCCCGCATCACCGCGCACCGTCGTCACTCCCGCTCTGCAACTTGAAGTAATTAGTTGACTGCGAAGAGTTACATAGTACTCGGGCGGGCGCCGAACACCTACCGATTCCGCATTTGCCGCTGGAGGGTCCTCACCACCCGGTCCCACTATCCGGTGACCGTCTCCCGTGCCCGCTGAGTACCGCGACGAGATCCGGCCGTGCAATCCGTCGCCCGATGACCAAGTACTGGCTCACCACAGCTGCCCACTCACTGTCCGTCAGCGGCTCGTCGTGGCCGTCGCGCTCACCCGGTCGGCGGGGTGACGATCGCCGCGCTGGAGCGCTTCAGCGGCTGCCACCAGTCTCGGTGCTCGGCGTACCAGCGCACGGTCGTGGCGAGGCCGTCGGCGAACCGGGTACGCGACGCGTAGCCGAGCGCGCGGATCGCGCTGTCGTCCAGTGAGTAGCGCCGGTCGTGGCCCTTGCGGTCAGCCACCGGGGTGACCATGTCCCAGCCCGCCCCGCAGCGGTCCAGGATCGCCTGGGTCAGCTCCAGGTTGGTCAGCTCCGCGTCGCCGTTGATGTGATAGACGCCCCCGGGCGCGCCGTGGTCCAGCACGAACTGGATGCCGCGGCAGTGGTCGTCCACGTGCATCCAGCCGCGCACGTTCTGGCCGTCTCCGTACAGCGGGACCTTCTGGCCGTCCAGCAGGTTGGTCACGAACAGCGGGATGATCTTCTCCGGGAACTGGTAGGGGCCGTAGTTGTTGCAGCACCGGGTGATGCTCACGTTGAGCGCGTGCGTCCGGGCGTAGGCCCGCGCCATCAGGTCGCCACCGGCCTTGGCCGCGGAATACGGCGAGTTCGGCGCGAGCGGCGCGTCCTCGGTCCATGAGCCGGACCCGATGCTGCCGTACACCTCGTCGGTGGACACCTGGATCACCCGGTTCACCCCTGTGTCCAGGCAGGCCTGGAGCAGCACCTGGACCCCGGCCACGTTCGCGGACACGAAGTCCGCGGCGCCCATGATCGACCGGTCCACATGGGTTTCCGCGGCAAAGTTGAGCACCGCGTCGTGGCCGGGCAGCACCGACCGGAGCAGCGTCGCGTCGCAGATGTCACCGTGCACGAAGCGCAGCCGCGGGTGGCCGTTCACCGGGTCCAGGTTGGCCAGGTTGCCCGCATAGGTCAGCTTGTCCAGAACGGTCATCCCGGCCTGCTCGTAGCCGGGATAGCCGCCGGTCAGCAGGGTCCTTACGTAGTGCGAGCCGACGAACCCGGCACCGCCGGTGACCAGGAGCCTCATGAGCTGATCTGCACCTTGCCGTGATCCCCCACGCTGCTCATCCGCTGGATGGCCGCTGCTCGCCGTGGAACGCGTTCTGCGCCGCGCCCAGCCCGGTGCTGAGTAGAGCCTGCACCGCGTCCGCAGCCCGGTCCACCAGGAACGGCAGTTCTTTCCGCTCCGCGGCGCTGAAGTCCCGCAGCACGAACGCGGCCGGGTCCATCC
>Ga0137373_10008540_pt1 | contig 10799 bp, 8 predicted proteins | sample SagtaG_5_FD_104912 | JGI IMG/M metagenome (GOLD analysis project Ga0137373, IMG submission 104912) | Vadose zone soil microbial communities from Sagehorn Ranch, Mendocino, California, USA - Sage1_R_80_16 metaG | ecosystem: Environmental > Terrestrial > Soil > Vadose zone | place: USA: California...
ACTGGCCCAGGTGGGCTCGCTGGGGAGGCGTCGGTTGGCGGAGTCTGATCCGGCGGCGGGCTAGAAGCCGGCTGGCCCTCGCCGGGCTGAGCCTCGTCTCCTGGCGGGGGTGGCTGGTCGGTCGCTGGCGCGGGCTGCTCAGTGGAAGGAGGGCCCTGCTGGCGCTGCTGGACGCAGGCCGGGTCGTCGTAGTTGGCCTTGTCCTCACAGTCGATCTCGGCGGCTCGCGAGCCGGCGGGCACCAGCCCGGGACCCACAGACAAGCCCAAGGTCAAGATGGCTAGGAGCGCGCTTCGAGACAGCGCACCTAACAGCCAAGGGGGCATTTCAAAATCCGTCCTTCCTGAGTCATTGGGGCAGGCGCCTGTTTCGTCCCCCTCCCCCATCCACTCCCCCAAGCTTGGGGGAGTGGGCCAGGGTGGGGGCTGCTGCAGGGCGTTTCAAATCCGCCGGTGCTGCCGGCGGGCGGCGCGCAACTCTACCGGCAAGCGACGAGCGCGCACAAGGTCCGCGAGCATACTAGCGGGCCTTGCTAAACCGAAGATGAACGGGCGATGAAGGGCGCCCAGCTCGCAAGATAGAGCTCAACGCAGTGTGTTCGCTATAGTGTGCTAGACATAAGACAGGAGGTCGTCGGTCCGTGATCTCACTCTCTACCGGCCTTCTCTGCCGTGGCCTGGTAACCGTAGGGCTGGCCTCCTTGCTCGGTCTCACCCTGGCCGGTGCAGCCCTCGCGCGGGAGGAAAAGTTCGACGTGAGTGGGACCGTGATCGCGATCGACGATTCGATCCCGACCATCGTCAGCTCCGACATCATCGGCAAACCCCAGCCGATCATGGTCGACGTCTCCGAGCTCAAGAAGTTCTCGGTCGCCGTCGGCTCCCCGATCTCGCTGACCATTCGGGCGCGCGAGTTCGACACGTTCCTCGCGGTCGGCGTGGTGCGCGAGAGTCCGTTCGTCACCGGCCAGGACTTCGGCGTCCGCGAGGAGTTCACAGTCAAGCAGGACTCGATCGCGGCGGGCGCCGGCAACGTGCCCGCGGACGAGGAGGCGTTAGCTCAGCAGCACCGCGACCACAATCTGCGCAAGCGCAAGAGGAACGACGATCCGGTCGGGTTCTAGATGGCGGGTCTGGCTCGCGGTAGGGCTCGCCGATCCGCTTTGCTGGGAAACAAGGCGCAGGGCCGATCTGGCTGTCAATGAGTCGTCGAAAGCTTCTACGGCTGGCTGGGATCACCGTCGTTGCGGGCATGGGGCTCGGATCCTTGGCAGTCTGGCTTGTCAGTCGCCAGGGCGACCACACGCGTCCGACAGTGAAGCCGATCAAGTGAGTCTGCCCTCACCCCTCGCCCCTCTCCCACGCCAGGGAGAGGGGCGGTCCAGTCGCGTTGCCCCTCTCCCCTCGCGTGGGAGAGGGGGTCAGGGGGTGAGGGTTAGCACGTTGCGCTGGTAAGCTTCGGCAGCTGGCGGGCGAGTGTCTCTGCCAGGACCTGATTTCCTGGTCCCCGGTAATGGCTGTTCTGGGTGAGCAGCTTTTGCGGGTCGACCCTAGCCCTCCGCCCTTCCCCAACGAGACTGTCGGCTGCGTCGATTGTGGGGACGCTCTCACGCGCCAGCCAGTCCAACAGCGGCGCATAGAACTTGTCGCCGCGCTGGACGGCGTCCAGCTCGCTCTTGCCACTGAACACGACGACCACCGGCGTCGCGCCCTCCCGCTCGACCTCGCGAGCGAACTGGATCAGCACCCGTCCCGCTACCTGGTAGGCCTCCTGTTCGTCGCGGTAGGCGGCTGCGTGTGGGTTCTGCTCGTCGCCCCTGAGCTCGAGTCGTCTGATGCGCCGATACATTGCGGTGCGCGCCAACCGAACGAGCTGTGAGACGTCCAGTGGGCTTGCGACGAACACGCCCGGGAAGTACCAGTGGTCGTGAGGGCCGAGCGCCTCCTCGACCCACACTGGATCGTCCAACAGCTCCAGGCTGGTCGCTGGATTGGGCAGCAGCGCTAAGCCATCGCGGTCCAGTAGGAAGCGCGGCTTGCCCGCCACAAGGCTGGTCTCGGGCGTATAGAACGGCCGGAAGCGATTGACCACTCGATCGATGTCCCCCACGTAGTAGCCAATCAAGACGGCGCAAGGCTGGTATGGAAGGCCGTCGCGCTCGTAACGCAGCCAGGCCTGATCCGGACCATACGCCGGCACGCCGAAGTCGAGCACCTCGGTCCCAGCCCAGGCCCGCTCGAGTTGCGAGTCCAGCAATCGGCGTAGTCGACCTCCTCGCAATGGGTGAAGGAGTCGCCGAAGGCGGACAGGCGCCGCATCCCGCTGCGAGGCTCGACGCTGAATTCCCGATCCGAGCGTATCCCCGCGCTGTTAGTTCGGTAGATGGCGCCCTTGTCATTGCCCCGGGCAGACGGCCCGGTGGTCCAGCCAAGCACTGGATCAAAGCGCAGATACGTGTCGCCCGCGGCCAGCCGTCGGACCGCTTCGTGGTTATAGGGCAACGGGAGCAGGTCGTCGGTCCGTACAGGCCGAACCAGGCGGACGCCGATCTCGGCCACCAGCCCGCCAACGATCAGGCTCGCCAGCGCAACGCTGGCTAGCAGGCCAACTCGACGCACGGTCCTCTGATTCTTCATTCCGTCAGCTGGTAGACCCGAATGTGTGGGCCCGGGCGGGCTTCGGAGCCGAGCGGGATCCCGTGCCAGCCCTGCCAGCCCTCCTGGACCGGGTCATAGCCGAAGTCCGGCCAGGGAGCGACCCACAGCAGGAGCCGCGCCTCATCGTCGAGCGAGCGGTAGAACGCGACCCGTCTGGGGAAACGCTCCGGGTTGCGGAGCCAGCGGTCGTACACGAAGCTGCTCGTGGCGACGTAACGCAGGCCGCGCTCGCGGTATCGGTCGAGAGGACGGTCGGCAAGCTCCAGGCCCGTCTGACGAATATTGGAATGCGGGGGCCCGTACCACTCGGTGAGCACCGGCTGGTCAGGCGGGATGTTGGGCGCCATCCATTGGGCCGCTATTGTACGCGTGTCGGGATGGGTGAGCAGGACGTCGAAGCGCACGACACCGTCAGCCTGCCAGAGTAGTGCCGCGACCCCGACCGCCATGCCGATGGCCGTCACGTGCTCTGCTGCGATGCTTCGCCGCGCCAGCGCGCGCATGAGCCACGCCAGGCCCAGCCCGGCCAGGATGCAGGCGAAAGGGACGAGCGGGACCACGTAGCGCGCAAAGCGGTCCTGCCAGCTCCAGGAAAAGACGTAGGTGACCAGGGGGTACACGAGGAGTACGGCGGCGTAGCGGGCCGGCCTGGCCTCTGGCCGGTGCACCCACGCGAGGCGTGTGACGGTCCAGGCCACCCAGCCCAGGCCAAGGGCCGCCAGCACCGCGACGGGCAGGTCCAGGCCCCAGCCCAATACGTCCGGCACGTACAGAATGGGCGCAAGTGGTCCGCTGGAACCCAGGTCCCCGACGGGGCCGCGCGATAGCACCCTGCTGGCCTGGCTTGCGAAATCCGCCCGGAAACGTGGCCAGTCGAGCACGATGAAAGGTGAGGTCGCGAGAAAGGAGGCGATCGTCGCCAGGCCGGCCAGCCAGAGCCGCCGATCCACAAGTGCCGAACTGACGAGCTGAACGGGCTGGCGGCCACCCGTCTCTCCGAGCGTTCCGCGCTGCGGAATCCCGCTCCGCGGGTCGGAGTCCGCAAGGCGGATAGACGGGCTGGTCCTGGCGAGATGAGCCGCGACGATGGCCAGCGCGAAAGTGGCGCTCGGGTACTTCGCCCCACTTGCCAACCCGGTCGCCAGGCCCGCCAGGAGGTACCAGCGCGTCCGCCCGTCGTCCACGATCCGAAGTGCGAAGTAAAGGGCGAGAATCAGAAACGCTGTCGTGGGCACGTCTGGCGAGGCGACGTGAGACTGCTGGACGTGCAGGGGGCTGAGCGCCAGGAAGCCGGCAGCCACCAGCGCGCAGAGGTGTGCCTGCGGCGATCCGAAGACGGTCAGAATGCGGCGGGCCACCAGGAAAAGTGGGATCACCGACAGGGCGCCCACGACCGCCGTTACGGCGCGAATCGTTCCATAAACGTACGTCGGACTCTCGAGCGGCCCGAGATCGGCGGTCGGCGGTCCCAGCCCCGCTGCCAGCCGCAATGCCAGCGCCAGGCAGTACAACCAGAACGTCGGGTAGAGGTAGTGGCTTGGCCGAAGGTCACCGCTTGCCGCGATGGCCCGGATCGGCTCCATCACCTTGTCGCTCTCGTCCGGGTAGAACGAATACGGTAGGCCGTAGTCCAGACCCCAGGACCTGGCCAGGATCGCCGCCATGACGGCGAACGCTAGCCCGGCCCGCACCGGCACGCTCCCCTCACCCCTAACCCCTCTCCCTCGAGGGGAGAGAGGTAGGGGTGAGGGCGCTTCGCGGGGTGAGGGCGAACCACCTGACGATGACAGCCAAGCCCACGCCGCTAAGAAGCGCACCCAGGAGGAAGGTCGGAAGGAGGTATCGTGGGTTGAAGTTGTACAGATTCGCGCTAATACCCGCGTAATAGACGAGCGCGGTCAGCAGGACGAAGCCCTCGACTGGCAGCCGGCCGGTCTGGCGCCAGCCGCGCCACCCCTTGGCAAGTAGGGCGACGACGCCGACGGTCGCTAGCCCGGCCTCGAGCGGAACACCGTGTGAGCCAGTGATCGTGCCGTCGACGAGGCTTTCTGTCACGACAAGGCCCGGTCGATCCAGCGGTCTGCGGACGGCGGAGCGGGGCGCCTCTCGCTGGCGGAGCATCTCGTCGCCCATGCGCTCCTGAAACAGGTGCAGCGTGTGGACAATCGGATTGGGATACAAGTGTGGATCGCTCGCGACGAACACGGCGACCGCGATTGCCACAGCCAGGAGCCAGCCACGCGCGGCGCCCCTGCCCGCGGTCACCGCCACCAGCACAACCCAGACCAGGACTGCCAGCAGGCCGAGGAACGCGGTCAGCTTGGTTGCCAGCGCCAGGCCCAGTCCGACGCCGAGGGCCACCGACCAGCCGAACGAGAAGCTGCCCGCGTCGGACAGGGCCCGCCGAGCGACGACAACACCCAGCAGCGTGCTCAAAAGAAGGAAGAACGCCAGTGGGCCGTCGGTCATCGCCCTGACGAGGTGCTCGCCCGCCAGCGGGCTGGCAAGCGCAAGGGTCGCGGCCGTCAGTCCGGCGACAGCCCCGCCGAGGGTGGACCCCAGTAGGTACAGCAGGACGACCGACCCGGCAGCCAGCCACACCATCGGGACCCGTGCCTCGGAAATAAGCGCGTCGCTGGGAATCCTGCCTTTGCGATTGTTGTCCGCCAAGCTGATGCTGAAGTCGTAGCGACGGAGCGGCGGGTCCAGGCTGTAACCACGCGCCCAGAGCCAGCCGCCGACCAGATAACGCGTCAGCATCGGATGAGTGTGCGTCCAATAGCTGTCGCCCCAGTCTGGGTTCAGAATATCGTGGTCGATGAACAAGTACCGAAAGTAGCGAGCCGCGATGAGGCAATCGTTCTCGTCTCCCCAGTACGGGACCCGCTTTGCCGCGCCGCCGAAGATCACAAGCGCGACCAAGAAGAGGAGTCCCGCCGCAGCGCCCGTCCTCATAACCCGTGCTCAGCGTCCGTCGAGGCCCCACTCTCGGAGGGCTCGCTCGATGGCTCCGGCCGCGACAGCGTGTCCGGTGGCGGTCCAGTGTTTGTCGAAGTCGTAATAGAGCGGCCCGATGCCTCCAGAGGTGGCTTGCTGAAGTGGGGGGAGCAGGTCGACGTACGGGACGCCGAGCTGCCTGGCGATCGCGCCGAGCTGGTCGGTTGGGGCCGCTACGTCGAGCCGACCGCTCGACAGGCGAACCCCCTCCACTTCTCGGCGCCAGGCCTCGACGTCGAGCGTTCGCCACTCGGGCGCGCCCACGATAACCAGACGGGCCCCCATCTCGGCGGCACGGTCACGGACTTTCGCCAGGAGCACCTCACTGATCCGCCAGGCCCGCAGCCACTCGCCCTCGGGGCGGGCGTCGTATAGGCCGCGGAGGGGTGTCTTGAGTCCCCCAATCGCCTCCAACTGCTCGCGCGGGTACTCGCGGTTGAGCTTGTTCATTACACCTGTTTCGAGCACGTTGTAGAGCACGCAGCAGTCACGCAGCCGCTGCGCAAGACCGCTTTGGGGCGTCGGCGGAGGGCCGGGGATCAGTCGCAGGCTGCCATCCGGCTCCAGGTCGAAATAGGGCTTGAGTGCTAGCCGCAGGTCGCTGTCCCAGAGCTCGAGCCGGTAGTCGTTGTTGGTGACGTCGTTTCCGACGAAGAAGAGCAGGATGACCAGGTCGGGCTGATACTTAACGCCTTCCTGGTCGAGCAGCAGGTACTCCTGGCCGGTCCCATAGGCGGCCACTCCGCCGTTGACCACCTCCACGGGCCTGCCCGAGGCGGACTGGGACAGAGCGACCTCGAGCCGTTCGGATATGGCCTCGTTGGCCTGGACCTGGACCGCCTCCACTATCGAGTCGCCAAGGAAAAGAATGCGATACGTGCCTGGCGGCTTGGTATAGCTCGTCCGCTTATCACGCAGGCCGAGCGGGCTGATCTGGACGTGGGTGGTGAACTCCCTGCTCTTTATCCAGCCGTCGAAGCCGGGCACGTGAAAGTGTCCCAGTGACGGGTGGCGCACCAGGTACGTGCCCGTGTCGTAGTTGCCCGGCAGGAACGGACCGAAGAGCCGAAGAGCCAGCTCCAGCGCGAGCAGCGGGCCGAGCGTCCCGAGCAGTGCCGCCCCAGCTCGCCCTATCGGACGAGCCATCAGCCGAGCGAGCCCTCAGCCATCAGCCGAACGAGCCCTCAGCCATCAGCTATTAGCCATCAGCTCGCCCTACGCGGGAGAGCCGCCAGCTAAAAGCTGATAGCTGATAGCTGATGGCTCGTGCTACCGCCAGGCCGGCGGCCGGAAGTACCAGCAAACACGTGGGCAAGAAGTAGCGCGGATAGCTGAGCCCAAGCCCCCCGCTGATCGCGACGGCGTAGCCCGCCAGCCAGAGGAGCAGCGTGCTGACGGCGGGCCAGCCGCCAGGCGGGGGCGTGTGCGCACGAGCGAGGAGTAGAAGCTGCACCAGGCCGACTCCCATGAATGCCAGGCCGATGGGGGTGCTGGCGGCTGTCTCCGCCCAGGGGCCGAAGCGCATGCTGCCGGCCACGGTCAGGCCCGGTCGGTCTCGAGGATCGAGAACCGCGTATTCCGGCCACAGGCGTTGTTGGACTGCCATCTCCTCGGCCCGCTCACGCAGCATAGCTTGAACTCCCTGGACCGGTCCCCGCCAGAGGTAGGGATTCAAGGCGACGAACAGGGCCAGACCGATCGACGCCGAGAGCAGCGCCCAGCCAAGGAGGGGGCGTGCCCTCCGGGTCCTCGTAGGGGCGCTGCTTGCTGCGCCCTGACACGAGGGCACGGCATGCCGTGCCCCTACGGTCGGGGTGGCCAGCGCAGCCCCCACCCCCCAGCCGAGCGTGGCCAACATGCCCACGAAGCCCGTCAGCTTGGCCGAGCAGGCGAGCCCGAGCGCGATGCCCAGCCAGAGGCTCCAACCAAGCCACTCCGCTGCGCGGGGCCCGGCCACCATGCGTCTCGCCCCGATCGCGGCCAGCAGCGCAGACAGTGTCAGAAAGCACGCCAACGGCGGCTCGGCCCAGGCGTGGACCAGCGTGTAGCGCACGAATGGGCTCGAGAGAGCCAGCAGCGCCGCGGCCCCGCCCGCCAGAGGTCCGCCGAACAGGACTCCCAGAGGGTAGAGTAGCGCGATCGCCGCTGCACCCAGCACAGCCATCGGCTCCCGAGCGTGGGCCAGGGCCTGGTCGTCGGGCACCCGGCCCTTGCGCCGGTTCACCTCCACGCTGCTGGCGGTCGAGACGTAGGGCTGGTTGAGGGCCGCCAGATCGTGGCCGCGGACCGCCAGCCAGGCGCCGAGCACGTATCTGGTCAGCGGCGGCTGGGTGCGAGTCCAGTGGTTGTCACCCCACTCCTCACGCGTCGGGTCGCGCTCGAGGAACAGGTAGCTGAAGTAGCGGCTCGTGGCGATGTAGTCGGCCTCGTCGCCCTCGAAACTGGCCTGACTCGCCTCGGAGAGCAAGACGACGGCCGCGACGGCGAAGATGGCGATGGTGGCGAGCAGGTCGAGCCGGCCCAACGCGCCCGGCCCCGACCGACGGAATCTCGAGACTGTCAGGAGTTGGCGTACGCCTGCCAGGACCACGGCTCAAGGGTACCCCAGTCCGCCGCCCACCACCTACCGCCTGGCGTCGACTCGCACGATCTGGCCCTGGCCGTCCGGAGCGAAGTGACCATGGTTGGAAACGTAGAAGCTGCCATCGGGTCCCAGGGCGACCGCGGTCGGCTGGCTCAGGCCCGAGGCGATCACGTCACGTGAGCCGTCCCCTGCCAGACAGACCAGTTGGCCGACGTACTCCAGAACGCACAGTCGGCCCGAAGGGTCGAAGGCGAGCCCGATCGGAAGCGCCAGGCCGGTCGCCACCATCGCGCTGCCCCCTTCCGGGCCGACGCGACTGATCTGTCCAGCGGCGTATTCGGCAACGTAGAGACTGTGTCCGGTCCGGCCGCTATGCCGGTCAGGGCGCGATCTGAGGCCGGGTACTCGAGGATCCGGTGCGCCCGTCCATCCGGCGTGATCTTGATCACCTGGTCCTGGTTGCCGTCGGTCGCGTACAGCGCGCCGCCCAGCGACACCAGCCCGTATGGCATCCCGCCCGGCACGTCGGCGCGCGGGTCCTGGCGCCTGGCCAGGCTTGGCTCGCCTAGATTTAACTCGCTCAGGTTGAGGACCGGTTGGAGCGCACCCTCGGCAGCCACCCTGTAGAGCCTGTTGTCGAAGGCTGGGTCGCCCACATCCCAACCGCCGGACGCCGTCAAGAGGTAGAGCGTGTCGCCGACGAACGTCAGCCCTGTGGGGCCCACCTCCTCGCGCGCCGCGGTGACGATTGACGGCAGCTCGCTGAGCAGTGGTCTCGGCGATTGTCCTGGCCGGACCATCGAGACTCGTCCGGTGTTGCCCACCAGGTGTGATCGCTTGCGCCCGAGGTCGATCTCCGTGGGTCCACCGACGCCCGCCTCGGCAACGTACAGGGCGCCATCGGCAGCGAACGCCAGGCCGCGCGGATTGACGAGCCCGCCGGCCACAACCGTGAAGCCCGCGGCAACAGAGGTGGGCGTGGCTGGGGGAGCCGAGCTGCGGGGTCGGGCGGCTGACGCGCTCTCGGACGGCTGCCGGCGGGCTGACAGACCATCGCGGCAGGAGGCCAGCAAGGCCACCAGGGCCATCAAGGCCACGCAAACCAGGCACCAGAGTATAGCAGCCAGTCGCGCCATCGGGCGCTCAGTCTAGCACACTCTGGGAGACTCGGCGCCTGCACGCCCAGATCGAGCGGCTGACACCCCCCGTGCGCCCAGGTGCCAGGCCCACGACTCAAGGGTACCCCAGCACGCGCCTTGGGTAGCAAACGAGAGGCCCGGTCTACTCAGCGGACCGGGCCCCTCTGGTCGGTCGATGGAGAGACGGGCTACTTCTGGTTATCCTCGACCGCGCAGGAGAAACGGCCCAGGAAGTTCTTCTCGTCAGCGAAGAACCGCCGACCCTCCGCCGTGTCCCTCTCCTCGCCCGTATAGACGTAGAAAACGTACAGGCCGGGCGTGACCCCGCCCAGGCCCGCGTACCCGCTGTTTCCTGCCTGAACCCGGTTATAGCGGGTCGATACCGCGCCATTACCAGTCGAGTGGGCCGACTGGTTGCCGCCCGGACCGGCCGTACCGCCTCGCCAAGCCTTGACGCGGTTGCTGGTGGGGCCCCCTCGCTGGCTACCGGAGCCCGCGCCCTCCCTCTCGGGGTCGATCAAGGACGCCGCGCCGAACCTGCCCGTCAAGCTGCCCGACGCGTTGCTCGCCGTCGCCGAGGCCAGGCCCACCTGGCTTTCGAGCTCGCCGTTGTAGCGGATCAGCACACCGAGCGTGGTCGGGGCATCCACGCCGGAGTAGTTGACCTGGTAGAAGATGGCCGGCACGGTCCCGCTTTCAGGGTTGATCGGGCCGGGGAATAGGCTATTTTCCCCGTAGTTGCCAGCCGAGTAGCCACACGAGCCAGACGCGCTGCCGGCGGCACTAGCTGGCGTCGCGAACATGCTCACGGCCAGCAGGGCGGCGCCAACGATCGAAAATGCCTTCCGCATTCGGAACCTCCTCAAGTTAGGGGTGAACGTTAGCCGCGTAAGAAGATGGGATGATCACGCCACGATTCCACGTGGGAGTCGCGCCGCATGTCTGCCCTTCACCACCTCCTGCTTCCCCCACGTCCGCCGCGACCGGCCGGCCCCAGGCTGTCGCCACAAGGCCGCGACATCCGAGTGTCGCCCGACGAGGACAGAGGGTGCTGGCCCGCCTAAGGCGGACCGCCGCCAAGCCTGCCATGCCGAGACTACTCGTTTGCGAGACGATTGTCAAGGGGGTGTGCTCGTTCGCTACCTCCGTTACACCTGCTCCTTTCTCGGATGCTGACGATTCCAGGCCGTGACGAACTCCAGTGGGGTGAGGTAACCGAGCGCCTGATGGAGGCGCAGGGTGTTGTAGACGACTTCCCAGGCCCGCAGCTCGGCGCCCAGCTCGGCCACGGTCGGGGGCGCGAAACTGCACTCGTAGAACTCCTCGGTGTGAGTCCGCTGGGCGCGCTCGACGGCGCCGTTCAGTTTTGGACTGCGAGGCGGCAGCTCGAACAGGCGGATTCCCCGCGCGGCGCAGGCGGCC
>Ga0137373_10008553_pt1 | contig 10790 bp, 11 predicted proteins | sample SagtaG_5_FD_104912 | JGI IMG/M metagenome (GOLD analysis project Ga0137373, IMG submission 104912) | Vadose zone soil microbial communities from Sagehorn Ranch, Mendocino, California, USA - Sage1_R_80_16 metaG | ecosystem: Environmental > Terrestrial > Soil > Vadose zone | place: USA...
CGTGGCGCCGTCCGCGCGTCGCCGCGAGGAATTGCTCGCCGAAGTCTGCACGGTCGGGCTCGCCCTCATGCGGCTCGATGACCAGGACCGCGTGATTCTGACGGCTCGATACGACCCGCAACGCGGCATCACGGATCGGCAGCTCGCTGAGGCCCTCGGCTGCACCCGGGAGGCCGCTCGGGCCGCGCACACGGCCGCACTGGTGAGCCTCGGCGTCCAGCTCGTGCGGCAAGGGTTGATCAAAATGAACGGCCGGCCGACCTGGGCGGGGTGAGCCTGGCCGGGCCTCGACGGGTGGGGGGTAGTGTCTCAGTTTCAAATCTCAGGCCCCCGCGCCCCTCAGTTGTTGTTGCCGACGTTCGTGCCGCCGGTGTAGGGCGTGGTGACGTCGAAGGTCAGGTTGTCGCGGTACTTGCCGTCGCTGCCCCCGAAGTCGATCCCTCGGTCCGCCACCGTGATCCGATTGTTCACCACCAAGCCCCCGGTAACAGTAGCAAGCAAGATCCCCCGAGCGATCCCGGTGCCCTGCTTCACGGTGGTGATCACGTCGTTGTTGAGCACCCGCGGGCCACTACCCTCAACCAAGATCCCGGTGGCATTCGCATTGGCTCCGAAGACCGTCGATCCTCCGGTGGCCACCACCTGGTTGTTGCGGACGATGTTGCCGGAGCCGCGAACGTCAATCCCCTCGAGCCTATTCTGATCGGCGCGGATGTCTTCGACGACGTGGCCTTGGGACCCGCCCGAATCTCCCAGAAAGATCCCCACCGCGAATCCGCGGATCGTCCCGTTCTTGATGGTGAGGTTTTGGCGGTTAGACGCGAGGATCCCGGTGGCCATCGTGCCGGGGCCGGCGGCCAGCCCGCCGAGCTTGAAGCCGTTGAGGTCCAGCACCACGTTGTTCGTGCTGATGGTGATCGCGGCGCCCGACGTCATGGCGGTGGCCAGGTCCCCGGTGAAGCAGTAGACGCCCTGCACGGTGATGACGGCGGGCAGCGCCGTGATGGGCGTGCAGTTCACGGTCTCGGCGCGGGCCGGGGCGGCGCCCAAGACGAACGCGAGCAGGACGAGCAGCGAGGCGGCGAGCTTGGCGGTGTGCATGGGGGGTTTTCCTCCAGGGTGATGGGGTGTGGGGTTGGCGGGGGCCTCGGCCTAGTGGGCCTCCGCGAGCACTAATGGTCGGGGATGCTACAAGGCGCGGCAGCGGGCGTCAACGCGAAGGATGGCCAGCGAGCCCCGCGATTTCCTCCAGCGACCACGTGATCCGACATGCCCGCCTCCATGGCCGGCGTCACGCGCAGCGACTTGTAAATCCGCGCGAAATTATAGTGCATGAAGTTAGAGGGCCTTTTCAAACTGAGACACTACCGGGTGGGGTCACGGCTCATCTTGACAGCTTGTTAGTAAAATAGTATCTTGCGGCCATGTCTTCACCACGTTCATCGAAGAAGGGGGACACGGTCGTGAGGAAAACGATGCTGTACCTCGACGAAGAGCTCCACAAGGCGATCCGCCACGCGGCGATCGAGGAGGGCCTAGCGGTGACCCGGCTCTTCGAGCGGCTCGCCCGCGAGTACCTCGCCGGCAGGAAGAAGAGGGGAGGCCGCACATGAAGGGCCGAGTCATCAAACGCGTGTGGAAGAGTCGCGGGCCGCTCGGCCGCAAGGTCAAGCACGTCGCATGGGGCTACAGCGTGTGGCTCGACGGCAAGCGGGACCGTCGCTACGACTCGGCGTGGACGCAGGACGACGCCGAGCAGGCGCTTGCGGCGCGCGGGTCCTGAACGTCGAGCAGGCCGAGAAGAAGCGGGCCGAGCCCGAGGCCGTGACGTTCGGGGCGCTGGCCGAGCGCTACCTCGCCCACAAGGCGGCCACCGGCAAGCGCTCTATGCCGAATGATCGAGGCTACGTGAGCGCGCATCTCCTGCCGTTCTTCGGGAAGGACACGCCCGCCACCGAGATCACGGCCGAGGCCATCGCCCGCTACCAGGCCCACCGTGCCGCGGCCGTCGAGGCGCGCCAGCGGAAGCAGGAGCGAGAGACGATTTCCTACGCGGTGTGCAATCGTGAAGTGGCCATCTTGCGCCACATGCTACGGCTCGCGCGGCGGTGGCGGCTCATCGCCGAGGTTCCCGAAATCGACATGCTCAAGGAGCCCGAGGGCCGGCTTCGGTTCCTGAGCGAGGAGGAGGCCACCCGGCTGCTCTCGGCCTGCGGCGAGTCGCGCAATCCCTACCTGCCAGCCATCGTGACCGTGGCGCTTCACACTGGCCTCCGCAAGGGTGAAATCCTCGGCCTGACCTGGGACCGCGTGGATTTCTCCCGCGGCGTCGTGCGGGTGATCAAGACGAAGAGCAGCCGTTCGCGCGAGATCCCGATGGACCAGGACGTCTACGATGCGCTCGTGGCCCTGAAGGGCCGGCAGGATCTCGGCCTAGTGTTCGCCCGCGGGGACGGTGGCGCGTGGGGCCAGATCCGCACGGCGTTCGCGGTGGCGCTCCGGCGGGCGGGCATCGACGGGTTCCGGTTCCACGATCTGCGGCACACGGCGGCCTCCCACTGGACCATGCGGGGGGCATCGCTGAAGGAGGTTCAAGAGCTGCTCGGCCACAAGTCGATCACCATGACTATGCGGTACGCCCACCTGTCGCCGGAGCGGCTCAGGACGGCGGTGGCCAGACTCGAGGGGCTCGGACGGCCGAAGGCACCCTCAAGTGGCACACAGGTGGCACAAAGCCCGGTAGAATCGTCTGAGCGTCTCGTAAGTGTGCATGCGCCTGTAGCTCAGTTGGATAGAGCATCGGACTTCTAATCCGAGGGTCGCAGGTTCGATTCCTGCCAGGCGCACCACTTCTTGCGGCATCGTCCACCCGGCGCGGTGTGTCTCATCCTCAGAATCGCGCACTCGACACATGTCGCACAGGAGGACGCTATGCCATCACCTCATCGGGTCGGTTCGTTCACGATCGTCGTCGTCTCTGCGTTGTTCATGCTAGGAGTGTGTCCGAGTAATGCCGAAATCGACGGTTTCAGCCATGGTCGATCTCGCAATTCCCAAGGATTTTGAGGTGTCCCTCATCGTGAATTCTGTTACTCGGACACACTCCTAGCCGCGGGCTTCGCGCCCGCGATGGCCGCCGACGTCACCACGCCGTTCGCGGGCAAGGCGGTCAACGGGGGCACGGTCACCCACGAGCACCGCGACGGCAAGCACGTGCTGACGGTCTCGTCGGACTTCGCGGTGCCCGGCTCGCCGGACCCGCACTGGCAGGTCGTCGACAGCAAGGGTCAGATCCACCTCCTGGACCGGCTGAAGCTCAAGGACGACCGGATCAACCGGTCGATCACGCTCCCCGGGTACATCGAGGACGTGGTGAAGGTCCAGATGTGGTGCGCATGGGCGGAGGTGGTGCTGGGCGAGGCCTCGTTCACGAAGCCGATCGCGATGAAGTAGCCGCCCGCTGACGCGGCCGGACGCGCCGCGGGCCGTCGCCACGGCATCCGGCCGGCGCCTCGCCGTGACATTCGCGCCGGGCGAAGCGGGTAGAATCACGCCCGGGGATCTCGAGTGGACACAGGGGCGCGGGAACGGAGATTCACGGGCGAGGACGAGCGATACCGGACGCTCCTCGAGATCAACAACGCGATCATCTCCCGCCTCACCCGCGACGAGCTCTTCCGCGCCATCGCGCAGGCCGTCGGCCGAGTCATGCCCTTCGCGCGGACCGCCATTTTCCTGCACGACCCGGAGCGCGACGTGCTGCGCCTGTTCCTGCTCGAGTCGTCCCGTCCGTCGACCTACTTCGCCGTGGGCCTGGAGATTCCCTCGACGGCGAGCCACGTGGGCTGGGTGTTCCAGCAGCAGCGGCCGCTGCTGCGCCGCGATCTCGAGAGCGAGCGGACGTTTCCCGCGGAAGACCAGGCGCTCGCCGACGGCGTGCGATCGTACGTCATCGTGCCGCTCGCCGCGCGCGGCCGCACCATCGGCACGTTCGCGGTGGCGAGCATGCGGACGCACGAGTACGACGAGGCCGACGTGACGTTCCTGCAGGAGGTCGCCAACCAGGTTGCGCTGGCCATCGAGAACATGGTGGCCTACGAAGAGATCGCGGCGCTGAAGGCGCGCCTGGAGCGCGAGAACGCGTACCTGCAGGAGGAGATCCAGCGCGAGCACAACTTCGTGGAGATGGTCGGCTCGAGCCCCGCGCTGACCGCCGTGCTCGCCGAGGTGGACAAGGTCGCGCCCACCGACGCGACGGTGTTGATCTACGGCGAGACGGGGACGGGCAAGGAGCTGATCGCCCGCGCCGTCCACAGCCGGAGCGCGCGCCGGGACCGCCCGCTCGTGAAGGTGAACTGTAGCGCGATCTCGGCCGGGCTCGTGGAGAGCGAGCTGTTCGGCCACGTGAAGGGGGCGTTCACGGGGGCGCTCGAGCGACGGATCGGTCGCTTCGAGCTCGCGGATCGGGGCACGATCTTCCTCGACGAGGTGGGCGAGCTCGCCCCCGAGACCCAGGTGAAGCTGCTCCGCGTCCTGCAGGAGCAGGAGTTCGAGCCCGTGGGCAGCAGCACCACGCGCCGCGTGAACGTCCGGGTGATCGCGGCCACCAACCGGCGTCTCTCCGAAGCCGTGGCCGAGGGCCGCTTCCGGGCCGACCTCTTCTATCGGCTGAACGTGTTTCCGCTCGAGGTGCCGCCGCTCCGCGACCGACTGGCCGACGTCCCTCAGCTCGCGGCCTTCTTCCTCGCGCGATACGCGAAGAAGTTCGGCAAGCGCGTGGAGACCGTCTCCGAGACGAGCATGCGCCGGCTCATGGAGTACGGCTGGCCCGGCAATGTGCGCGAGCTGCAGAACGTCATCGAGCGCGCCGTCGTGCTGGCTGCGGGACCGGTCCTCGACGTCGATCCGGAGCCGACGGCGAGCCGTCCCGCCACGCCGACGCCCGTCGCGGCGCCCGCCGTCGCTGTCGCCCCTGTGAAGGACGGCGAGGGGCTGCCAGCGATGCTCGAGGCCGTCGAGCGGGCCCATATCATTGCCGCCCTCGAGCAGAGCGGCGGCGTTGTCGACGGCGCGCGCGGGGCGGCCCGACGCCTGAAGATGCATCCGAACACGCTCCGCAGCCGGATCGAGAAGCTCGGGATCAAGCGTCCCGGGCACGAAATCTCGTAGGTCCCCCTCCCCTCCGCCAGCCGCTCAGCTCCGAAACTTCGGAGCCACGTTCTCCATCGATCGTGCGTCCTTTGGATTTTCGCGAGGTTGCGTGGGCCGTGGCCCCCGTCGGGCGCTGTGCACGGGATTTGCCTTCTCGCTTGGCCATGCTGAGGATCGAAGAGCTACGGCGCCGCCCGGATACGGTGCTCACTCTCGAGGGCGATCTGATCGGGGCCTGGGTCGACGAGCTGCGGCGCGCGTGCGCCCAGGCTCATGTCGCGGCCGGGACGTTGACCCTCGACCTCGCCGCCGTCGGATTCGTGGACCAGCGTGGTGTCGACCTCCTACGATCCCTGAAGAGCGGGGGCGCCTCGCTGCTGAACGTTTCGTCGTTCGTCGGTGAGCAGCTGAAGGCCGCGGCGCGATGACGTTCCTGGCCCCGAGCCTGGACGAGCAGGACCTCGTCGAGCGGCTGCGTCGCCGCGAGCCCGAGGCGATCGAGCTCTTGATGGCGCGGTTCTCCGATCGGACGTATCGCCTCGCCCACGGCATCGTCCGCAACACGGCGGATGCCGAGGAAGTCGTCCAGGACGTCTTCGTCGCCGTGATCCAGAAGATCGGGACGTTCGAGGGCCGGGCCGGGCTCTGGACCTGGATCTACCGGGTCACCACGAACGCCGCCCTGAACAAGCGGCGGGGCAAGCGACGCGAGGTCGAGGTCCCGCTCGAGATGGATCTGCCGACCTTCAAACCCGACGGCCATCGCGAGGGCAACCGGGCCTTCGTGCTCGCCGACTGGTCCCAGCGACCCGACGAGGAGCTGCTCTCCAGGGAGAGCCGCGCGGTGCTCGAGGCGGCTCTCGCGCGGCTCCCAGACGATTACCGCGCGGTCCTCGTCCTGCGCGACGTCGAGGAGCTCTCCAACGAGGAAGCGGCCCACGCGCTCGGCGACTCGGTGGGCTCGGTCAAGTCCCGCCTGCATCGCGCCCGCATGGCGCTCCGCGAGCAGCTCACGCGCGGCTTCACGGACGCACGCCCGGCACGCTGAGCCGGATGCGGTAGAGACCCGTGCGCGCCGTCATGTAGAGGGTCCGCCCGTCGTCGCCCCAGGCGAAGTTTGCTGGCAGCTCGGGCCCTCTGATCGTGCCCAGATGCTTGCCCTCGGCCGAGATGATCCACGCGCCGCCGGGTCCGGAGACGTAGAGGTTGCCGCGCTGGTCGACCTTCATCCCGTCGAGGGCCTCGTCGCCCGGCGCGTCCGTCATGTCGAAGAATATTCGCCCACCGGCGAGCGCGCCGTCCGGCTTCACCTCGTAGCGCATGACGACCTTCTTCTTCAGGTCCCAGTTGGTGACGTACAGATACTTCTCGTCCGGCGAGAAGGCGATGCCGTTGGGGCCCGTGAGGTCCGAGCTGAGCAGCTGCAGCGAGCCGCCCGCGTAGCGGAAGACGCCGCTGTACGGCAGCTCCTTGCGCCGGTCGTCGTGAAAGCGCGGCAGCCCGAACGGGGGATCGGTGAAGTAGAGCGCGCCGTCGGACTTGTAGACGAGGTCGTTGGGGCTGTTCAGCCGCTTGCCCTCGTAGCGGTCGGCCAGCACCGTCACCACGCCGTTCTTCTCGAGCCGGACCACGCGCCGGCGCCCGTGCTCGTTGATGGTCAGGCGACCCTGACGATCGAGGGTGAGGCCGTTCGAGCCCGGCTGGCCGTACTCGCCGATGTCCATGCCGCTGTAGCCGCTCTTCGCCCGGAACACGGAGACGTCCCCATCGGGTGTCCAGCGGTAGATCGTGTTGGCGTTCGGATCGCTGAAGAGCAGGTAGCCCTCGGGCACCCACACCGGCCCTTCCAGGAACTGGAACCCTCCGGCGAGCTTCTCCACCTTCGCGCCCGGCGGGACGATGTCGTCGAGGGCGGGATCGACCCTGACGATCGTGCCGACGTTCTCGATGGCGTCGGGATGCGGTCGGTAGAAGTCCAGCGTGGCGGAGCGGACCCAGATGAAGTTCGCGGGCGGATCCGAGATCGGGCCGTTGATGCCGAGCACGGCGAGCTGGATCTTCTGGCCGGGTCTCACGTCACGCCCGATCACCAGCCGGTTGGGCGCGTTGTAGCCGCGGATCAAGCCGCCTCCCGTCTGGCCGAGGACGCGGGGCAACCGACCGTTCACCCAGACCTCGGCGTAGTCGTCGACCACGATCTCGAAGACCACCGTGGCGCCGGTGGGGTCGAGGCTCGCGATCCGCTCGGGGATCGTGACCTGGATGCGATACCAGGCCAGCGAGAGCCTGCCGCCGCCGCGACGGGCGTCGAGGGTGGTGCCATCGATCGCCTCCCAGCTCGAGTCGTCGAAGTCGGCGACGCCGGCCTTGGGCAGGTAGTCGTAGGTCTTCACGGGCAGGCCGGACGGTGTCAGGTCGGCGCCCGGGGCCCGGAACTCCGTCTCGACGATCCGCGCGTCGCGATAACGCCACTGGCCCTTCACGAGCTTCACGCCGTCACCCGTGGCGAGATCGATGACGGCGTCGGGTCGACCGGGGAAGATGTCGAGTGCCGCGTGGGCGCTGGCGCTCCACAGGACGAATGAGAGAACCCCAGCGACCAGGATGCGCGGGCTCACCGCGCACCTCCCGCCATGGCGATCGGCTTCACCACGAAGTAGAGCAGGGGAGCCGCGACGTCCTTGAACAGGTGCGGGGTGCCGCTCGGGATGACGATGACGTCCCCTTGACCGATGCGCCGGCTCTCGCCGCCCTCGATGGTCGCGCCGCGGATCTGCCCGGGCTCCGTGCGCTTGCCCTCGACCACGCGTCCGCCCGTGACGAGTGTGGCCGTGCCGTCGAGCACGTAGATGACGTCCGTCTCCCAGTCGTGCACCTCGGCCATGCCGGGGCCCTCACGCCGGCTCGCGTGGACCTTGTAGCCGTCGACCTCGAGCAGCGGCATGCCCTTGGCAAAGGCCACTCCGACCCGCGCGCTGTCGACGTACGTCGTGACGGCCGGCGGCGTCGCGGCGGCGGATTTCATGAACGCTTTGGCTGCCTCGGCGCCCGCGGTAGCGATCTCTTCGTCCTGGGTGGCGCTGGCCGCGCCACTGACGCCGATGGCGCCGATGATCTGACCGTCGACCACGAGCGGCACGCCGCCCTGGAGCGGCGTGAAGTCGGGCAGCGCGACCATCGCGGTGCGCCCGTTCTTGATGATGTCCTCGAAGCGCTTGGTGGGCAGCTTGAACGTCGCCGCCGTGCGCGCCTTGCCGATCGAGATGCTGGCGCCGGCCACGAAGGTTCCGTCGAGCCGCTCGAGGGCCACGAGGTGACCCCCGTCGTCGACGACCGCGATCACGCCGCCGGCGTTGTTCCGCTTCGCCTCCGACGCCGCGGCCGCGATCACCCGCTTGGCCCCGTCGAGCGTGAGCGCCTTCTTGTCGGTGAGCTGGGCGTGGGCAAACGTCACCGTCGCCAGCACGCCGATCATCGTCGCCAGACCCGTGAACCGTTTCATGGTCGCCTCCCTCTGGTGTCGTTGCTCGTGAGACACCGGCCGCGACCGAGAGGATGCGGCCGCGCGAGAGGTCAGGCGTTCTGGGACGCGACGATCGACGGACGCGAAGCGGGCGCCGAGCCCCGGCCTGAATCTCTGACGACACGCGAGCTCATGGCAACGATCGCGCACGCCACGCAGACGATGCCGAGCCCCCCGGCCAGCCCGATGACGTGCGCGACGACGCCGATGAGCGGAGGCCCCGCGAGATATCCCAGGTATCCGATCCATGCGACCGCGGCGAGCGCGGCCGGCGTGGGCATCTGACTCTGCGTCGCCGCGACGCTGAAGAGCAGGGGGATGATGTTGGCGATGCCGAGGCCGACGAGGGCGAAGCCGACGACGGCGGACGCGGGATGACCGACGACGAGCGCGCCCCCGAGGCCGGCCGCCGCCAGCATCGCCGAAGCGCGGAGCAGGACGCGACGTCTCAGGCGACGGGCGAGCACGTCGCCCGCAAGTCTCCCGCCCGCCATGGCCAGCGAGAACGCCGCGAAGGCATACGCGGCGATCGTCGGCGACGCGCGCAGGGTCTCCCGCGTGTAGACGGCGCTCCAGTCGGCGACCGCGCCCTCCGCGAGCAACCCGAGCAGGGCCAGGAGCCCGAGCGGCACGAGCGCTCGTGGCGGACGAATGCTGAGCGAGGGGGGACACTCGCGGCACGCGCTCGAGGGCACCAGATCGCGCGCCGTCACGACCACGGCCAGCACCGCGGCGGCCGTGACACCGAGCACGTGAAGGCGTGGCTCGACCCCGCGGCCCAGGGCCAGCGCGGCCACGGCGGCCCCGGCGACGCCGCCGAAGCTGAAGAGCGCGTGGAACGACGACATGATCGGCCGCGCGACGTGGCGCTCGACCTCCACAGCCTGCGTGTTCATCGCGATGTCGAGGGTGCCGTTGAGCACGCCGAAGAGGGCGAGGGCCACGATCACGAGCTCGAGGCGCTGGCTCCAGAGAGGCAGGGGCAGGACGAGACCGAATGCGATCGCGACCGCGGCGCTGGCGACCCGGCTCCCGAGGCGAGCGACGATCCACCCGCCCACCGGCAGGGCGACGACGGCGCCGACGCCCATGGCCAGCAGCACGAGGCCCAGCAGGCCTTCGTCGAGCGCGTGCCGTCCTTTCACGTACGGGATGTTCGCCACCCAGCTGGCCAGCACGAGCCCGTTGACGAAGAAGAGGACGGCCACGGCCCGGCGGGACCTCGGCCCGATCACTCCGGAGCCCCGATCAGGAGCGCGTGCCCGTCGGGATCGCGACCGACGAGGGCCCGGCGGACGCCGGCCACCAGCCCCGGGCCCGCGACCACCGCGGGAGACAGGAAAGTGAAGCGCCCCATCAGGGCCGTCCGGGCGGCGTCGACGTTCGCCACCATCAGGCGCGTCTGCCAGTGCGAGAGATCGTTGGCCCGCGCGTCGGTCGGCAGCGGACGACCGTCACGCGGTGTCAGGTACTCGAGTAGCTCGATGGCCGGCCCCGCCGCCGCGCGCAGGGTCGTGATGCGCAGGCGGGCGGCGAAGACGTTGTTCAGGCGCTCCTGCTCGGGCCCATGGTTCTCGCTCTCGCCGGCCACCCACATCCCCAGCGTGTCGCGATACAGCCTGAGGCTCGCCTCCGTGTCGGCCACGACGATGGCGGTGTGATCGATGCCGAGGAACACGTTCCGGCTGGGCCGCTGCCAGCGCGGGTTGCCCTTGTCGGGGGGAAACTCCAGTATCTCCAGCGGGTGACCGTCGGGATCCTTGAAATAGAACGCGCGGATGCCGGCGGCGCTGGGGTTCCAGTTGGGCAGGCGCTGCGGCTCGGGTGAGACGTGCTCCACCCGATGGCGGCGCAGCCACGCGTACGCCTGCTCCATGTCGTTGACGATGATGGCGATGTGCTGGAACCAACGGTCGTTGCTCCGCGAGTCCGGCGGGATGGGCCGCCCACGCGGCGTCAGGTATTCGACCAGGTCGATGTGCTCGGCGCCCAGCCGCATGCGGACGACGCGTGTGCGCGCTCCGAACACGCCGGTGAGCCGCTCGACGGATTCCCCTGCGACCTCGACGTCGGCGATCTTCTCGAAGAACAACACGCGGCCGTAGAAGTCGACGGC
>Ga0137373_10008555_pt1 | contig 10789 bp, 11 predicted proteins | sample SagtaG_5_FD_104912 | JGI IMG/M metagenome (GOLD analysis project Ga0137373, IMG submission 104912) | Vadose zone soil microbial communities from Sagehorn Ranch, Mendocino, California, USA - Sage1_R_80_16 metaG | ecosystem: Environmental > Terrestrial > Soil > Vadose zone | place: USA...
GGGTGCGTCAAGGGGAAAGTCGGGGCGGCGACGACGTAGCCCGCCTTGACCCACGGGAGGAACACCATCTGGTAGGTGCGGGGGAAGGCCCCGAAGCCATGAGCGAAGACGACCAGGGGGAACGGCCCGCGCTTGGATCCGCCCGTCGGGTAGAAGACCTCGGTGGGCAGAATTCGGGGCCCACCTCCATGCGAGGGACGAAGCCGCCGGGAGGTGTCGGTGAAGGTCATCGTTCGGGATGCGATGCCAAACGGGCCAGTCGGCCACTCCACGTGGGAGCCTGAAAGCGAGCCCATGCCGTCGGGCGGGGACGGCGCGGACGATGGACCCCCCGGTGGGGCCGGCGATTTCGAGCCCACCGAACGAACGGTGGATCCGGACCTCCCCTCGTGGGAGGAGGAAGTCGATCGCATCACGATGAGCGCCACGATCGCGGCGACGCCCCCAAAGAGCGCGATGACGGGGACGGTGACCTTCCGGCGACTGGTTCGCTGAGACGGCCGATGCCCAAGAGATGGCTCTGGCTCCTCAGGGGGCACGACCCGACAGTATCGGCTCCGCCGCGGGTCCGACCAGGTTGCGGGGCAGAATGGAGCCGATGGGAGGCCGCCAACCGGCCACATCTGGCATTGGAACTCTTCTCCGCCTCGTAGGCTCTTGAGCAGGAGCGACGGCCGCATCGTGATCAGAGGAGGGTCACATGTCCGAACAGCCGCGGGGATCGAGGCTCGAGTCCGACAGCATGGGCACCATCGAGGTGCCTGCGGACCGGTACTGGGGGGCGCAGACCCAGCGTTCGCTGCACCACTTCTCGATCGGAGAGGACCGCATGCCGATCGAGGTCGTCCGAGCCTTCGGCATCCTGAAGAAGGCGGCAGCGCTGGTCAACGCGCAGAGCGGGCGGTTGGCGCAAGAGCATGCCCACCTGATCGCGACGGTGGCCGACGAGGTGATCGAGGGGAAGCTCGACGACCACTTCCCCTTGTACGTCTGGCAGACGGGTTCGGGCACCCAATCCAACATGAACGCCAACGAGGTCATCTCCAATCGGGCCATCGAGCTGTCAGGGGGAGAGCCGGGCTCCAAGGCCCCCATCCACCCAAACGACCACGTGAACATGTCCCAGTCCTCGAACGACACCTTCCCAACCGCCATGCACATCGCCGCCGCCACCGCGGTCGTGCGCGAGCTCCTCCCCAGCGTCGGTGCACTTCGGGACGCACTTTCAGCGAAGGCCGGGGAATTCCAAGACATCGTGAAGATCGGTCGGACCCACCTCCAGGACGCCGTTCCCCTCACACTGGGCCAGGAGTTCTCGGGTTACGTGGCTCAACTGGATCAGGACATCGAGTGGATCGAAGGCACCCTCCCGGGCCTGTATCAGCTGGCCATCGGCGGCACCGCCGTGGGCACCGGGCTGAATGCCCCGCCCGGCTTCGGGGACGTCATGGCCGCGAAGATCGCCGAGCTGACCGGCTTGCCCTTCCGGAGCGCCCCCAACAAGTTCGCCGCACTGGCTGCCCACGACCCGGTGGTGATGGCCCACGGGGCGATCAAGACGCTCGCCGTCTCGCTGATGAAGATTGCCAACGACATCCGGTGGCTGGGCTCGGGGCCGCGCTCAGGCCTGGGCGAGCTGGAACTCCCCGAGAACGAGCCAGGCTCCTCAATCATGCCAGGAAAGGTCAATCCGACCCAAACCGAAGCCGTGACCATGGTGTGCTGCCAGGTATTCGGCAACGACACCGCCATCACCGTGGCCGGCTCGATGGGCAACTTCGAGCTCAACGTTTTCAAGCCGGTCATCATCCGCAACTTCCTCCATTCGGTCCGGATCCTCGCGGACGTGTGCCGAACGTTCCGCGAGTTCGGGGTCACTGGGATCAGGCCCAACCTCGAACGGATCGCCGAGCTGGTGGATCGCTCCCTGATGCTGGTCACCGCGCTCAGCCCGAAGATCGGATACGACAAGGCCGCTGAGATCGCCAAAAGAGCGCATGGCGAGGGAACGACTCTGAAGGAGGCGGCGCTGGAGCTTGGCTATCTCACCGAGGACGAGTACGACGAGTTGGTGCGACCGGAGCGAATGGTTGGCCCAGCGTAGGCAGGAGGTCCCGCGAATGAGGTGCCCCGGAACGCGCCGACGACAAGGCCCTGCCTACGCCGTCCAGCATCTGGCTGCACATCCGCTTGGGGGTTGATGTGGCCGTAACGACGGAACGAACGGTCGCGGTCACGTTTCCGATCGATGACGAGATGCGGTCGGCCATCGACGAGGCGCTGGGACAAGCGGCGACGGTGGCCTTCGTACGGGATATGAGAGAAGGGGAACGTCTGGAGGCACTCAGGGGTTCCGAGGTCATCCTAGCCTGGAACTGGCTGGAGATCGGAGCGTCCGAAAGCGAGGCCATGCGTGAGCTGCGATTCGTCCAACTACTGTCGGCAGGGGCGGATCACGTGCCGCACGCTGCGCTACCGACGGGCGTGGTCATCGCCAGCAATGTGGGAGCGTATGCCGAGCCCATGGCCGAACACGTCGCGGCGATGGCGCTGGCCCTGGCCAAGCGGCTCCCCCATCGGCACGCGGAGCTGGCCCGAGGCGAGTTTCACCAGTTCCCACCCACCCGAGCCCTGCACGGATCGGTGTGCGGAATCCTCGGGTTCGGCGGGATCGGGAGGGCCACCGGGCGGCTGATGCGAGCCTTCGGCGCAAGGATCCACGCCATCAACACGACCGGTCGGACCAACGAGCCTGTGGAATTCGTGGGCACCCTCCAGCAGCTCGACCGGGTGGTCGGGGCGTCCGACATCGTGGTGATCGCGCTCCCTCTCACCAAAGCGACCAGAGGCCTGATCGGCGCCCGGGAGCTGTCCCTGATGAACCCGGATGCCATCCTGGTCAACGTGGCCCGGGGCGGCATCATCGATCAGGCTGCCCTCTTCGAGCATCTGCGGGCGCACCCCGAGTTCATGGCGGGAATCGACGCTTGGTGGACTGAACCGTTCGGCCAGGGCGAGTTCCGCACGGATTTCCCCTTCTTCGAGCTCCCCAACGTCCTTGGATCGCCGCACAATTCTGCCATCGTCCCTGGCATCCAGATCGTGGCCGCCCGCCGCGCCGCGGAGAACGTTCTCCGGTATCTGCGGAACGAGCCGCTGAGGGGAGTGGTCAGGCGGGAGGACTACGCGTGAACGCGTCCGAGCTGGTCTTGGACGCCATGTGCAGACATCTGCATGGTTGGGCAGCCTGTTCGGAGCGCTCGATGACTCGAGAGACGTGACGAGCCGCTCATACAGTCTGGTCTGTGTTCGCTTCGACACCTGGCCCCACCTGGGACCCATGGCGGCCGGCACCTGCCGAGAAGCGTTTGGCTCCGGCCAGCGCTTCTCCCGACGCGAGGGCATCCAACCCTCTGCGCAGCTCGTTTCGCACCGCGGCCTCTTGTGGAAGCGACCACTGCTCGTACGCCGACAGCCGATCGCCGCGAAGGGCCGCTTGAGGGAACCGGGACAGCTCCTGAGCGAGCTCCGTCGCCTTTGGCAAGGCCTGGCCGGGCTCGACGAGGCGGTTCACCAGACCCATGGCCAGCGCCTCCTCCCCCCCGACGGCCCGGCCGGTGAGGATGAGGTCCAAGGCCCTGCCATGACCGATCACCCTGGGCAGCCGTACGGTGCCCAGATCCACCAGCGGCACTCCCAACCGCCGATTGAACACCCCGAACACGGCATCGCGAGCGGCGATCCGTAGATCGCACCATAGCGCGAGCTCGAACCCTCCCCCCACCGCGCACCCCTCCACGGCTGCCAGGACGGGTTTGCTGAGCAGCATTCGTGCCGGGCCCATGCCGGAAGGGCTGCCTTCGCGAAGCACCACTCCCTCCCTCGCAACGAGCTCCTCCAGATCAAAGCCGGAGCAGAATGTGCCGTTGGCGCCGGTCAGGATGGCGACCGACAATTCCGCTTCCCGGTCGAAACGCTCGAACGCTTCCACCAGCTCGCCGGAGGCGACCGCGTTGACGGCGTTTCGCACATCGGGGCGGTCGATCGTGACGACGGCGACTGACCCCCACGTGTCGAAGCGAACCGTTCTCATGGCCTCCTTCCACCGGTTGGGCCTACGCTAGCAGCAGATGAGCGAGCCCTACGCCCTCGATCGGGCCACTGCCGTCGAAGAGGTCGGTCCCGGCCTGTGGCGGGCAACCGTCGGCCCGGAATGGAACGTCGGCTCAACCCCCAACGGTGGGCTGTTGGTGACGGTCGGACTGGCCGCCTCGGCCCGCATCATCCCTCACCCCGATCCCTTCGCGATATCGGCGCACTTCCCCAGCAGGGCCCAGGCGGGATCCGTGGACATCGCGGCGGAGATCGTGCGGATCGGGAAGAGACACTCCACCGCGGTGGCCCAACTGCAGCAGGGCGGTCAAAATCGCGTCCATGTCACCGCCACGTACGGGGATCTGGGGGATATGGATGGCCCCACCAACATCCAAGCCGACACCCTTCACCTTCCTTCTCCCGAGGCGTGTATCAGGGCTGAGGGACCGGCGGCACCGGAATTCATGAAGCAGTTCGACCTGCGCCTTACCCCTGAGACGGCGGGGTGGGCCGTCGGCCTCCCCAGCGGTGTGGGCGAAGTATCCGGGTGGGTTCGCCTGGCCGACGGTCGGCCCCCCGACCCCCCCTCCCTCCCGCTGTTCGCTGACGCTTTCCCGCCCACGGTGTTCAACCTGATGCTGGCGTCGTGGATCCCGACGCTGGAACTCACCGTGCACGTGCGGGCCCGGCCAGTCGCCGGCTGGCTGCAATGTCGCTTCCGGACCCGGTTCCTGATGGGTGGGTACCTCGAGGGGGACGGAGAACTCTGGGACGAGTCGGGTACCCTGGTCGCCCTGTCCAGGCAGCTGGCTCGGGTCCACGAACCCCAACTCGACCAGCCTGGCCCACCTCGACTTGACTGAGCCGGTTGGGGAACATCGGGCGCTTCCTCGCTATGCTTGGGCCCGTGCAGAAGGGAGCCCCGCACACCCCGAGACGCACGGGCCGTGCCCCTCGACGTGACGGTCCGGGCCATGCGGAGGAGCCCGCGACGGGTCGCCTGGGCAGGGGGGATGAGGGCTCACCGGCCAGAAGAGGACCGCACTACGCCTGGCGCAGGGCGGCCGCACTCCTGGCAGCCCTGGCCGTGCTCGCTCTGTTACTCGCGGGAACGCTCCAGGCCACCGGACGGATCCACCTTCTCAGTTCACCCCGGAGGGCGACGACAGCGCCCGGCGCGGCCAGTCCGAGGGGCAACTCCTCGCCCGGCATACAGACGCACCCGGAGAGCACGCCACACACGCTTCGAGTCCTCACTCATCCCGAGGGCGCCTCCTTAACCATCCGGGGCGCGGACGGCTCGGTCCGAGCGGCCGGCCACACCCCCTTCACCGGCCGGGTCATGGGTGGGGAGCTGATGATCTCGCTGGCGATGAGGGGGCGCAACCACCTGACGCAGCAGGTGCTGTTGGACCGCAATCGCACCATGAAGCTGTACCTGGATCCGGCCGGCCTGCTGCACCACGAGGTCGCCAGTTGGACCACAGGGTCGAATCCCAAGCAGGTCTTGTTCACGCCCGACGGAAAGCAGATCTGGGTGACGCTCCTTGGTGGCGACGGCGTCCAGGTGTTCGACGCAACCACACACAAGCTCATCAAAGACGTCAAGCTGGGAAAGCACGGCGCCGTCGAGGTGATCTTCACCAGAGATGGCACCACCGCCTACGCCAGCCAGATGGAAACGGCATCGGTGTTCGAGATCGATGCGCAGACGTTCCACGTTCGTCGCCAGATCTTCACCCGGGGAACATGGAGCAAGGTCATGGCGCTCTCACCCGACGAGAGAACCATGTACGTGTCGAACTGGGTGAGCGATGCCATCTCCGAGATCGAACTCACTACGGGCAACGTTCGCAGACTCATCCCCACCGTTGACACTCCGCGGGGCCTGTACGTCACTCCGGACGGGAAGCGGCTGTTCGTCGCGGGGTACGGGGCGGGAGACCTGGAAGTCTTCAACCTCTCGACCCTGTCGCACAAGGTCCTCATCCACACCGGAGGGGCCATGCGTCACCTGGTGGGTGATCCCGTGCGAGGCATCCTGTACGCCGACGACATGGCCGCCAACGAGGTGTTCAACGTCGACCTGGCCACCGACCATGTCCGAAAGCTCGCGGACACCGATCACGACCCCAACACGATCGCCCTGACCCCCGACGGCAAGGTGCTGTACGTTTCGAATCGGGGAAAGAACAACCCAATCACCTACGCCATCCCCGGCCCGGAGTGGGGATCGATCCTGGCGATCGACACCACCAACGGCAAGATCCTGGATGCCATTGTCGGAGGCAACCAGTGCACGGGCCTAGGCATCTCACCGGACGGAACGTCCGTTGCTTACTCCGATTTTCTGGACAACCGAGTCAGCGAGTTCACCATCCCGTCGTACGCGGTGCTGGCCAACGGCGGCGGGGGCCGGGCCCTCCAGCACCTCGTGGATATCGTGAAGCCCTGACCGGAACGCCTGGCCTCAGATCGACAGCGGTTCCACCGAGTCCCCCACGCGGATGGACCCAGGCTCCAGCACGCGGGCGTAGACGCCGAAGTCGAGTTTCTTGCTTTCCCGGACTCCCCGATGGGCCTTGATGGCTTGGAGTGTGTCGAAGTCCTTCACCCCGGTGTCCGGATCGAGTGTGGTGACGACGCAGCGGGCCACAGGCCCGGCTACTCGGATGATCGCTCCCCCCAGGCGAACCAGGCGGCCGACCCAGGAGTCCTCCTCGTACGGCTCGCAGCCCCCGACCTCAATCAGCATCCTGAACCGGCGCGAGTCCAGGACTCGCACCGAGCCCGACCGTCGCGCCAGCTCCTCCGCCGATGCGGTGGAGAACAGCGAAACGGGATAGCCGTCGCTCCCCTCGCCCGGTCGGTCGCACCGAACCAGCTCCAACCGACGACCGGCAAATGCCGACAGCTCCGCGCTCCACGGGCCCTCCACCACGTGACCTGTCACGGGCCGGCCGTAGAAGTCCGATTGGATGGGCCGCCCGATGGCGGTCGGGTGTCCCTCCACAAGGCGGCCGTCCGGGAACCGCAGGGCCAGCCGTTCGGGGCCGCCATTCATCGGCAACTCGTAGTGGGCGAGGACCGCTTGGAGCGGGCCATGCTTGACCCCGTTGATCAGACTGCCTCCGGGCTCGCTCACGTAGAAGCGGCGGTTCTCCGCCACGCCGAAGCGCTCCAGCATCACCTGCTCGGCATGCTGTAGGCGCAGTGACTTGACCGGAGCGATCGAGAGGCGAACCACCGCGCGCACAGCCCCGCAAAGGTACCAGTCCGGCCATCGCCCTCGTCTTGGCCAATCGGCGACAATCAGCTGAGGTGAACGAAGCGAGCCGATGAGGGAGGAGGCCGGGATGCTGAGCGTGGTGTTGAGGAAGCTCAAGGACGGGGAGGTCGACCGGCTTCGATCCTGGATGGCCGAGCTGAACGAGCGGCAGGACGAAGTCCGGGAGACGTTCGCACAGGAAGGGGTGATGCATGAGCGGGCCTACCTTCTGGAAATGGAAAAGGGTCCTGTCCTCGTATACGCGATTGAGGCTCGGGACTTCGAGGCCGCCAGCCGCGCCTACAACGATTCTACCCTCCCCATCGACCTCGAACATCGAAAGGTCATGAGCAAGGTACTGGCGGAGCCGGCGGACGCAGACCTGGTGTACGAGTGTCAGGCCGACGCTTCGCCCGTGCGACGCGTGGAGTTTCCCGCCGACGCCCTCGACGACTTCGTGCTGGTCCGGTCCGACGGTCACCCACTTTATCACTTTTGCGTCTGCGTCGACGATGCGGACATGCGGATCACGCACGTGCTGCGCGGGGACGACCACCTGGCGAACACACCGAAACACGTCGCCCTCTTCCGCGCTCTCGGCGCGCCGGTCCCGGCCTTCGCGCACCTCGGCATGATCCTCGGGACCGATCGGAAGAAGCTCTCGAAGCGTTACGGCGCCGCGGCGGTGGAGGAGTGGCGCGACCAGGGGATCTTTCCCGAGGCGCTCGTCAACTTTCTCGCGCTGCTCGGCTGGTCTCCCGGGGAAGACCGGGAGATCCTGTCGCGGGAGGAGATGGAGCGCGAATTCTCACTCGAGAGAATTGGCGCGTCACCGTCGGTCTTCGACCCGGAGAAGCTCCTCTGGATGAACGCGCAGTACATGGCGCGCATGCCGGCGGAAGAGTTGGTCGAGCGGGCCAGGCCCCACGCGCCGGCGGGCGTGCCGGAAAAGGAGGCTGCGCTCGCCGCAGTCGAGCTTCACCGCACGCGGGCGCGTACCGCGATCGAGATGGGCCGCGCTCTCTCGATGTACGCGCGAGACCCGGAGAAGTACGACCCGGAAGGCATGAAGAAGAACGTCCGGCCGGAAACGGCGGCGGAGCTCGAGCGGCTCATTGCGAAATTCGAAGGAGTCTCCTCCTGGAGTGCGCTGGAACTCGATGCGGCGCTGCGCGAGCTCGCCGCCGAGATGAAGGTTTCCGCCTCCCGGCTCATTCACCCCACGCGGCTCGGGCTCACCGGAATCACCGTCGGCGCCCCGCTCTTCGACGTCGTCGCGCTGCTCGGAAAAGAGACGGCGTTGCGGCGGTTGAGGAAATTCGTCGAGCGGATCCGCGACAAGTAGACAGCAGGAGCTCGAAGTGCGAGACTGCTCGTGAGGCCGTTCCGATGACGTCCGTCATCTCCAAGCTCACTTACGACGAGTTCCAAACGCTGCCGCGGGATGGGAGCAAGCGCTTCGAGCTCATCGAGGGTGAGGTCTTCACAACGCCGTCACCGAACACGAAGCATCAACGAGCCGTCGTCAAACTGTTGAGGGTGCTCGCCGACTTCGCCGAGCAGTACGACCTGGGCGAGGTCTTCATCGCTCCCTACGACATCGTATTCGGCAAATGGACGGCCCTCGAGCCTGACCTGCTCTTCATTCGGAAGGACCGGCGTTCGATCATCACCGATGCGAACGTTCAGGGAGTGCCGGATCTTGTGATCGAGATCCTGTCCCCCAGCAACAAGGAATACGACCGCGAGACGAAGCTGCGTGCCTACGAGAAAGCCGGCGTGCCCGAGATCTGGTATTTCGATCCAGAGGATGACAGCGCCGAGATTTTGAACCTGGGGGCCGATGGAGGTTATGTCGTAACTGCGGAGCTCATCGGAAACGCGTCGATCGTCTCCAAAGCTCTGCCCGGACTTTCACTCACGCTGGGTGAGGTCTTCGCCGGCTAGTCCTTGACCCGGTAGTCTTCCTTGAGTCGGTGGAGATCTCTCAGCGCACCACGCAGCACGCCGATCACTCTCGAGACCTCCCGCCCATAATATTTCATCTCGGGATCGCAGTCCGTCAGCCCGTAAACGGCCTCGTCCTTCTCGAGCCGGTCCTTCTCGAACGACAGTCGCTCGATCAGCTCGTCCAGCTCCGTGCGCAGGACGAACGCGATGTCGCGCACGCCGAGGAACCGGCTGCACTGCGGGCAGTGGACCTCTTCGCTGCCGTCGTCGGGGATGCCGTCGATCACGAACTGCCGCTCGCAGCGTGGGCATTCGAAGACTTCCGGGATCATGGCCAGCTCCGAGTCTACGCCGTAACTCGCACGTCACGTGTACCGTCCTCAAAGGGCGTCACCCTTCGACGCAACTGCCGTTATACTTTCGCGCTCTTTCGAACGACTGGGAGGTCGTTCAATGGTAGGACAACTGGCTCTGGACCAGTGAATCGGGGTTCGAGTCCCTGCCTCCCAGCCATCCGCGGCGCGGGCCGGATCTTCTTCTCGCTTGCATTCGCGCTTCCCCTCGTGCCTCATCCCCTTTTCGGACAGTCTTCGCCCGCGCCGGAGACGACCGGCCCCCCGCCGATCCAGGACAACAGCTTTCTGATGGAAGAGGCGTACAACCAGGAGGAGGGAGTGGTCCAGCACATCAACGCGTTCCAGCGGATGCGCGGAGGCGATTGGGTCCAGACGTTCACGCAAGAGTGGCCGGTTCCACGGCAGGCGCACCAGCTGAGCTTCACTGTCCCGTATCAGCGCGTCTCCGGCGAGACGGGCACGCACTCCGGCCTCGGCGACCTCGCCGTCAACTATCGCTATCAACTCGCAGGAAGCGGAGAGACGAAGTTCGCCTGTACGCCTCGGCTCACGGTCTTCCTTCCGACTGGAGACGAGGAGAGAGGCCTCGGCACGGGCGGCGTCGGATTCCAGGTCGTCATCGCGGCCAGCACCGTTCTCTCGAGCCGCATCGTCACGCACACGAACGTCGGAGCGACCTACACCGGATCGGCGCGGAACGAGCGCGGCGAGAAGGCGAGCCTCACCACGGCGAACGCGGGCCAGAGCTTCATCTGGACCGTGAGCCCGACCTTCAATGCGATGCTCGAGACAGTCTGGCTCCAATCGGAGTCCGTGACTGGTCCCGGCCGAGCGAAGCGCGAGAACTCTTTCTTCGTGAGCCCGGGAATCCGCTGGGCGTACAACGCGGCGGGTGGGCTCCAGATCGTCCCAGGAATCGCGTTCCCGGTCGGCGTCGGCGCAAATCGCCACGAGGGCTCGGTCCTTCTCTACCTTTCCTTCGAGCACCCGATGTGGAGGGCACGCGGCAGACCGTGACGTAGGATTCCGCCGTGATCGCGCTCCCGAAGAGAAGGCTCGGTCGGCAAGGACTCGAGGTCTCGGCGCTCGGTCTGGGCTGCATGGGGATGAGCCAATCCTA
>Ga0137373_10008564_pt1 | contig 10783 bp, 10 predicted proteins | sample SagtaG_5_FD_104912 | JGI IMG/M metagenome (GOLD analysis project Ga0137373, IMG submission 104912) | Vadose zone soil microbial communities from Sagehorn Ranch, Mendocino, California, USA - Sage1_R_80_16 metaG | ecosystem: Environmental > Terrestrial > Soil > Vadose zone | place: USA...
CGGATCCTCGCGAACGAGATCGAGCCGGCGAAGTTCTTCTCCTTCATCGCCGCGGTGATGCTCCTCTACCAGCCGGTGAAGCAGCTCGGCCGCGTCGGGCAGACCGCCATCGCGGGGCTCGCCGCGTCGGAGCGCATCTTCGAGGTGCTCGACGCGAAGAGCCCGGTGGACGACACGGGCACCCGCGTCCTCGCGCCGTTCCGCGAGGCGATCCGCTTCGAGCAGGTCGGGTTCTCGTATGACGGCGAGCGCCCGGTCCTCCGCGACTTCGACCTCGAGATCCGGCGCGGCGAGGTGGTCGCGCTCGTCGGTGGGTCGGGCGGAGGGAAGACGACGGTCGCGAACCTCCTGCCGCGCTTCTGGGACCCGACCTCCGGGCGGGTCACGATCGACGGCATCGACCTGCGCGACGCGACGCTCGCGAGCTCCCGCTCGCAGATCGCGCTCGTCACGCAGGAGACGGTGCTCTTCAACGACACGGTCCGCGCCAACATCGCGTACGGCCGGCCGGAGGTCCCGCTCGCGGAGGTGGAGCGCGCGGCGCGGCTCGCCGACGCGCACGACTTCATCGCGGCGCTGCCGCAGGGGTACGACACGATCGTGGGGGAGCGCGGCAGCAACGTCTCGGGCGGTCAGCGGCAGCGGATCGCGATCGCGCGCGCGTTCCTGAAGGATGCCCCGATCCTCGTCCTCGACGAGGCCACGAGCGCTCTCGACGCGGAGACGGAGCGCGAGGTGCAGCGCGCGCTCGACCGGCTCGTCGCCTTCGAGCGCGAGGCGCGGCGCACGATCCTCGTCATCGCCCACCGGCTCTCCACGATCCGGAACGCCGACCGGATCGTCGTCATCGCGGGCGGCCGCGTCGTCGAGATGGGCACGCACCACGAGCTCGTCGCCCGGGGCGGCGAGTACGCGCGGCTCCACCGCGTGTACGAGGGAGAGGAACGGGAGCTCGGCGAGGCGCGGCCGACGGCGGCGCGCGCCTGATGCGGACGCCGACCCGCGCCTCCTCCCGGTGGCGCGCATGGTCCGCAAGCCGCTCCTCGCCGCCGCCGTCGTCGCGCTCGGCGCCTGGCTCGCGCTCGGCATCCGGGTCCGCGCCCAGCGCGCCGTGCGGCTCCCGCAGTCGCAGGGGGAGGCGCGCGGCGCGTGGCACGTGCACACCACCCACAGCGACGGCCGCGGAACGCTCGACGAGGTCGTCGCCGCCGCGCGCGCGGCCGGGCTCCAGTTCGTCGTCGTCACCGACCACAACGTGATGACGCCCGAGGACCAGGGCTGGCGGAACGGCGTCCTCGTCGTCGAGGGGACCGAGGTCTCGACCCCGTTCGGCCACGTGGCGGCCCTCGGCGTGCCGCGCGCCCTCACCGTCGAGGAGCGCGACGGCGACCCACTCGGCGCAATCGCCAGGCTCGGCGGCGCCGCGGTGATCGCCCACCCGCTCCATCCGCGCCGCCCGTTCACCGGGTGGGGGCGCGGCGCGTGGCGGGGGATGGAGATCGTCTCGAACGACACGTCCTGGGGCGAGGTGGTGGTCGGCCGCGAATGGGGGCGCGCCGCGCTCGCCGCGGCTGCGCTGCCTTTCGACGGCGCGCGCGCGGTGCTCGCGCTACAGGACGGCGACGACGACGAGCGGCGGAGGTTCGACGCCGAGCTGCGCGCCGCGCGGAGGAACGATCCGCGCCGCCCGGCCCGCGTCCTCCTCTGCTCCGCGGACGCGCACGACTACCCGAGCTACCGGGCGGCGTTCGAGGCCTTCTCGATGCACCTGCCGATCCCGCTCTCCGGCGACGCCGTCCAGGACGTCCGGGGCGTCACGGCCGCGCTCACCGACGGGCGGGCGGTCTGTGTGTTCGACGGCGTCGCGCCGGCGCGCGAGGTCCGCCTCGTCCGGGCGCGGGAGGGGAGGGGCTTCGACCTCCACGTCGACGCGCCCGACCTCTCGCTCGCACGGTTCACGCTCTTGCGCGACGGAGCGGTCGTCGCGCAGCGGACGCCCGCCGCCCGCGCGGGCGAGGCCGTCGTGCCCTTCGACTGCGACGGCGGCAGCTGCCCGCCCGGCGACTACCGCGTCGAGGGCCGGTGGGACGGCCGGCCCTGGATCTTCACGAACCCGGTCGGCATCGAGTAAGAACGGAGCGGGCCGGACGTGCACCTCCTCTACGCGATCGCGAGCTACCTGCTCTTCGCCGTGACGCTCCCGGTGCTGATCTGGCACCCGAAGCTGCGGCACGGGATCCCGTTCCGCCTCGGCTTCTACCGGCGCTCGTTCGACCTCGGACACGGGAGCCCGCGCATCTGGCTCCACGGCGCGAGCGCGGGCGATCTCCTGTCGTTGCAGCCGATGATGAAGGAGCTGAAGGGGCGCCTCCCCGGGTGCTGCATCATCGTCACGACGATCACGAACAGCGGTCTCGCGATGGCGCGCAAGAAGCTGACGGAGGCGGACGTCATCGTCCATGCGCCCTACGATCTCTTCGGCGCGACCCGCCGCGCGGTCGCGGCGCTCCGACCCGACCTGCTCGTACTCGAGTACACCGAGATCTGGCCAAACCTCATCCGGGCGGCGCGCAAGGCCGGGGTCCGGATCGCCCTCACGAACGGGCGGTTCAATCCCGACAAGATGGCGCGCTACCGCGTCTTCTTCCGCGCGATCTCGAACCCGCTCCGGCGAATCGACTGCTTCCTCATGCGCTCCGACGAGGAGGCGGAGCGCGTGCTCGCGCTCGGCGCCGCCCCCGATCGCGTCTGGGTCACCGGCAACACCAAGTTCGACGCGCTCGTGCTCGACGGCGCCGCCGGCCGCGAGGAGGCGCTGCGGGTGGAGATGGGGATCGACACGCGGCGGCCGGTCCTCATGGCCGGCTCGACGCACGAGGGCGAGGAGGAGCTCCTGCTCAGCGTGTACACGAAGCTGCGCGCCCGCCACTCGGGCCTGCAGCTCGTGATCGCCCCGCGCTACGTGGAGCGCGCCGGGCGGATCATGGCGCTCGCGGCCGAGGCGGGGCTACCGGTCCGGCTGCGGAGCGGCGGCGCTGTGGCGGGGCACGCGGAGGTGATCGTGCTCGATACGATCGGCGAGCTCGCGGCGGCCTACCGGCTCGCGACGCTGGTCTTCGTGGGCGGGAGCTTCGTCACCCGGGGTGGGCAGAACGTGCTCGAGCCCGCGGCGCAGGGGAAGCCGGTGCTGTTCGGGCCACACATGGAGAACTTCAAGGACTCGGTCCAGGTGCTGCAGGGCCGCGGCGGGCTGCAAGTCTCGACCCCCGAGCAGCTCTTCAAGGTCGCCGACGAGCTGCTCTCGCGCCCAGACCAGATCGAGGAGCTCGGCACGCTCGCCCGCCGCTCCGTCGGCGCGATCCGAGGTGCGAGCGCGCGCAACGTCGAGCACATGCTCTCGATGCTCCCGCGAGGGAAGGCGGCGGCATGAATCCCGCGTCCATCCTCGTCGTCCGCTACAGCGCGCTCGGGGACGTCGTCCTCGCGACATCGATCCTCGAGCCGCTGCGCGCCCGGTTCCCTCGCGCCCGGATCGAGTGGGTGACGGACGCGCTCTACGCGCCGCTGCTCGAGGGGCTTCCCGAGCTCGCCGCGGTCCACCGGCTCGCGCGCGAGGGGCAGAACTCGGCGCTCTCGGTCGCCGCCCGGCTCCGCGGTCGCTTCGACTTCGCGATCGACCTGCAGAACAAGCTCCGCAGCGCGGTCGTCGCCCGCCCGGCCGCCCCCCTCCGCGCCGCGTTCCGGCGCCGCACGGCGCTCCGCGCGTTCCTCTCCCTCTTCGGGTCCGACCCGCCGCTCGTGCGCGCCCACCAGACCCGGCTCTACGCCGAGGCGCTCGCGCCGCTCGGGACGTTCGAGCCGGGGCCGGTCAAGATCGCGCTCTCCGCACAGGCGCGCGCGCTCGCGGCCGACGCGCTCGAGGGCGTGCCCTCGCCGGTGGTCGCGATCGCGCCTGGCGCCCGCTGGGCGACGAAGCGCTGGCCGTCCGACCGGTTCGCCGCCGTCGCAGATGCCCTCGCCGCCGACGGCTGCTCGATCGTGCTCTGCGGCGGCCCCTCCGATCGCGACGCGTTCGCCGCGTTCCGGGCCGCGACGCGCGCCCGCGTGGCCGCGGACCTCTCCTTCCTGCCGGTGGACGCGCTCGCCGCCGCGATCGCGCGCGTCCAGCTCCTCGTCGCGTGCGACTCCGGCCCGGTCCACCTCGCGAGCGCGGTCGGCACGCCGGCGCTCGCCCTGTTCGGGCCGACCTCGACCGCCCGCTGGGGCCCGCCGCCGCCGGGGCGCGCCCTGGCGCTCGAGCTCGCCTGCGCGCCGTGCTCGAACCACGGCGGCGACTATTGCCCCGAGGGGCACCACCGCTGCCTCTCCGACCTCGCGCCCGAGGCGGTGCTCGCGGGCGCGCGCGAGCTGCTGCGGCGATGACACACGGGCTCCTCGAGGCGATCTGGTGGTCGGACCGCGGGAGCCTGGCGCTGCTCGCGTCACCGCTGCGCCTCCCCGAGCTGCTGTTCCGCGCCGGCGTCGCGCTCCGCGGCGCGCTCCACGACGCCGGGATCCTGCGCGCGGCGCGCGCAGGCGTTCCGGTCGTCTCCATCGGGAACCTCGCCGTGGGCGGCGCGGGCAAGACACCCGCCGCGATCGCGGTCGCGCGCCGGCTGCTCGCGCGCGGGCGGCGCGTCGCGGTCCTCTCGCGTGGCTACGGCGCGGCCCGGACCGACGCCCGGATCGTCTCGGATGGCGCGCGGCTCCTCCTCGGCGCGGCCGAGGGCGGCGACGAGCCGGTGCTCGTCGCACGGCGCCTTCCCGCCACGCCGGTCCTCTGCGGCCCGCGGCGGGCCGAGCTCGCCCGCACCGCCGTGCGGGACCTCCGGGCGGACGCGCTCCTCCTCGACGACGGGTTCCAGCACCGGGCCCTCGCGCGCGACCTCGACGTCGTCGTGCTCGACGCCGCGAACCCGTTCGGCAACGGGCGGCTTCTCCCCGCGGGTCCGAACCGAGAGCCTCGGTCGGCCCTGCGCCGTGCCGGGCTCGTCTGGCTCTCGCGCGTGGACCAGGCGAGCGCGGCGTCGCTCGTGGCGCTGCGCGCCCTCGCGCGCGAGGCGACGGCGCGCGATCCGGTCGAGTCGCGCCACGCCCCCGTCGACGTCGTGGACGGCACGCTCGCCCGCGCGTACGGGCGCGACGCCCTGCGCGGCCGCCGCGTGCTCCTCCTCGCGGGGATCGCCCGCCCGGGCGGCTTCCGGCGGACGCTCGCGGCGATGGGCGCCGAGGTCGCGGCGGAGCGGGTCTTCCCGGACCACCACCGCTTCGCGACCCGCGATCTCGAGGGCGCGCTCCGCGCGGCCGACGAGGCCCGCTGCGAGCTCGTCGTGACGACGGAGAAGGACGCCGTCCGGCTCCCTGGACCGTTCGCGGCGCACGAGCGGCTGCGGGCGCTCCGGATCGAGGCGGAGGTGGTCGCCGGAGGGGACGGCCTCGAGGCGGCGCTCGACGCGGCGCTCGCGTCGTCCCCCTTGCCCTCGACGGTGGCCGACGCCATGCCCTCGCGGAGCCCCTGACCATGTCCTTCCTCGGCCGGCTCCTCGCCCGCATCCCGTACCGCTGGCTGAGCGCCTTCGGCGCCCTCGTCGGCAGCCTCGTGTGGGTCCTCGGCATCCGGCGGCGCGTGGTGCTCGAGAACCTGCGCCTCGCGTTTCCGGAGCGGTCGGAGGTCGAGCGGCGCGACATCGCGCGGCGCACGTACCGGAACCTCGGCCAGATGATCCCGGATTTCGTCCGGCTGCCCTTCCTGCCGAGATCGGAGCTCGAGCGGATCTTCGTGTACGACGGCTGGGAGAAGTTCGAGGAGGCGAAGGCGCGCGGGAAGGGCGTCATCGCGGCGACGGCGCACTTCGGGAACTTCGAGGTGCTCGCCGCGGCACACACGCTGCGTGGCACGCCCGTCACGATGATCTCGCGGAAGATGGGAAAGTCCGGCGCGAACGACCTCTGGCGTGCGCTCCGCCGCCGCTCGGGCGTAGAGGATCTCGTCGTGGCGAAGGGCTCCACGCTCGCCGCGGCGGTCCGCGCGATCAGGGCGGGGCGGTTCCTCGGCTACGTGATCGATCAGAACCAGGCGCTCCGGCACGCCGTGTTCCCCACGTTCTTCGGCGTGGCTGCCGCGACGGCGCCGACGCCCGCCGTGCTCGCGATGCGCAGCGGCGCGGCGGTGATCTTCGTCGTCTCCTATCCGCTCGGGGACGGGCGCCACCGGGTGGTGTTCGAGGGGCCGCTCGAGCCGCCCGACACGGGCGACCGCGAGCGCGACGTGCTCGTCTTCATGCAGGACCTGAACGACCGCCTGGAGCGCTGGGTGCGCCTCCATCCGGAGCAGTGGTACTGGCTTCACCGGCGCTGGAAGACCCGGCCCGCGGAGCCGGCTCCCGCCGCTCACGATGCGAACGCAGGTGCAGCCGGATGAGGCTGCGCCGGCCCGCCAGCGGGCCCCCACGAATGAGCGCGCCTTCGCCGCGGGCACGGATCTCGAGCGAGCTCAAATTGACCAACCCGGACCGCGCGCGGTAGGACCGTTGGCGTGCGCCGCCTCCGCGAACCCGAGCTGCCGCCGCTCGCGAGCCTGCTGCCCGCCTTCTCGCGGGCGGAGGTGGTGGTCGTGGGGGACTTCGTCGCCGACGAGTACGTCTACGGCGAGACCGACCGGGTGAGCCGGGAGGCGCCCGTCCTCGTGGTCCGGTACGAGTCCTCCGAGCTCGTGCCGGGCGGAGCGGGCAACGCCGCCCAGAACCTCGCCGCGCTCGGCGTCAAGGTCAGGGCCGTAGGCGCCGTGGGTGACGACGCGCTCGGAACGGCCCTCCTCGACGAGCTCGAGGAGCGCGGCGTCGACGTCTCGGGCATCGAGCGCGTGAAGCGGCGACCGACCGAGGCGAAGACCCGCATCCTCGCCGGCGGCCGCTCCACGCGGCGCCAGCAGATGATCCGGCTCGACCGGGCGCCGGCGGAGCCGCTGCCCGTCGCCGTCGAGCGCCGGCTCGTCCGGACGCTGGAGAAGCTCGGCGGCCGCGCGCGCGCGGTGCTCGCGAGCGACTACGGCTCGGGCACCGTCGGCCCGGACGCCATCGACGCGCTCCAGCGACTCGAGCGGCGCGGGGTCCCGGTGTGCGTCGACTCCCGCTACAACCTGCGCGCCTACACCGGCCTCACGATGGTGAAGCCGAACGAGGTCGAGCTCGAGACGGCGTCGGGTGTGTCGCTCTCGCAGCGCGGCGGGCTCGAGCGCGCCGCCCGCGTCCTTCAGCGCAAGGTCGGGTGCGAGGTCCTGCTCGTCACGCGCGGGCGGAACGGCATGTCCCTGTTCCGGCGCGGAGCGCCGCCCGTCCACGTCCCGGCGCACGGGAGCCAGGACGCGGTGGACGTCACCGGTGCAGGCGACACCGTCGCGGCGACGTTCTGCGCGGGTCTCGCCGCGGGCGGCGACCCGCTCGCGGCGGCCCGGCTCGCGAACGTGGCCGGGGCGCTCGTCGTGCAGAAGCCCGGGACCGCGACCGTCTCGCGCGACGAGCTCGCTGCGGAGCTGCTGCGGCCGTGACCGGCGGGAAGCGGATCCGCGTCGAGGAGCTCGCCGCCGTGCGGGACGCCGCGACCCGGAGCGGGCGCACGATCGCCCTCGCGAACGGCGTGTTCGATCTCTTCCACGTGGGCCACCTCCGGTACCTGCGGGGCGCGCGCGCCGAGGCCGACCTCCTCGTCGTCGCCGTAAACAGCGATCTCTCGACGCGCCTCAACAAGGGCCCGGGCCGACCGATCGTGCCGGAGGCGGAGCGCGCCGAGATCCTCGAGGCGCTCGCCTGCGTGGACCACGTAGTGCTCTTCGATTCGCGTGACGTCGTCCCCGTCATCCGGGCGCTGCGTCCGGACGTCCACGTGAAGGGGACGGACTACACTCCCGAGACGATCCCCGAGGCGGCCGAGGTGCGCGCCTACGGCGGGCGCGTCGCGGTCGCAGGCGACCCGAAGGACCACTCCACCTCGGAGCTCATCGACAAGCTCGGAAAGGCGAGAACCCCAACATGACCGCGGACGAGAAGCGGCCGGCCGCGCTGCCGGCGGAGCTGAAGGAGATCCTGGCCTGCCCGAGGTGCAAGGGCGAGCTCGAGTTCCGCGAGGCGGAAGCGGAGATCCGTTGTCTCGCCTGCCGGCTCGCCTTCCGGATCGACGACGGCATCCCGGTGATGCTGCTCGAAGAGGCACGGACTTTCTAGACGGGGCGCCGCGAGGCGAGTGCCCTCCCGCTCCTGTTGACGCTCATGCGGCCGGCCGCTACGGTCCCCGGACGCATGTTCGATCGGGTGGGACCATGATCCGTAGCATGACCGGGTTCGGCTCGGGTCGCGGCAGCGCCGCGGGCGAGGAGCTCGACGTAGAGATCCGCTCGGTCAACCACAAGTACTGCGAGGTGAAGGTCCGCCTGCCGCGGGAGCTCGCCGCGCTCGAGGTGGACGCCTCGAAGCTCGTACGGGAGCGGCTCGCGCGCGGTGGCGTGGACGTCACAGTGCGGCGCTCCGGTTCGGCCGCGGCGGTCGCGCCGCGGGTCGACGTGGCGCTCGCCGAGGCCTACGCGCGAGCCTACGAGGAGCTCCGGGCGCGACTCGGGCTCGTGGGCGCGGTGACGCTCGCGGACGTCGCGACCGCGGAGGGCGTCGTCCGGCTGGACGAGCGGGCGATCGACCTCGACTCGGCCCGCGAGGCGCTCCGCGGCGCGCTCGGCGTAGCGCTCGACGCGCTCGTCGCGATGCGCGCCCGCGAGGGTGAGGCGCTCGCGCACGACCTAGCCGGCCGGCTCGATGTGGTCGAGGGGCTCGTCGCGAAGGCTGCAGCCCTCGTGCCGCAGTCGATCGAGCACCACCGCGCGCGCCTCGCCGAGCGGGTGCAGGAGCTGACGCGCGGGATCCCGCTCGATCCCGCGCGGCTCGCGCAGGAAGTCGCGCTGTTCGCGGACCGGACGGACGTCACGGAGGAGGTGATCCGGCTCCGGAGCCACCTCGCGCAGGCGCGCGCGCTGCTCGGCGGCCGCGAGCCCGCTGGCCGCAAGCTCGACTTCATCGTCCAGGAGATGCACCGGGAGGTGAACACGATCGGCTCGAAGTCCCAGAGCGCAGAGATCGCCGGCCTCGTGGTCTCCGCGAAGGCGGAGGTCGAGCGGCTGCGGGAGCAGGTCCAGAATGTCGAGTGAGGGTGCGCGGCCGGGGCTGCTGCTCGTGCTCTCCGCGCCGTCGGGGGCGGGGAAGACGACGCTCGCGCACCGCTTCCGCGCCACCCATCCAGACGCGGTCTTCTCCGTCTCCGCCACGACCCGCGCGCCGCGCGGCGCCGAGCGCGAGGGGGCCGACTACCACTTCGTCTCCGCCGAGGCGTTCTCGCGGCTCGTCGCGGAGGGCGCGTTCGCGGAGTGGGCCGAGGTGTTCGGCCAGCGCTACGGCACGCTGCGCTCGACGATCGACGAGACGCTGCGCGCCGGACGCATCGCGATCTTCGACATCGACGTGCAGGGGGGCGAGCAGCTCCACCGCGCGTTTCCACGCGACGCGGTGACCGTGCTGATCGTGCCGCCGTCGCTCGCCGAGCTCGAGCGGCGCCTGCGCGGGCGTTCGACGGACAGCGACGATGTGATCCAGCGGCGGCTCGCGGCCGCTCAGGCCGAGGTGGCGCGCGGGCTCTCGACGTACGACTACGTCGTCGTGAACGACGAGCTCCACGCGGCGCAGGCGCGGCTCGAGGCCATTGCGGCGCACGAGCGCTCGAAGCGCGGCGGGCGCGCCGATCCGGGGGCGGCCGCCGCCGCTGCCGAGTGCCTGCGACACTCCGTCGACGTGCGCGCGTGGGCGCCCTAGCGGCCGTCGCCGTGGGCGCAGAAGCGGCATTCGCCACCTTGCTCCGGGTTTCGCGAAGGCGCGCAGGGGGGCGACTCTGCGTCCGGCATAAAAGGCCCGTAGTCCCGCCGGGTTACGGCGGCCGGTCGCGTGTCACGATTCCGACACGCACTTCTTGACACCACGGGGAGCCGCGGGTAGAAGACGCGCCCTCAGCAGCGATTCGCCGGCTCGGAAGTCGAAGAAAGAACTGGCGCTTGGTTGACGGGATGCCGGTGAGGGGGTAGAAGCAGCGCCCCTCGGTTGGAACGGCGAGGGCGCCGGTCGGAAGTCGAAGAAAAGACTGGCGCTTGGTTGACGGGATGCCGGTGAGGGGGTAGAAGCAGCGCCCCTCGGTTGGAACGGCGAGGCGCCGGTCGGAAGTCGAAGAAAAGATTGGCGCTTGGTTGACGAGGGGCCCGCGAGGGGGTAGAAGCAGCGCCCCTCGGTCGGAACGGCGAAGCGGAAGTGGTCGCCGGGAAGACTTGACGGGAGAAGCGGGTTGATCTAAAAATCAACCCCTTCGCGGTGGGAGGCAGTTCGGGGCTTTGGTCTCGAGTTTTCCTCTTGACGCAACCGGGACGGCGATGGTAGTTAGCCGCCCTTCTTGACGCAGAACGGTTGTCTTCGCGACTCCGCGGCGGTCAAGACTCGACTCGGGAGCGGTCATCCCGGATCGAGGGGCGAAGCTCGGTCTTTGAAAACTGAATAGCAAGCCTACGAAGGAATGCGGTTCCGCGTTCCTTGAGTTTGCAAATCATTCCGTAACAAATGCCAGCTCGCCTCGAGAGAGGCGGCAGGCAGGAGAAAACTCTTAATTGGAGAGTTTGATCCTGGCTCAGAACGAACGCTGGCGGCGTGCCTAACACATGCAAGTC
>Ga0137373_10008565_pt1 | contig 10781 bp, 13 predicted proteins | sample SagtaG_5_FD_104912 | JGI IMG/M metagenome (GOLD analysis project Ga0137373, IMG submission 104912) | Vadose zone soil microbial communities from Sagehorn Ranch, Mendocino, California, USA - Sage1_R_80_16 metaG | ecosystem: Environmental > Terrestrial > Soil > Vadose zone | place: USA...
ACGCCAAGGTCTGCGGCGGCGTTGTCGACCTGACAGGAACTTTCAGGTCGAAGAACGAGCTCGAGGCGACCCTGCGCGCAGTCGCCGGTGTCGACGGGGTGGTCGGGATTCGCAACCGGATGGTCTCTGAAACAGATGGAGCCGAGTTCCTGGTGCTTTCGGTCGAGCCCCTCGATCGATGAGTGAGCAACCGTTCGAGATACTGGACGAGCAGCAGTGCCAGCACCTGCTTGCATCTAAGGACATCGGCCGGATCGCGTTCTCGGTTCAGGGTGAGCCCGAAATCTTCCCCGTCAACTATGCGGCTGATGGGTCAACAGTTGTGTTTCGAACAGGCGAGGGCACCAAGCTGCAGCTAGCCGTGATGCTGCGGGTCGCATTCGAGGTCGATGATTGGGATGCCGCGACAGGCGTTGGGTGGAGCGTTGTGATCAAAGGCGTGGCTGAGGAGATAACCAGCGGGATCGATCCGTTCGCGATGGCGCTTCGCAGCAGACGTGTCGTTCCCTTGGCGCCTGGCGTCCACGAGTACTGGATCGCGGTTTACCCAGGCGAGATCACCGGCCGCCGCTTCGGCCGCGTCTAGCGAGCACCGGAGTCCCATCCAGCCGTTCCGCGTTGCGTGGCCTCCGTCCTATCTCAAGGTCAACGGCTAGCCACCAACGACCCAGAAAAGGGGTCTGGAGGCCTACATCAAAAGGGTCTTGCGGCCCTAGAGAGATTGACTCAAGAAGGCGACTCTTTTACCAACTTGAAAAGGAGCGTGCCTGATGGATTCACCCACGACATATTTTCATTGGGGTTTCATTCTCATCTCGGTACCAAACCTGCTGGTTATCGCCGGGATGATCGTCTTGTTCGCGATCGCGCTCGTGGCGCCGTTCCCGCACAGAGGTGACAGCGATGGACGCCCCTGAGCCGATCCCCGAGCAGCCCTCAAGCTGGACCGTTCGCACCCGGCGCGCAATCGACCGCCACCTGCCGATGGATCACCTGCTACCGGTTCGCCAGCCCTACTACGTGGGCTCATGGGTCTACGTCTTCGGCGTGATCACGATTGCTGCCCTGGTCTGGGTGATCGTAAGCGGTGTGGTGCTTGCTTTCATGGGACCGCAGTGGTGGCATGACTCGAGTGTCGGCCGATTCTTCAACAGCCTCCACTTCTGGTCAGTGCAGCTGTTCTTCATCTTCATGGTTCTGCATCTGTGGGGCCAGTACTTCATGGCCGGCTGGCGCCACGGGCGCGCCGCCACTTGGGCCATCGGAGTCGTCATCTTCGGGATCAGCATCCTGACGGCATTCACGGGCTATCTGTCGCAGCAGAACTTCGACTCGCAGTTCATCGCCGTCAATGCCAAGGACGCGATGAATGGGGCAGGCGTCGGCGCGTTCTTCAACGTTCTGAATTTCGGTCAGATGTACGGCCTTCACATCATGCTGCTGCCGATCGGAGTTACGTTCCTGGTCGTCGTCCACATCGTCATGGTCCGTGCCCGCGGCGTCGTCAAACCGATCGATCCAGAAGGAGGGACACGGTCATGAAATCCATGGGAGCAACCCAAGAGGAGTACTACCGGGGCGTACGGATGGTGCCGTACGACCTGGTCAAGGAACTGGTGCTCGCTCTCGCTGGCGTGGGCATCCTTGCACTCGCCGTCTCAGCGATTCTGTCCTCGCCAGACGTTCCACCAGTCACGGTCGCTGCGTGGGCGCAGAACGATCCAGTTGACTTCGCCACCACGGCGACGGGCGAGCTTGCCGGCTCAACCACGAGCGCCGGCTACGGCAACCCCTACAACACGAACGGTTCGGGCCAGGCTTGGGGACCAATCGCTCCCCAGCAGTGGTTTGGCACCCGCATCCCAATCGATTCCGCAAGCACGTTCGTGATCCAGCCGCTGCAGCGGGCTGCGGTTGGCAATGCCGACTTAGGCACGGCGCTCAACATGTGGCAGTCCGCGAACTCCGATCAGCAGGGCAAGTGGACCGACGCGTACACAAAGTCATTGCCGAACGCAACAGTTAAGGACGGCAAGGTCACGGTGCCCGATGGCGACTATGGCCCGCTGCCAGTGATGATGTCCAACCTCTTGGGCATCGCTCAAACCGGCGGACTGGACGGTCTGCTGATGGTCAATGGCCGCTTCTATCAGACCGACTACACACCCGCACTGCTCTTCATGGGCGACGGCAGCTACCTGTCGGGGTTGGCTGAGCAGTCGAATCTGCTGGGCGACCAGTGGGGAATGATGAACGAGACCGGCCGCTACCCGGGACAGACGTGGTTGTGGCTGTACACGATGTGGTACCAGGTGCCGCCGTTCACCAGCGACACAGGCTTCCTGGGTATCAACGCCTCGAACGCCGACCTCGGGATCATCATCCTGATGACGCTGCTGACAGCCGCGCTTGCGCTCGTACCCCTGATCCCGATCCTGCGCGACATCCCGCGCTGGGTGCCAATTCATCGACTGATCTGGCGCGGGTACTACTCGCCGAAGGTTCGTCCATAGTGCGCGGTCCGCGGCTGCTGGCGAGCCCAGGCCAGTCCGATCGAGTTCTGATGACAATACTTAGACGTCCAATGTGGGAATTGCTGGCATGGGCGGCGGCGATCCTGACCGCGATCGCCACTGCAGCTGGATTGTTCTGGTCGTCCCTCTATCGTGATGCTCCCTACTGGACTGAACAAGCGAGGGGCATTGACCTCGCGACCTTGTTTCTCGCGGTGCCAATCCTTGTCGTCAGCCTGTGGCTAGTGCGACAAAGATCGGCTCCAGCCGGTGCGGCTGCGATCGGAGTTCTGCTTTACCTCGTCTATAACTACGTGATCTACTCGATTTCGGTCGCTATGAACCGTCTGGCCTTCATATACGTCGCGATCCTGGGGCTGTGCATCTGGAGTTTGATTCTGCATTTCCTCGAACCCACGGCAGTATCCAGCTTGTTGAACCTAAATTCGCCTGTTGCGCGCGTGGTTGGCGGCTTCCTGGTGGTCGTTGCTGCGCTGTTTGGGCTTCTGTGGCTTAGTCAAATCGCCGGCGCAACGATCAGCGGCATCCCACCTGTTGACGTGAAGCGGACAGGGCTGCCGGCGAATCCGGTTTATGCGCTCGACCTCGCGATATTCCTGCCATTGGCGGTCGTTGCGGCGGTGGGTGTGTTTCGGAACTCAGCGTTCGCCGCAAGTTTTGCTGTGCCAATGCTTTTCTGGCTCTTCCTGACGTCAGCCGGTGTTCTGGGCGGCTTCCTATTTGCAGCACGCGCTGGCGAACAGGTCCCTGCAGCGATTGCAGTACTGATCGGCCTGATCGGTGTTGTAGCGATCGGCCTGGCTGGACTCGCAATAGCAGGAGCCAATAGAGCGGTCAGCTGACCGCGGCGTCGGCCCGATAGGCCCACGCGCCGCGGGCCGGAAGGCCCATGTCGAGATTCGCTTGCGGACATACGCTCTAATCGATGGCTCTTCAAATCCACTCCGCACCAAAACAATCGAGTGCCCGCTCACTTCCCGGCATCGCACGGCTGGCGGTAGTGCTCGAGGTCTTTCTCGGCCTCGGCGCACTGTTTGGGGGAAGCGCCTTGATCCTGGCGCCTGACGGTCACCTGCTTGGGATGCCGGTCAAGCTGCTAGCAGGGTCGGCATTCCCCTCCTTCCTAGTCCCGGGAATCATCCTTTTTGGCCTTATCGGCGTCGCCCCGCTCATGGCTGCTGCGATCACCCTCCGTAGGCAGGCGCTGGCGCCGCTGGCGGCAGTCGCGGTGGGCTTGACGCTTATCGGTTGGGTATCGGTCGAGATGGTCGTGCTGGCCGGACTCGGAAGCCTGGCATGGACCCTTTACTTTGTTCTCGGCGCATCCATCGCAGCGATCGGCGTGTGCTGGTGGCATTCCTCCTCCAAGAACGGCAACCAGTCGGAGTTGTGATGACCCCCCTCGATGGGCACTTCGGGATCGACCTTTACTGGCTCCCCTTGGGCGCCGGCGGCAACTTCGTCCGTTTGAACGGCCGCATTTATGAGGCAATAGAGTCGCGCCTAGACCGGCGGCCCGCATGCGATCTCTACCACTCCGCTCTACAGGTTTACGTCCCCGAGGGCCGTTATGTCGTCGAGAACACGCCAGTCGTTGACGACCAGGGGCGTGACCGTGGCGTGGTCGCTGAAGGCCCCGTGGGTGCGCGGTGGGCTGGCCGTTGGCGAATGTTCCGATATGAACTGCGCAGATGGCGCGAAGGTGTAATTGCTGATATCAATGAGGCCGTCGACAGTCCGCGACGACTGAGCGGGGATCTCAGCGACGCTCGACGCATCCTCGAACTGGTGCCGCAGATGCCGACCCTTGTGTGGGGCCGCGACGAGCTCAAGGCAGGCGAAATGTGGAATTCGAACTCGATGATCTCCTGGCTGATCGCGCGCACCGGCCTTGACGTGGATTCGATAAAGCCGCCCGCTGGGGGACGTGCCCCTGGCTGGAACGCTGGTGTCGTGGCTGCGGCTCGAGAATCGGCGGTGGCTTCTCGTCAGACACTACGACCGACGCCACACGAACACTTGCGGGTCTGAGTCTCGGGCCGATGTCCCGGCCGAAGCTAACCGATGCACCTGCACCCCGAACATTCCGAAAGGCACTTCACGGCAAGCGACACGGTTCGCGACGTGGTGGTTGGGATGTCCGACGGGCTCACTGTGCCGTTTGCTCTCGCCGCTGGTATCTCGGGCGCGATCGCCATCAGCCACCTCGTGGTCACCGCGGGCCTGGCCGAGATCGCCGCAGGCTCTATCGCCATGGGCCTTGGCGGCTACCTCGCCGGCCGGAGCGAGTCCGAGCATTATGCGAGCGAGCGGCGCCGGGAGGAATCCGAGGTCAAGTCGGTACCAGATGTAGAAGCGCTCGAGATTGAGCAGATCTTCGCTGGGTACGGCTTGACCCCAGGCGAAAGCGCACCTGTCGTACAGGGCTTGCGCCGGCGCCCGCAGGCATGGGTGGACTTCATGATGCGGTTCGAGCTCGGCCTGGAGAAGCCGGATCCACGTCGGGCGTTAATCAGCGCGGCGACCATCGGCGGCTCCTACGCGCTGGGTGGAATCGTCCCGCTCGCCCCATACATAGTCGTGAGCAACCGCTCACACAGCGCTCATCGTCTCAGCCGCCGTCACGATCGCAGCGCTCGGAATTTTTGGTTATGTAAAAGGCAGGTTCAGTGGGGCGCGTCCGCTCATCAGCGCTGTGCAGACGGTGGTGATCGGCAGCATCGCCGCTACGGCGGCGTTTCTGTTGGCACGCGCAATCTCGTAGCGCCTGCTCGCCAACCATTCTGGTTCTTCAGGGTCGTGACGGCGATTGCAACAAGAACATCCCCATGATGGCGATCTCACCGTGATCTTTAAGGACGTGAGGACATCAGCCGCTCGCTATTGGCTTGCTGATCGCTGACTTGGAAGGTGTTCGACTGAACGAACCCGAAGCCAGGTAGCCGAAGCGTCCAGTGCTGCCGTCGGCGGTCGGAGGCCCAGCTCGAGCACGATTCGTTCAGAACTGTGGCGACCCAGGTTGTTGACTCTGGGCCCCTGCGAAAGCTTGGGGATTCGTAAAGGAGTCGGCTTTGCTACATCTCCGACGTGATTGCCGAAGGGACTTTGCGTGGTGTCCCATAGGTCCCCACGTCATCAGGTCATTCGCCTCTCGTCTACATCGAGAGCGTGGCGCACGGTGGGTTAGTCCGACCGTTTGAGCCGCCCCCCAGGGCTGCCTGTTGGGCAGACCAAGGAGGCACAGCAATGGCGCAAGCCACAGTACTGGCTACGACGCGATCTACTCGAACGTTAAAGAGCTTCATCTCCCGTCGGCCCCTATTGACGTATTTCGTCCTCAGCTACGCCTTCTTTTGGCTGGTTATCGGACTATTCGTCGCAATAGTCGTAGGCGTACTTCGGCAACAGCCGAGCACCCTGCCGGCGTGGCTAATGCCGCTTGTTGTGATTGCCGGCTCATGGATGCCAGCTCTCGCGGCGGTGATTGTGACTGGCACGCTCGACGGCCGGGATGGTATTCGTACGCTATTCACCAAGTTCCTCCGGTTCCGCCTACCGGCTAAGTGGTACGTCGCCGCTCTCATTCCCTTTGGCCTGGCCTTCGTGGCGGCGCTGATTTACAAGTTGGCTGGAGCGCCCGCAGTTGCAGGCGTAACGCTGTCCTTCAGCTTCGTTGTGGCTCTCGTCGTTTCCACTCTCCCCGGAGCCGTGGGAGAGGAGGCAGGTTGGCGCGGCTTTGCGCTGCCGCGTCTACTCGAAAGATATAGCCCACTCAAAGCCGGCCTCGTCCTCGGAATTGTTTGGGCTGGTTGGCATCTGCCCGTGATGGTCGCAGGCGGGTACTCGGGGCTGAGCCTCTTGCTCTATGGCGTCTTCTTTACCGTAGGCATCATTTCTGTGAGCGTTGTGATGACATGGATCTACGCCAGAACCTCGAAGAGTCTTGTTCCGATGGTCATTGCCCATTTGTCAGTTAACGTTGGACTTGCCCTGATCGGCGTTGGTGCTGCCGGTTCGGGATCGACACTGGCGTTGACCGCGATCATGTATTCGCTCGTGTGCCTCACTGCAATCGCTGTGTGGGTGGCGGGCGGAGTATCGCCTCGCCCAATCTCCTTGAAGAGCGTCCCTCGACCTGCATAACCACAACCGGGGCTCCTCGGCATGGGGCCCCGGCGATTTCTTTTCCCCTAGTTCATGTGCATCACCGAGGAGCGGCTGCAATCTAGACGCCGGCCAAGGTTAAGACGATGCCCAGGACAACAGGGTCCAATGGCCCTGCCGTCAGTTGCCGGGGAAGCCCAGGCTCAGTACACCTAACCAGTCAACGGCGCCTGGGCGTGAAGCGCGACCAAGGCCGCCATATATAGAAGGTAAGAGATGATCCAGATCGGCATCGTTGCCGCGGTAGCAGTCGTGGTGGTTGTGTTCTTCGGTTCGTATCGTCCGTGGCATCTCAAGTGGGGGGCCACGCCGGAAGAACTCGCGCTGAGCATGCCCGGAGACGAGATTGTTCGCCGGCCGATTTTCAATGCCACGCGTGTCGTGACGGTCAACGCGCGACCGGAGGACATTTGGCCCTGGATCGTCCAGATCGGCTTTGGGCGCGCCGGCTGGTACTCGATCGACCTCTTCGACAACCTGGGTCGCCACAGCTCCGAACGAATCGTGCCCGAGCTTCAGCGCATCGAGATCGGCGACCTCGTCCCTCTGGGCCCAGGCGAGGGCTCCGGGATGTTCGTGAAAGAGTTCGTCGTGAACCGGTCGATGCTTTGGTGGACGGGAAAGGACGGTCAGACAACGTGGGCTTGGGGGTTGTATCCGACTCCCGCCGGAGCCACTCGATTGGTGACCCGGGTTCGTACTCCGCTCTCGTGGCGTGAGCCTATTTCGGCGGTCTGGCTTCTGCTAAGTGAGGTTGCCGACTTCCCGATGATGAGGAAGTGCCTGCTCGGCATCAAGCGTCGGGCCGAGACGATGGCCTCCAGCACCAGGGACATGCTCAATGTTCCAGCCGGGACTGTTTGAGATGTGGATCAAGATCGCCGTTCTATCCGTCCTGGTCGGGCATGGCCTGGGTCACGTCATGGCGCCACAGGCGGCGTTCCTGCCTCCGGGCGCCTTGCCCCGTAGTGCCAACGCGATCATAGGGTCCAGCCTGACCATCGTCAGTCCCGCCGGCAAGAGCTTGGCTCTGATCTGGCTGATCCCGCTGGTGGGGTTCCTGATCGGCAGCTTCGGCCTCTGGACCGGGCAGGAGTGGTGGCGGCCAGTATTGGCGGTGGCCTCGATCGCATCGATTGTCGCGGTTCTGCCCTGGTGGGGAGTGATGCCGACCTTCTCGTATCTAGGCGCGATTGCCGTCGACATTGCAGTATTGATAGGAATCCTCACTCCATGGGGCGACCAGCTCGCAAAGTCTTTCGCACGCTGATGGCCGTAACCGCCGCGCTTGCTGATACACCAATAACCCCGAATTCGACAGCGGGCCGCAATCAGGAAGAACTCCGCCACATTGGGCCGATACTTCCCAATCGGCGACAATTCCTGAAAGCAGCTGGCATCGGAGGCGCAGCCATTGGATTGAGCAGCCTCGGCATCGCGTCGTGGCGCGCCTCCGCTCAAGGTGTCTTTGCGGCCGGCTCCGGACCTGCCTACGCCGCCTGGGGCGAATGGGACCAGGGCAGCGGACCGTTGACGCTGGTTAGAGCAGCCGTCTTGTCGGCCAATCCGCACAACTCGCAGCCCTGGCGATTCCGAATCTCCTCCTCTGCGATCGACATTTTCGTTGACCCGAGCCGAAACATGGGCAACATGGACCCATACCGAAGAGAGCAGCACATCGGGCTGGGCTGCTCGCTCGAGAATCTGCTGATCGCCGCCCAAGCCAAGGGCTTCGACCCCCGCCTGACCGTTCTGCCCGATGCCGCCGACGCGACGCTGGTTGCCCACGTGGCCCTCAACCCGGGCACGGTGTCGAACCTCGCACTGTATCGGGCCATCCCCAAGCGGCATACCCACCGGGCCCCGTTTGACACCACCCGCAACCTGTCGCCGAGCACTCTTTCAGGACTCGACAAGGAGGTGGCAGACATCCAGGGAGCCGCGATCGTCTGGATCACAAGCGACACGGCGAAGCGTCAGGTCGGTCAGCTGATAGTTGAGGCAGCTCAAGCGATTGCGGCTGACCATGACCAGAGCATCGATAGCTTTCGCTGGTGGCGCGACAGCTGGAGCGACATCCAGACATACAAGGACGGCATGACTATTGACGCCGCCGGACTGTCACCGCTGATCACCGCCCTCGGCAAGATTCTGCCGCCGCAGTCGCGAGAGCAGAACGACCAGGCCTGGATCCAGCAGACCCGCGACAACAACGTGAAGACCGCGGCTGCTGTCGGCATTGTGGTCGTGCGCGACGCCACCGACAACGCGCAGAGGATCGCCGGTGGGCGTCTCTACCAACGCTTGCATCTTGCGGCGGTCAACCGCGGAGTGGCCATGCAGCCTCTCAACCAGATCACCGAACGCATCGACCGCGAAAGGTTCCTCGCGCTGAGCCCTCGGTTCACTCAGGCGGCCGCCCAGTTGATGCCCGAATCCGGCTCGCAACCCCTGATGTCTTTTCGCGTGGGGTACCCAACCGTGAATCCGTCGCCGAGTCCGCGACGCGGTGCAGAGGCGGTCCTCATTCAGTAGGGGTAGCACCCGCGCGAGGCCACGTCGGCGGTTACCAACGCGCCGATCGCCGGGGCCTGCTTCGACAGTGACGAACTGAACAAGGAAACCGATCCGGGGCTGTCCGTCGTCACCGAGCCCCGGAGAGCGGCCTGAAGACCTGAACCTCAGGTTTCAGATCCTGAGCGCAGAGTACAGCGCTCTGGTCCAACGCCTCGGGGCGACGGCGGCCGTGTCGGCCGCCCGAACCAATCTGTATTTCGTCTTCCTGTCAGCCACCGGGGTCGCACTCGCTCTGATCTCCAATGCCTCTCACTTCACGCGCGAATTCCAGGTCTTTGCCCTCGTAATTCTTCTGCTCAATCTTGTTGGGGGTCTTCTAGCCATGGCACGAATGTTGCACGCGCACGGTCAAACAGTGCTGTACATCCAATCACTCAATCGCATCCGCCACTTCTTCACGGAGCTCGACCCGGCGGTAAAGCCATACTTCACCCTCCCGGTTCATGACGACGTGGCGGGGGTCGTCGAATCCACTAGCTGTACTGCCCAATTAGGTTGTTGACAAACGAAGAGCCCCGCTGTTGGGTTGATTTGCTCAAACCGACCCAGGCAGGAGGCTCTCCATGGCACATCGTAGAGCGATGCTCACTCCGTTCGGACGTCTGTTGCTGGTGCAGCGGGTGTGTGAGATGAATTGGTCTGCGCCACGGGCGGCGGAGTCCGCCGGAGTGTCGCGCATGACGGTCTACAAGTGGGTCCGTCGCTATCAGGCTGAGGGGCTGGCTGGCCTTGAGGATCGCTCTTCTCGGCCTAAGCATTCGCCGCGACTGACATCCGCCGACCAAGTGACGGCTGTGCTCGAGCTCCGTCACCGCCGGCGCTGGGGTCCGCATCGGATTGGGCCTGCAGTCGGACTGGCAAGGTCGACGGTGTACGCGGTGTTGCGGCGCCAGGGAGAAGCTCGCCTGAGTGACGGAGATAGATCGACTGGTTTGCGCATTCGCTACGTCCGCGAGCGGCCAGGTGAGCTGCTTCACATCGATGTCAAAAAGCTGGGACGGATTCCGACCGGTGGTGGTCATGCCTTGCTCGGGGAAGAGGCGCGAGTTCGGCGCGGAGGAGGTTGGGAGTTTGTGCACGTCGCCGTCGACGACTGCTCGCGGGTTGCCTTTGCCCAAGTCAGAGCCGCTGAAGACGGCCCCCATGGGGCTCAGTTCCTCTTGGCCGCGGCAACTCACTTCCGAAGCCTTGGAGTTCACATCGAGCGGGTGATGACGGACCGGGGTGGCGCCTACCGCTCTCGGCTGTTCAAGTCCGCTCTGGCCGAGATCGGCGCAAAGCACAAAGTCACCGCGCACCGGCGTCCGCAGACAAACGGCAAGGCCGAGGCATTCATCAAAACCTCGCTGCGGGAATGGGCCTACGCCCAGCTGTACACGAGCAACCAAGAGCGCCTCGAAGCCCTGCCCGCTTGGCTCAATTACTACAACCATCACCGCACCCACACCGAACTTAAAAACCAGCCCCCTATGACAGTCCTAGTAAGCAACGTCAATGGGCAGTACA
>Ga0137373_10008567_pt1 | contig 10781 bp, 8 predicted proteins | sample SagtaG_5_FD_104912 | JGI IMG/M metagenome (GOLD analysis project Ga0137373, IMG submission 104912) | Vadose zone soil microbial communities from Sagehorn Ranch, Mendocino, California, USA - Sage1_R_80_16 metaG | ecosystem: Environmental > Terrestrial > Soil > Vadose zone | place: USA: California...
CCATTGCCGCCCCGCGGGCGGGGCGGCGGGAGTGGACGGGGCTGGCCGTGCTGGCGCTGGCCTGTCTGCTGTACGCCATGGACCTGACGGTGCTGCATCTGGCGGTGCCGTCGCTGAGTGAGGACCTGCGGCCAAGCAGCACCCAGTTGCTGTGGATCACCGACATCTACGGGTTCATGGTCGCGGGGTTCCTGGTCACCATGGGCACCCTGGGCGACCGGATCGGCCGCCGCCGGCTGCTGCTGTCGGGTGCCGCCGCCTTCGGCGCGGTCTCGGTGCTGGCCGCGCTGTCGACCAACCCGGAGATGCTGATCGCCAGCCGGGCGCTGCTGGGGATCGCCGGGGCGACCCTGGCACCCTCCACGCTGTCGCTGATCTTCAGCATGTTCACCGACCCCAGGCAGCGCTCCACCGCCATCGGGATCTGGATCACCAGCTTCTCGGCCGGCGGCGCGATCGGCCCGGTGCTCGGCGGGGTGCTGCTGGAGCGGTTCTGGTGGGGCTCGGTGTTTCTGCTGGCGGTGCCGGTGATGGCGTTGCTGCTGGTGCTGGGACCGCGGGTGCTCCCCGAGTACCGCGACGCCGCCGCCGGCCGGCTGGACCTGGTCAGCGCGATGATGCTGCTGGTGGCGGTGCTGGCGGTGGTGTTGGGGTTGAAGCTGATCGCCCAGGACGGGGTCGGCTGGCCGGCTGCCGCCGCTGTCGTTGCCGGGCTGGTGGTCGGCGTGGTGTTCGTAGGCCGGCAGCTCCGCCTCGCCGACCCGATGATCGACCTTCGGCTGTTCCGGATCCCGGCGTTCAACGCGGCGTTGGCCACCAACTTCCTCGGCATCTTCATCGTGGTCGGCTACTTCCTGTTCGTCGCGCAGTACCTGCAGCTGGTTCTTGGGCTGTCGCCGCTGCAGGCGGGCCTGTGGTCGCTGCCGTCGGCCGGCGGGTTCATCATCGGGTCCAACCTGGCCCCGCGGATCCTGCGCCGGGTCCGTCCGGCATATGTGATCGGCGCTGGCCTGGCGATGGCGGCGGTCGGTCTGGGGGTGCTCACCCAGGTCGGTCGAGGTCCCGACGCCGACCTGGCGATCCTGGCGAGCGCCTCCCTGGTCGTGTCGCTGGGGTTGGCGCCGGTGTTCACCGCCACGACCGACCTGATCGTCAGCTCGGCCCCGCTGGAGCGGGCCGGGGCGGCCTCGGGGATCTCGGAGACCGGCACCGAGCTCGGCGGCGCGCTGGGCATCGCGATCCTTGGCAGCATCGGCATGGCCATCTACCGCGGCGAGCTGGCCAGCACCCTCCCCGCCGGCGTCCCCAGCCAGGCAGCCGCGATCGCGCGTGACACCCTCGGCGGTGCCGTAGGGGTCGCGCACCAGCTCCCCGCCGGGCTCGGCGCGGCGCTGCTGACCACAGCCCACCAGGCATTCACCATGGGACTGCAGGTGACCGCGGCCATCAGCGCGGTGGTCGCCACCGGTATCGCCGTGCTGGCCACCGTCCTGCTCCGCGCGGTCCGCGCAAGCTCCCAGACCGCCCCCATCGAGCCACCAGCCACCGCCCCGGACCCAGCCATCGCCTCAGCCTCACAACCCGAGGAACAGCCCGTCCAGGTCATCCGCACCGGCGGAGGCTGCTTTGCATGTCCCCCGGGCGAGCGGACGCTCTCGGACGTCCAAGGCGCCTAGTATCCCCGATCGTTGGTTCCTCGCTGTCCTTTGGACGACTCTTGACCCTTTGACCAGGAGGTTCACCCCTACGAACATGACGGAGCAGCCGTGCCACGTGGAGTGCCTGACGTGAAGGAGGTCGCCTGTGCCCTCCCCGACCGAGGGGCAGAACCCGCCAAAGCCCGAGAACCGGCAGGACGCCGCGTTGCGCCCAGGCCCGACCACTGAGCCACCACTGGCGGTGGAGAGCCGTGAGCAGCTCGTCTACCTGCTCACGCAGGCCTGCGAGCTGGAGCAGGGCGTGTTGTGCGAGTACCTGTTCGCGCTGTACTCCCTCAAACAGGATCCCCAGGATGGGCTCTCCAGCCAGCAGCTCAACCAGGTCGCCCGCTGGGGACGGACCCTCTCCGAGGTCGCCGTCCAGGAGATGCTGCACTTGGCGCTTGCCACCAACCTGCTGACCGCGGTCGGCGCGGGGCCGCACCTTCACCGGCCGAACTTCCCCATCCGCTGCCAGTGGTACCCGCCGGACGTGCGGCTCGCGCTGGTGCCGTTCGGTGAGGCGGCGCTGCGCCACTTCATGTACCTGGAGCGACCCGACAGCATCGACCTGGAGGACGCTGAAGCCTTCGCGGCCGTCTGCGAGTGCCGGCCGCTGACCGCCACCCCGACCACGCTGATGGCCGCCCCGCGGGACTACCACACCGTCGGCCACCTGTATCGCAGCATCGAGCATGGCTTTGCGCGGCTGGTCGAGCGCTACGGCGAGGCGGAGGTGTTCATCGGCCCGCCCCGCGTGCAGGCGAGCCGCGAGGTGTTCGGCTGGCCGGAGCTGGTGGCGGTCACCGACCTGGCCTCCGCCCGAGCCGCCATCGAGCTGATCGTCGAGCAGGGTGAGGGCGCGGGCGGCGACTGGCGGAAGGCCCACTTCGGCCAGTTCTCCGCCATCCTCGACGAGTTCCTTGCGGCGACCCAGGCGGACCCGGACTTCTCGCCGGCCCGGCCGGCGCGGTCGGCCTACGTCCGCCGGCCCCCCGACCAGCCCCAGGCGACCATCATCAGCGACCCGCTCACCGCGCGGGTGGCGGACCTGTTCGACGCCGCCCACCAGACGATGCTGCAGGTGCTGTGCCGCTGCTTCATGCACGGCGACGAGACCGACGAGCAGGTGAGCACCCTGGTGGGCACCGCCGTGCGGCTGATGGCGGGGGTGCTACGGCCGCTGGGGTCGGTGCTGACCGCCCTGCCGCTCGGTCCCGACCACCCCGGGGAGCTGGCCGGCCCTTCGTTCTACATGGTGCACCCGTCCCAGTTCGTGCTGCCGTACCGGGAGGCGGCCTGGAAGGTCATGGTCCAGCGGGTGGGCGAGCTCGCCGACGCCTGCGCCGTGCTTGGCCTCGAGCCCGGTCTTGACCAGGTCGCCGAGTTGGAGCCGAACGTCCGGGCCATCGCCGCTGGGCTGCGGGCGCACCTGGACGAGCGGCCTTGACGGTGTGGATGGCCGTGCTGCAGTGGCCGAACTCAGTCGGACGAGACGGGCTCGGCCCCGACAAGCGCTCACTGGAGGGAGACGCGCTCCAGCCAGAAGTCCAGCAGGGCGGCCTCGCCCAGCACCTCGACCCGCTCGCTGTTGGCTGGCAGCCGGCGGTAGAAGACCCGCAGGACGTCGGCGAGCGGGCCGCGCAGCGCGACGGTGGCCTTTTCGTGGCCGCGGCGCCAGGTGAAGCCGTCCGCCCCGAGCTCACGGAGATTGCCGCCGATGTGCCGGACGAGCTGGGCGAGCGTCCAGTCGGGGCAGGTCGGCACGTCAAGCGACAGGTCGGCGCCCTGCAGGGTGTCCCTGAGCAGGTCGGTCTGGGTGATGACCTCGTCGCAGTAGCGGTCGTGCGTCAGGAGTGCCATAGGGGCGCCATGGTACCGGCAAGTCCCGACGATCCCGCGCGTAGCCGTTCTCGGATCATCCCCTACCATCGGGGGCGTGATGGAGGCGAGTAAGCCGGTGGTGCTCACGGTCGACGACGACCCTGGGGTGTCGCGTGCGGTCGCGCGGGACCTGCGGCGGCGCTATGGGCAGGACTACCGGATCGTCCGCAGCGAGTCGGGGGCGCAGGCGCTTGCCTCGCTGCGGGAGATCAAGCTTCGCGGCGACCCGGTGGCGGTCCTGCTGGCCGATTACCGCATGCCGGAGATGAGCGGCCTGGAGTTTCTGGAGCAGGCCATGGACCTGTTCCCGCACGCCCGACGGGCGCTGCTGACCGCCTACGCCGACACCGACGCCGCGATCCAGGCGATCAACGTGGTGGACCTCGACCACTACCTGCTGAAGCCGTGGGATCCGCCGGAGGAGAAGCTGTATCCGGTCGTCGACGCGCTGCTGGAGCTGTGGCTCGTCACCGGGGACCAGGCGGTCACCGAGACCCAGGTGGTCGGGCATCGCTGGTCGTCGCGCTCGTTCGAGGTGCGGGACTTCCTCGCGCGGAACTCGGTGCCGTACCGCTGGCTCACCGTCGAGCAGCCAGAAGGCCGGCGGCTACTCGAGGCCGCCGGCATGGACGCCACCAACATCCCGCTGGTGGTGACGCCCGCTGGCGACGCCCTGGTCGATCCCAGCGTCGAGGAGCTGGCCGCGCGGGTGGGTCTGTCCACCACACCCGCCACCGACTTCTACGACACCGTGATCGTGGGCGGCGGGCCCGCCGGGCTCGGCGCGGCCGTGTACGCCGCCTCAGAGGGGCTGCGCACCGTCCTGCTCGAGCGGCAGGCCACCGGCGGGCAGGCGGGCCAGAGCTCGAGGATCGAGAACTATCTCGGCTTTCCGGACGGCGTCAGTGGCGCGCAGCTCACCGACCGGGCACGCCGCCAGGCCCACAAGTTCGGCGCGGAGATCCTCACCGCCCGCAGCGTCGCCAGCCTCGAGGCGCGCGGGTCGTCCCGCGTGATCCGCTTCACCAACGGCAGCGAGATCGCCGCCCACACCGTCGTGCTCGCCACCGGTGTGGCCTACCACAAGCTCAACGTGCCCGGCGCCGAGCGGCTCACCGGCCTGGGGGTGTTCTACGGCTCGGCCGCGACCGAGGCGCCCGCCTGCGCCGGGGAGCATGTCTACGTGGTCGGCGGCGCCAACTCCGCCGGCCAGGCCGCCGTGTTCCTGTCCCGGCACGCGCGGCGGGTCACGCTGCTGGTCCGCGCGGACAGCCTGGAGCGCTCCATGTCGTACTACCTCATCCGGCAGATCCGCGACGCGCCCAACATCCAGGTGCGACCCCATACCCAGGTGGTCGCGGCGGCGGGTGCGGAGCACCTGGAGCGCATCAGCCTCTGCGACACCAGCGCCGGCACGGTGGAGGAGGTGTCCGCAAGCTACCTGTTCGTGTTCATCGGCGCCGCGCCGTGCACCGACTGGCTCGACGGCGTGATCCGGCGTGACCCCAAGGGGTTCCTGCTCACCGGCCCGGACCTGCTGGTCGCCGGAAGGCGGCCGACGGGCTGGCCGCTGGACCGCGACCCGTATCACCTGGAGGGCAGTGTGCCAGGGATCTTCGCGGCCGGCGACGTGCGCGCCAACTCCGTCAAGCGGGTCGCCTCCGCGGTCGGGGAGGGGGCGATGGCGATCCAGCTCGTCCACCGCTACCTGGAGGCCCAGTGACCGAGCGGCTCGGCGCCCAGGCACTCCGGGAGCTGTTCCTGTTCGAGAAGCTGAGCGAGCAGCAGCTGGCCTGGCTCGCCGAGCGCGGCGAGGTCGCAAGCTATCCGGCCGGCACGACCGTGTACACCGCGGGCGAGCCCGCGACCCGCCTGTTCGTGCTGCTGGACGGCACCATGTCGATGTCGGTACGAGCGGGCGGCACCGAGGTCGAGACCGTCCGGACCGACTACCGTGGCGCCTACGCTGGCGCGTTCTTCGCCTACCTGGACGTTCCCAGCGCGCGCTCGTACGCGGGCAGCGTCCGTGCGGTGACCGGCTGCCGCTTCTGGGAGCTGGCGGCCACCGACTTCGGCTGGGCGGTGCGGGAGTGGTTCCCGATGGCCACGCACCTGCTGGAAGGCTTCGCCACCCAGGGAACGGCCGCCCAGCAGACGGTGAGCACGCGCGAGCGGCTGGTCGCTCTCGGCACGGTCACCGCGGGCCTCACCCACGAGCTCAACAACCCTGCGACCGCCTCCGTCCGCGCCACCGCCACCCTCCACGAGCGGCTGGCGAGGCTGTGGGACGAGCTGGCCGCGCTCACGAACGGCGGGATCGCCGTCGAGCAGCTCGCCACGCTGGTCGACCTGGTGCGCCAGGCCCACAGCTTGCGCGCCGAGCAGGCGCCCGTCTCGCCGTTGCAGGCGTCCGACCGGGAGGACGAGCTGAGCGGCTGGCTGGAGGACCACGGCGTCGCCGGCGGCTGGGATCTCACGCCGCCGCTGGTCGCGGCAAACGTGGACGCCGCCTGGCTCGAGCAGGTCGCCGCGATCGTCCCCGCCCAGCTGCTCCCCCACGCCGTGCGCGTCGTCGCTGTCACCTGCGAGGCCGAGAGCCTGCTCGAGGAGCTCGCCGACGCCGCGGGCCGCATCTCCAAGCTCATCGGCGCCGCCAAGCAGTACACCCAGATGGACCGCAGCCCCCTCCAGCTCGTCGACGTGCACGACGGGCTCGAGTCGACCCTGACGATGCTCACGCACAAGCTCGGCACGGGCATCGAGGTGGTACGCGACTATGACCGGTCGCTGCCGAACCTCCCCGCCTACGCCGGCGAGCTGAACCAGGTGTGGACCAACCTCATCCACAACGCCATCGACGCCATGGACGGCCACGGGACCCTGACCGTGCGCACCCGCCACGACGGCGACCACGTGCTGGTCGAGATCGGCGACACCGGCCCAGGCATCCCCGAGCCGATCCGCGACCGCATCTTCGAGCCGTTCTACACCACCAAGCCGGTCGGCAAGGGCACCGGCCTCGGCCTGGACATAAGCTGGCGGATCGTCGTCCAACGCCACCACGGCGACCTCCGCGTCACCTCAACCCCAGGCGACACCCGCTTCCAGGTCCTGCTGCCCACCAGCGGTCCTCCCACCCAGTAGCGGCAAGCAGCCCGCCCGCCTCCGCAGCAGAGCTAGCAGGTCGTTGGGGATGCCGATGGGGCGATATCGTGACCTCGTGTATTAAACGGACGAGGGGCTCGATCAGCCGAGGAGCGCGTCCATGCGCATAACAAGGTCACGGATGCTGGGATTCTTGCTGTTCGTCGCCATGGCGATACTGTTGCCGGCCCGGCCCGCCCGCGCGGCCGTGCCCACCAGCGCGTCGCCAACGTGGCAGACCAACGCGACTGTCTGGGTGACGACCTACGCCAAGGGGGCCTTCTACCTGGCCGGTGACTTCACCAAGGTGCGTCCGCCCGGCGCGGCCCCGGGCGTCAATGAGGTGACCCGCACGTATATGGCCGCCTTCAGTGCAAGCACCGGCGGTCTGCTGGCATTCAAGCACACCTTCAACGCGCGCCCGTCGGCGATCGCGCGATCGCCGGACGGTAGCAAGCTCTATGTCGGCGGCGCCTTCACCACTATCGATGGAAAAGCCCGGAGCAGGCTTGCCGCTTTCGACGTCGCCACCGGCGCGCTCACATCATGGGCGCCGCGGGCCAGCGCCTCGGTCAAGGCGCTGGCCGTCTCCCCCGACGGCAGCAGGATCTATGTCGGCGGCAACTTCGGATACATGAACGGAGTGGCCCGCACCCGGCTCGGCGCGGTCAACACGGCTGGCACCCTCGACCCGAACTGGAAGCCCACCGCGGATGCCACGGTCTATGCGATGGCCGTGGCGCCCGACGGCAGCCGCGTGTTCGTCGGCGGCTACTTCAACTACGTCAACGGGCAGTACCGCCGGGCAACCGCTTCGCTCTACCCGACCAGCGGCACCAACGCCCCCTGGGCGTCTTACAAGGAAGTTCCCGCCAAGAGCTCGACCTGCAGCTCCAACGTCAAGACTGTCGCGGTCGACACCAGCAAGGTCTACTTCGGCGCCGAGGGAACCGGTGGAGGCTGCTTCGACGGGACGTTTGCGGCCAGGCAGAGTGACGGTGTCAAGGTCTGGCGGGACAACTGCCTGGGCGCCACCCAGGCGGTCGTGGTCATAGGCGCCTGGCTGTACATCGGCTCCCACGCTCACAACTGCAGTACGGTGCCCGGTGGCTTCGGCGAGACGAGCCCTCACCACCTGATGCGCGAGTCGACCGCCGACGGCCGCATCGACTCCACCTGGTTCCCCAACACCAACGGCAAGCCCCTGGGGCCCCGTGCGCTTGCGACTGATGGTGCGCGTCTGGCCGTAGGTGGCGACTTCACCTCCGTAAACGGCAAGCCTCAGCAAGGCTTCACCAGGTTCGGTTGATCGGCGCTGCAGCTGCTACGGGTTGTCATGCGGCGAGGATCTGTATCCCAGGCTGGCTCGCCGTGCCTGGCGGCCGCGGCCAGGCCACCGGCGTTTAGCGCAGCGCCGGTGCAGGTACAAATTCACAACGGGTCTTCGCGCGGGCGCGGCTCCCCCACGGACCGACGGTCCACGGCCGCCCTCGAACCGCGAACGACCCCGCCAGGGCAAGCGGAGGAGTCGCCACATGTCCAGCGCCCAGTGCCCGCAGTGCGCCGGCCCCGTCATCAGGGGCTCTGACAAGTTCTGCACCAGCTGCGGCGCGGCGCTGCCCTGGGACGAGCAGCCCGCGGACGAGGGCGGCGGGACCACCAGCGGCCCGATCTTCGCCTGTCCGGAGTGCCGGGAGCCCAACCCGGCGACCCGACTGCTCTGCCAGCACTGCGGCGCACTGCTGGAGCCCGCGCAGCCGCCCCTGCCCGCTTCCCTGGCGCCGGGCGCGCCCTGGCGCTGGCGGGCCCCGCTCATCCTGCTGGCCATCGCCGCCGTGGGAGCGGTGGCCGCGGCGGTGTTGGGCACCGCGCTCAAGTCGGACGGCCGCCTCTCCCCGCCGCCCGCCCCGTCGGTTCCGACCACCGCCCGCGCCGCGGCCGCGCCGGCGCCGGTCAAGCTGGACCCACGGTCGACCTCGGCCAGCGCGTCCAGCGAGCTGCCTCCAGCCGATAATGTGACCTACTGGATCCGCAATACGCTGGACGGCAACACCCAGACGGCCTGGAACAACCACAGCGCCGTGCGCGGCAGCGGGGTGGGCGAGACCTTGACCTACCGGTTTCCGGGCCCTGTGCACCTCGTCCGCATCGACCTGGTGAACGGCTACGCCAAGACCGCCGAGCTCCGTGCCGACAACGGCCGCATCAGGGGCGTCGTCATCCTCACCGACCGCCGCACGATCCGGGCGACCCTCTCCGACACCGCCTCCCGCCAGCGGCTCGATCGGGATTTCGGCATGACCCGCAAGGTCACGCTGCGGGTGACGTCGATCTACCCCGGCGCCCGCTACACCGACCTGGCCCTCACCGAGATCGCGTTCTGGGCCGTTCCGAGCTGATTTGGCAGCGCAACGACGCCGCCGCGGTGGTCGCGCCGCGGAGCTGGACCGTGTGGGTGCCAGAAATTCGGTGCTGCGACAGATGCATGCGTTCTTCCGAGAAGGTCACCCCGCAGATGGTGGCCACTGCCGCGCCGCACAGCTCACCCTGGCTGCCCGAGGGTTACGGACGACACTTCAGGGAGGCTGCTCAGGTTGTCTGTGACCTCGGTGCGGAGCGGTGCGGTGTCGTAGAGGATCGTCAGGCGGCGGATTCGGGGCTCGGATCCATCCGGCGCAGGCCCCTGGGCGAAGTCGAAGACGTCGCAGCAGTCGAACACGACGACCGTGCCGTCCCGCAGGGTCCAGTGGTAGCGGAGGTAGGCGACGGCCCGGGGAGCTGCGGTCGTGCTGACCAGCACGTCGAAGACCTCGATGTCACTGCGTCGCGATGCCGCTGCCAGCTTGGCGAAGAACTCGGGCGCCGGCATGAGCCCCAGGAAAGGCGACACCACCTCGCCGATGGGACCGAAGAGCCTGACGATGCCGGCGATGTCACCATCATTCAGAGCCGCAAGGTAGCGGCGGACGATGCCCGCGCGGGTCTGGCCGGGGTCGAGACTGGCCATGGGACCTCCAGGTGGGATCAGGAACCTGTAGAAGTCGCGGACGCTACCGACGTCCGCTTGGTGATGAGCAGCTCGAGGCCGTCAAGGATGAGGTCGAGCCCGAACCGCCATCCGTTGTCCGGCGAGGCAGCGGCGGCGGCGGACCCGGCGGCGGCGATGAGCGCGGGGAAGCGGTCGCCGTAGCCGTGCAGCAGCTGGGTGACCGCCGGGGTCAGCGCACGCTCGGTGGACCACGGCTGGGTGCCGGCCATGGTCGCCGACTGGGTGTTGCGGATGTGGCCGCTGAGCAGGAAGACCGCGTCCATTTGCTCAGCGCCGTCGAGGCCGGTCCCGGCGAGCGCGCCGACGGCGCACTCGGTCCAGCCAACCTCCTTGGGGCCCATGACCCGATGGCCGACGGTGATCGCCGGGAGCCAGGGGTGGCGTTGCCAACTCGTCCGCAGCCGGTGGGCCCATTCCTCGAGCTTGGGTCGCCAGCCACCCGGGATGCTTTCGAGGTCGGGGGGTTCGCCGGCAGCGGTCTCGATCATGATGGCGAGCAGCTCGGCCTTGTCCGTGACGTAGCGGTACAGGGCCATCTTGGTGAAGCCGAGGTGGCTTGCGACCCGCTGCATGGAGACTGCCGCAAACCCGTCGGCGTCGGCGATCTCCATCGCGGCCCGAGCGATCCGCTCGACACTGAGCGCGGGCTTGGGCCCCCGGCTCGGGGGCGCACGCAGCCCCCACAGCAGCTCGACGCTGTCTGCCTGCTCCTCTGGCGTGCTGTGCTTCCTGGTGGTCATCTGCGTCTTCGCCTCCGTCTTGCCCTGGCCTCGAAACTGTGTCTAGTATACACAGCGTCCGAAGGACACAGTTAACCCAGGCCGCCGGAGGAGCGGGCATCCGCCGAAGGAGGACGCGCATGAACAACCCGGACCGGGAAGTATCCATTGCCGCCCCGCGGGCGGGGCGGCGGGAGTGGACGGGGCTGGCCGTGCTGGCGCTGGCCTGTCTGCTGTACGCCATGGACCTGACGGTGCTGCATCTGGCGGTGCCGTCGCTGAGTGAGG
>Ga0137373_10008568_pt1 | contig 10780 bp, 9 predicted proteins | sample SagtaG_5_FD_104912 | JGI IMG/M metagenome (GOLD analysis project Ga0137373, IMG submission 104912) | Vadose zone soil microbial communities from Sagehorn Ranch, Mendocino, California, USA - Sage1_R_80_16 metaG | ecosystem: Environmental > Terrestrial > Soil > Vadose zone | place: USA: California...
CTCGCGTCGCCGAGGGCGGCCGCGAGCGACGGGATGGCGCGCTCCTTCGCGAGCGCGCTCGCCGCCTCGAGCGCCGCGGCGCGCACGTGGGGACGCCCGTCGGAGAGCTCGCGCAGCGCGAGGTCGGCCGCGCCCGACTCCGCGAGCGCGCCCAGCGCGCCGAGGAGCGCGACCTTCACCTCGGCCTCGCGCTCGCGGCCGAGCGCGGCCGCCACGAGCGGCGCGGCGCCCCGCGAGGCGAGGACGCGTAGCCCGTCGGCCGCGCGGCGGCGGCGGCCGGGATCGGCGGCGCCGAGGTCGTCGAGCGACGCCTCGTAGAGCACGCGCTCCGATCGCGTCGAGAAGCTGGGGAGCGCGCGCGCCTCCTCGCGCGAGACGCCGAAGCGGCCGGCGTCGCCGAAGCTCGAGGCCATCGCTGGGAGCGCCACCGTCCCCCGCGCCGGCGTTCCTCCTGCTCTCGCGGAGGGAGGGCCAACGGGCGCGGCGACGTCGAGCTTCGCGCCCGCCGCGATCGCCGCGCGCTTCCACGCGCGCAGCTCCTCGATCTCGGCGCGCAGCTCGGAGATGAAGCCGGCGAGGTCGTCCTCGCTCCCGGGCGCCTCGCCCTCCTCTGCCGGCGCGCCGGCGACGCGGGCGCGCTCGACCATGCCGGAGAGGAACCGCTCGCGCTCCGCCTCGAGCAGGCGAACGCGCTCCATGAGCTCGGCGTTGTGGGCCACGGCCGAGGACTGCTCGCCGCGTGCCTGCGCCAGCAGCGTCTCGAGCTCGGTCTCGCGCCGGCGCGCTGTGCCAGCCTCCTCGCGCGCGCGCGCCGCGTTCGACCGCGCCGCGTCGAGCTCGTTGTCCAGGCTCGCGACCCTGCACTCGAAGAAGATGACCTTCTCGAGCGCGCTCCGGAGCAGCTCCTCGGGACTCCCGCTCAACCCCACCTCCACCACCTACCCGACCACCTGTCCCCACCGCACCGGCGCCCCGTCGCGCGCCCCGCAAGATCGTCGAATGATCACGAGATCTTGCGAAGATATCGGCAGCATACGGAAGCGAGATCGAAAAGGCAAACACTCCGAACGACCCACCTGGAGGAGGTCGTTCGCCGCGAGCCTCGTCGTCGAACCAAGCGCTTCGTGACCCAGGGATGAAGGCGGTGATCCGCTTCTCGTGCATCACCTCGACGTCACCGATTCGTCTTTGTACGATGGCCCGCTCACCGTGCCACAGGGCACGGCATCTCCGTTACCGATCGCGTGCTGTGCCCGTGTGCCGTACTGCGACAACACGACGCACTCGCGATGGGCCTGCCTATCGGCTTTATGCGATAGACGACTCGTCATGAGCCTTCCCGTCGTTCAGACCACCCCCGGACCGGCGTGCTGCACGAAGCCGGGATCGGTTCGAGGCGCGCCGCCGGTTGCGCGCAGCAGCGTGAACACGACGCTCGCGCTGGCCCTGGCTCTTGCCGCATGGATTGCTGCTTACAGCGCCATCCACCCGCTGTCGCAGTGGATCACGTTTCGGGTCTTCGGCCTCGCGCCGGGGTCGCACCTGGGCGAGAGCGTTGCATAAAGATCGCCGTCGGCGCGGGCATACACGGCTACGTCCCCGAGGGGCTCCTCGCCAGCTTCATGGGCAAGTCGGCGTGGTGGTCCGTCCCGGCGGCGGTGCTCATCGGTGTGCCGATGTACTCGAACGCGGCGGGCATCATCCCGGTCGTCGAGGCGCTGCTCGGAAAGGGAGCGGCCCTCGGAACCGTCCTCGCATTCATGATGGCGGTGATCGGGCTCTCGCTCCCGGAGATCATCATCCTGCGGAAGGTGCTTCGGCCGACGCTCATCGCGGCGTTCGTCGGCGTCGTGGCGACCGGGATCCTGGCGGTTGGATGGCTGTTCAACGCGGTGCTCTGAACGAGGTCCAAACGTTCCTCACGCGCTGAAGCACCTCCTGCGCCGATAGCGCGTGCCGTCGCCTCACCTTTGCCGTGTTTCTGGCTCCGTCCCGGTGCCGTAGCCGATGTCGGTGCCGAGGCTGGTATCCGGGGTGCCTGTCAATGTCCGGGTCGGCTCGTCCTGGCTCGCACGGACGTCGCGTCCGGGCTGGGGCTGTGCGCTGGACGGCTGACGCGAGACTTGCGTCGGCGCAGGAGCCGTCGCGGCGGGTCCCGACGCCTCCGCCGTGCGTCGCACGGCGGCGGTGGACTGCTCGGCACGCAGCACGTGCGTTCTGGTGCGGAGCGTGCCCGACGTCGCTTCCCCTTTTGTGACGGCAATGTCGACGACACCGGTCCATGGCCGACTGACCGCTCGTTGTGCTTTCGTGCTCGGCCACAAACCGAACACTCCGGGGGAATCCGGGCATGAGAACGCTCTTGATCGCAGCTCTGCTCGCAGTCGCGACCCCCGTCGTCGCCGTCGTCGGCGGGGGTGACGTGAAGTTCAAGGTGAACGGGGCGAGCGATGCGGTCTTCAGTCACGAGGCGCACGTCGTGAAGGCGAAGCTCGGCTGCCGCGACTGCCATTCCAAGCTCTACCTCGACACCACCCGGACAAAGCACACGACCATGAAGCAGATGGCGCAGGGGAAGTCCTGCGGCGCTTGCCACGACGGGAAGCGCGCGGCGGGCCTGGACGACTGCGGGACGTGTCACCGCTGAGCGCGCGACGCGTGGAGACGACCATGGAGAAAGACATCCTCGTCACGATGCACGAAGACCTGGAGCGCGCTCTCGAGAAGCCGCCGGAGAAGCGGCGCTGGGCGATGCTTCTCGACGTGCGGAAGTGCATCGGCTGCCACGCCTGCACCATCGCGTGCGTGTCGGAGAACAAGCTGCCGCCCCGGCTCTACTACCGGCCCGTGTACGACTACGAGCGCGGGAAGTACCCGAACGTCTCGCGCACCTTCATTCCTCGCCCTTGCATGCAGTGCGACAAGCCGCCGTGCGTCGCGGCCTGCCCCGTGAAGGGGAAGGGCGGCGCGACGTGGAAGGAGACGACCGGCATCGGCGCCGGCACGGTGCCGATCGACTACGAGAAGTGCATCGGCTGCGGGAAGTGCGTTCCGGCGTGCCCGTACGGCGCTCGGACGCTCGACGGCGGCGCCTACCACTCCGACGACACGCCGGAGCTGGAGAAGTACGAGACGATGCCGTCGTACGAATACGGCAAGCAGTGGCCGCGCAACGGCAAGAACCTCCCGGTTGGAAACGCGCGCAAGTGCCACTTCTGCCTGCATCGGCTCGCGAACGGCATGCTCCCTCAGTGCATCACGAGCTGCGTCGGGCGAACCGGCTACTTCGGCGACGAGAGCGATCCGCAGAGCCTCATCGCGAAGGTGAAGCGGGCCAACAAGATCCAGATCCTGAAGGCCGCCAAGGGCACCGCCCCACGCGTCTACTACGTCGCGAACGAGAAGCTGGAGGTGATCTATGGGTGAGCGGAACGGCACGTCACGCCGCGAGTTCCTCCGGAACAGCGCCCTCGCTGGCTGCGGGGCGCTCGTCGCATCGCAGCTCGACATCGCGCGCACTCTCGTCGCACGAGCCGAAGCCGGTGAGCTCACCGACGCCGAGCGATACCAGCTCATGCAGGCCGAGAACACGCTCTACACCGTGTGCCTCAACTGCAACACCGGCTGCGGCATCAAGGTGAAGGTGCTCGACGGAGTGGCCGTCAAGATCGACGGCAGCCCGTACAACCCCTTCGCGCTCTACCCGCACCTCCCCATGACGACGAGCCTCGCCGCCGCTGCGAAGCTCGACGGCGCCATCTGCCCCAAGGGGCAGGCCGGGCACCAGGGGGCCTACGACCCGTACCGCATCCGCAAGGTCCTGAAGCGGGTCGGGAAGCGGGGCGAGAACAAGTGGGCGTCGATCCCCTTCACGCAAGCCGTCGACGAGATCGTCGACGGCGGGAAGCTCTTCGCCCACGTCCCGGGCGAGGAGAACCGCGTCGTCGCCGGGCTGAAGGAAGTGCATGCGCTCAAGGACCCCAAGATCTTCGACGACATGGGCGCGGACGTAGCGAAGATTCGCAAGAAGAAGATGACGGTCGCGGAGTTCAAGGCGAAGCACGCCGCGAGCCTCGGCGTCCTCATCGACCCCGATCACCCTGACTTCGGCCCGAAGAACAACCAGTTCGTCTACATGTGGGGCCGAAAGAAGGCGGGCCGCGCCGAGCTCGCCAAGCGATTCGTCGATGGGTTCGGGACCGCGAACGCGCACGGCCACACGACCGTGTGCCAGGGCTCACTGTATTTCGCCTGCAAGGCGGTCAGCGAGCAGTACGGGGGGGATGGGTTCAAGGACGGGCAGAAGTTCTACTGGCAGGCAGACGCGGAGAACTCTGCGTACGTGCTGTTCGTCGGCTCGAACCTCTTCGACGCGAACTACGGCCCGCCGAACCGCAGCCCGCGCATCACGGAGCGGCTCGTCGACGGGTCGCTCAAGATCACCGTCCTCGATCCTCGCTTCACGAAGCTGGCGTCGCGCGCGCCCGGAAGCTGGGTTCCGGTGAAGCCCGGCACCGACGCCGCGTTCGCGATGGGGATGACCCGGTGGATCCTGGAGAACCGGCGGTTCGACGCCAAGTACCTGGCCAACGCCAACAAGGCGGCGGCCACGGCCGACAAGGAGCCGACCTGGTCGAACGGGCCGTGGCTCGTGAAGGTCGCGAAGGACGGTGAGCCCGGCGCGTTCTTGCGAGCGTCGGAGATCGGCCTCAAGCCAGCCGAGATCCGCAAGGACAAGGAAGGTAAGGAGCTCCCGCCGTACGAGCTCCTCGTGGTGATGAGGGACGGCAAGCCCGTCGCGTTCGACCCCAACGACGAGAAGGAAGCGGTCGAGGGCGAGCTGTTCGTGGACGCCGAGATCCCGGCGGAGAAGGGCGCGATCCGGGTGAAGACCGCCTTGCAGATCATGCGCGAGGTCGCCGCCGAGAAGACCATCGCGCAGTACGCCGAGATCTGCGGGATCGAGCCGAAGGTCATCGAGAGCGTCGCGCGCGAGCTCACCTCGCACGGCAAGAAGGCCGCCGTCGACGTGCATCGCGGACCCGCTCAGCACACCAACGGCTTCTACAACATCTCGTCGCTCATGAACCTCAACATGCTCATCGGCAACTTCGACTGGGCAGGAGGGATGATCGCGGCGTCCACGTACAACGTCGACGGCACGAAGACGGAAGCCCAGCCGTTCAGCCTGAAGAAGCTCAGCCCGAAGATGGGCAAGGCGTTCGGGTTGTCGATCATCCGGCACGACGTGAAGTACGAGGAGTCGACGATCTTTAACGGCTACCCTGCGAAACGGAACTGGTGGCCGCTCTCGTCCGATGTGTACCAGGAGATCCTCCCGTCCATCCAGGACGCCTATCCGTATCCGATCAAGATCCTGTACTCGTACATGGCGGCAGCGCCGTACTCGCTCCCGGCCGGTCACACGAACATCCAGGCGCTGCAGGATCTCGAACGGATCCCGCTCTACTTCGCGAACGACATCACGATAGGCGTGATGTCGATGTACGCCGACTACGTTTTCCCGGACCTGCATTACCTCGAGCGGTGGGAGATGCAGGGCTCGCACCCGAACATGGCGGTGAAGGTGCAGCCGGTGCGCAACCCCGTCATCGCGTCACCGAACGAGGTCGTCGAGGTCTTCGGCGAGGCGCAGCCGATCTCGTACGAGGCGGTGTGGCTCGCGCTCGCGGAGCGGCTGGGCATTCCGGGCTTCGGCAAGGACGGCCTCGCGCCCGGACAGGACTTCACCCGTCCCGACGACTTCTACGTCCGCCTGGTCGCGAACGTCGCGACGGACGGGAAGCCGGTCGCGGACGCCAGCGACGAGGACCTGCGGGTGTTCCTGGCGAGCCGGCGTCACCTGCCGAAGAACGTGTTCGACGCCGCGCGCTGGGAGCGCATCGCTGGCCCGAGCTGGCGGAAGGTCGTCACGGTGCTCACGCGAGGCGGGCGCTTCGACACGCAGGAGGCGTCGTACAAGGGCGACCAGGTCGCCAACAAGTACGCGAAGCTCCTGAACCTGTACCAGGAGAAGACCGCGAAGGCGACGGACGCCTTCACCGGCAAGCACCACTTCGGGCTCGCCCGGTACGTGGCGCTCACCGACACGCTCGGCCGCGACACGAAGAGCCTGGAAACCGGGCACGACCTGCACCTCATCACGAACCGCGACATTCGGATGACGAAGTCCCGGACGATCAGTCAGCCGTACCTCACGCTGCACATGCCGGAGAATGCAATCGTCATGAACGCGAGCGACGCCAGGCGGCTGGGCTTCGCTTCCGGTCAGCTCGTGAAGGTCGTGTCGGCGACGAACCCGGAAGGCGTCTGGGACCTCGGCAACGGCAGGAGACGACCGATGGTCGGAAAGGTCGCGGTCATCGAGGGCATCCGCCCCGGCGTCATCACGTTCTCACTCGGTCACGGTCACTGGGCGGACGGCGCGCTGGACATGGTCGTCGATGGAACCGTCCTGAAGGCGGACCCGAAGCGCACCGGTGGCATCCACGCGAATGCCGCGATGTGGGTCGACCCGCACCTCAAGAATACGTGCTTCATCGACAAGGTCGGCGGGAGCGTCTCGTTCTACGACACGAAGGTGAAGCTCGTTCCCGTGTGACGAGCCGCTGAACGCCGCACCTCCGAGCGAAAGCTAGCGACGAGGTGCCCGCACGTCCGATCTAGACGTCCTCGTCGCGGCGCGGAGCGATGGTGCCCGGGTCCTCGCCGATGTTCGGCTTCGTCTCCGCGTCCTCGTCGATCACCGGGTACACGCCCGGCGCCTCGAGATCGACCGCCTGCCTGGTGACGTGCTTCTGCTCGAACGCCGCGTGGCCAGGTTTCGCCTCCCTCCGCGCGGCCATGGCCTCCCGGGCCTCGGCACGTCCGGACGTCGCGATCCCCGCTTCGCTCGCCGGCTCGCCGACGTTCCCGCCGCCGGCCAGCATCGAGCTCTCACCCACCCTGCCGCGAGACATGTGGGCCTCGCGCGTGAACTCGTCCTTCGTGCGGGTGAGCCTGACGTCTTCGCCGGCGATGTCTGCCACGTCCTCGTAGCGGGCGACGTAGTCCTTCGGGAAGAAGAATCCCTTCTCGATGATGAACGTCTCGCGGTCGCACGCCAGCACCTTCCCGAGCTTCTCGCTGTCGGAGCTGAAGACGACCATCCCTTCGCGGATGCGATTCCGGTCCACCATGTCGGTGCACCCCCTTCCGGAAACGGTAGGGAGCCCCCTGCGACGGCGCCTGCACCCCGCCGCGGTGCGCGAGCGGCTAGCCGTGCCCGCGGCGATCGAGCGCGAGCGGATCGAGCGGCTCCTCGCGCGGTGGCGTCCCGCGCCGGAGGATCGGCGGGAGGCCGCCCGTGGCGAGCTCGAGCAGATCGTCGTCGCTGCGCGCGACGCGAACCGTCCCGCCCGAGACCTCGAGGACCTCGTGCCACCCGATGACCCACTCGCGGGGACTGAAGAAGCCGCGCACGACCTCGACGCCCCAGGGATCGAGGCGCGTCACCTTGCCGAGATGCTTGCCCTGGGCGTCGACGACCTCCATCCCCACCTCGACCCCGTGGAGGTTCGACTGCACGCGATCGTCGGCCCTGGCCATGGCGGATGCATAGCGCCGCGCCGCAGCGCGCGCGCTTCCCGGCGTGACCGCGGGCTACAGCCGATCGAGCTCGTCCTTGCCGATGACGGGCGCCCACGGCAGGAGCTCGTACTGCGCCACCCCGTGCTTCACGAACGGATCGCCGTCGCGCACGGCCGAGAGCGCGGCGTCGGCGCCCGCGTCGGGCACCCGCAGGAGGAAGGCGCCGCCGTGGCGAGGATCGAACGGGCCGGAGGCGAGCAGGATGCCCTTCGCCTTCAGCTCCCTCGAGTAGGCGCGGTGCTCGTCTATCACCTTCAGCACGTCCTCGAGCGGCTTGCGGTAGCGGATGATGGCGATCGCGTACATGCCCGTCTTCTAGCGCGGGCGAGCCGGCGCGTCACGGTCGGCCTGGCGCTTCACCCTGGCGGCGCGCACCTTGAGCACGCGCCGCGGCGTCGCCTCGCTGACGGTGAAAAGCCACCCGCGGTGGAAGAAGCGGTCGCCGGAGACGGGGATCGCGCCGGCGAGCGCGTTCAGGAAGCCGCCCACCGTCTCGTACTGCTGGTCCTCCGGCACAGCGCCGCCCGCCAGGCGGTTGAACTCGGCGACGGGCGTGTCCGCGCGGACGGTGTAGGTCCCGTCGGCGTGCGCCTCGACGCCCTTCCCCTCCTCCACCTCGAACTCGTCGCCGATCTCGCCCACGATCTCCTCGAGCACGTCCTCGAGCGTGCAGATGCCCATGACGCCGCCGTACTCGTCCACCACCACCGCCATGTGGATGTGGTTCTTCTGCATCTCTCGCAGGAGCTGGTCCACCGGCTTCGACCACGGGACGAAGTGCGGCGGGCGCACGAGGTCGCGCAGCACGATGAGCTCGGGGTGCGTCAGGAGCGGCACGAGGTCGCGGGCGTGCAGCGTCCCGACCACGTGGTCGAGGCTCTCGCGGTAGACGGGCAGCCGCGAGTGGCCCTCCTCGGCCAGGAGCCGCAGGATCTCGGGGACGGGGGTGTCCACGTCGATCGCCACCACCTCCGTGCGCGGCACCATGAGGTCGCGGGCGACCTTGTCGCGGAACTCGAAGACGGCCTGGATGAGCTCGCTCGTGGACTGGTCGGAGGGCGTCCCGGCGCCCTTCGCGTACTCGGCGAGCTCGCGCTCGACGTCCTCGAGCGGCGGCCGCGGCAGCGCGAACGCGCCGGGCCGGCCGGCGAGGACGCGCGCCAGCCGTCGGACGCCCTGCGCGAGCGGCGACACGAGCGCGGCGAGGCCGCGGCCGGGGATGGCCAGCGCGAGGGCGATCGGCTCGCCGTGCGCGGCGCCCAGGGCGCGGCCGGCCGCGCCGAGGAGGAGCGACACGAACGCCGCCGCGAGGAGCGCGAGCGCGGCGCCGAGCCCCGGTGACGCCGGGAGCGTCCGCACGCCGACGATCGCCGCCGCGAGCCCCGCCGCGAACGCCGTCAGCGTGTCGGTGACCCGCACGAGCGCGCCGGTCGCCTCGCGCGAGGCGACGAGGGCAGCGAGGGCGCGGGCGCGCCGGGGGGCGCCCGCCGCGGCGGCCAGGGCCTGGGCGCGGGGCAGCCCCACCGCCACGACCGCCGACTCGAGGGCGGCCACCAGCGCCCGCACGAGGAGCAGGGCGACGGCCAGCCCCGCGAGCGCGGCGACGTGGGTGCTCCCTTCCTGCATGCGACGAAACGTAGCACGGCGCATCCGCTGGCGACGGGTTCGCGGCCATGCTACTTGGCGCGCGTGTCCAATCCGAAGCACCGCGGCGTCGTCGCCCTCCTCCTGGGCCTGGCGCTCTTCGCGGCCGCGTCCTCCCTGGCCGTCCGCGCGACCGAGCTTCACCCGGGGCTCACGGCCCCGCTCTGCTTCGGCGCTGTCGTCGCGGCCGCGCTCCTCATCTCGTGGGGGGCAGAGGCGGCGCAGTTCTTCGTCTCGCAGGGGCTCGCGGTCGCCTTCATCGCGCTCCTGCAGGTCGTGCCCGAGTTCATGGTCGAGGCCGTCATCGCCTGGCAGGCCGGGCGCGACGGCCGGGTGGACCTCGTCTTCGCGAACGCGAGCGGCTCGAACCGGCTCCTCACCGGGTTCGGCTGGCCGCTCATCTTCTTCGTGACGGACTTCTACCACCGCAGGAAGCACGGCCGGCCGCTCGACGCGATCCGGCTCGGCTCCCAGCACGCGATCGAGATCGTCGCGCTCCTCTTCGCCTCGAGCTGGTACCTCGTCCTCATCTGGAAGGAGACGCTGACGCTCCTCGACTCCGCCGTGCTCGGCGGCGCCTTCGTCGGCTACCTGTGGCTCCTGAACCGCCTGCCGGCCCAGGAGGAGGAGGGGAAGGAGGAGCTGCTCGCGCCGCCGCGCTTCATCGTCGAGCTCGAGCGGCGGTGGCTGAGGCGCGCGGTGCTCATCGGCCTCTTCGCGCTCGGCGGCGTCGTCATGTGGGCGGTGGCGCACCCCTTCCTCGTCGCGATGGAGCACGTCGCCGTCGCCATGGGCGTCTCGCAGTTCGCGTTCGTGCAGTGGGTGGCGCCGTTCCTGACCGAGTTCCCGGAGAAGGTGACCGCCATCTACTGGTCACGCACGGTGAAGCTCGCGCCGATGGCGCTCCTCAACATGGTGAGCTCGACGGTGAACCAGTTCACCGCGCTCGTGGCGATGATCCCCATCGCCTACGCGCTCTCGGTCGGGCAGCCGACCCCCATCGTGATGGACCCGCTCCACCGGACGGAGATCTTCCTGTCCTTCGCGACGACCCTCTACGGCGTCGCGTGCCTGCTCAAGTTCCGCTTCACGCGCGTGAACGCGGTCGTCATGCTGACGCTGTTCGTGCTGCAGTTCCTCTACAAGGGCCCCATCGACGTGCCGCGCATCGGCAGCCCGGGCACCGGCTTCGACCTCCCGCCGATCGAGGCGCACCTCGCGGTGGCCTGGGCCTACGTCGCGCTGTCGGTCGCCGAGGTGAGCCGCCACGGCCGCGAGATCCAGATGGGCCGCGCGCTGCGCGAGACCTTCGCCGCGATGCGGCGCGCGCCGGCCATCCTCCCCCCGCGGGCGGGGGGAGGCCGCTAGGTGGCTGGTGTTTTTTGTTGCCCGCGATCTGCGCCTCTGATCGGATGGCGGCATGTCGCTCGGCCGCTCGTCCGATCAAGAAGATGCCTTCCGCTCCAGCACTGGCTTCTGCCGGGAA
>Ga0137373_10008572_pt1 | contig 10778 bp, 7 predicted proteins | sample SagtaG_5_FD_104912 | JGI IMG/M metagenome (GOLD analysis project Ga0137373, IMG submission 104912) | Vadose zone soil microbial communities from Sagehorn Ranch, Mendocino, California, USA - Sage1_R_80_16 metaG | ecosystem: Environmental > Terrestrial > Soil > Vadose zone | place: USA: California...
AAGGTCGTGCTGAGGGGGTCGGGTTGCGGCTGCGTGTGCATTTCTCCAATCGGTTAATTAACCTATTGGGATAATACACGCTCGGACCATCTTGTCAAGACCTACGCCGGCGGGTAATGGGTCAGTTTGAATCGGGTCAAGAGACAGTCGGGGCGGGGAACCAGGGCTACGCTGAGCGGCGAAACAGCCGACCGAAGATGCTCCGGAGTCGTGACGGCTGACGGGCTTGAGATGTCTCGCCGTACAACTCGGAACGCTCAAGCCGCCGCAGCTCCGCCTTGTCGAGCAGCGCTTGCTCTACGCCCGCCTCGTGTTCGTGGGCGTCCCGCTCTTCGCTGGGGTTGAGAGCCTTGCGAACGGACTCGCCCCAGATGGGTGGGTTGGGGGTTGCCACGCGAGTCAGCCTTCCAGCATCCTGAAACTGACCATTAGCCGCCGGCGACCCGCTTCGGCCCCGTTCGTGGCAGCCGCGGCCCCGCCTGATGTGGGCCGGTCACGCTTCCGCGGCGGCCACCTCGTCGGCGATCGGGGCCGCCGGCCGCTCGAGAACCAGCATGGCCGTGGACGGGAAGGACGCCGACACGGTCTCGCCGATGCCCGGCAGCTGCAGATGTGGGTCGTTGAACGTATCCATCGAAATCGATGGCCCCACTTCACCGAGTCGCATCCGGATGCGAACGATCGAGCCCAGGAAGCTGACGTCGTCGACCGTCCCACGCAACCGGTTCTGGCCGTCCGTCGGCTCCCCAAGGGAGATCGCCTCGGGACGCAGGGCGATCCCGACCGTGCCACCGTTGCCGGCCACGGTGACCGGCTGGCCGGTCCGGATCTCCTGGCCATCGACGGCCAATCGCCCGGCGCCCGCGTCGACCACCTTCGCGTCGAGCAAGTTGAGCGTGCCCACGAACGACGCCACGAACGCCGTGGCCGGGAAGTTGTAGATGTCCGCCGGCGCCCCGATCTGCTCGATGCGGCCTTCGCTCATGACGACGACCCGGTCCGAGAGGGACAGGGCCTCTTCCTGGTCATGTGTCACATAGACGGTCGTGATCCCAAGCTGGCGCTGGATCGACCGGATCTCCTTGCGCAACGCGACCCGGATCTTGGCGTCGAGGGCGGACAGGGGCTCGTCCAGCAACAGGACCTGCGGCTCGATCGCGAGTGCCCTGGCGAGTGCCACACGCTGTTGCTGGCCGCCGGAGAGCTGCCACGGATAGCGGTCGCCGCGGCCCTCGAGATGGATGAGCTCGAGCAGCTCGCCCACTCGCCGGCTGATCTGGTCCTTTGGCCGCTTGCGGATCCTGAGACCGAAGCCGATGTTGTCGGCGACGCTCATGTTCGGGAACAACGCATACGACTGGAAGACCATGCCGACGTTGCGCCGGTTCGGCGGCCGGTGGGTGATGTCGGCGTCGTCGATGGAGATCGAGCCCGCCGTCGGGAGCTCGAACCCGGCGATCATCCTGAGCGTCGTCGTTTTGCCGCAGCCCGACGGGCCGAGGAAGGAAACGAACTCTCCGCGATCCGCCGCCAGGTTGAAATCCTCCACGGCCGTCACGGCGGCAAATCGCTTCTGGACGCCATTCAGCTCGAGGAAGGCCACCGTCTCGACTCCTTCGTGGTCCTAGCGGGCACCGGCGACCTGGACGCGCTGGCGCGAGCCCCTGCCGAGCATCGCGATCCCGCCCATGGCAATCCAGGTCAGCCCGAAGCTGATGAGCGACACTGCCGCGGGTTCGTACGCCTTGTTGCCACCGATGAGGTTGATGTACGGACCAAAGGCCGGCCGGGCCAGGAACGTGGCGATCGTGAACTCGCCGACGACGATGGCCAGCGTCAGGAACGCGCCGCTCAGAATCGCGACCCGGACGTTCGGGAAGATGACTTGCCAGAGGATTGTCACCCAGCCGGCGCCCAGGCTCTGCGAGGCTTCGGTGAGGCTGCGCACGTCGATCGAGCGGAGGCCCGTGTCGACCGCCCGGTACATGTACGGCAGGGAGAGCACCACATAGGCCGCGACGAGCAGAACATTGCTTCCGAAGTCCGAGCCGGCCAACGGCAGCGGCGGACCGCTATACGAGCGAAGTAGTCCGAAGACGAGGATGATCGGCGGAATGACGAAGGGCAGGAGGGTGATGAACTCGATGAACGGGCGCAGCCGCGGGAGACGCAGGCGGACCCAGTACGCGGTCGGCACGATGAGGACGGTGGCGACGACGATCGTGATGATCCCCACGACGAAGGAATAGATCAGCGTCGCCGCGAACTGCGGGTCGTCGACGACGACCGAGTAGGCCGAGAACGCTGGCTGCGCCCGCATCGAGAACGCGAACGTTCCGAGCAGGGGAACGAAGAAGTACAGGAAGCCGGTGATGAAGACGATCCACCAGATGATCGACCCGGACCTGCGTCGACTCCCCGCAGGAGCTGCGATGCTGTCCATCGCACCCGGCGCCCGCACGCCGACCGAAGGCTGACCGGTCGCTTCCTCCATGTTCATCGCAGCCACCGCTCCGCCCGTCTCTGGAGGACCGAGTAGGCCGCGATCGAGATGGCCATGACAATGACCATCCCGATCGCCATCGCGTAGCCGATCCCCGGATCGCGGTTCACGTCACCGCGCAACTGACGTGTGATCTGGATCGTGACGATGTTGATCGTCCCGCCGCTCAGCTGATATGCCGTCGCCTGTGCCCCGAAGGCATTGCCGAACAGCAGGATGATCGAGCCCAGCAGTGACGGGAACAGGATCGGCAGGCCGATATGGCGCCAGTACTGGAGCGAGGTCGCACCCATGTTCTCGGCGGCCTCGCGCCAGTCCTTGCGCAGCCCATCGATGGCGGGCGCGATGATCAGGACCATGAGCGGAAACTGGAAGTACATGTACGCCAGCTCGAGCGCGGTCTTCGAATAGATGTTGACCTTGAGTCCCAGGGCGATCAGCAGCGGCGTGAGCAGGCCCGACGCACCGAGCGTGAACGTGAATGCCAACGCCAACGGAACGCCGGCGAAGTTCGACGCGACACCCGAGAAGGTCATCAGCGCCGACCGGAGGATGGACGGCAACCCGCCGCTGATCACCGCGTAGGCCAGCAAGAACCCGAATAATCCGCCGCCGATGGCGGTGACCAAGCTGATCTCGATGCTCGCGGCGTACGCATCCGCGATGTTCGGCTCGGACAGGTGCGCGTAGTTCTGCAGCGTCAGCTGTCCGCCCGTGCCCTGAACGCTGCCGATGAACAGGTAGGCCGTCGGGAGGATGAGGAACGCGATCGTGAAGACCACGAACGGGACGACACCGAGCCACGCCCACGAGAAGCGACGCTGTGCCGGTGCTGCCGCGGTCACATGCTGCTCCCGACGACCCTGCCCGGTCTCCTACTTCACGGTGACGTTGACCGTCGTCGTCCAGCCCTTGCCGATCACGTCGGTGGCCTTCGTGATCTGCTCGAGCGTGGGCAGCTGCACACCCGTGGTGTCGGGCAGCTTGGCCTGGGCGGCCTTGTCGACCACGCCGCGCTTGACCAGGTCGTCATAGCGGATCGGGTTGCAGTAGCCCTTCAGCCAGAGGTTCTGGCCATCGTCGGAATAGAGCCATTCCATCCACAGCTTGGCGGCGTTGGGATGCGGTGCAAAGGCGCTGATCGCCTGAACGTACATCCCACCGAACCGGCCGGACTTCGGGACGACCACCTCGATCTTCGGATTCCCCTTCAGCGAGTCCTTGTCGGCCAGCGCGTTGTATGTCCACGCAATCCGGATCGGGGAATCGCCCGAGGCGACGTTGGCCGTCTTCGCGATGATCGGCACGAAGTTGCCGGCGTCGTTGAGCTTCTTGAAGAAGGCCAGGCCCGGGGCAGCGTCGTCGAGCGAGCCGCCGTTGGCGATGCCCGCCGCCCACACACCCGAAATCGCCTGATTCGAGGCTGTCGGGTCTCCGGCGAGCGCGACCTGGTTCTTGTATTCGGGCTTCAGCAGGTCCGACCAATCCTGGGGCACGTTCTTGACCTTGTCGGTGTTGACCTCGAAGGACAGGACGCCGTAGTAGTCGCCATACCAGGAACCATCCGCATCCTTGGCGCTGTCGGGGATCGAGCTCCAGCCGGCCACCTTGTACGGCTGCAGCAGGCCCTGGCCCTTGGCGTCCGGCCCGAAGGACAGGCCGACGTCGATGACGTCCGGCGCGGCCGGGCCCTTGTTGCCCTTGTTCGCCTTGATGGCCTCGACTTCGTCCTTCGAGCCGCCGTCGGGATTCAACTCGTTGACCTTGATCCCGAACTTGCTGGTGAATCCGGTCAGCATCTCGCCGTAGTTGCACCACGAGTGCGGCAGGGCGATGGTCGTGAGATTCCCCTCTCCCTTGGCGGCATCGATCAGCGACTGCTGGACGCCGGGCAATGTGGCGGTCGTACCGCCTGAGCCGCCGCCACCCCCGGTACACGCTGCGAGCGCGAGGGCGACGATCGTGAGCGCGCCGAACGGACGCGATAGTTGACGGATACCAGTCACTGTTCCTCTCCCGATAACGTGGTCCCGAACGGTGGGCGGAGAACCACCCGCGCGAGCTGCCTCCTCCAACGAGTCGCGCGGCCTTGGGAGGGCGAGCGCTTCGTAACGCCATCTCGCCCTGTCGACGTGCATTTCACCGCCCCGGATATGGGGCGTCAAGAATGTTAACGGCGGTTCGTCCCCGTGTAACGTCCTTTCCCGCGAGTGCCGCCTCACGAGACGAACCGCGACCTATACTCGCTGCCACCTCGTCGCGGCCGATCGTTCGACCGAAAGAGGAGGGCCGGAGGAGCGCGATGACGGACGTCGTCGCAAGCCGCGCCAAAACGCTCGAGGATCCTCTCGCCGAGAGCCTGCGGATCATCGGTGTGACCGAGCGCGCGGGCCTGCTGGTGCGGCTGATGGGCGGCATGGCGATCCGGGCGCACGCGCCGGAATGGACCGCCCGGACCCGCCGGATCGAGGTCGACCTGGATTTCGCCACCCGATCGCGCGATCGGACGGCCTTCTACAAGGTCCTGGAGGCCGAGGGCTACACTCCCGACCGCCAGCACAACGCCCTCTTCGGCCAGAAGCAGGCCTACTTCGTTGACGTCGCCCGCAATCGACCGGTCGACGTCCTCGTCGACCGCCTGGAGATGTGCCATCGCTTCGAGTTCGGCGACCGGCTCCATCTCTCGCGACCGACCCTGCCCCTGGCCGAGCTCCTCCTGTCCAAGCTGCAGATCGTCAAGATCAATCGGAAGGATGTCCTCGACGCCCTGGTCCTGCTGGCCGAGCATCCACTCGGGCAGGACGACGGCGCGCCCGACTCGGACCTGGGCCTGGGCGCCATCAGCCTGCCCCGGATCCTCTCCATCACCTCGGCCGACTGGGGTTGGTGGCGGACGGTGACCGGCAACCTGGACAAGCTGAGCGCCTTCGTCGCCACGGAGCTCAAGGATGCGGACCTGGACGTGGGACGGCGGGCGGTCCGTTTCGATCCGGCGAGCCAGGTCGCCGGGCTGCGCCAGGCGATCGACGATGCGCCCAAGTCGACGAAATGGAAGATGCGCGCCCGGGTCGGCGAGCGAATCCCCTGGTACGCCGAGCCCGAGGAGGTCGGACATGGCGACTGAGCGAACCGGGCAGACGGCCCCGGCGAGTCCGCAGACGCCTTGCGGCGGCGCGTGACGCCGCGAATACTGGCCCCGTCCGGGAGGGGCGCATGAGGATCTTCTTCGCGACCGACATCCACGGCTCGGAGGCCTGCTGGCGCAAGTTCCTCAATGCCGGCGCGTTCCATCGTGCCGACCTGCTGGTCATGGGCGGTGACATGACCGGCAAGGCGATGGTCCCGATCACGTCGAACGGCGGGACCTGGGAGGTCACGCTCCAGGAGCAACGCCACGAGCTTGCCTCGGACGATGAGGTCCGGGCGATGGAGAAGCGGATCTCCGATCGTGGCTACTATCCGGTCCGCCTGACGCGCGAGGAGCTGGACGCCTGGAGCGCCGACCAGGAACTCGTGGACGCGCGTTTCAAGCACGAGATGCTGAGCGGCGTCGAGCGCTGGATGGCGCTCGCCGACCAGAAACTCGCTGGTACGTCCATCCGCTGCGTCGTGTCGCCGGCCAACGACGACATGTTCGAGATCGACCCGATCATCGACTCGGCGCAGCTGGTGGAGCTGGGCGAGGCCAAGGCCATCCCGATCGACGGCTTCACGCTCGTTTCGACGGGTTGGGCGAACCCGACACCGTGGAATACCTTCCGGGAGCTGCCGGAAGACCAGCTGCGGACCAGGATCGACGGCCTCGTGGCCGGCCTCGACGACCCGAGTCGTGCCATCTTCAACTTCCACGCGCCACCGTACGGCTCCAACCTGGACGCGGCGCCCCAGATCGACGCGGACATGAATTACGTGGCCGGCGGCCAGGCGCTCATCCCGGTCGGGTCGCATGCCGTCCGCGAGTCGATCCTGGCCTACGGCCCGGTCCTGTCGCTCCACGGTCACATCCACGAAGGCCGGGGTGCCGTGAAGCTGGGCAAGACGCTCGCGGTCAACCCGGGAAGCTCGTACGAGGATGGCGTCCTCCAGGCCGCCATCGTGGATCTCGATCCGAAGAAGGGAGCGGTGAAGAACTACGTCCTGATCAACGGTTAGCGCCTGTGGTGGAGGTCAGGGGGAGGAGGAACGAGCATGGCATCGGTTTCGCAGGCACCCTCGCTGTTCGTCAGGAACGCGACGGGCCTGGTCAAGGGCTGGTCGGGTTTCGACGCGTTCACCTATTCGGTCATGTCGGTGAACCTCGTCACCCTGGGCATGTTCTACAGCCTGGCGATCTTCGCGTACGTGCCGGACGGGGCGCCCATCGGATCCATCGTCCTGTCGGCCATCGCGGTGACGTTCCTGGCCGTCACCTATTCGGGGTTGATCGCCGCGATGCCGCGCGCCGGCGGTGACTACGTCTGGCAGAGCCGGGTGCTCGACGGAATCCCGGGCATCGTCTCCGGCGCCGTCGTCGGCGGCATCGGCGGCTACCTGGTCGCGAACGCCCTGGCGCTCGGGGACGCGCTCGCGATCGTTGCCGGGATCGTCGGCCTCATCGTCGGCGGCGGCATCGGCTGGCTTCGCGGCGGCATCGCGTTCGTGCTGGCGGCCACCGGCTGGTGGTTCATCCTCGCCCAGTGGGCCCCGATCTACGGCGCCATCCTCAAGCTGGAGTTCTTCCAGCCGCTGGCCGCGCTCCTCGGCTGGAAGGACGGGGTCACGTTCTTCGGGTCGGACAACGGCACCTTCGTGGTGTCGCTGATCGTCATCGCCCTGACGTCGGCCCTCGTCGCCCTGGGGATGGCCGGCTACGCCAGGATCCAGCGCCTCAGCCTGTGGGTCGGCCTGGCCGGCCTGGCCGTGGTCTTTCTCCTCCTGCTCGTGTTCGGGCAGGCGGACTTCGAGCGGGCCTTCAACCGCGAGGCGCAGAGCCTGTTCGGCGTCGCCAACGCCTACCAGGCGACGATCGACAACGCGGCCGCCAACGACGCGTTCACCGGATCGCTCGGGCCCTTGGAGTTCGGGGCGGGCACGTTCCTGCTCATCCCGTTCATGATGTTCTGGATCCTCTATCCGAACTGGGGCGCGACGCTGTACGGCGAGGTTCGGGGCGCGTCCGACTTCCGGAAGGTCCTGACCGGGATGCTCGGCGGGATCTGGGTGACGGCGGTCCTGGCCATCGTGTTCGTGCTGCTCGCGGCCAAGACATTCGGTTGGACGTTCTTCAACGCCACCAACGTCAACTTCGTCAACTGGTTCTACGGCTACACGACCACCGATCCGACGATTCCGATCTGGAGCTACCCACCGCTCATCGCCAGCTTCCTCATCGACAGCCGGATCGTCCAGATCGCCATCGTCGTCCTCTTCGGCGCCTGGTTCCTGGGCTGGTCCGGGACGCTGTTCCTGTCGTCGACCCGGATGATCTTCGCGGCCGCCTTCGACCGCGTGCTGCCCGAGGCGGCTGCCCGCGTGTCGGAGAGGCGCGGCGTGCCGTGGGTGGCGCTCCTCTTCATCATGATCCCGGCGATCGTGGTCAGCGCGATCTACGCCTACTCGTCCGACTTCCGGGCGCTGACCCTGGACGCGACGCTCGTGATCGCCGTGACGTTCCTGGGGAGCTCCGTGGCAGCCACGATCCTGCCCTGGTGGAAGCCCCAGATCTTCAACAACTCACCGGTCGCCCGGTACAAGTACCTCATCAGCGGAGCGGGTTTGGTGACGACGCTGTTCCTGGCGTGGACGATCTGGCGCTGGCTGGTCGATCCGCTCTACGGGATCGGCGTCGGCAACGCCGACTCGATCAAGTTCCTCGGCGTCCTGTACGGTGCGGCCGCGCTCCTCTACGTGGTGGCACGGCTGTATCGTCGCTCCCAGGGCGTCGATCTCGACGCGATCCACGCCGAGATCCCAGCCGACTAGCGACACATCGGCCGGGCCGGGGCGCCGATCGGTGCCCCGGCCCGGCACGCGACCGGGCGAACGACTGGGGGCGCTGCGGCGCCGGCGTGGAGGAGGAGATCGCGCGTGGCGCTACCTGATCGAGCGAGTGTCGTCGTCATCGGCGCCGGAATCGTGGGCAGCAGCATGGCCTACCACCTGGCCCGCCAGGGCTGGCGCGACATCGTCCTGGTCGAGAAGGGGACGCTGCCCAGCCCGGGTGGCTCCACCGGCCACGCGTCGAACTTCATCTTCCTGACGGATCACTCCAAGGAGATGACCGCCTTCACCAACGACAGCGTGCGGCAGTATCGCGAGCTCGGCGTCTTCACCCAGACGGGCGGCGTCGAGGTCGCCCGGACGCCGGAGCGTATGGAGGAGCTCAAGCGCCGCATGGCATCGTCGAAGGCGTGGGGGATCGAGGGCGTCGAGCTGCTCTCCCCCGCCGAGGTCAAGGCGCGCGTGCCGTTCATCGACGACTCGGTCATCCTCGGCGGCTTCTATACCGAAGGTGTCGGGGTGGTCGATTCGCTGCGGGCCGGAACGCTCATGCGGGAGGCGGCCCAGGCCATGGGTGCGCTGTCGATCGCGGCGGCCACCGAGGTCGTGGGCCTCGATGTCGAGCACGGCCGGATCTGCCGGGTCCGGACGGACAAGGGCGACGTCGCGACCGACACCGTCGTCATCGCCTGCGGCGCCTGGAGCCCACGGATCGCCAGGATGGCCGGAGCGTCCATTCCGCTGACGCCGGCCGTCCACCAGATGATCGACATCGGACCAGTCCCCATCTTCGAGCAGACGACCGGCGAGATCGCCTTCCCGATCATCCGCGACATGGATACGAACATGTACGAGCGCCAGCACGGAACGGGATTCGAGATCGGCTCGTACGCCCACCGGCCGATCCTCATGGACCCCGACGACATCCCGTCGATCGCCGAATCCGCGCTTTCCCCCACCCAGCTGCCGTTCACCCGGGAGGACTTCGATCCGCAGCTGGAGGACGCCCTGGAGCTGTTCCCGGACATCGTCGGGGATGAGAAGGTGGGGATGAAGCTGGCGATCAACGGCGTCCTGTCGCTGACCCCGGATGGCAATCCGATCATCGGCGAGACACCCGAGGTGAAGGGCCTCTGGTCGGTCGCCGCGATCTGGATCAAGGAGGCGCCGGGGATCGCGAAGACGGTCGCGGAATGGATGACGAACGGCCGGCCCGAGATCGACCCGCATGCCTCCGACGTGGCGCGCTTCTACCCCGTCCAGCGGACCGCCCGGCACATCGCCGCCCGAACGGCCGAGGGCTACAACAAGACCTACGGCATCGTCCACCCGATGGAGCAATGGGCCTCCAACCGGAACGTCCGGATCTCGCCGATGAACGAACGGGAGCGGGAGCTGGGCGGGGTCTTCTTCGAGGCTGCCGGTTGGGAGCGGCCGTTCTGGTACGCCTCGAACGAGCATCTGCTGGCCGACTACGGCGAGCGAGTCATGCCGCGCGAGGCCGAGTGGGAGTCGCGCTGGTGGTCGCCGATCATCAACGACGAGCACCTGGCGATGCGGGATCGGGTGGGCCTGGTGGATCTCGCCGCCTTCTCGATCTTCCGGGTGAGAGGGCCGGGCGCGCTCGATACCCTGCAGCGGCTGGCGGTGGCGCAGATGGACGTCCCGACCGGCAGGATCGTCTACACGTCGTTCCTCAACGAGGCCGGCGGGATCAGGGCAGACCTGACGATCGCGCGCGACGGCGACGACACCTTCAGGGTGGTCACCGGCGGCGCCTCCGGCCGGGTGGACCGGAAGTGGATCGAGGACCACCTGCCCGCCGATGGCGCGACGACGCTCATCGACGAGACGTTCGCCTTGTGCACGATCGGGCTGTGGGGCCCGCGGGCCAGGGACGTCCTCTCGTCGGTGACCGACGGCGACATCTCGAACGCGGCCTTCCGATTCTCGACGACGCAGAACCTGACGATCGGCAGCGTTCCGGCGATCGCGGGGCGGATCTCCTACGTCGGGGAGCTCGGCTGGGAGATCTACACGACCATGGACCTGGGCCGGTCCCTATGGGACACCCTCTGGGAGGCCGGCCAGCCGCACGGCATCGTCCCGGTCGGGATCGGCGTCTACGCGACGACGGCCCGACTCGAGAAGGGTTACCGGGCGCACGGCAACGAACTGGAGCTCGAGTACGACCTGGTGGAGGCCGGGATGGCGCGCCCGACCGTCAAGCCCGAGGACTTCATCGGCAAGGCGGCCTACCTGGAGCAGCGATCGAGGCCAGCCGTGGCGATCCTCT